>Ga0164243_10000277_pt1 | contig 106021 bp, 85 predicted proteins | sample OricompcompostOP_FD_108781 | JGI IMG/M metagenome (GOLD analysis project Ga0164243, IMG submission 108781) | Organic Plus compost microbial communities from Emeryville, California, USA - Original compost - Organic plus compost (OP) | ecosystem: Engineered > Solid waste > Mixed feedstock >... | reverse complement strand
CACCTTCAGCACCGTCTCGGTCGACGGCGAATATTGTATGAGCTGCATCAGGTCATTTTCAAAAATGACCTTGCCGGGCGTGAGCGCCAGATTGCGGCCGACCTCGAACATCGTGTCATCCGATTGCCGGATGCGGAAGTTGCCCTGCGGGTCGATGTCCTCGGCGAGCATCGTCATGCCGCGCACGAGATTGTCGGCGTTGGAGGTGAGGGTCTCGCGCAACAATTCCGGATTGGTCAGAAGGAAGTTCGACGGCGACAGCGCATTGGCGATCTGCTTGACGTAAAACTCCGCCTTCTGCCGCGTATGCGGATCGAGGGCCTCGGCATCGGTCACAAGCTTTTCGCTCCAGCGCACGGTCAACAGATAGAGCTGCTGCAAGAACAGGAAGAACTGGTTGCTGGTCCATTCCGGATCGGCGAAGCGTTTGTCCTTGGCATCGGCCAGCGTCGTTGGCGGCACGCTCTCGCCAGCCATGCGGCGGGCGGTATTCTCCCATAATTCAAGATAAGCGGTGCCGAGCTTGGTCTGGATGGTAACGGCCCGCTCGGGGTCGGACATCCAGTATTCGATCACCTGCGTCAGGGTGCGGATCGCGTCATTGAGCTGGTCGGGAATTTCGATCTGCGCAGCACCGTTTTCTCGCGGCTTCATGTAAGCCGCGAGCGCCTTGCCACTTTGTTCGATCATGCGCGCGACATTCTGCGTGAAGCGCTCGATATCGACGCTCCCCGACTGCGCCACCACCGGCTTGTCCGGCACCTTGTTCATAATCCGCCCATACCTCCCCAACGCCACATGGCGACGGGGGTTTCGTTTTGCCAGTTCGCGCCAAGGTCAGACAGTCGCACCCTCACGTTAACCGCCTGTTTGCGGAACCTTGCTTTGGTCATATTAGCGCGTTACGCGCCGAAAAGTTTGATCCGTTTCATCAAAAACATGCTGCACTGCCCAACGCGCAGAACGTCACGGCTGCCCCGACCGATCCTGTGGTCGGTCCTCGTGGCATTGACCGTCCTGACCGGCTGCTCGACCTCCCAGATCGACGCCATCCCGCATGCCGTTGGCGGCCTTCCGGAGGGCGCGCCGGCGCGTCCCGCCGCGGCCCCGGCCTTTCCGAATGTGCATGAGATGCCGCCGGACCGCGCGGCGCTCCTCGATGCCGAGCAGCAGAAGCGGCTGCATGACGATCTGATCGCCACCCGGAACCGGCAGCCGAATCAGGAAAAGAACATCGCCGCTGACAAGAAGCGCGCGGCCGAACAGGCCAGGAAGCTCGAGGAAGAGCGCAACAGGCCGGCCGACAGCAAAAAGGGCCGCCGGCGGGCCAATAAGCCGCCCAGTCAATCTGGCGGCTTATTCAACAGAGGTAATTTACCGATCATGCCTGACAACACTGGTGCCCGCCAGAACCCATGATAGAAAGTAACTGCGCCGCCGGATCGTCCGGTGATGCACCGATGTCGGAACGGAGCCCGCCGGTTTAACGAAAGCTTTGGCCATGGAAGAATTTTATCGCGTTCGTCGTCTGCCCCCTTATGTGTTCGAGCAGGTGAATCGCGCCAAGGCCGCCGCCCGGAATGCCGGCGCCGATATCGTCGATCTGGGCATGGGCAATCCGGACCTGCCGGCTCCCCAGCATGTCCTCGACAAGCTGAAGGAAACCCTCGGCAAACCGCGTACCGACCGCTATTCGGCGTCCAAGGGCATTGCCGGCCTGCGCAGAGCCCAGGCGGGCTATTACGAGCGCCGCTTCGGCGTAAAGCTCAATCCCGACACCCAGGTGGTGGCGACCCTTGGCTCAAAGGAGGGCTTTGCCAACGTCGCGCAGGCGATCACGGCGCCGGGCGACGTGGTGCTCGTGCCCAATCCGAGCTACCCGATCCATGCCTTCGGCTTCCTGATGGCGGGCGGCGTGATTCGGTCGGTCCCGGCCGAACCCAATCCGGAATTTTTCCATGCCCTCGAGCGGGCGCTGATCCATTCAATCCCGAAGCCGATCGCGGTCATCGCCTGCTATCCGGCCAATCCGACTGCGTGCGTCGCCAGCCTCGATTTTTACAAGGACCTCGTCGCCTTCGCCAAGAAGCACGAGATCTTCATCCTGTCCGACCTCGCTTATGCCGAAGTGTATTTCGACAACAATCCGCCACCCTCGGTGCTGCAGGTGCCGGGCGCGATGGATGTGACGGTCGAATTCACCTCGATGTCGAAGACCTTCTCGATGCCGGGCTGGCGCATGGGATTTGCCGTCGGCAACGAGCGGATCATCGCAGCGCTCGGCCGCGTGAAGTCCTATCTCGATTACGGCGCCTTCACGCCGGTGCAGGTGGCGGCGACCGCTGCGCTCAACGGGCCTGACGATTGCATCCGCGAAATGCGCGAGATCTATCGCAAGCGCCGCGATGTGCTCGTCGACAGTTTCGGTAGAGCCGGTTGGCAGATCCCGTCGCCGACCGCGTCGATGTTTGCCTGGGCCAAGCTGCCGGAGCAGTTCCGCAGCATGGGCTCGATCGAATTTTCCAAGCTTCTCGTCGAGAAGGCCGAAGTTGCGGTCGCGCCGGGCATCGGCTTTGGTGAGCATGGCGACGAATATGTTCGCATCGCACTCGTTGAAAACGAGCAGCGCATCCGCCAGGCCGCGCGCAACATTCGTCGGTTCCTGGACACGGGCCTCGACAAGCTGCACAACGTCGTTCCGCTCGCCACCCGGCGCTAATCGCATTTTCTTTCGAGTTTGAACATGGTCGCGCCCCTCAAGGTGGGTCTTGCCGGCTTAGGCACGGTCGGCACTTCGGTTATTCGGCTGATCGCCGACGGCAAGGATCAACTGGCGGCACGTTGCGGCCGGCCGATCGAAGTCGTTGCGGCAACCGCGCGCAGCAAAGGCAAGGATCGCGGCGTCGATCTGTCGGCCATTCGCTGGATCGATGATCCGGTCACGCTGGCGCGTGATCCGGGTATCGATGTGTTTGTCGAATTGATGGGCGGCGACGGCGATCCGGCGAAGGCCGCGGTCGAAGCCGCGTTGTCATCAAAGAAGCCGGTGGTCACCGCCAACAAGGCGCTGCTGGCCAAGCATGGCTATGCGCTCGCGCAACTGGCCGAAGCCAATGGCGTGTCGCTGAATTTCGAAGCCGCTGTCGCCGGTGGCATTCCGATCATCAAGGCGTTGCGCGAAGGCTTGGCGGGTAATTCCTTCAGCCGCGTCTATGGTATTCTCAACGGCACCTGCAATTACATCCTGACGCGGATGGAGCAGGAGAAGCTGTCCTTCGCTGAATGTCTGAAGGATGCGCAACGGCTCGGCTATGCCGAAGCCGATCCGACTTTCGACATCGAAGGCTTCGACACCGCGCAGAAGCTGGCGCTCTTGGCCTCGATCGCCTTCGGCACCAAGGCCGATGCGGACTCGATCTATGTCGAAGGCATTTCCTCGATCGATTCCGCCGATCTCTCGGCGGCCGATGAACTTGGCTACCGCATCAAGCTGCTTGGCGTTGCGATGAAAACCGAGACCGGCATCGAGCAGCGCGTGCATCCAACCATGGTGCCGAAGGATTCCGCCATCGCGCAGGTGATGGGCGTCACCAACGCCGTCACCCTCGACGCTGACGGCATCGCCCCGATCACCCTGGTGGGCCCGGGGGCGGGTGGTCTCGCCACCGCTTCGGCGGTGGTCGCCGATATCGCCGACATCGCCCGTGGGGCCCATGTGCCGCCATTCGGCCGTCCGACCGACGCGCTTACGGTCGCCGGCAAGGCGCCGATGCAGAAGCATGAAGGTGGCTATTATATCCGCCTGCTGGCCGTCGACCGGCCGGGCGCCGCAGCCTCGATCGCCACCCGGCTGGCCGAGCAGCAAATTTCGCTGGAATCGATTGTGCAGCGCCATCTCGGCGGCGAAAGCAGCAAAACTGCGAGTGGTCCTGTTCCTGTCATCCTTGTCACGTATGCCACCACCGAAGATGCGGTGCGCCGCGCTCTCGCGGCCGTGAAGGCCGATCAGGTGATTTCCGGCGAACCGCAATTGATCCGCATCGAAAAAAACCGATAGAACTTTCGGCGACTCAATAGGGGCCGGGGGGCGGCCGGAAAGGGAACAAAGATGGCGTCAACGATTACCGTGCAGCCGCATCAGATGCTGGAGCGGGTGCTTTCGCTCGAAATCGTGCGTGTGACCGAACGGGCGGCGGTATCGGCGGCGCGGCTGCGCGGCCACGGCAAGGACAAGGCGTCCGATCAGGCCGCCGTCGACGCCATGCGGCGTGAACTCAATAAACTGCCGATCGAGGGCACCGTGGTGATCGGCGAGGGCGAACTCGACGAAGCCCCCATGCTGTTCATCGGCGAGCAGGTCGGCGCCGTTGGCGGCTTCAAGGTCGATATCGCCGTCGATCCGCTGGAAGGCACGATCCTGTGCGCCAAGAATATGCCCGGCGCGATCGCGACCCTGGCGATGGCCGATGCCGGCACGCTCCTTCATGCGCCTGACTGCTACATGGACAAGATTGCCATCGGCCCGGGTTATCCGAAGGGTACGATCGATCTCGATGCGCCGGCGGAAGAGAACATTCTCAATCTCGCCAAGGCCAAGGGCGTGAAGCCCTCCGAAATCACCGCCATCCTGCTCGACCGGCCGCGCCATGCCGACATCATCGCCGCCGTGCGCAAGACCGGTGCCGCTGTCAGCCTGATTACCGACGGTGACGTCGCCGGTGTCATTCATTGCGCCGAGCCGAAGACCGGCATCGATATCTATCTCGGCATCGGCGGCGCGCCGGAAGGCGTGCTGTCGGCGGCGGCTCTGCGCTGCATCGGCGGCCAGATGCAGGCGCGTCTCGTGATCGATTCCGAAGCGTTGCGCGAGCGGACGCTGAAGATGGGCATTACCGACGCCAAGAAGAAATACGAGATCGAGGACATGGTGAAGGGCGATTGCCTTTTCGCCGCCACCGGCGTCACCACCGGACCGATGCTGCAAGGCGTCAAGTTCGGCAAGAACATCATCGAGACTGACACCGTGGTGATGCGGTCGGCCACCGGCACCGTGCGCTATATTCGCGCCGAGCACCGGCAGCTCGACAAATTCCATCTCGATTGATCGGATCGCGGCCGCGTCGCTTAACGCGTCACCCCGCGTCTGATTGTTCGAACCGCGACGGGGAGCCATGTCTGTTCCAGTGATCGCTCCAGCGATGCCGGGCGCGCAGCCGCGCTTCTTTCTTGGCGTCGATAAATCGGCGCGCGGGCGGCCGTGGCGCGATCGGCTGGATGCGCGCGGCACCGCCCAGGCGCTGGCGATCGCCCAGCAGCATGGCGTGCCGGAGATGCTGTCGCGCATCCTCGCCGGTCGCGGCATCGATGCGGCGGAGGCCGAGCATTATCTCGATCCGGCGATCCGGCGGCTGATGCCTGATCCCGATACGCTGACGGCGATGCCGCAGGCCGCCGCGCGGCTTGCCGATGCGGTGGAGCGGGGCGAGTCGGTTGCGATCTTTGGCGATTACGATGTCGATGGTGCGACGGCATCGGCGCTGCTGGCGCGGTATCTGCGCCATTGCGGATTGTCGCCGGTCATCCACATTCCCGATCGCATCTTCGAAGGCTATGGCCCCAATGTCGATGCGATCCGCGCGCTGGCGCAACGTGGTGCGACATTGCTGGTGACGGTCGATTGCGGCACCACCTCGATCGAACCTCTGGCCGAGGCCAACAAGCTTGGTCTCGATGTCGTCGTCATCGATCATCACCAATGCGACGAGATCCTGCCGCAGGCGCTCGCGCTGGTGAATCCGAACCGGCTCGACGATCTTTCAGGGTTGGGTCATCTCGCCGCCGTCGGCCTTGTGTTCATGACGCTGGTGGCACTGAACCGCGAATTGCGCCGTCGCAACTTTTTCAATGACACGCGGCGCGAGCCCGATCTTCTGTCCGCGCTCGATCTCGTCGCGCTTGGCACCATCGCCGATGTCGTGCCGCTGCGCGGGCTGAACCGCGCCTTCGTGTCGAAGGGACTGGTGTCGCTGCGGCGGCGCCAAAATATCGGCCTGACCGCGCTGATGGATGCCGCGCGGCTGGAAAGCCCGCCCGAGGCCTATCATCTCGGCTTTCTGCTCGGGCCGCGCATCAATGCCGGTGGGCGGATTGGACGCGCCGACCTCGGCGCCAATCTGCTGCTGGAAGAAGATCCGGTCGAAGCTGGCCGCATCGCCGCCGAACTCGATCGTCTCAATCGCGAGCGGCAGACAATGGAACAGGCGATGCTGGCGGATGCCGAGGCCGAAGCTTTGGCCGCGCTCGGGCTGGAAGAGAAAGGCGCGGTAGTCGTCACCGCGTCGCAGGGCTGGCATCCTGGCATTGTCGGCCTCGTGGCAGCGCGGCTGAAGGAAACCTTCAGCCGGCCGGCCTTTGCCATCGCGCTCGAGCCGGGCGGCACCGGCACCGGATCGGGGCGTTCCATCCCCGGCGTCGATCTTGGCCGTGCGGTGCGGCAGGCGGTCAAGGATGGGCTGTTGCTGAAGGGCGGCGGACACGCGATGGCCGCCGGTGTGACCTTGCGCAAGGAGCGGCTGGCGGAGTTTCGCGCTTATCTTGAAGCGACGCTGAGCGAAGCCGTTGCAACCGCGCGGCGAGAAGAGGCGCTGCTGATCGATGGCGCTTTGAGCGCCGCGTCTGCCAATCTCGAATTCTGCGCGTCGGTGATGCGGGCTGGGCCGTTTGGCTCCGGCAATCCAGATCCTGTTTTCGTGCTGCCGGCGCATAGCGTCGTGTTCGCCGATGTGGTCGGCCAGAACCACATTCGCGTAAGGCTGCGCTCCGCCGATGGCGCCTTCATGAATGCGATCGCCTTTCGCTCGGTCACAACCGATCTTGGCCGCGCGCTGCTGGAAAGTCGCGGCCAGTCGATCCATGCCGCCGGGCAATTATCGATCGATCGCTGGCAGGGCAGCGAGCGCGTACAGATGCGCCTGCTCGACATGGCGCCGGCCGATCGCATCGGCTGACGCGCTGCAAAGCCCGCATTGCGGCGATGTCAGACATGATCGCGACACATGCGCCAGAGCATGATCGCCGTCCGAAAACGCCCGTCGCGCTTCCGGCCGCGATGCTCTAAAACACTGGCACCATAAATCAAAAAAGAGCCAGGAATGTCCAAGCTGAATCTGTCTATCGCCATTGGCAATTACGATCGCAACCGGCCGTTGATCGACGGCGCGGTGCAGATGGACGGCGTCGATCCCGTCTTCATGATGCTGTCGCCGGAGGAGATTTTCTTTCGCGCGTTTCGCAGCGCCGATTTCGATATCTGCGAGATGTCGCTGTCGAGTTCCACGGTGAAGACCGCAGACGGCAATTTTCCTTATGTCGGCATTCCGGCCTTCCTGTCGCGCTGCTTTCGCCATACCTCGCTCTATGTGCGCACCGACCGCATCAAGAAGCCCGAGGATCTCAAGGGCAAGCGCATCGGCTTGCCGGAATATCAGCTGACGGCGGTGGTGTGGGCGCGCGCTTTGCTGGAAGACGAATTCGGCGTGAAGCCGTCCGACGTCACCTGGATGCGAGGCGGCATTGCCGAGCCGGGCCGGCCAGAGAAGATCAAGCTCAATCTTCCCAAGAATGTCACGCTGGTGGACGCGCCGGAAGGCAAGACGATCTCCGGCATGCTGGCCTCCGGCGAGATCGACGCCTTCATGGCACCGCGCGCGCCGGCTCTGCCGCCGGATACGCCGAATGTCGGTTGGCTGTTTCCCGATCCGATCGCGGCGGCGCAGGATTATTATCGCCGCACCAAGATCTTTCCGATCATGCATATCGTCGGTGTGCGGCGTGAACTCGCCGAAAAGCATCCGTGGCTGCCGGCGGCGGCGCTGAAGGCGTTCGAGGAATCGAAAGCCAAGGCGGTGGCGCATCTCAGCGAGCCATCGGCGACCAAGGTGACGCTGCCTTTCGCCGAGGAGCGAGTGATGGAAGCCAAGGCGCTGATGGGCGAGGACTACTGGTCCTATGGCGTGCCGGCCAACCGGCATGTGCTGGAGACGTTCTTCCGTCACCACCACGCGCAGGGCCTGTCATCGAAGCTGGTGACGGTGGAGGACCTGTTCCATCACTCGACGCTGGAAAGCGTGAAGATTTGACGACGCTGGAAAGCGTGAAGATTGATCCGTCCTCACCCTGAGGAGCGCCGCATTATGCGGCGCGTCTCGAAGGGCGAGGACGGCCCCATCCTTCGAGACGGCTGCTGCGCAGCCTCCTCAGGATGAGGCCTCAGGTTTCTGTCATGCCCGGCCATGAAGGCAAGTGTCTTACTTCTGCAGCGGCACCTGAAACAGCTCCGCCAACTGCTCCTTGCTCAATTCCTTGTCGATGAATTTGAGCGTCACCGCTTCCGGCAGCAGCGTATCGAGACCCTTGATCGGTGCCGGTTCGATGATGCTGCGCGGGAAGAAATCATCGCGCACGCGCCGCGCCATCTTTTCATCGATCTTGGCAAGCTCGGCGTAATCCTTCAGCGCCTGATCGCTCGCATACATGTAATCGACCGTTTCCTTGTAAGCCTGCATGTAGCGGACAAGCACATCGCGCTTGCTGGCGAGCGTTGCGGCATTGACCGCGATCACGCGAATGGTCTGGCCGGCGACGATCTTGGCGTCGGTGGCGCGCGCGATCAGCGTGATCTTGCCGTCATCCATCTCCTTCAGGCCGAAGGGCGGCGCGGCCCAGCCGACATCGACCTGATTGGTCATGACGGCGGTGAGGGTGGAGGGCGGCGAACCCGTGGCGACCGGCTTTGCGGTCAGCTTGAATTCGTTGATGAAGGCCAGCACCACCGAATGGGTCGATGACCCGCGCGAGGAAAAGGCGATGGTCTTGCCGTCGGTATCTTTCAGTGCATCGATGCCGGAGCCGGCTTTGGCGTACCAGTAATCGGCGGCACCGGTTGCCTGCGCGCCGATCACGCGCACCGGCGCGCCTTTGCCATAGGCGCTGAGCGCGCCCATCGTGCCAATGGCGATGCCGATATCGACACTGTTGGAAATCACCGGCTGCAGCGTCTCGCCGCTGCCGGCGGTGTAAGTGATGTCGAGCGCAAGGCCGTGCTTTTTGAAGATGCCGGCTTTCTCGCCGAGATAGGATACGGCGGTATCCCAGTTGCCGCGCTGGCCGACCGCCAGCTTCAACTGGTCCAGCGCCATTGCCGCCGGCATCTGGGTGAGCGTCGCCGCAGCGAGGGCAGCAGCGCAGAGCAGTGCTTTTGTCGTCATCGCCAGTGCTCCATCAAAACATAGAGTCCGGTAGTGTCCGTAAAGCTTAGAAGCGCTTGATCGAGTCGAGTCCGCCGAGCCGGCCGACCAGCGTATTGGCGGCGATCGCCAGAACGAACAGCACGATCAGCATCGCATACATGCGCGGCATGTCGAACAAACTGTAAGCCTGGATGATCAGAAAGCCGATGCCACGGTTCGACAATTTGGTTTCTGCCAAGAGCGTGCCGATCAACGCGACGCCAAGGCCCAGCCGGATGCCGTTGATGATCGGATGGCGCATCGCCGGCAAGTAGACCTTCGTCACCATCTGCCAGACATTGGCGCGGAAGCTTTTGCCGACGCGGATCAGCACCGGATCGATCTGGCGCATGCCGGCGGCGACCGACAGCGCGATCGGGAAGAAGCAGGACAATGTGCCGAGCGCGACTTTCGAGGCCGGGCCGACGCCGAACCACATGATCATGATCGGGAAGAAGATGATCTTCGGCGTGGGTCCGAGATAATAGAGATAGGGCTCATAGGCGCGGCTTAGAAACTTGTTGGCGCCGAGCACGAGGCCGACGATCACGCCGCTGATGCCACCGATCGCCAAAGCCGCGCCGACTTCGCCGGCGGTGACGCCGAGATTCCAGTAATAGGACTGATCGGAGAGGAGCGCGACGATCGCGTTGGCGATCGCCACCAGCGATGGCACGACATCGCGGTAGAGCAGTCCCGAGCGCGCCAGCAATTCCCAGCCGACCAGGATCGTCACGATGATCGCAATACGGACCAGCGTCACCGGACTGAGCGCCGGCGAGGTGATCACAGCTTGTCTCAAACGGCCCGCGTCAGCCATCGTTCAATCCGTTCCACAACCATGAAGAAAAGAACACTGACCAGAATGACAAAGCAGATCGCCGCATAGGTGCCGGCGAGGTCATAGCGTTCGGCGAGGTCGTTGATGAGCTGGCCAAGCCCACCGAAATTGATGAGGAACTCCACGCCCACGACATTGATGAGCGCGAAGATCAGCCCGAGCTTGAAGCCGGTAAAGATGGTCGGCAGCGCCGATGGCAGCTGGATCTTCCAGAAGATCTGCCAGTGCGTGAGGTTGAACGAGCGGCCAACATTGATCAGCACGCGGCGCGTGCCGGACAGCCCCTCGATGGTTTTCAGGATCACCGCCGGCAGGCCGGCGATGAAGCCCATCATGATGATGGTCCAGGCAGAGCGGCCGAAGATCACGAGAAACAGCGGATACATCAGCACGGTCGGCGCGGCGGCGGCCGCTGCCACCCAGGTCTCCGTCGCGCGACGGAGCAGATCGACCTTGTAAAGAATGGCGCCGATCGAAATGCCGAAGATTGCCAGCAGCACGGCGGCCGTCACGCATTCCTGCAGCGTCAGCAGGAAGCGATCAAACACATGCTCCTCGACGATGATGCGTTCGAAGGCGCGGAAGATATCGATCGGATAGGGGACGATAAATTCGTTCAGTACGCCGAAATAGATCAGCCCTTGCATCAAGGCGATCAAGCCGACCAGCGTGCCAAAGCCCAGCAAGGCCGGACCAAAGCGCGAACCGAAGCGCGAGCGTGCGAAGGCTGTGCTGCTCATTTGCGACGCGTTCCGGTGTTGGATCTTCGCGATTCATCGTCGGTCATGCCGCGGCTGGCTTCCTCGCGCAGGTCCGCCCAGATCTGCGCGACGTAATGGCCGAAGGCATCGCTGCCAACGACTTCCGACGTGCGCGGACGCGGCAGGTCGATCTCGACCACGCGTTTGATCTTGCCCGGCCGGTAGGTCATCACGAAGATGCGGTCGGACAGCTGCACGGCCTCAGTGATGTTGTGGGTGATCAGCATCGTCGTCTGTTTCAGTTGCTGCTGGATCTGCAGCACCTTGTCGCCAAGCAGCAGACGGGTCTGTTCGTCGAGCGCGGCGAACGGCTCGTCCATCAGCAGGATCTTCGGCTCGGAAGCGAGCGTGCGGGCAAGCGAGACGCGCTGGCGCATGCCGCCGGACAATTCATTCGGATAGCGGTTCTCAAAGCCGCCCAGTCCGACCATGTTGATGAAGTGGCGCGCCTTCTCGTGCCGCTTGGCTTTCGCCATGCCTTCAAGTTCGAGCGGGAAGGCGACATTCTCGATCACCGTGCGCCAGGGAAAGGTCGATTCTTCCTGGAACACCATGCCGACCGAGGCATGCGGCCCCTTGATCGGCTGGCCGGCGACCGCGACGCGGCCTTCATATTCTGTGAGCAGACCGCCGACGACATTGAACAGGGTCGACTTGCCGCAGCCGGATGGTCCGATCACCGACACGAACTCGCCCTGCCGGACCGCCATCGAGACATCGTCGACAGCCAGCACGCTGCCATCCGGTGTCGGAAAGCGTTTGGTTACGTCCTTGACGACGAGGATGTTGTCGGCCGCGCCGCCGGCTTCAGACGGTGCGGCAGAGACGGATGCGACGGTTGTGGGAGCCACGGACATCACGGTCATCCTCAGTCGGTTTTACGTGTCATGACGGCGGTGGTCGCCGGCGCGTAACCCGGCTCGACCCGGACATCGAGAACAGCCAGTTCGCCGGCTTCGACCGCGGCGATCGCGTCTTTCAGCGCCGCCGCCAGTTCTTTCTCATCAGTCACCGGCCCGAAGGCGACCGCGCCTTGCGCGCGCGCCATCGAGGCGAGGTCGATTTCAGGATCGGACATGCGCTGGCCGATCCATCGATTTTCGACCGGCCGGTTGCGCATCCGCGCGACGCGCTCCTGATGCAGCTCATCATTGAAGAAGGAGCGATTGTTGGCCACCACCATAAGGAGGGGAAGGCGGTAATGCGCCGCAGTCCACAAGGCGGTGACGCCCATCAGGAAATCGCCGTCGCCGCAGATAGCGACCGGCATCCGGCCCGAACCCTTCAGCGCAAGCGCTGCACCGACGGAAATGCCGGGGCCACCGCCGATGCCGCCGCCAGCATCGGAGCCGAGATAATCGAGCGGATGGCGGAACGGCCACCAGATGCCATTCCATGACAGCGGCAGATGGGTGAGCGCAACATCGCGTGTGCCGACCGCTTCGCGCACCGCATAGGCGAGGTGATGCACCGTGAGCTTCTCGCCCGCCGCAGGCTTTTCCATCGGCCGCGGCGGCACCGGCAGCGCCATCGGCTTTTTCGGCGCGCCGATCTCGTTCGACAGCGCGATGGCGACAGCATCGGGATCGGCCGAAATCAACAGATCGTTTGGCGCCAGCGACTGGTGATCCATGCTCCAGCCGTTATGCAGATGATGATCGAGCGTCGCCGAAATGACGTAGGCATCAGCTTTGGCCGCGCGCAGCGAGCCGCCAAGATCGATCCAGTCGAAGCTCAGCACCACATCGGCGTTCTTCAGCGCGGCGAGGCCTTCATCATCTGGCACGAGATTGCCGGGCGCGCCGACATGCAGCGGATGATCGGTCGGGAAGGTAGCGCCAATCTTGATGTCGGTCAGCACTTTGGCGTTCAGTGCTTCGGCCAAAGCCACGCGGGCATTCCAGGCATCGAGGCTGCGCGAGGCACGGCCGCACATGATGACGACAGACTTGGCCTTGCGCAGCTTGTCGGCGGCGTCCTTCACCATTTGCGGATCGGGCGCGCTCGAGATGCGCGGCAGATAGCGGGCGACGTCGATCTCCGGCAGTGGCTCGGGGAGCTTGGCTTCCTGCATCTCGGCATCGAGATTGATATAGACGGGGCCCTGCGGCGCGGCATTGGACAGCACCGAGCCACGGATCAGCGCTTCACGGGCCGCAGCAGGCGAGGCTGGCTGATCGTCCCATTTCACATAGCTGCGCACCAACGCGCCCTGATCGCGTGCGGTGTGAATCCAGTCGATCCAGGGCCGGCGCTTGGCGGCATCGACGGGACCCGTGGCGCCGAGGATCATCATCGGCATCCGATCGCACCAGGCATTGAAGATCGCCATGGTGGCGTGCATCAGGCCGACATTGGAATGCACGATCGCGCCCATGGCGCGGTTCGTCACCTTGGCATAGCCCTGCGCAATGGCGACGGCGCTTTCTTCATGCAGACAGAGCAGCATCTGCGGCTGTTCGTTACCGAGATAATTGACGAGCGAGTCATGCAGGCCGCGATAGCTGGCGCCGGGATTGAGGGCGACATAGGGAATGTCGAGCGCGCGCAGCGTCTCCGCCACCACGTCGCTGCCAAAGCCGGGTGCATTGACGCCGGCAGGAATGGGAGTCTCGACCTTCGCAGGCATGCTGTCTTGCGCAGCCATCGACTGCGGCTTCGTCTGCTTATTCATGAATTGATCCAATGCGCGCGTTGCGCGTGTCCGTTCAAGGCGTCCGTCCCTCTGCCGTTCATCAGCCCCGGTTGCTCCGGTGGTCTTGATTGGGACGAAGCCTAGCACTTTGACATTCGCTCTGAGAAGCCGCTAAATGTGAACGTCATTGTTGCACCATTGTGAACAAAGCGCCGACTGACCATGGACCGTTTTCGTAGCATGGAGACCTTTGTGCGGGTCGCCCGGTCCGGCAGCTTCACGGTGGCCGCCAACCAGCTCAATCTGTCGCGCGCTCTCGTTTCGCGGCATGTCGGCAGCCTCGAACAGCGCCTCGGCGTGCGGTTGTTGAATCGCACCACGCGCTCGCTGCATCTGACCGACGAAGGCCGCTCTTATCTCGCCTTTTGCGAAAGGCTGTTTCGCGACATCGAGGGGCAGGAGCGCGCCATTTTGCAGGTGCCGGCCGATCCAGCCGGCACATTGCGGATCGCAGCGCCCAAATCCTTCGGCGCCTTGCATCTGTCGGATGCAGTGATCGCTTTCGCCAAACTCTATCCGCGGCTGCATGTGCAACTCGTTCTGGAAAATGTCAGCTTCAAAATTTCCGATTTTGGCAAGCGCGGCTTCGATCTGATGCTGCAATTCACGCCGGTGCGTCATGCTTCGCTGATCGAACGACCGGTGACGCCGATGGATTGGGTGGTGTGCGCCGCGCCATCATTGCTGGCGCGGGAAGGGCGGCTAACCAGCCCGGCCGATCTCGCGACGCGACCCTGTTTGTTGCACGAAACAGCGTTGCCGAATGACCGGCAATGGCCGTTTGACGGGCCGCGCGGGCCGATCCTGGCGAGGGTCAACGGCGTGTTCACCGCCAACAGCGCACTGGCCTTGCGCAAGGCGGCGCTGGCCGGTCTCGGCATCGCGTTGTTGCCGCGCTATGTGGTGCATGAGGATCTGTCCGCCGGCCATCTCGTGCAGGTTTTGCCGCGCTACAAAGTGGCGTCGCGGCCGCTCGTCGCCGCCTTTCCGAAAGCGCCGGAAGTGCCGCACAAGGTGCAACTGTTCGTCGATTTCCTCACGCACTGGATCACCACGCGCGAGCCCGACCTGATCGCGCCGCGTCTGCCGTCATCGTTGCGGTCGCTGTAGCGCGACCGCTTGCCGTCCTCGTTGCGCTCTCTATAAAGTTTAAGATGCCTGCCGCAGCCGCGCCAGCAAACTGACGCCGGCATAACCATCGGCCGGCTCCATTTTCACCTTGCGCTGGAAGTCGCGCACCGCGCGCATCGTCGCGAGGCCGACACGGCCATCGGTGCCTTCGGTGTTGAAGCCGAGCGCAGTGAGCCGTTTCTGGATCTCCTGCACTTCGGCCAAAGTTGGCGCGCGTTCGCTGCCGGGAAAGCTCTGCACGAAGGGTGCGCCGCCGGTGACGCGATCGCCGAGATGGCAGATCGCCAGCGCATAATTCATCGAAGGATTGTAACTCTTCACCGCATTGAAATTGGCGCCGATCAGAAAGGCCGGGCCGCCTTGCACCGGCACCCAGCCGGCTGCTTTGGCATTGGGCTGCGGATAGGGCTTGCCGTCAGCGCGGACGATGCCGGCGCTCTGCCATTGCGCGTAAGTGCGCGTCTCGCGCGATGGCTGGCCGCGTACTTCGCAGCCCCATGGCTCGCCGCGCCGATAGCCGCCGCGCTGCAAGAGATAGCGGCAGGTGCCGGCCAGCGCATCGACCGGCGCGCCAAATGGATTGACGCGGCCGTCGCCGTCATAATCGGTGCCGATATTGAGCCAGACTTCCGGCATCCATTGCGTATGTCCCATCGCGCCGGCCCAGGAGCCGCGCATCTCGCGCGGATTGCTCCAGCCGCGCTGCACGATGGTGAGCGCGTTGATCAATTCGGTTTCCCAATATTTGCGGCGGCGCGGCTCGCCCCACGCAAGCGCGGCGAGACAGGGGAAAATTGGCCGCATGTGATTTTGATGCACGACCGGATCGCCATAGGCGGTCTCCATGCCCCACAAACCGAGCAGGATACCGGGCGCAACGCCGAACTCCTTGTCGAGCTTGCTGAGCAGCGGCGCATATTCCCTGGCGCGTTCGCGGCCGGTGGCGATGCGCCAGTCCGAGACGCGGCGATTGAGATATTGCCACAGCTGTTCCCTGAATTCGGGCTGCGCCCGCTGCAAGGCAAATACGCCCATATCCGGCTTCAGCCCGCCCATCACGCTGTCATAGGTCGCCGCCGAAATCCCGCGCGACAGCGCGACGCTGCGAAACTCCGCGACCCATTGCTCGAAGCGTTGCGACGCGCTTTGCGCAAAGGCCGTGGATGGCAGCGCAGCGGCGAGCGTGGTGGCCGCCGCCTTCTGCAACAGGTGCCGGCGGGTGGGGAAAGAATCGAAGGTGCTGTTCATGCCCCCATCCTATTGACGCCAACCCAGGCGGCAATCGGGCTAAACACCTCAGAAACAGCGTTAACGGCGCTTTTTGCCGCGGCTCTTATGCGCTTTGGCAGAGCCATGATGGCGGGCTTTGCTCGCCTTGGATTTGCCTTTTGTGCGGGCGGCCTTGCTTTTTGCCGCTTTGGCTTTCGCAGCTTTGCTTTTCGTCGATCTCGGCGTTTTCGCCGCTGCGGAGGCGTGGCTGTCGCTCGCATCCAGCTCCGTTGAAGCCGTGTGCTCGTCCGTGATCAGCCTTCCGCGCGCGCCGATCAGGTGCTCATAGGATGCAACGAGCGTGGTGTAGGGGTTAACGCGCACCCAGCCGTCGCGCGTCGGCACCTGAATTTCGAAATGCAGATGCGCGGTTGTCCATCCCGGCCGGCGATTGAAATTGCCTATCAGGCCGAGCGGCTCGCCTTCGGCGACTTTGCGGCCGCTGATGACGCCATCCTCATCGAGCTTGCCGGGATTCATATGCAGATAGCGAAAGCGGATGCGTTCGCCCGGCGCATTGACGTCGAGCGAGAAGGCCGCCTGCCAGGCCTCGCGCTGGATCATGCCGTCGCGCACGGCGACGACGCCGTGCTGATAAGGCTGGCAGCGCGTATTGTTGGTATCGGTGGTGGTGCAGGAGGCGGGGCGGATATCGACGCCCTGATGGCCGAGCCCGGCGGGACAACGGCCGACAAAGTAATGGCGGTTCTCGCAGAAATTATCGCGCCAGGGATAGGCGTAATTCTCCGCCGTGCTTTCGTCGCGGAATAGCTGTTTGCCCGTCAGGCGGCAGCGATAGCCGTTCGCTGCCCGGCTGCTGCCGGTCTGGTTGCAATCGCCGCCATGCATGAAGGATTGCGAATTGGCGAAAGCCGGCGCTGACGCGGTTGGAAAGCGGATACGCGCATAAACCGTGTGATCGGCATCGCCGATAACGGCGCGCATCGCGGTGCCGGGCAAAAGATCACCAGCGGCGTGATAGGTGAAGACGGACGATTCCTGTTCGGGACGTTCGATTGTTTGCACTGGCGTGGTCGCCATCGCGGCGTTTGGATTGCCACCTGCGAGGCGCAGCGTCTGCAGGAAACGCTGCGCGATGCGATCGGCATTGCGGCACGACAAACGCGTGCGCGTTTGCTGGCCATCGAAACACTGGATCGAGACGACATAAGGAATGCCGAAGCGCTCGAAGCTGTAGCGCAAAGTGCTTTCGAGGATCTGCTTGCGGATGCCGGGAAAGCTCTGCTCGGCGGCGCCGGCCGGCTGCGCGATCGCACCATTGGCGTCGGGCAGATCATAGAGCATCGCAAAGCCGGAGATCTGCACGCCGACCGGGTGAATCAGATTGATGTCGTCAAATTCGCGATGATCGCGGGTGCGCACGAGGAAGGTTGCGTCATAGCCGGTGGGACCGGCCTGGAAGAAATCGCCGTGCTCGAAGGGCGGCGCGATTTCGTCCTCGCCAGCAGCCGCGAGCGGCAGCAGCACCGGCACCGGGCTGTCGGTGATGGCCGGGAAGCGGGCGGCGAGGGCGGCGGTGCGTTCCGTCAGCCGGTCGATCCCGTCATCCGAGCCGGAAGTCAGCGCGGCGCGGGCGGCCGCCCAATCCGGGCTGAAGGAAACAGCTTTCGGGGGCGTGAAATCCTCAGCCGCCGCCGGGCCGACCCCGCTCATAACGCCAAAAATCAACGCCAGTCCGACGGCCAGAATACGCAAGCCACACTCCGCACTTATCCACTTTTATTTAAAGCAGAAATGCCGGGCGTCCGGCTAGGGGCTTTGGCGCGGGAACCAAGGTCATGGTTGCCGGGTTTTCGCCACAGACCGAGCAAGGAGGCGACCATGTCCGACTTCGATCCCAAGCATATGGACCGCGGCAACAGCCTGGGCGATTCCCGCTATCAGCAGCCCGGCGATTTCAACTGGAACTGGGTGATTGCCGGCATTGCTGCCATTGTTGTTCTGCTGGTGGCGATGAGCTTCATCGACCGCAGCAGCGAGCGAATGGCCGAGAACCCGGCGATCTCAACCACTGGCCAGGGCACTCCTGAGATTGCCCGCGACGCGCCGGTGACCACGCGGCCTTCGAGCCCCGCGCAGTAACGCGCTCGCCTATCGTTAACGAGAGGTTGCCGGCCCGTGCGCCGGCGGCCTGATCTGCGCATGTAAGAGAGAAGCGCCGGTGGCGCGCCCAAGGGGACTCGAACCCCTGTTTTCGCCGTGAAAGGGCGACGTCCTAGACCGCTAGACGATGGGCGCTGACCGGTCGTGCGAGACCGTCAAAGCGGTCCCACGCAGTCCTGCCGTGCAAGACGGGCGTTGTATAGAGTCCGTTCGGGCAGGTGGCAACAGGTTTGAGCCTACCAATGACCGATATTGGGCATCGAGCTCCAGGGTTCCTGCGGCTTGAGCGCCTCGCCCTTCTGCAGCAATTCGATCGAATGCAGGTCCGGCGAGCGGATGAATGCCATCTGGCCGTCGCGGGGCGGCCGGTTGATGGTGACGCCGGCCTTCATCAGCGCCTCGCAGGTGGCGTAGATGTCGTCCACCTCATAGGCGAGATGGCCGAAATAGCGGGCCTCGCCGTAATTTTCGTCGCCATCCCAGTTATAGGTCAGTTCGACCAGCGGGCCGGGACGACCCTGCTTGCGCGAGTCTTCGACGATCTTTTCGTCATCCGGCGCCGACAGGAAGACCAGCGTGAAGCGACCTTGCTCGCTCTCCCGGCGAAACGCCTCCTTCAGACCCAGCTTGTTGCAATAGAAGTCGAGCGCAACATCGAGATCGCGCACGCGCAACATGGTGTGGAGATATCGCATCGCAGGTCCTCCGCAGGGATACTGACATTGATTCGAGGGCTAAGCTCCGTCGCCATGCTGTAGCAGCATGTGAGGTCAGGCGCAGCCCTTCAACACAGCCAGAGCTCGCCGGTTCACCAGCCGAGAAGCATTGGATGGCGCGGCGCAGAATCGTCGGTCGATAATCATCAGTCGACGGCACCCGGCGATTTTCATTCAATCTGCCGGAAATCTCCCAACGGAATCTATTCAGTTTTCGCCGAAGGATTGGGCAAACGCTCAACAGGAGGTCTTTCGGTATGCGGTTCAAAACACTTGCGATCGCAGCCCTCGCCATCGTGGCGCTCGCCGGCACGGCTGAGGCGCGCCATGGCGGCGGTCACGGCGGCGGTCATCACGGCGGCTTCGGGCACCACGGCGGGTGGGGTCATCATGGCGGTTGGGGGCACGGTGGTTGGGGCCATCATGGCTGGCACGGCGGTTGGGGCCATCGTCATGGCTGGGGCGGCTGGCGGCCTTACTGGGGCGTCGGTCCGGCTCTGGCCTTTGGCGCAGGTTACGGTGCCTTCGCCTATCCGCCGTATTACGCATACGGCCCGGTCTGCAAGATCAAGCGCAAGCGTTTCTGGGCGCCCTATTATGGCGGCTGGGTCGTGCGCAAGGTTCGCGTCTGCTACTGACGCGCAATGCAAAGCAGGCGTGACGAAGTGCTTGCGTCGTAAACGGTCTACTCCCTCTCCCCGTTGGGGAGAGGGCTGGGGTGAGGGGGATCGGTCCCTCGATAAACTTTAACCCCTCGCCCGACACGCTTCGCGCGTCGACCTCTCCCCTCGAAGTCGGATGTTTCCGACTTCGAACATTATTGGTGCTGAACTCGGGTAAACCCGAGTTCATTGGGAGAGGTGAAGCAAACGATCATCCACCATTTGTAATTTCTCCAATCATCGCCATTCTTTCGCTTCATGCGACGCACCGTCGAGCGAGAGTGCGCGCGACGTGAAGGAGAAGCCGATGATCGCGCCCGACCTTGCCACTGCGCGCCAGCACCTCGCCGAACTGATCGAGGACGCCGAGCGGGTGGTGCCTTTCACGGGCGCCGGCATCTCAACCGAAAGCGGGATTCCCGATTTCCGATCGCCCGGCGGGCTGTGGCAGAACACGCAACCGATTCCGTTCGATCAGTTCATGGCCAGCCGTGAGATGCGCGACGAAGCCTGGCGACGGCGCTTTGCCATGGACGAATATTTTTCAGCCGCGCAACCGACGCGCGGTCATCTGGCGCTGGCGGCTCTTTACAAGCGCGGCAAGGCGCCGGGCGTCATCACCCAGAATATCGACAACCTGCATCAGGTCTCCGGCATCGCCGCCGATCAGGTGATCGAGCTGCATGGCAACACCACCTTTGCCACCTGCCTTGATTGCCACAGCCGTTATGAACTCGATGACATGAAGGCGCGGTTCGACGAGATGCAGGGTCATGCGCCGGATTGCGACTGCGGCGGCTATATCAAGACCGCGACTGTCTCCTTCGGACAGGCGATGCCGGCGCAAGCGATGGCGCGCGCGCAGGAATGGAGCAGCGATTGCGATCTGTTTCTCGCGATCGGTTCATCGCTTGTGGTGTGGCCGGCAGCGGGCTTGCCTTTACAGGCCAAGAAGAATGGTGCGCGGCTTGTCATCATCAACCGCGAGCGCACCGAGTTTGACGAGATTGCCGATCTCGTCATTCGTCAGGACATCGGTGACGTGTTGTCGCAATTTATCTCCCATTGATGTGACTGGGGTACAGTTTTACACAGCTGTCCCCGATTTGCCGACCCAATAGGAATTTTCCTCTTTGCCTGAAGACGGCCAGTGTTAGTCTTGATGGCAGAGATTCGTTCGATCATCCGCAATGGATGGTTTCTGGGGGCGGCGACGCAGATCATGGCGTCGAACGAAATGGGGCCAAAAGTGTCCGGTATGGGATACGATCTGCGGCAGGGTCGTAGTGCAGGCGCTGCGGACGATACCGCGACTGACCTGGTAGAAATTTCCGGTACGATCAAGTGGTTTGATGTGGCGAAAGGCTTCGGCTTCATCGTGCCCGATGATGGTTCGGCCGACGTTCTTCTGCACGTGACCTGCTTGCGCAGAGACGGCTATCAAACCGCGTATGAAGGTGCGCGCGTCGTTTGCGAAGCCACGCATCGCGCCAAGGGCATGCAGGTCTTTCGCATCCTGTCGATGGACGAATCGACCGCGATCCACCCGGCGCAGATGCCGGCGCCGCGCACGCATGTGACGGTGACGCCGACCTCCGGTTTGGAGCGCGCGGTGGTGAAGTGGTTCAATCGGCTGCGCGGCTTCGGCTTCCTCAGCCGTGGCGATGGCACCGGTGATATCTTCGTCCATATGGAAACGCTGCGCCGCTATGGCATGACCGAGCTCCGTCCCGGCCAGACCGTGCTGGTGCGTTTCGGTCCGGGGCCGAAGGGCCTGATGGCGGCCGAGATCCAGCCGGATGGTGGACCGCACGGACCGGCCTCGCATTAAGTTGGGCCTCCTCATTCCGAGGGCGCAACGCGAGCGAGCCCGGAAGTCAAGCTTCACTTAGCCCTCAATACCGATTCATCGCGGGACCGGATGCGGCTCGTGTTTCATCCATGCCGCGGCTTTGATTCCATCACCGTTCGAAAGACGCTAGAAGCTTGCCCTGCGGCAGCCCGATTTCGGGATATGCTGGGGCCAGGTCGCAGAGCATCAGGCAGGAAGCGCGCAGCAGCTTTTGTCTCATGCTCCTGGATCGTTTGTCTCAAGCGAAAGGCGCGTGCGTTGCTCCAGTCTCATACACATTATGTTGGTGCGCAGGATTGCGGCGCCCTTGGTCCGGATGCCGGCGTCGGCGTGACAGCCGTCGGGCATTGGGCGCGACGCTTCGTTGCAGCACTTGCCGTCATGCTGATGTTCAGTTTCGCGGTCGGCTTTGGCGTGACCGCGCAGGCGGCCGATCGGAACACGCTGGAGATCGTCACAAAAGACGGCGTGCATGTCTTCAAGGTCGAAATCGCCGATACCGATGCCGAGCGCCAGAAGGGCCTGATGTTCCGCAAGGAATTGCCCGAAGGGCAGGGCATGTTGTTCGACTTCAAGGAAGATCTGAACATCTCGATGTGGATGCGTAACACCTTCATCCCCCTCGACATGTTGTTCATCAATGCCGATGGCCGCATCCGCCGCATCGCCGAGAACACTACGCCGTTGTCGGAGCGGACCATTCCGGCGGGCGGGCCGGTGCGCGGGGTGCTGGAGGTGATCGGCGGCACCGCCAAGAAGCTCGGCATCCAGCCCGGCGACCGCGTCGCTCATCCGATTTTCTCGGGCCGCTGAGCGGGCGTCCAAGCGCGACCCTCTGTTCCCAAAGCAGAGGGCTGCTCAGGCTGTGTTCGCACTGGGGAAGTGGACCCGTCCCTCGCGCCCGCTCAATAGAATCTCCGCCCGCATTCGACTTTCGTCTAATGCAGGTCCAAAAATTGTCTATTTTTGATTGAGAGAGCAGCGCTCTCATCGGGAGGGTTGTCCCGATCATGTCAAATTTTAATGTGAATATTCTTCACACCGCAGAGGTCATTTGTCAGAAGCGTTGGATGCCGAATTTTGAAAAATTCGTTGTGGCTCTCGAAAACGAAGTCTCCCGTCTGGGAGCGAGCGCCGCGCAGATTGAAAACGGGGACATCCAGATTGCCGAGCGGGAGCGGGGCGATCGGGACTGGACCAATGTGAGCGCCGCCCGGCTTCACGACCTGCGCAACACGATTTCCATCTACCAGGCGCTTCTGCGCACCCTGAACAAGGCCGAGACCTGAGACCCACGGAGGTTAGGGTTGAGTAAGGGCCACGTGTAAGTATTGCCCATCGAAGTCTTGGCCCTCAATGGCGCAAAGACCGGGCGCGGCGGCCCGACGAGTTCGCTACCAAGCTTCACGCGAAAGATATTTCTTCTCTTCCTCCGGCGTGGGCCGTCGGTAAATCCAGCGATCGTTGTCCCGCTTGCGCATCAGGATTTCCGCCCGCCACCATCGGGTGCGGTCGCCGTCTTGAAGGATTTTGGGGATTATCGGAAAACAATACTGCCAATCGTCAGTCATAAAAAAATTCAGAATTTTAATCGGACCCAGTGTTTAATGGGTCGATTTCTTACTATAGCACCGCAGCCGGCGCAATTTACCTCCAGCTGTTTGGTCGGAATAGTTGCGAACACGGCCGCTGTCAGGACCAGATGTGGCTTACTGCGGTTGTAACCCTTATTGCTTCGCCGGGGCTTGCGTGATCCCAGCAAAGACCATATGGCCTTTAGCACTGCACCAGTTCGTCGGGGCATAGCGCAGCCTGGTAGCGCATCTGCTTTGGGAGCAGAGGGTCGCAGGTTCGAATCCTGCTGCCCCGACCATTTCCGCCAGCGCGAGCACAATGCGCTGTCAGAGCGGTTCGTACAGTTTGACGATCCACAGGCCGCTGACCATCACGGTCGCGTAGACCAGTCCGATCGCCATCGAAAATTTGAATGGATCGCGCAGCATTGTGGACTCCCAAGGCTGACTGTGGCCATGGAGGAGAGACGTTTAGCGGCGGCTAAAGTTTCGTGCGGCGCCAGCCGTTACCGGGACCTTTGGCCGTCTTGCGGCATTGGGACAAAACCGATACCACGCCGCTACGACGCCAAAGGATCGCTAAAGGGATCGCCATGACGGCACGGATCTACAAACCGGCACGCAACGCCATGCAATCGGGCACGGCCAAGACCAAGCTGTGGGTGCTGGATTACGAGCCGGAAGTGCCGCGGGTGATCGAGCCGCTGATGGGCTGGACGTCATCGAGCGATATGAAGAGCCAGGTGCGTCTGCGCTTTCTGACCAAGGAAGACGCCATCGCTTATTGCGAGCGGCATGGCATCGCCTATCAGGTGTCCGAGCCGAAAGAGCCGGTGCGCCGCACGATGGCCTATGCCGATAATTTCTCGTTCCAGCGCCGCGGGCAGTGGACCCACTGACGGCGCGGGAGTGCGTCAGCGCTTCTTGCTGGCGGTCTTTTTAATCTTCTTTTCCGGCGCGGGCTGATTGGCGGCGTCGGCTTCCCGCGCCAGCCGCAGCGCTCGCAGGCGCGCAGCATTCTCGCGCAGCGCCACGCCGGCCGCTTCATATTCCGCGCGCGCTACCGGCGCGTCCGCTTTCTGCTGCTCGCGAACGCGCAGATTGGCATCGGCCCGGCTTTTCGCGATGGGATCAATCATGGGCTAACCTTCCTCGATCGATTATCAGGTCTCGATCCTGGGCATTGAAGAGAAATCTGGGCAACAAAAAACCCGCTCCTGTCGCCAGGAGCAGGCCCAATGTCCGTCCGCGCCTGCAACCCCAGTACATCCGTGGTGGCCTTAAGTCGCGATCGATGGACATGAAATGGGGTGCCGCCCGGAAACTTCAAGGGGCAGGCCTGAAAAAGACGGTAAGTATCGGAAATCGTTGTATATTATTCTGCAAAAGGGCCGGCTTGGCGACCCCGGGAGGATTCGAACCTCCGACCTGCCGCTTAGAAGGCGGCTGCTCTATCCAACTGAGCTACGGGGCCGTGATGGTGCAGACGATCGCCTCGACATCACAGGCAAGGCGTTCGAACGGGATACGCGGATGAATGCGAAGTTTCAACGCCTCTTCCTTTGCACCCGGTTAGCGGCTGATCACGCAGCCGCTATTTTGCGCCACGACTGCGACACCTTTATCATGGAGTGAAAATCGACATTCCCGATGGCTGAACGCGCCGCCGGGCGGAGGATGCCCCCATGTTCGCGCTGGTCCGTGCTGGCCTGTGTGTTGCGCTGCTTGCTTTTGCCGGCGGCGTTTTTTCCACCCAACCTGTTTTTGCCCAAAAAGCCGATCAGGCGCAGAACGCCGAACCGGCGTTCCAGCGCAACGATCTCGACGACGCCGCCGTGCGGCTGGAAGCGCAGATCAAGACCGATGCCGGGCAGATCACCAAGCCGGTCGCCCAGCTGCGCCGCGAGATGGACGAGGCCTTCCGCAGGAACGACTTCCGCGGCGGCCTGCAGCTGCTCAGCCAGATCGTCACCGCCGAGCCCGACGATGCCGCAAGCTGGCTGCGGCTCGCCCGCAGCGTGTCGCAGATCCGCCCGGCCAATGACCGCGAGCGCACGCTGCTGCTCGAACGCGCCGCCACCGCCGGCTATATCGCCTATCAGCGCACGACCAATCCCGCCGAACAGGCCGAGGCCTTGCAGATCATCGGCAGATCCTATGCCGAACGGCGGGTCTGGCGGCCGGCGCTCGATGCGCTGCGCCTCTCGCTCGATCTGCGCGAGGTCGCCGACATTCGCGCGCAATATGAAAAGCTGCGCGCCGAGCATGGCTTCCGCCTGCTCGACTACACCGTCGATGCGGATGCAGCGTCGCCGCGCGCCTGTTTCCAGTTCTCCGAAACGCTGCCCGGTAAGCGCACGGACTTTTCGCCCTTCGTCGCCGTCGCCGGCATGGACAAGCCCGCCATCACCGCCGACGACAAGCAGCTGTGCGTCGAAGGCCTCAAACACGGCGAACGCTATACGGTGACGCTGCGCGCCGGCCTGCCATCGACGGTCGATGAGCAGCTCGCCCGCGCCGCCGACTTCACCATCTATGTGCGCGATCGCAAGCCGCTCGTGCGCTTCACCGGCAAATCCTACGTGCTGCCGCGCACCGGCCAGCAGGGCATTCCGCTGGTCAGCGTCAACAGCAAGGCCGCCAAGGTCGATATCTATCGCGTCGGCGATCGCAATCTTCTCGACACCGTACTCGGCAGCGACTTCCAGCGCGCGCTGTCGCGCTATGAAGCCGATCAGCTGCGCGACGAGAAAGGCATGCAGGTCTGGACCGGCGAACTGGCTTTGGAATCGCCGCTCAACACCGAAGTCACGACCGCATTCCCGATCGATCAGGCGCTCGGCGAATTGAAGCCCGGCGTCTATGTGATGGTCGCCGAGGCCAAGGATGCCGCGCCCGGCGAGGAATACGCCTCGCTCGCCACCCAATGGTTCATCGTCTCCGATCTTGGCCTGTCGGCCTTCTCCGGCAATGACGGCATTCATGTCTCTCTAAATTCGCTGGCGACGACAGCGCCGATCGCGCAGGTCGAAGTGCGGCTGATGTCGCGCAGCAATGAAATCCTGGCGGTGAAGCGCACCGACGCCAATGGCCAAGCCACTTTCGAAGCCAATCTCACGCGCGGCGAGGGCGGTCTGTCGCCGGCTCTGGTCGTGGCGAGCGACAAGGCCGATTACGCCTTCCTCAGCCTGAAATCGCCGGCTTTCGATCTGTCCGATCGCGGCGTTGCCGGACGCAAGGCGCCCGATGGCCTCGATGCCTTCGTTTACACCGAGCGCGGTGTCTATCGCTCGGGCGAGACCGTGCATATCGCCGCGTTGCTGCGCGATGCCAAGGCTGTCGCTGTTGGCGGCGTGCCGGTCGTGCTCGTGGTGCAGCGGCCGGACGGCGTCGAATATCGCCGCGTCACCTTGCAAGATCAGGGCATCGGCGGACGTTCGCTTGATCTGCCGATTGCGTCGACAGCCTCGACCGGCACCTGGCGCGTGAAGGTGTTCTCCGATCCCAAGCGTCCGGCGATCGGCGAAACCACCTTCATGGTCGAGGACTATGTCCCCGACCGTCTGGAATTTGATCTCGCCGCACCCGCCGGCAAGATCGCGCCGGATCATCCGGCGGAAGTCACACTGAACGGCCGCTTCCTCTATGGCGCGCCTGCCGCCGAGCTTGGCATCGAGGGCGATATCACCGTGAGCGCCGCGACCGAGCGCGCCGGCTATCCGGGCTACCAGTTCGGCGACACCACCGAGCAGATCAACACCGAGCGGCAGACGCTCGATGACCTGCCGCAGACCGACGCAGACGGCAAAGCCACGTTTGAAGTTTCGCTGGGCGAATTGCCGAGTGCCGACCGGCCATTGCAGGCGCAGATCAATGTGCGGCTGTCGGAAGCCGGCGGCCGCGCGGTCGAACGCACGCTGACGCTGCCGGTGACGCCGGGCAGCGATATGATCGGCGTCAAGCCGCTATTCTCCGGCCGCTCGCTGGGCGAGCGCGATAATGCCACCTTCGATGTCGTCTTCGTCGATCCCGATGGCAAGCGCATCGCCCGCCAGGGCCTGCGCTATGAATTGCTGAAGGTCGAGAGCCGCTATCAATGGTATCGGCAGGACGGCTCCTGGAATTACGAGGCGGTGAAATCGACCAGCCGCGTCGCCGATGGCGCGATCGACGTGACGGAAGGGCAGGCGGCGCGCCTGTCGCTGCCGGTGAGCTGGGGACGCTATCGGCTGCAGGTCACGGCCGATGACAAGGACGTGCCGATCACTGTCGTCTCCTTTGATGCCGGCTTCTATGCCGAGGCCGGCGCCGACACGCCCGATCTCCTTGAGATCGCCCTCGACAAGCCCGAATACAGCGCTGGCGACACCATGACGGTGGCCGTCACCGCTCGCAGCAATGGCCGCGTGACGCTCAATGTCGTCGGCGACCGGATGCTGGCTACGGTCAATGCCGATGTGAAAGCGGGCCTCAATCAGCTGAAGGTGCCGGTCGGCCGCGACTGGGGCAACGGCGCGTATCTCGTCGCAACGCTGCGCCGTCCGCTCGATGCCGGCGCCAAGCGGATGCCGGGCCGCGCCATCGGCGTGCAATGGTTCTCCATCGACAAGGCCGCGCGCCAGCTTGGCGTTGCGATGTCGCTGCCGCAGGTGATCCGGCCTGAGAGCACGTTGCGCGTGCCGGTGAAGCTGAGCGGGCTCAATCCCGGCGAAGCGGCGCGCATCGTCGTCACTGCCGTCGATGTCGGCATTCTCAATCTCACGCATTATCAGCCGCCGGCGCCGAGCGACTATTTTCTTGGCCAGCGCCGTCTCAGCGCCGATCTGCGCGACCTTTATGGCCAGCTGATCGATGGCATGCAGGGCAGCCGCGGTGCCATCCGCAGCGGTGGCGATGCCGGTGGTGGCGCCATTGAAGGCTCGCCGCCCACACAAAAGCCGCTGGCACTTTATTCCGGCATTGTTGAAGTCGGTTCCGACGGCACGGCCGACGTGGCGTTCGATATTCCGGCCTTTGCCGGCACCGCCCGCGTGATGGCGGTGGCGTGGAGTAGAGATCGCGTCGGCAATGCATCGGGCGATGTCATCATCCGCGATCCGGTGGTGGTGACGGCGACCTTGCCGCGCTTCCTCAATACCGGCGACACCTCAACGCTGACGGTCGATCTCGACAATGTCGAAGGGCCGGCCGGCGATTACGTCTTGTCGGTGCGGACCGATGGCTCCGCCAAAGTCGGCGACAAGGCCACCCAAACCGTGACGCTTCGAGCCAAACAGCGTCAGGCCGTCACCGTGCCGCTGGCGGCGGGCGAGGCGGGGACGACGAACGTGAATGTCAGCGTCACCGGGCCGGGCAACTTTGTGCTCGCGCGCGACTATCCGCTGAATGTGCGGCCGGCGACCTTGATCGCAACGCGCCGCACCGTGCGTCCGATTGCCAAGGGCGAGAGCCTGACATTGTCGAACGATCTGTTCGCTGATCTCGTGCCGGGCACAGGCAGCGTGTCGCTGTCGGTTGGCCTGTCGACGGCGCTCGACGCCGCCTCGATCCTGAAAGCGCTCGACCGCTATCCGTTCGGCTGTTCGGAGCAGATCACCAGTCAGGCGCTGCCGCTGCTTTATGTCAGCGATCTTGCGGCGCCCGGACGGCTGGCCCTCGAAACCGATACCAACCAGCGCATCCGCGATGTCATCGAGCGTCTGCTCGGTCGGCAGGGCAGCAACGGCGCCTTCGGCCTGTGGTCGGTCGGCGGCGATGATCCCTGGCTTGACGCGTATGTCACCGACTTCCTGACTCGGGCGCGCGAGCGTGGCTTTGCGGTGCCGGATGTGGCGTTCAAGCTGGCGCTCGATCGCCTGCGCAACAACATCGCGGTGGCGCCGGAGCCGTCCAAGGATGGCGGCCGCGAACTCAGCTATGCGCTCTATGTGCTGGCGCGCAACGGCATGGCGCCGATCGGCGATCTTCGTTATCTCGCCGATACCAAGCTGTCGGAGATCGCAACGCCGATCGCCAAGGCGCAGATCGCGGCGGCGCTCGGATTGCTGGGCGATAAGCGCCGCGCCGATGTCGTGTATCAGGCGGCGCTGAATGCGCTGTCGCCGCAGCCGAAGCTGGAATTTGGCCGCACCGATTACGGCTCGGCTTTGCGCGATGCCGCGGCTCTGGTGACGTTGGCATCGGAAGGCAATGCGCCGCGTCCGACGCTTGCCGCCGCCGTCTCCCGCATCGATAGCGCGCGGGCGTTGTCGCCTTATACGTCGACGCAGGAAGATGCCTGGCTGCTGCTGGCGGCGCGCGCCATTGCCAAGGACAGTGCCGGCCTGTCGATGACCGTCAATGGCGAGCCGCATCGCGGCGCGCTGTATCGCACCATCGATGCCGCGGCGTTGCAGGCATCGCCTGTGCGGGTCACCAATCCGACCGACGAGGCCTTGCAGGCGGTGGTGTCGGTCAGTGGCGCGCCTGTTGTGCCGGAGCCTGCCGCCGAGCGCGGCTTCAAGCTCGAGCGCAACTACTACACGCTGGACGGCGAGGCGGCAGACGTCACCAGCGCGAAGCAGAATGATCGCTTTGTGGTGGTGCTGAAGATCACCGAGCAGCAGCCGCAATTCGGCCGGATCATCCTTTCCGATTATCTGCCGGCCGGCTTTGAGATCGACAATCCGCGCCTCGTGTCCTCCGGCGAAACCGGGACGCTCGGCTGGATACAACTGGCGCAGGCGCCCGAGCATACTGAATTCCGCGACGATCGCTTCACCGCGGCCTTCTCGCGCAAGACGGGAGATCCGGCGATCTTCACGGTGGCGTATGTTGTCCGCGCGGTGTCGCCCGGCGCTTACGTGCATCCGCAGGCTTATATCGAGGACATGTATCGCCCCGATCGTTTCGGCCGCACCGGCACCGGCAAAGTGACGGTATCCGCCGCGCGATGAAACTCGGTCGGCTCATGGTGGTGATGGTGAGTACGGCGCTGACCTGCGCCGTGCTCGGCTTCTCCGTATGGGTCGCGACCTTGCCGGAACTCGACACGAGCGCAGTCCACTATTCGACCGAGGTGCGCGATCGCGAAGGACGGCTCCTGCGCGCCTATGCGACCGACGATGGTCGCTGGCGGTTGAAGGCAAATGTCGAAGACGTCGATCCTCGCTTCCTCGCCATGCTGCTCGCGTATGAGGACAAGCGTTTCTACAAGCATTACGGGATCGACCTGCTGGCGATGCTGCGCGCCGCCTGGCAGCTCGCTGCGAACGGGGAAATCGTGTCGGGCGCATCGACATTATCGATGCAGGTGGCGCGTTTGCTGGAGCCGCGACGCGAGCGCACGATGGGGGCAAAGATCCTGCAGATGGTGCGGGCGGTCGAACTCGATCACCGTTTTACCAAGCAGGAAATCCTCTCGCTCTATCTCTCGCTCGCCCCTTACGGCGGCAACCTGGAAGGCATCCGCGCGGCGTCCTGGGCCTATTTCGGCAAGGAGCCCAAGCGGCTGTCCTTGCCGGAAGCCGCCTTACTGGTGGCGCTACCGCAATCGCCGGAATTTCGCCGTCCCGATCGCTCGCCGCAGCGGGCACAACTGGCGCGTGACCGGGTGCTGGATCGGGTGGCGGGCGACTTGGGTCTTCCCGGTGACGAGGTCGCGCAGGCCAAGACGGCGGCGGTGCCGACGGTGCGCAAGAATCTGCCGGCCTTCGCGCCGCATGCCGCCGATCGGGTCGTGTCGTTGAATCCTCAAGGAAAAATCCACGAGCTGACGATCGATCTGCGGATGCAGCAGGCACTGGAAGCGCTGGCGCGTGAGCGGGCACCGGCATTTGACGATGACGTTTCGATTGCCCTGATCGTGGTCGATCATGCGAGCGGCGAGGTCTTGGCGCGGGTTGCTTCGGCGGATTACTTCGATTTGCGACGGGCCGGACAGGTTGATCTGACCGAGGCTTTGCGGTCGCCGGGATCGGCGCTGAAGCCGTTTATTTTTGGTCTCGCCTTCGAGGACGGCATCGTACACCCCGACAGCCTGATCGACGACAGGCCGATGCGATTCGGAAGTTATGCCCCCGAAAATTTCGATCTGACCTTCCAGGGCACGCTGCCGGTGCGCAAGGCGCTGCAGCTGTCGCTGAACGTGCCGACGGTGGCGTTGCTCGAGCGGGTGGGCGCGGCGCGGCTGACCGCGCGGCTGCATCAGGCGGGGGGACAACTGTCGTTGCCGAATGGCGCGGTGCCGGGTCTGGCGATGGGCCTCGGCGGCGTCGGCATCACGCTGTCCGATCTCACGATGTTGTATACCGGCCTCGCCCGACTGGGCTCGATCATACCACTGATAGAGCGAAAGGCCGATGCGGCGTTGGCGCGGCCGCCGCGCCGGCTGCTTGATCCGGTCGCGGCCTGGTATGTCGGCAACGTCCTTCTGGGCACTCCGCCGCCCGATAATAGTGCTCGCAACCGGATCGCCTTCAAGACGGGGACATCTTACGGTTTCCGCGACGCGTGGGCTCTCGGCTTCGACGGCCGCCGTACGATCGGCGTCTGGGTCGGGCGGCCGGATGGCGCGCCAGTGCCGGGCATGCTCGGCCGCACTGCTGCGGCCCCAGTTTTATTCGATGCTTTCGCCCGTCTTGGCGACCTGCCAGCCCCGCTGCCGCCGGCGCCAAAAGGCGTGATTTTCGCGGCCGAAGGCAAGCTGCCGCTGCCGCTGCGCCGCTTTTCCCCGGACGGCATGACCGGCCGAAAAGGCGAGGGCGTCCGCATTGTCTTTCCGCCCAATGGCGCGCTGCTGGAGCTAAGCTCAGCCGGCGGGCGACCTGAGCCGGTGGCGATGAAAATCTCGGGCGGAGTCGAGCCCGTCACTGTGCTGATCAATGGGGTGCCGCAGTCGCGCGACGCGGGGGGGCGAACGATGTTCTTTGCCCCCGACGGCCCAGGCTTTATCCGCCTTTCGGTTGTTGATGGAAAAGGCACAGCCGACAGCGTGATGGTGCGCCTGCAATAGCCTCTTCCTTGCGCAGGCGCAGAATTTCCCTATGGTCCCGGCGCAGCTAAGCGGTTGGGGCATGAGCGATTTCATCACGGAAAAACAGGGAGACGCCTGGCGGCGAGGACTTGGCGGAATTCTCGACTATGCCGCCGGGACAAACCGGCGCGCGATCTGGATCCTGATCATCTTCTCCCTGATCGCGTTCCTGCCTGGCTATTCCAAGGTTCCACCGATCGATCGCGAGGAGGCCCGGTTCGCTCAGGCTACCAAGCAGATGGTGGCATCCGGCGATTACATCGATATCCGCTTCCAGAATGACGAGCGCTATGAAAAGCCGATCGGCATTTATTGGATGCAGGCGGCGGCGCTGAAGATCGCCAGCGCTATCACTCCGCGCGACATGCAAAGCCGCATCTATGTTTATCGCACGCCTTCGCTGATCGGTGCGGTTGGGGCAGTAATCGCCACATTTTGGATCGCGCTTGCCTTTGCCAGCCGCCGCGTCGCGGTACTCTCTGCAGTGATGATGGCTTCTTCACTGCTGCTTGGCTTCGAGGCGCGGCAGGCGACCACGGACGCCATGCTGCTGCTGACGACACTGCTGTGTTTCGGCGTTCTCGCGCGTGCCTATCTTGAAACGCCGGAGGGCTGGCAAACCGAGAATGTGCGACTGCCCATCACCTTTTGGATGGCGCTCGCCGCTGGCTTTCTACTGAAGGGGCCGCTGATCCTGTTCTTCGTTGGCATGCCGATCGTTACGCTGGCGATCATCGATCGCTCGGCCCGCTGGGTGATGCGGCTACGTCCGATGTTGGGCCTGCCAATTTTTCTTGTTCTGGTTCTGCCTTGGGTGATCGCCATTCTTATGCGGTCCGGCAGCGCTTTTTTGACCGATTCCATTGGTGGCGACCTGTTCGCGAAGATCATCAGCAACCAGGAATCGCACGGCGCGCCGCCCGGCTATTTCGTCGTGCTGTTCTTCATCACCTTCTGGCCGGCCGCCATTCTTGCCGGTCTAGCGGTCTCGTTCGTATGGCGCGAGAGCTGGCAGCCGGTGATCCGCTTCTTGCTGGCTTGGCTCGCGCCGGCGTGGATCGTATTCGAGCTCGTCATCACCAAGTTGCCGCATTATGTGCTGCCGCTCTATCCGGCGATCGCCATCCTGCTGGCGCTGGCAATCGACCAGCAGGCTTTGTCGGAACAGAAATGGATGGAATACGGCACCTTCTGGTGGTTCGCGGTGCCGGTGCTGTTGTTCGTCGGCTCGCTGGTGCTGCTTCTGCGCTATGAAGGTGGCCTGGGCTGGCCGGCCTGGCCGTTCCTTGGCGCAGCAATGGTGTTCGGCTTCCGGGCCTGGTGGCTTTACTTCGTCGATGGTCCCGAACGGTCCTTGTTACGCGCGGCCGTGACCTCGGTGCTGCTCTCGATCGCGGTTTACTGGTCGGTATTGCCATCGCTGGCAATGCTATTTCCAAGCGTCGCCATCGCCCGCGCCGTGCGCAGCGCCGATTGTCCAGTGCCGGCGGTCGCGGCGGCCGGCTATCAGGAGCCGAGCCTCGTCTTCCTCACCGGCACCGATACGCTGTTGACCAGCGCGGGCGGGGCGGCGGATTTCCTGCAAGGCGACAAATGCCGTTTTGCCGTGGTCGAGTCTTCACTCGATCGCACCTTCGCGCGCCGCGCCGAAGCAATTGGCTTGCGCTACGCCAAGGCCTCGCAATTCAGCGGTTATAATCTGGGTGGTGGCAGCCGCGTTTCGCTGACGGTCTACAAGTCGGTAACTAATCAGTGACGTGACCGACAGCGATGGTCATCGCTGTCGCAACTCATCAGTCTGTGCGTTAAGCCTTCATCGCCGCAAAACCGCGTTCGAGATCCGCAATCAGATCGCCTTCATCCTCGAGGCCGATGTGGAAGCGTAGTGTGGGCCCACCCGGTGCCCATGATTTCGCGGTGCGATATTCGGTGCAGTCAAACAGGATGACGAGGCTTTCATAACCGCCCCAGGAAAAGCCCATGCCGAACAGTGAGAGTGCGTCGCAGAACGCATGCACCGCCTGTTCGCTCGCCGGCTGCAGCACGATACTGAAAAGACCCGATGCTCCAGTAAAGTCGCGCTTCCAGATATCGTGACCGGGATGTGACGGCAGAGCCGGATACAACACGCGTAACACCTCGGGACGTTGTTCGAACCACTTGGCGATCGCAAGCGCCGTCTTCTGATGCCGTTCCAGCCGTACACTCAGCGTGCGCAATCCGCGCAAAGCGAGATAGATGTCATCGGGGCCGACGCACAAACCGTAGGTGCCGACGGTCTCTTTCACCAGCGGCCAGGCCTTTTCATTGGATGAGATAGTGCCGAACATGATGTCGGAATGGCCGCCGATATATTTGGTGCCGGCCTGGATAGACACATCGACGCCATGATCGAAGGCGCGGAAGAAGAGCGGTGTCGCCCAGGTGTTATCCATCAGCACCAGCGCGCCGCGATCATGCGCGACCTTTGCGATGGCCGGGATGTCCTGCATCTCGAAGGATTGCGAGCCGGGAGCCTCCACAAACACCGCGCGTGTGTTGGGCTTGAACAATTTGGCAATATCGCCGCCGATCAGCGGATCGTAATAGGTGGTCTCGACCCCATAACGTTTGAGAATGGTGTCGGCGAAGCTGCGGGTCGGGCGATAGACGCTGTCGGTGACGAGCAGATGATCCCCGGCGGACAGCACAGAGAGCAGCGCCGTCGAGACTGCGGCGGCCCCTGATGGCAACAGCGAGACACCGGCGCAGCCCGGCCCTTCAATCTCACGCAACGCGCTTTCCAGCGCTTCCGAGGTTGGCGTGCCGCGGCGGCCATACTGGTAACGGGAGCGATGCGCGACGAGATCGGCAGCATTGGGGTAGAGAACCGTCGAGGCGTGATAAACCGGCGGATTGACGAAACCGTGAAATTCGGCGGCGTCGCGTCCCGCTGTCACCAGCTTGGTCTGCGGCTTCATATTGTCCGTTTCCCGGGATTTGCTCATGAATCACCTCGAGGCTTCGATGGCCGCTGACAAGTCTTTGATCAATCTGTGCAATCCTTCCTCGCCGGCGTCAATTGCAGGACCGCGAATTGCAGGCTACTAGTGAGCGCATGGGATGAGCCTGATTTGCGCGGGCGGGCAGCCTGCGTCGGTTCGTCCCTTGTGCATTCGATTTCTGGCTGTCTTTTTTTGAGAGGCCTTTGGCTGATGCGCTTAAGCGCTGATCGGCCGACCAGTTGGGGACATATCAGACCATGACGCGCGCCATCCGTTCGCTCGCCTTTGCCGCCGCCTTTGCTACAGCCTCGGGATTTGCCGGATCAGTCGTCGAGGCGCAGACCCTCGCCGCTGTCCAGCAGCGCGGCGTGCTCAATTGTGGCGCCAATGGCAATCTCGCCGGATTCGGATTGCCCGACGCGCAGGGCAACTGGACTGGCTTTGACGTCGATTATTGTCGGGCGCTCGCTGCAGCGATCTTCAACGATCCGACCAAGGTGAAGTTCATCCCGCTGACGGCGAAGGACCGGTTCACGGCGCTGCAATCGGGGGAGGCGGATGTCCTCGTGCGCAACACAACCTGGACGTCATCGCGCGACACCACCAGCGGATTGAACTTCACCGGGATCAATTATTACGACGGGCAGGGGTTCATGGTGCGCAAGGCGCTGAAGGTGAATTCAGCGCTGGAATTGAGCGATGCCGCCGTCTGCGTGCAGCAGGGCACGACGCACGAACTGAATGTGGGCGATTACTTCCGCGCCAACAATATGAAGCTGAAGACGGTGACGTTCGCGACCTCTGATGAGGCCGTCAAGGCTTATGATTCCGGCCGCTGCGACGCTTATACGAGCGACTCGTCCGCGCTGTATAGTGAGCGGCTGCGCACGGCGAAGCCGGATGACCACGTGGTGCTGCCGGATATCATTTCCAAGGAGCCTCTCGGGCCTGTCGTGCGCCACGGCGATGACCAATGGTTCGACATCGTGCGCTGGGTCAATTTTATGCTGATCAATGCCGAAGAGCTGGGCGTCAGCAAAGCCAATGTCGATGCGCAGTTGAAATCCGACAATCCGGAAATCCGCCGGATGCTGGGCGTGGAGGGAAAACACGGGGAAGGCTTTGGCCTACCCAATGATTTTGTCGTCCGGATGATCAAGGCGGTCGGCAATTACGGCGAAATATTTGAACGCAATCTCGGACAGGGATCGCCGTTGAAAATTACCCGTGGCCTGAACGCGCTCTGGACCAAAGGCGGTCTGCAATACGCTCCGCCCGTCCGCTGACGCACGGCGGCGCTGATGGCTGATGCGCGCGGCCAAATGCGGCCGACCATCTCTCCGCTCAACGATCCGCGCTGGCGGAGCGCCATCGTTCAGATTGTCCTGTGCCTTGTGGTGGTGTGGCTGGCCTATGCCGCGATCTCCAATGCTGCGGACAATCTGGCCCGGGCGCGGATCGCCTCGGGGTTTGATTTCTGGACTTCGACTGCTGGCTTCGACATCAGCCAGACGCTGATCCCGTACACCACGCAATCGACCTATGGCCGCGCCTTCTGGGTGGGGCTGCTGAACACGCTTCTGGTCTCGGCGCTCGGCATCATCTTCGCGACCATCATCGGCTTCATCATTGGCATCCTGCAGTTATCGCGGAACGTGCTCGTGTCGCGTCTCGCGGCCGGGTATGTCGAGATCATCCGCAACCTGCCGCTGCTGCTGCAATTGCTGTTCTGGTACAACGCCGTGCTCAAGGCGTTGCCGAATTTGCGCGAGAGCCTGACGATCCCCGGCGGCGCAGTGCTCAACAATCGCGGCCTGTTTCTCCCCAAGCCGATCTGGGGCGCCGACATGATGGTGGTGCTGGCGGCGTTCGGCTTAGGGCTTGTTGCCGCGATCGCTTATCACATCTGGGCGCGCCGCCGCCAAGCGTTGACCGGGCGACAATATCCGGTGCTGACGGTGAGCCTGTTGCTGATCCTCGCGTTGCCGATGGCGGTATTTGCCGGCCTCGGCTTTCCGGTCAGCTTCGAGCATCCGGAGATGGGCCGCTTCAACGTACGCGGCGGCATTGAGATCCTGCCTGAATTTGCGGCCCTGTTGTTCGGGCTCTCGCTCTATACCGCAGCGTTCATCGCTGAAGTGGTGCGAGCGGGCGTGCAGTCAGTCTCGCATGGCCAGACGGAAGCTGCTTATTCACTCGGCTTGCGGCCCGGTCCAACCTTGCGGCTGATCGTCATCCCGCAGGCAATGCGGGTGATCGTGCCGCCGCTGACCAATCAGTATCTCAACCTCACCAAAAATTCGACGCTGGCGGTGGCGATCGGCTATCCCGATCTCGTGCAGGTCTTTACCGGCACGGTGCTGAACCAGACCGGGCAGGCGGTCGAGGTTGTCGTCATCACCATGGCCGTTTATCTCACCATCAGCCTTGTGACGTCAGGGCTGATGCACCTCTACAGCCAGCGCTTCGCGCTGCGGGAGCGGTGAGATGGCGTCCGCCAATTCTTCATTCGTACGCACGGAAGCGATACCGGCCATGCCGCCGCCAAGGAGCGAAAGCGGCTGGTTGGGCTGGTTGCGCGGCAATTTGTTATCGAGCCCGATCAACATTGCGCTGACGCTGGCCTCGCTGTGGCTGCTCTATCTCGTCGTTCCGCCGCTGGTGAGCTTTCTCCTGCTCGATGCGATATGGACCGGTCAGAACCGCGACGCTTGTCTCGCCACCGCAGATCGTCCGCATGTAGGGGCCTGCTGGCCGTTCGTGTGGGAGCGCATCAACTTCTTTGTCTATGGCTTCTATCCGGCCAATCAGCGCTGGCGGGTGGATCTCTTTTTTGTAGCGCTCGGCATCGGCGTTGTGTGGCTGCTGTCGCGCCATATTCCGTACAAGAAGCTCGGCGCGATCTATTTCTTCATCGTGATGCCGATCATCTCGATGATCCTCCTCGTCGGCTTTCCGCCTCTTGGTCTTCGCTATGTCGAGACGGCTTTGTGGGGCGGCGTTCTCGTCACCGTCGTCGTATCTGCCGTCGGTATCGTGTTCTCGCTGCCGCTTGGAATCATACTGGCGCTCGGACGCCGCTCGAAAATGCCGGCGGTGCGGCTGCTCTCGCTCATCTTCATTGAGTTCGTGCGCGGTGTGCCGTTGATCACTGTCCTGTTCATGGCGAGCGTCATGTTGCCGCTCTTTGTGCCGGAAAGCTGGTCGCCGGATAAATTGCTCCGCGCCTTGATCGGCGTTGCGCTTTTCGCGGCGGCCTATATGGCGGAGGTCGTGCGTGCCGGCTTGCAGGGCGTCCCGCGCGGCCAATATGAGGGCGCGGAGGCGCTTGGCCTTGGCTATTGGAAAATGATGGGGCTGATCATCCTGCCGCAGGCTTTGCGCATCACCATCCCGAATATCGTCAACAGCAATATTGCGCTGTTCAAGGATACGACGCTCGTCTTCATTGTCGGCATTTTCGATTTCCTGCGTACCATCGAAGTGGCGCGGATTGATCCGAAATGGGCAACTCCGGTCACCAGCACGACCGGCTATGCCTTTGCGGCGATCTTTTATTTTACCTGCTGCTGGATGATGTCGCGCTATGCGCGCGGCGTCGAACGGCGGCTCGTCACCAGACACAGGCGCGGCCGATGAATGGCATCAACGAGGATCGCAAAGGTACGTGCGAGAGCATGACGCCCGCGGTCGAAATCGACGGCATGCATAAATGGTTCGGCGATTTCCATGTTTTGCGCGACATCAACCTGACCGTGGCGCGCGGGGAGCGAGTGGTCGTCTGCGGCCCGTCCGGGTCCGGTAAATCGACGATGATCCGCTGCATCAACCGCTTGGAAGATTATCAGCAGGGGCGGGTGATCGTCGATGGCGTGTTGCTCACCGACGATCTCAAGCGGATCGACACCGTGCGCCGCGATGTTGGCATGGTGTTCCAGCATTTTAACCTGTTTCCGCATCTGACGGTGATGGAAAACCTGACCCTCGCGCCGATCTGGGTGCGGAAGACGCCGAAGAAGGAGGCCGAGGCTATTGCTCGCCAATATCTCGAACGCGTGCGCATTCCTGAACAGGCCGATAAATATCCCGCGCAATTATCCGGCGGCCAGCAGCAGCGCGTCGCCATCGCCCGCGCGCTGTGCATGAGCCCGAAAATCATGCTGTTCGACGAGCCGACCTCGGCGCTCGATCCTGAGATGGTGAAAGAGGTGCTCGACACCATGGTCGAACTCGCCGAAAGCGGCATGACCATGCTGGTGGTGACGCATGAGATGGGATTTGCCCGCCAGATCGCCGACCGCATGGTGTTCATGGATGACGGGCAGATCGTCGAGATCGCGCCGCCTGCGGACTTTTTCGCCCACCCCCGGCATGAACGCACGAAGTTGTTTCTCAGCCAGATCCTGAAATGAAGATTCAGAACGAATCCAGCGGTATCTTCAGATAGCTCCGGCCATTATCTTCCGGCTCCGGCAGGCGACCGCCCCGTAAATTCACCTGCAATGCCGCCAGCATCAGCTTGGGCAGCGGCAGTGTTCTGTCGCGTGCCTCGCGCATGGCAACGAAGCTTGTCCGGTCAGGAGCTTTTTGCAGATGCATATTCTGCTTCTGCTCGGCAACGCTCGCTTGCCAGCGTGCGATGCGGCCTCCCGGGCGGTAGTCGTGACCGGTGAACAACCGTGTGTGGTCAGGCAAGCTGAGAATGCTTTGAATGGAATCGTAAAGGCGATCGGCGCTGCCGCCGGGAAAGTCGGCGCGGGCGGTGCCGGCATCCGGCTCGAACAAGGTGTCGTGAATGAACGCAGCGTCGCCGACCACATAGGTGATCGATGCCAGTGTATGTCCAGGATGGAGCATGACGTTGACATCCAGCGAGCCGATCTTGAAGCTATCGCCATCGGCAAATAACCGATCCCAATAGTCGGTGCTGTATGGCGGCAGGTTGTAGATGACCTGCCAGAGCTTCTGCACCTCGACCACTTTCTCGCCGATCGCGGTCGGCGCACCGAGCTTCTCTTTCAGATGGGCGGCGGCCGAGAAATGATCGGCATGCGGATGGGTGTCGAGAATCCAGTCGATGGTGAGGCCACGCGCGATCGCCGTGTTCATCATGTAATCGGCGAAGGCCGTCGACACGCGTCCGGAATTGGCATCGAAATCGAGCACGGGATCGATGATCGCCGCGCGCCGCGTTGCCGGGTCTGCGACGAGGTAGGCGATACTGTGGGTCGGGCCGTGGTAGAAGCCCGTGACGTGCGGGCGAGGCAGATCGGTCATCACACCATGTCAGCTTTTCGTCGCGATCGGAAGGTCGCCGCGGGAGGCCCATTCTGTCCAAGAGCCATCATATAATGCCTTCGGCTCCTTGCCGATCGCGTCCAGCGCCAGCCACAGGATTGCGGCGCTGACGCCTGATCCGCAGCTTGTGACGATCGGCTTTTGCAGATCGACGCCGGCTTTCACGAAGGCAGCTTTGATCCCGTCCTTCGAGGCCAGCCGTCCATCGGTCACGATGGTTTCCCATGGCACGTTGAAGGCGCCGGGCATATGACCCGAGGGCAGCCCCGCGCGCGGTTCCGGCGCTGTGCCGGCAAAACGCGCGGCCGAACGGGCGTCGACCACCTGTGCTCCACCGCCGAGGGCCTTTTGCACATCCGCGACATCGGCGATGGCGCCATGATTGAGCCGCGGCGTGAAATGGCGTGGCGTGCGCCGGACCTCGCCGAAATCGATCGGTCGGCCCTCGGCTTTCCATTTCGGCATGCCGCCATCGAGAATGAAAACATCCCGGACGCCGAAGACGCGAAACATCCACCACACCCGTGGAGCCGAAAACAAGCCGATGCCGTCATAGACGACAATGGTCTGTCCATCGCCGATGCCGAGTTGACGCATAGCCGATGAAAATCCTTCGGCACTCGGCATCATATGCGGCAGGTCGCTGGTGTGATCCTTGACCTCGTCGATATCGAGAAAGACCGCGCCAGGAATATGCGCGGTGAGATATTCCTCGCGCGCGTTGCGCTTCATTGTCGGCAGGAAATAGGAGCCATCCACCACGACAATGTCCGGAGCTTCAAGATGATCCTGCAGCCACTGCGTCGAGACGAGCCAAGGGCTCGCTTGCTGGTCGTTATCGGTCATGGATGTCAGGCTTTCACAAACGGCGGCGTGATATCGCTTTTGCGTATCAGCCATTCCGGCACCGGCAAATTCTTGGAGCGCAGGAAGTCCGGATTGAATAGTTTGGACTGATAGCGCGTTCCTGAATCGCACAAGACCGTGACGACGGTCGAACCCTTGCCGAGTTCTTTCGCAAGCCGCATGGCGCCGGCGATGTTGATCCCCGAGGAGCCGCCGAGACACAGCCCTTCATGTTCGAGCAGATCGAAAATGATCGGCACAGCTTCCTCGTCGGAAATCAAATAGGAGCGATCGACGCGGATGTCCTCGATCATCGGGGTGACGCGGGCAAGCCCGATGCCTTCAGTAACAGAGCCACCTTCCGTCACGGTCGGCTTGCCGTCCTTGAACAGATGATACATGGCTGCGCCATGCGGGTCCGCGCATCCGATGACGATGTCGTTCTTCTTCTCGATGAGATAGGTCGATGTCCCTGCCAACGTGCCGCCGGTGCCTACCGAGCAGATGAAGCCGTCGATCTTGCCATCGGTGTCGCGCCAGATTTCCGGGCCGGTCGACAGGTAATGCGCCTTGCGGTTGTCCAGGTTATTCCACTGATCGGCGAACAGGACGCCGTTCTTCTCGGTCTTGCGAAGCTCGTCAGCGAGACGCTTGCCGACATGCTGATAATTATTGGGATTGGCAAAGGGCAGGGCCGGTACCTCGATCAGTTCGGCGCCGCACAGCCGCAGCATGTCTTTCTTTTCCTGGCTCTGCGTCTCCGGGATGACGATGAGCGTGCGGTAGCCGCGCGAATTGGCCACCAGCGCGATGCCGATACCGGTATTGCCGGCCGTGCTTTCAACCACGAGGCCGCCCGGACGCAGGTCACCCCGCTTCTCGGCTTCCATAATCATCTGCCGGCCGGCGCGATCCTTGACCGAACCGCCTGGATTCATGAATTCGGCTTTGCCAAGAATGGTGCAACCGGTTGCTTCGGACGCCCGTTCGAGCTTGATGAGGGGAGTATTGCCGATGGCTTCGACAATGCCGTCTTTCAGGTTCATGGGAGATTCGGCCCGGTCTTTGAGTGTGGCGCGACCCTATCCCTGCGAAGGGCGAGCCACAAGCGGCGAGGCGAGCTCGGGTCGAAGCCGGCGTGCGGGGCTTTGGCGATGCGCTGCTCAGCAGCCGCAGAACCAAGAGAATTTTATCTATTTTTCACAGTCTAGGGAAACGCGACGCGGGATACGATTATCCGCGGCATCCTAATTTTTTCCAATTTAGGGTGATTTTCCCGACAGATGGATTTCGCAAGCAGCGCGCGGTTCGCGCTGACCGGTAGCGTGCAATGGCTTTGGACATCAATACCCTTTTCCTCGTCACGATTTATGTCGAGGCGATCCTGGGCCTCCTTCTGTTATTCGCCTGGGTCCAGAATCCGGCCATTACAGCGGTCGCCTGGTGGGGCGTTTCACATCTGCTGCTGTCGCTGGCGATCGTCCTTTATGGGGCTCGGGGTTCGGTCTCCGACCTTCTCGCCGTCGATCTGTCGCATGGGATTTTGTTCACCGCCTTTGCGGCCAGCTGGATCGGCGCGCGTGTGTTTGACGGACGGCCGGTGTCCTATGCCGGATTACTCGGTGGTGGGGTCTTGTGGCTGATCGTCAGCCGCTTGCCGGTGCTCTCGCAATCGGCCGACCTTCGCTTCATTGTCTCTTCGCTCATCATCGCCGGCTACACTTGGGCGACGGCTTACGAGTTGTGGCGTGGCCGCGGCGAGCCGCTGGTTTCCCGCTGGCCAGCGATTTTCATGTTCTTTGCGCAAGGCGCGCTGTTTCTGGTGCGGAGCCCGCTCGCGGCGTCGTTGCCCTGGGTGAATGGCCAGGTGTTCGGCAATGTCTGGATCACCGCGCTGTCCTTCGAGACGCTGCTGTTCACCATCGCCACCGCCTTTATTCTGTTGGCCATGGCCAAGGAGCGCGTGGAGCTCCTGCACAAACGTGCCGCTCTGGTCGATTCGCTGACAGGGCTTGCCAATCGCAGAGCCTTTCTGGAAGGGGGCATTGCCATGGGGCAGCGGATCGGCGTGATGCCGCGGCCGATCGCGATTCTGCTGATCGATCTCGACCGTTTCAAGTTGATCAACGATACGCATGGTCACGCCATCGGCGACCGGGTGTTGCAGATCTTCGCTGCAGTGGCACGTCGCGAGATCCGCAAGGATGATCTGATCGGTCGGCTTGGTGGGGAGGAATTCGCGGTCGCTCTCTACGGCGTTGACGCGCAGAGCGCGATGCACGTCGCCGAAACCATCCGGGCGGCCTTTGCCGGCATGGCGAAGACCGTCGATGGCCACGACGTCCACGCCACCTGCAGCGTCGGCGTGTCGGTCAGCGAGGATGGGCAATTCGATCTGCCGGTTCTGCTTGAACAGGCCGACCACGCGCTCTATACCGCCAAGGAGCGCGGCCGTAATCGCTGTGAACTGGCGCCCCGGGAATTGCCGCCGAGTGATCTCGCAGCGCGGCAGGACGGGTCGGTACGCATCGGCATGCGGTCGACCGATCGCAGTGCCGCGCTCGCGCCGAAATCGGCCGCCTGACCTCCCGAGCCTTTGAGACCTCCATTTTCTCCCTGGGGACGCGCCTCCCGACGCGGCTTAGGACAGGGCGGCTTTGTGATTGCCTTTCCAGCCGCGAGCGATCATCATTCCTCCGCAAGACCTTGGCGCGCTTGAGAAAAGCCGTCAGGCCGATAATGCGCCGGTACAAGGCGTGGGGAAAAGAGAGCGGGGGAGGTGATGGTGACCAGACCTGAGGGGACGGCATCGATTGGTGCCAATATCGTGCGGCGGGCGATCCTGAGTGGCATCCTGCTGGCGGCAATGGGCCATGCAGCGTTGGCGCAGACCTATGGCTTTGCGACGCTTCCGCCCGGATCGCTGAATCACACGACGGCCTCGGCCGTCGCCAAAGTCCTCAAGGAAAAGGCCGGCATCAATGTTCTGGTGCAGCCGACCGCCGGTGATCAGATCATCGTCCCGATGGTCGCGCGCGGTGAGGTGGAAATTGGCATCACCAATATTCTGGAATTGGCCAATTATTACGAGGGCGGTAAGAATCCGGATCTGCGGCTGATCGGCGCTGCCCATCCGCTGCGCACCGCCTTCTGGGTGCGTAAGGATGCGCCAATGCAAACTATCGCCGACCTCAAGGGCAAAAAGGTCACGCTCGGTTACTCGGCGATGCGCACGATCGACACGGTGTCGCGTGCTATTCTGGCGACGGCGGGTCTCACCGAAAAAGATATCTCGCCGATCATGGTGCCGAACGTTGTGCGCAGCGCTGATGATTTCATCTCCGGCTCGTCAGATATGTTTTTCTTTGCCTTTGGCGGGCCGAAGGTGCGCGAGGCCGATGCGACCGTAGGCGGCATCCGCGTGCTGGACATTGACCCTGCCGGCATGGCGGCGGCCCGCAAGGTCACGCCTTACGGCTATCTGGCGGATGTACAACCAGGCCCGGTCTTTATCGGCGTCAGCAAACCGATGAAGGTCTATTCCTTCGACAATGTGCTGATCACCAATGCCAAAGTGTCGGACGAGGTCATTTACAAGATGATCGCCACCCTCGATCAGAACAACGCCGACCTCGTTTCGGTACAGCCGGTGCTGCGGGAATTTTCGGCCGCCAACTTGTTCAAGACCTATGACATCCCTTATCACCCTGGGGCGCTGAAATATTTCAGCGACAAGGGCATCAAGGCACGGGCGCTCGAATAGTCCCTAACGAAGAGAAAGCGTTTTTTCGTGAGTGAAGAACGGATCGTACCCGACGCGGATCAATTCCGCGCCGGCATATCACCAGCGCGGCGCTTCTGGACCAACGTCTTCCAGGCAACACTGGTGTCTGTCGTCATTATCTGGACGCTCGATCTGCCGCGCCAGATTTTTGGCTTGTCGTTCTATACCGAGCAGATGCTGGTGGTTTGTGTCGGCCTGACGCTGGCCCTGGCTTTCGTCGTCGAGGCTGACAAGAAATATGCGCCGATCCATCTGGGCGCAGCCGTCGCGACCGCCATTCTCATCGCTTACATGATCTATCGATCCGATGCGGTCGTCGCCAATCCGCTGCCGTTCGTTGGCGCGATGGCGGTGCTGCTGATCTGGACGGCATTCGGCGCGCATGAGCGGACCGCTTATATTTTCGAATGGATCAGCGTCGTCGTATCGCTCGTCATCTGCCTCTATATTGCTGTCCGTTACGAGCCGCTGACCTATGAAATCGCCATGCTGCCGATCGAGGGCATCATCGGCAGCGCGATTCTGATCTTTTTGGTGCTGGACGGCAGCCGTCGCACGTCCGGCTGGGGCTTTGTCACCATCATTCTGGTGATGGCGGCCTATATTTTTATTAGCCCCTATCTCCCAAGCGAGTTTGCCACCCGCAAAGTTTCGCCCGAGCGCCTTGTCGTTTATCTCGGTCTCGATGTGAACGGCATCATCGGCGCCATTGTCGGCGTCGCCGTGCTGGTCGTTATCCCTTTCACCATCATGGGGCAGGTGCTGGCGCGCAGCGGCGGCGCCGATTTCTTCGCCGATCTCGCCAGCTCCGGCATGGCGCGTTTTCGTGGCGGTTCGGCCAAGATCGCGGTTGTTGGATCAGGCTTTTTCGGCATGATCTCAGGCAGCGCCGTGAGCAATGTGCTCGCCGTCGGCATTGTCACCATCCCGATGATGATCAAATCCGGTTTCAGGCCCCGAAAGGCCGCGGCCATCGAAGCCGTCGGTTCGACCGGCGGTCAGCTCATGCCGCCCGTAATGGGCGCCGCCGCCTTTATCATGGCGGAGTTCCTGCAGGTCTCGTACGGCGCGGTCTGTCTGGCCGCTGCCATTCCGGCCTTTCTCTATTACGCCTGCCTCTTCATCCATGTCGATCTGGAAGCCGCCAAGGAGAAGATCGGCGCTGTCGTTGTCGAGGGCGCGCCAACCTTTTGGGAAGTGCTGCGGTCGGGCTGGCATTTCGCGCTGCCGATCGCCTTTCTCGTCTTCTCGCTGATGTATCCCGAATATTCAAAGTTGACGCCGGAAAAGACCGCAATCGTCTGCACGATGATCATCATGGTCTGCACCTATCTGTTTGGTTATCGCGGCAGAAAGCCGACCATCCGTCAGACGCTGCAGGCGGTAGTCGATACCGGACGCTTCTCGCTCGACATCATTCTGATCGGTGCGGCGGCCGGCATCATGGTCGGCATCATGAGCATCTCGGGGCTTGCCTTCGGCATGACGTTGCAACTGATCGGTCTGTCCGGCGACAATGTCTTCCTGTTGCTGCTGATCATTGCCATCCTCGCCTTTGTGCTTGGCGTCGGCCTGCCGACGGTGAGCGTCTATATCCTCACAGCCACGCTGCTCGCGCCGGCGCTGGTCAAGCTCGGCGTCACGCCAATGGCTGCGCATATGTTCGTGATGTATAACGGCATGCTGTCGATGATCACGCCGCCAGTGGCTTTCGCGGCCTACGCGGCCGCCAATATCTCGCGCACCGATGGCTGGTCCACGGGTTGGACGGCCTGCGCGGTCGGCTGGAGCACGTTCATACTGCCGTTCCTGTTCGTGCTGACGCCGAGCCTTCTCATGGATGGCCCTGCCGGCGAGATCATCTGGAATATGCTGCGCGTGTTGCTCGGCCTCTATATTGGCACAGCCAGCATTCTTGGTTTTTCGCTCATGCCGCTGTCCCGGCTGATGCGATGGGTCTACGCGTCACTGGCTGCAATGATCGTCTTGCCGCCGGCCGCTTTTGAACAGGCGCCCTACATCAATTATGTCGGCATCGCTGCTGCTCTGGCTTTTATCGCCATTGAATATCTTCGTCGCAACGCTGCAAACAGGACCATTGTGAACGCGTCTTGATGCGGCGGCAGCGGTTCATCGAAAGGCCATCGCCGCATAGGCTGGCGTCTGGGAGGACGCATCGTGACCTCAACAATGACTATACCGGAGACAAAAGCCGGTCGCGCCGCATTTCGCCCGATCGATTACGCCGCGCCCGATGTGATGTGCGAGGAGGGGCGGGACGGCAGCCAAATCTTGCGGGCGGGTCAGCGGCTCGGGGCCTACACCCCGAGCCTGGCAGCGCTGTTTCGCCGGGCGGTGGCGGCGCATCCTGATCGTCTGTTTCTCGCCGAGCGTGATGCTAGCGGCGGCTGGGCCGGCGTCACCTATGCACAGGCGCGCAAGATCGTCGATGCCGTCGCGCAAGGCCTGATCGATCGCGGGCTATCGGCGGACAAACCGGTGCTGGCACTATCTGGCAATTCCGTCGAGCACGGCTTGCTGACGGTCGCTTGCTACACTGCCGGCATTCCGATTGCGCCGATTTCTGTCGCCTATTCCCTGCAAAGCCAGGATCACGCCAAGCTGAAATATATCAGCGAGCTGCTGACGCCCGGTCTCGTTTATGTGTCCGACACCGCGCCGTTCGCCAAAGCGCTGGCGCATATTCCGGCCCCGATTCTTGCTGGACGCAACGGCGCAGACCTGCCGTATGTGACGCTCTTTTCGGATTTCGCGCAAAGGTCGCCGGGCGCTGCGGTGGAAGGGGCCGTTGCGAGTATCGGTCCGGACACCATCGCCAAGTTTCTCTTCACGTCCGGTTCGACCAGCCTGCCGAAGGGGGTCGTCAACACGCATGGCATGTTGGCTGCCAATCAGCAGCAGCTCGAGCAGATCTGGCCCTTCCTCAAGGACGATCAGCTCGTTCTGCTCGACTGGCTGCCTTGGAATCACACTTTCGGCGCGAATCACAATTTCAATCTCGTTTTGCAGCAGGCAGGCACGCTTTATATCGATAGCGGCAAGCCGGTTCCGGCCTTAATTGGACAGACGGTCGACAATTTGCGGGAGATCGCGCCGACGGCTTATTTCAACGTGCCGGCGGGATTTGGCGCATTGCTGCCTTATCTCGAAAGCGACGAGAGTCTGGCGCGCCATTTCTTCTCGCGCCTTCGCCTTCTGTTTTACGCCGGCGCCGCCTTGCCGCAGGACATGTGGGATCGGCTCGAAGCGCTGGCGGTGCGCATCACCGGCAACCGCATTCCCATGACCTCGTCCTGGGGCACAACGGAAACATCGCCGCTCGCGACATCCGCGCACATGCTGATCGAACGCGCCGGGGTAATCGGCGTGCCGGTGCCCGGCGTGGAACTGAAATTGGCGCCGACCGGAAACAAGCTTGAATTACGGGTGCGCGGCCCGAACGTGACGCCGGGCTATTGGCGTCGCCCCGACCTGACCGAAGCCATGTTCGATGAGGAAGGCTTCTACAAGCCCGGCGACGCGGTGCGATTTGCCGACGATGCCGATCCTTCCAAAGGTCTCGTTTTCGACGGCCGCGTCACGGAAGATTTCAAATTGCTCAATGGAACCTGGGTGTCGGTCGGCACCTTGCGCGTGGGCGCGCAGGCCGCGGCATCGCCGGTTCTGCTTGATGCCGTTGTTGCGGGTGAGGGTCGCGATTGCGTCGGCCTCGTCGCCTGGCTCAATGCTGCCGGCTGCAAGCAGGTGACGGGTGAGGAGGGTGACCTTGCCGCCTATGCGCGCCACCCGCAGGTTCATGCGCATCTTCGCAGCGCCTTCATGGAATGGAATGAGACAAATACCGGGGCGTCAATGCGAATTGCGCGCTTGTTGCTGTTGCCGGACGTGCCTTCGATCGATGCCAATGAGATCACCGATAAGGGCTATATCAACCAGCGGGTCGCGCTCGAGCATCGGAGTGCCGATGTCGCGCGTCTCTTCGCGGACGAGGTACATCCCGACATCGTGCTGATCGATCAGCGCGGCAATCGGTAGCGACGGGTTCGGAGCATCAGCGATCTGCGAACTGGACATGCCTGCGCGGCTCGGTTCCAATCAATGCGACAACGACAATTGAGTAAGGGAGATGAACGTATGAGCTTTCGATCGAAATTGGGTTTCGCCGCGGCAGGCCTTCTACTGGCCATGTCCGCATCTGCCGTGCAGGCGCAGGATTATCCCAATCGCCCGGTGAAGATCGTGGTGCCGTTCGGCGCGGGTGGCCCGGCCGACGTTTATGCGCGCGTGATTGCCCAATATTTGGGTGAAAATCTGAAGCAGCCCTTCGTGATCGAAAACCGGCCCGGCGCCGGCTCCATCATCGGTACCGATGCGGTCGCCAAATCCGATCCGGATGGCTACACGCTGCTGCTGATGTCGAACACCCATACGGTCAATGAGACGCTGATCCCCAACAAGCCGTTCAAGCTGATGGACGACTTCGTCGGTATTGCGCCGATCAACTATTCCGACCTGATGATGGTCGTGCATCCATCAGTGCCGGCGAATAACGTGAAGGAATTCGTTGAACTGGCGAAGGCGAAACCCGGCGCGCTCAATTATGCTTCGTCCGGTCCCGGCACTCCCTATCACATGGCTGGTGAATTGTTCAAAGCCATGAGCGGGACAGACATCGTGCATGTGCCGCACAAAGCCTCGGGTGAAGCGCGCAACAGCGTGATTGGCGGTCATGTGCAGATGATGATGGACGCGGTGACGACGATGTCGACCAATGCCAAGTCCGGCAATGTGAAGGCACTGGCGACCACGGGATCGAAGCGCTCGGAGCTGACCCCGGACATTCCGACGGTCGCTGAATCCGGCGTGCCCGGTTACGAAGCCACCATCTGGCTCGGCCTGATGGCGCCGACAAAAACACCGCAGCCGATCATCGACAAGCTCAATGCCGAGGTCAGCAAGATCGTTGCCCGCGATGATGTGAAGGCCGCATGGGCCAAGCAGGGCGCGGTGCCGATGACGATGTCGCCCAAGGAGTTCGATGCTTACCTGCGCAAGGACATCGACAAATGGGCTGATGTTGTAAAGAAGACCGGCGCCACGGTGAACTGATCGGCGTCATTAGAGGCGGATAGAGAGAGGCTTCCGGGGATCAGTGAAACCAGGAAGCTTCTTTCTTTGTGATGACGTGTTGATGGGCTCGGTGTTCAATCGTCGAAACTTCTTTTTTGCGGAGATTGCGTGAATGCGCTTTTGCAGGTTTGACGCTGATCGTCTCGGCATAGTCCGGGACGATCGAGTCCACGATGTGACCTCCGTGTTGGACAAATTACCGGCCTTGCGTTGGCCGCTGCCGGTTCATGATCCGCTGATCGCAGCGCTGCCGACCTTGCGCGGCGAGATGGAGGCTGCAGCCGATCGCGTGCAGGGTGTGCCGATCTCGTCGGTAAAGCTCCTCAACCCGGTGCCCAATCCGTCAAAGGTGATCGGCGCGCCCGTCAACTACCACGCCCATATCGATGAGGCGAATAAAGACGCCCAGATCAATTTCGGCAAAATCATCAAGACCATCGATCATTACGGCGTGTTTTTGAAATCCAATTCGTCGCTGTCCGGACCGTCGGAGCCAGTCGCTGTTGTCGAAAAGGATCGCCGCACCGATCATGAAGTGGAGTTGTCCGCTATCATCGGTGAGGAGTGTTTCAACGTGGCGGAGGAGGGCGCGCTAAAATATATCGCCGGCTATACGATCGGCCTCGATATGACCATTCGCGGTCCGGAGGAGCGCTCGCTGCGAAAGTCGCTTGATCGCTTTTCCGTTGTTGGTCCTTACGTGGTGACTGCCGACGAGATCGCGGATCCCGACAATCTCGATCTGGAGATCGCGGTTAATGGCGTCGTCAAGCAGAAGTCCAATACAAGCCGGCTCATCTTTGGCGTCGCCAAGCTCGTGTCCTATTGCTCGACATTCTACCGGCTCTATCCCGGCGACATCATCATGACCGGGACGCCGGAGGGCGTCGGACCAGTGCAGGCCGGCGATGTGATGTATGCCAGGATTGAGCAGGTCGGAGAGATGACGGTGCAGGTGGTGCGACGAAGCGAGCCGCTGCCGCCGCCTGCACCGGCGGCCTAGCGCCAAGCACAAAAAAAGCGCGGGAGGCCATCCCGCGCTTTTTCCTCGTAGGTTGGAGTGACGCCTAGAATTCCTTGCCCATCTTCGCGTCGAGCGAATAGGGGCCTCCGCCTCGGATGAGCAGATAAAGCGAGATCGCCGCGAGGATCAGCGGATATTCATTGCCACGCAAGGTCCAGAAAAATCCGCCGACGCCATAATGGACCCGTGCCGCCTCCAGCATGAAAATCAGGGCCGCAAGCGCCACTGGTCGCGTGAACAAGCCCAAGACCAACAAGATCCCGCCGCCAAATTCGAGCAGCGCTATCAGCCAGCTCAGAAATGGCGACATTTCCGCTGAATAGCCGATCTTTTGCATGGCACCGATAAAGCCGGACATGCCGGGGCCGCCGAAAGATCCGAACAACTTTTGCATCCCGTGAGGAATGAGGATTGCCCCAAACGCAACGCGGATCAGAACATGCGCCCACTCATCGAGGTTCGCGTAAACCTTCGCCAAGCCCGGAATGTAATGTTGTGCTGCCGGTCGTGTATCGGTGAATTCGCTTCTCATGACTTCGTTCGCCATAAGCCCGTCTCCCTTGAACCGTTGTTAATTTTTGTCGCGGCAGGTCTTCAGGCCAGTCTGTGGCATCGCCGCGTCTTTAGTGCCCCCTACTGGTACTCCTGGCGGATACAACTTTAGTCTCGCGTCAGCCTGTTTCGCAAGGTGGCGAACGACAGAGACGGCAGGACTGGCGCGTTAGCGCGCCAGCCCTTTAGAGCAAATCCAGTGGGATCAATAGGCCGCGTTGCGCTTCTTCAACTCGTCCTGCAACTCCTTGTAGATCACGGCCGGGTCGTAACCCGCCTTCTTCACACCGGCTTCCCATTCGGTCTTCAGCGGCTCGGCGGCCTTGCGCCAGGCAGCGAGCTGCTCGGGCGTCAGCGGATATACGTCCTGGCCAGGCTGCGCTTTGATCTTCTCGCGGCCGCTCGATTCCATGTCAGCCCAAGGGGTCGCGATCTTCTGCGCCCATTCCGGTGTGCAATGGTCGTCCATCACCTTGCGTTGCGCTGGCGAGAGCGACTGATACTTGTCCTTGTTCAGAACGAAGACCTGCTCGGTGACATAGAGTTGCGAATCCATGTGATGCTTGGTCACCTTGTCGATGCCGAACAGGATCACCGAGCCCCATGGGAAGGTGATGCCTTCGGCCACGCCTTTTTCCAAAAGGTCACGCGACTCCGGCGCCGAGGCCTGGACGACGGCGCCGCCCAGTAGCGAGATGTAGCGCGCGATCGTTGCGTTGGCCGGGCGGATTTTCATGCCCTTCACGTCGCTGGGCATCGTCACCTTCTTGTTGGTGGTGTGGAAGGTGGCCGGATCATGCGCGAAGGTAAGGCAATATTTCACGTCCTTCATCTCGCGCTCAGCATATTTGCGATACCAGGCATCTAGCGCGGCGCTCCCTTCCTTGGCATTCGCGAAGATGAAGGGCAGCTCCGACAAGCCCATGATCGGGAAACGGCCGGGCTCATAGCCCGGATTCGTATGGGCGATGTCGGCGATGCCATCGCGTGCCATGTTGTAATGGTCGAATGCTTTGCCGAGTTGCTGTGCCGGATAGATCTTGATGGTGATGGTGCCGTTCGACGCCTTCTTGATGGATTCAGCCCAGTTCTCGACCGCCGGATGCATCGGATGGCTCGGCGGGACCCAATGTCCGAAGCGGAGCTCAACAGGCTTGTCCTGCGCCAAAGCAGGAGCATTGAGGATCGTGGCAAGCGTCAAAGCAGCAACACTGATTGCAGAGTGTCTTACTTTTGCTTGGCGTTTCATGATGTTCTCCCTCGTTTGGTTTGTTTTGTTGATGAAAACGTCGTTGGTTACTCAGCAGCGGAAGGCAGCGACACTTTCTCCCAATGCAACGCCGCGCGTGTGTGATCCTGCTCGGCGCCAAGCGCATCGCGCGCATCAGCCCACATGGCGGAGATGAGACGGCCGACAGGCGCATCCACGCCGATCTGATCGGCAAGGTCGGCGGCAATGCCCACATCCTTGGCGAGAAGGCCGAGCGCGAAGCCGGTTGCGAAGGTGCCGTTCAGCACATGCTGCTTCAACAGGTTTTCCGACACAAAGCTGCGGCCGGTCGAAACATTGACCACGTCGGCCAGCACCGCGGGATCGAGCCCGAATGTGCGGCCGATGGTCATCGCTTCCGAAGCGGCCGCAAAGCTTGCAGCGGCCAGGAAGTTGTTGAGGCATTTCATGGCATGCCCGCAGCCGAGGCTGCCGACCTCGAATAGCTTGTCGCCCATGCAAGCCAGCACTGGCTTGATGGTTGCGACCGCCGTCGGATCGCCGCCGATCATGATGGCGAGCGTGCCAGTCTTTGCGCGCGGCACTCCGCCAGACACTGGCGCATCCACGAGCACGAGATTGCGGGCGGCGAGATCCTCGCCCAAGGCGCGGGTGCCGACCGGATCGGCCGAACTCATGTCGATGATGAAGGCGCCGGGCTTGAGATTGGCGGCGAGGGCGCCGTCCTGCATGCTGAAGAGGACATCGCGCACCTCGCGCCCCGTTGGGAGCATGGTGACGATGGCGTCGCATTCCTTGCCAAGCTCGGCAAGCTGCGTGGTCGCGCGAGCGTTATTCTCCTGCGCGAAGATCTCTGCGCGTGCGGGATCGAGGTCGAAACCGATGACGTCATATCCGCCTTTGCGGATATTGGCGGCCATCGGCGCGCCCATATTGCCAAGGCCGATAAAGCCGACCGTTTTGACAGGTGCCATTGTGCGTTTCCGTTACTGATTGTTGTTGTCGTTGGAGCGTTTATTCCAGCCCCATATCCTTCAGCGTTGCCTCGGCTGTGCGGAAGGCTTCCACGCCAAGCGGGATGCCGGCATAGACCATCGCGTGAACGAGAAGTTCCTGCAGCTCGTCTTTCGTCACCCCATTGGCGATGGCGCCGCGCACATGCACGCCAAGCTCGTGCGGACGGGCCATAGCGACGAGCATCGCCAGGGTGATCATCGAACGGGTTTTGCGCGGCAATTTCGGACGGGTCCAGGTCTGGCCGAAACAGTATTTCGTCACGATCTCCTGCAATGGCCAGATGAAGTCGCCGGCGGCGTTGATCTGCCCTTCGGCTCCTTCCGGCCCCCACATCGCCCGCCGGACCTCCATGCCAGCGGCAAAAACGGGGTCTTTCATCTCGCGCTCGGCACGCGTCTTCTTAGTCTTCTTGCCCTTGCCAGCTTTCTTGCCGCCAGCCTTCTTGCTGCTCGAGGCATCGGTCTTTGTTCGGGCCGCCTTTTTCTCTTCATCCTGAGCCATCAGTCCAGTTTCCTCCAGTTTGTTTTTATGGACGCGATCTTGTCTCCTTTGTCGCGGTAAAGGAAGCACAGTGTTTGGGCTCTGGATCAAATGAACCGGTGACGCGATAATTGCCGAGAGAGGGGCGTTCGCGCTATACGCGGCTTCCACTTTGCCCACTGACGTTCAGTGGGCGCAGTGGGCAAGTCCCGTCACACGTCCCAGTCACTAGTCCCCGCGACGCTACCAGCCCATCGCGAACTGGTTATGCAATTTCGGAAAGTGAACGAATGAAAATCTCCCGCGTCACCGCCACCCCGCTCAACGTGCCGCTGCACATCAATTTGATGGGGCTCGACAAGAAGACGTCGCTTGCGACCTGCTATGTCGAGGTGGAGACCGATACCGGCATCATCGGCCATGGCTTTACGTCCATCACCGAAGAGGACGTGGTCGCGCAGATCATCAACGGCGTAATCGCTCCTAATCTCATTGGTGACGATCCGCTGCTGCATGAGCGCATCTGGGAAAAGATTTACTGGACGACGATGCCGCGCGGGCAGACCGGCTATGCCGCGCATGCGCTGGCCGCTGTCGATCTCGCGCTCTGGGACATCAAGGGCAAGGCGCTGAATATGCCGGTCTGGAAGTTGCTCGGCGGCGCACGCGAGCGGGTGCCGGTTTATGCGACCTTCGGCTTCGGCTTCTTTGATCGCGAACAGCTGGCAGCGGCGGCGAAGAAATGGGTTGGCGATGGCTTCCGCCGCTTGAAGATGACGGTCGCGAGCGAGGCGATCAAACACAAGAACGAACGTCCGATCATGGATGCGATCCGCGAAGACGCCAAGCGCGTGCAGGCCGTGCGCGAAGCGGTGGGGCCGGATATCGAGATCTTCATCGACGCCAATTGCAATCTTGATCTCTATCACGCGACCAAGCTGGTCGAGATGATCAAACCCTATAACATCTCGTTCTTCGAGGAGCCGCTGACCCAGAACGACATTCCGGGGATGGCGCAGCTGCGTCGCAACACCGGCACCGCGTTGGCCTGCGGCCAGAATGAAGGCTTGCTCTATCGTTTCCGCGATCTTTTGGCGGCGCAGGCGATCGATTATGCGCAGCCAAATGTCTGCATCACCGGAGGCTTCACGCAATGCTTGAAGATCGCCGGCCTCGCGGCGTCACATAACGTATCGGTCGCCAATGGCGGCGCATGGTCCTATCATAACATGCATCTGCAGGCGGGCGTCGCCAACGGCTCGCTTGTCGAGCACCATTACCTCGCCGTCGAACTTTACAAGATGCTGTACACCGATCTCGTTGCACCCGCCGACGGCTTTCTGACCTTGCCGGATCGCCCGGGCCTTGGATTCGAGCCGAACCGGGATGCGATCGCCGAGATCGCCAAGCTTCCACTGTCGCAAGGGCGCGCCAAGGGCTGAAGACGCCAAAGGCCAAAGAAAGGACTGAAGACGTCAAAGCTCGGCACCGCTGAAACGCGGTGCCGGGCTTTTGCATTGTGCGGATTTGCTCGGCCGACCGCGGCAGATTTAAAGCGCGCCCTAGGCCACCGCCTTCATCCCGGCCTTGTTCTCGTTGGCAGCGCCATCTTTCGCTACCGGCACCGGCTGCTTCACCGCCGCTGCCCGCCAGCTGCGGCGATGATCACGCGACCAGAAATCGACAAAGGCCAGGCCGCCGCCAAAAGCGCCGAAGGCGAGGACGATGGCGCTGACAATGAGTGCTGTTGTGGCCGTCATGGCGTTGCTCCTTCTATGATGGAGCCAATGTGACGCCGGGGCATCAGCCGCGCATTGAGCGAGATCAACATCCGCAGGACCGGGAGCGGCCCCCTGGAATTAACGTTGCCTTAACGCCTTCAGCCTCATTTTCTTAAAACGATAGATTCGCAGGGAATTTGGCAATGACGTCCTACAGTCTGTCTGCCTCAGATGACACTTGTCCCATTCCGGACAGCCTGTTTGCGCAGCTTTACCGGGCGCATGCGCAGGGCTTGCCCGAACTCGTGGAATCGATCCCGTCGCAGACGCGGGCGATGCTGGCATTGTTCTGCTACAGGCGTGCTCATCTGCAGCCGCTGAGCATCGCGATTGCCTCGACCTGCAGCGAGCTCGAACTGCTGGATGCCGGCGGCCGGGCAGGGGCCGTGCTGTACGAATTGTCGCGCAAGCCCGAAAAGCCGGCGATCGCGGCGAGCGAATCCAGCCGCCGCAAGATCAGCCTGTCGCAAGGCCCCCTCTGGACCCCGGCGCCGCTGGAAGACGATTACGAAGATTGATGAGATGCGCAAAGCCCGGTTGGTATGCCGGGCTTTTTTGTTTTGCGCCTGACCTCTCAAGAATCAATCGCGTTGCCCCGCGCCTTTGGAAGGTGATTGTCAAGAATTGCGAAAGCGCCGGGCCCGCGATTAATTGCACGGCCGCGCGCTGCTTGATTCGAAAGGACGAGCTGCGCTGCGTTCGACGCGAAACAGCAGGAAAGACGAAGAGCGCGCATGATCGGTCAGCAGACGTCTACACTTCCGGTCGCCCAGGACGTCACCAATGACGAGGTCAATACTGATCCGCAAGCGGGTCTTGAGGCTTCGCCCGCGATTGTCAGCCGTCTCTTTTCGATGGGTTTGCCGGAGATGGCTGCGTTCGGCGGCGGATTGCTGCTGACGGTGTCCTGCACGGTGCTGGCCATCTCCCATGGCGCCGGCGTGCCGATGGCCTTGATGGCGGGCTATTGCTCGCTCGGCGCGACCATTGCGCTCGTCATTGCCTTTCATCTTTTGAAGAATCCGCCGGCGCCTGCTGCGGCCGCTGCCCCGGCGACGCCGGCTCCCGTGCAGCCGAATTATTCGGCCTGGAAGCTGGTCAGTCAGATGAACGTGGCCAATGCGTCGCGTCTGTGGTGCGACATCGAGCCAGGCCATCCCTACACCCGCGACTCGATGGCCTGGGCAACCGCCATGCTCGACGCCATCAAGACAGGCGCGCTGCCGATCGCCGGCAAGCCGAATACCAGCAAGGAATTGCTGGAGCGCGAGAAGCTCAATCCCACCTGGCATACCGAGGTCACGCGCGAGGCTTTGCAGGCCTGGGCCAAGGCGCATGGCCATAATCCGGAATTCCTGCGCCAATAATGTTGTGAGGGTGGGTGACCTGAAGGTCAGGCCTGCCGGGCCTTTTTGACCGGCCCGCGAAAGGACCGGTTGTTGAGGACGGCGCGCTGAATCGCCAGATATTCTCCGACCGTCAGATCGGGGAACGCGCACATCACCTCGACCATGACAGCGCGGGCATCGCGGCCCTGCAGCCAGCGCCGCCGGATGGCCTTCTCAATCTCGCCAATGCGATAGGATGTCTTCGAGCTTGCCAAGGCCGTTTTCCACCGCGCGTTCTTTTGTCGTTTGATAGAGCATTGCCACCAAACATGATGCCACGCTCGTCACACTTGTGTGTGCAGGCCGGTTTCATCATGAAGTTTTCGTAAGGACGATCGCGGAAAGATGCGCTGGTTCCCGGTAAGGGTGTTCGGCCGACACGCGGCGAGGCGGGCAGAAGTTAACGTGGCGCCGAGACTTTGAACCGAAAGCAAACCGGTTCATGCACGGGGCGCCGATCGATCGTGTCGTCATCATCTTCACAGGTTCGACAAGGCGCCACGAAGCGTTGCGGCCCGTCTACGCACATGTCGCGTTCGCGACGATTGCTTCTGCAAGACTGAAAGATTGCATCCGAAAGATCGCGGCGATCGGTTGACGTCTCTAGCTGAGTGAGAGGCTTCACGGATCAACATCCACACAAAGCGTGTTCGATTGACCCGATGCACGGCGAAATTAGTCTCGCGCTGTCACTGGAATGGAGACGCGCATGAACTGATCCAAAAAACAAAACATCATTTGAGATCGCCATCCGCATTTGCGGACGTCATGCCACGACGGCGGCCTCAATGTTTTCAGCGCATCGCGATGCGCGATCCTGATTGAACACAAGATTATTTCGACGACGGCAGCACAGCTTACGACGGCGCGATCGCCCAACAGGAAACGCAAAGTCCTTCACCGTTGCGCCAATTCAAGCGCGCTGCTGCCGAGGACCAAAGCTTCGCAATCAAACCAGACGATTTGAAAGGACGTAATATGGCAATCACATTGAGCCCCCCGAGCGGAAGTTCTCTGCCGGCAGCCACAGAAATCAGCGTCACCATTTCTGGCGTTGACTCAGGGACGCACACGTATTGGACGTCGAGCGATCCGACTGTCAGACTGTTCGTTCCCGATTCCGATTACATACCGGTGGGTAACGCTGGAACAGCCACCAATACAATGCTGGCAACCAATCGCGCCGGCGCAAGCCGATCGACGATTGCTGTGAGCGATGGCACAACGGAATTAGCTCGCGCCGACTACCGGTTTGACTATTTCAATCTGAGCGGCCTCAGCGCGGACCGCTTGTGGGCGAACTCAACCTTCGGCCTCCATGTTGATCCCTTATCGGGAGATGAACTTGTCGCATTCGTCACCACGCTCCAAGGTTCCACGGGTGCCGGCATTTCGCGTGGCACGGTTGGCTTCACCACCGAACACGACAGTCTGCAATTCTTCGACGGCAGCACCGCTCCGCCGACCCGACTCACGCCCGATAGCCAGGGCCGTTATCTTGTAACGTCTAATGAACAGGGCCTGATCGAAATCCTTATCGGCGCAACATCTGCCGGCATTTATTCAATCACGCTTGGCCCAACCAGCCAGAATGAGGGCCTGCCGGTTACGTTCGTCTTCATCGATCTTTTTATCTCCGGTGTGCTCCAACCGACCATTGTCGGCGCCGAAGGCGAACTGTCGCTCGACAATTACCCCGGGAACAACATCACTGTTGCTATCCAGAACGATATCCTGAATTTCACGAATTTCACTGAGAATTCTCTGGTGCAGGTCGTTCGCGTTCCGCTTGATGGCCAGGAACGGCCGGATTTGCAGCCGATCGGCCGCGTGCAGACTGTCCGCGATATGCTGGTTGGCGTGCCATACTCGAAAACCGACTTTCCAGACGGCACTTATTACATCTACCACATGGTTTATGATGATGGATCGGGACAGATTGCCCAATCCGTGATGACGCCGATCACTGTTACGGGGTCATCGGCGGTCGGTCCCCAGGCCGGCGGCCCACTTCCAAAGCCAATCGTGGCCGCCAACGTTGTCAACACAGTCTCGATCGTGCCGTATCTTGGAGTCGGTGCTCCGCAATATGACGGAATGCAAGTAGGCGATGTGGTGACGATGGAATGGTTTGCCGATGCCTGGGTGCCTGGCTCGGCGACGAAGAAAACGGGTCATCAGCCGTACACGCAGACTGTGACTGGAACGGGGCCTGTCAAGTTCCAAATCCCGCCCGCCGATCTGATGAATTTTGGCGCCGCACCGGGAGGTTCTCCGCGAGGCAACATTCAATTCCAGTATTCGGTCGTGCGGGCTCACAGCGGTGAGAGGGTTGAGTCGCAGATCACGTCGAAGTGGATCAATACCGCACCGATAACACAATAACGCTGCAGCGACCGTGCGGCAGGTCAGCCGCGCGGTCGCTCACGTGCCAGCAATTTTCTTCAACTCATTTGGAAAGGTCTCATCATGACAAAAGCTATTCTGCTTTCCACGGTCATTTCGCTCAGTTTTGCTTTCGCAATGAGCCCCGTGCATTCCGCCGAGCGCCAGATCAGTCCGGGCGTCCGCGACAGCTGTGAGAGCGACATGGCGGTCGGCGACAGAAGCGAGGCAGCGCTGGGCAAAGCCTTCATCCAACGCCTGGCGTCAAAGTCCGGCGAAATTGTACCGATCGACTTCACCGATCCGGTCATGGAGGCCGGATATCGCGCGATCCTCAACAGCCATGGCTTGACACCGGAAAACAGCCCGCGGCGCTATGCCCGTATCGAGCAGGTCAAAAAATTCCAGGCTCGCCTCAAGGCTGACGGCCGGTCAATACGTCCGGCCAGCGATGAGACCCGGCCGGCAGAATCTGTCTATTCTCTCGGCTTTTTCGGGAGCGATTGGAGTTCGGTGCAAGCTGCCGGCTTCGCGACAATCTATAATCCAGGCGAGGTGCTATCCGTTCAGAACGATCCTGAGGTTTATCTCTACGCCGCGGATTGCAGCATCCTGGCCTATGGGCGATCAGAACGCGACGGTCTTGATGCGAAAGCAGCATTGCTGGTCACGCAGAATGCCAAGAACAGGCCCCTCATTTACTACGGCCCGCTTCAGGTCTCTACCGTTCAGTTTGGCACGGATATTAATAACAATCCCGTCGCCCAAGCGATGTCAACACCATTAACGGACGTGAAAGTGGACAGTGCGGACCTGCCCGACCCAAAATGGCAGCGTAATCCGCAATCGGGCCCAGTCATCGTTTGTCTTAACCGCTCCAACCCGGAGCCGAATGCGCCTGAACAGTGCGATTATGGTCCTCTCCAGCCCAATGTCAGCAACGAGGAGGCACACCTTCTGCTGGTGGTGCGAGGGCAGATCACAACATATGATCCGATCATGCGGGGTCAAGACGGACGGCCGCTAGATCCTTTTGGCGAGCCCGTAAAGACGCCAGAATTGACCTTGTCTGGCACCGACACCGGTGGAAGCTGCAAGAAGCGCGAGGCCGACGGCGACTTCTGGAGCAAGGTCACGTTTTCGAACTACGACAAAACCGTGAGTTGGGATTATTCTCAGTCTTCTTCACTGGCGGATTTTGGCCCTCTCTGTTGGGCTAACAATTCCGATTACATCTTCAATTTGATGGTCACGCTTTACACGCAGAAGGATCCAAACTCGTCCCCGAAATCTGTCTATGTAGTCTTCACCAATGCGATGCATTATGGTGGGTATAAGCCTTCTGTCGGCACCGTTACTGAGGTTCCGAGGATCCAGATGCAGTATGGTTGCATCCTCGCCGGAACGCCGATCACGATGGCGGACGGCAGCCAAAAGCTGGTGGAAGATGTTCGTCCCGGTGATCTGCTGCGCTCGCGCAATGGGACCACACTGCGCGTCCGCAGCCGTATGGTGGGCACTGATGCCAAGTTCGTTGGTCTGATCGACGAAAAGGGCAATCGCGTTGTGGTGACGGAAGGCCACCCGATGCCGACCGGGCGCGGTATCATCAAGGCCTCCGACATTGCTGTCGGCGACATGATCGAAGCCGAAGGCGGTCCTGTGAAGATCACGCAGGTTGATCGGCAGACGCGGGACGAAGTGGCGCAGGTGTACAGCCTGAACACGGAATCCGCCGATGGTTCGCCCCTGGCTGACAACGCTGATGGCGTCTTCTATGCCGGCAATATACTGGTCGGTGACCAGAAGCTGCAGCAACAGCTCCATCGCACCAACAAGGTTGCACAGCAATAACCTCGAGTGTGTCGCGCGTCCGCCTCGGGCGCGCGACATTGCATGGCCAGAGCCTGGCCATGTCGGCCTTTGCTTTCTGTATTTTCAACACCGCATTTTTTGGAGATGACGATGGCCAATCAAATCGAAGTTTACTCTGCCGAGTATGACAAGGTCGGACGGATCAGCTTTTCCTGGTCTCGGCTGAAGAACACCAAATACACGACCTATTGGGTCGACGTTAACGGGATTGGTATGTATCGAGGATTCGCCCTGAGCGATATCGCCGCAGCAACGTCAATCGTGCCATGCGACCTGCTGCCTGGTATGACGTATACTTTATCCATTTCTGCAGGCGACGATGAAGATGGCGATCCCGGCACGACAGGTCAGAAAACAATTTCCGGCAATTGATTTTTCAACCGATCATTTTGGAGCATTGTCCCATGGCTGAATTAGAGCCCAGCATTAAAAACCCGCTGCCCCCGCAGTCCTTGTTTACTGGTCTTGACAACTTGATCACCATCGCTCTCGGAGAAGAAGGGCAGAAAATCGCTTGTCAGGTGGATCAGACAGCCGACGTGGCGCGGGCCATCGTCGACAAATATGATGAGGCGTCGAAAACCGCCATCGTGCGGATGCGCATCATGAAGAAGCCCTATCGTGAAAGGGTTTTGCTGTCGGTCTGGCGCGATGACGACAGTGATGCCGACCATCAGACCGCGCTCTATGGTACAACTTTCCCGCAGGTGGGCTGGAGCTTCGATAGAACCTTTGTCTCGCCGTATGATTTTGTTGGCCAGGGCGATCCATCGACGCTCATCACGATCACAGTGACCGTCGAGGACGAGGCGGGAAATCCGCTTCCGAACTTTCAGTTAAAATGGAACGGAAATCCAAATCCGCCGACGCTGATGGTGGACAAGGATGGCAATCGCTTGCCTTATGATGGAACCAACTTTGTCAGCTATACCGATGGCGCCGGGAAATCGGAGATCCGCGTCAGCAACATCGACGTTTCGATTCTGAAGATATACGTTTATTATTCGAATAACCGTTCTCTGGCGCCGAAGACGCTCGTTTTTAGCAACATTGGCGGAGTGAGCAGTGCAGATGTGCTGAAGCCACCGTTGTTGCCCCAGGCTGAAGGCGATGGCTCGCTGAATCTGGATAGCATCGACGGAGATTTTGTGGATGTTCAAATTCCGCCTTATCAAGCTTACAGCGAGAACAGTCAGGCTGCGGTGTGGTTGAACGGGCAGATTGCTGCGATTGCACCCATCCCGAAAAATCTCACTATCAAGGTCGCCAAGAAGTTTTTCATCACGGGCAACCTTAATCATATGGCCTATGTTGCCGCCGATCCTGACGGCAATCCGAGAGACTCGGCCGAGACTGAGTTTGAAGTCACCGGCACCGTCGCCTGGCAGTATCCTTCGCAGCCAGGCACTCTGCCGTCGGTATACTTGCAGGACGGCGGCAACGTCATCAATCATTCGCAGATTGCCGGCGGTTTGTTCGTTGTTGTGCCACCTTATGATGGCATGGCGCCAGGCGACACCGTCACTATGTCAGTCTATCTCAATGCCTATTATCCAGGGACCAGCGCCAGACGCACCAACATCCTGACGTTGCGCGACCAGGTCAGCGACGGCGAACTCGCGTCAGGAATGATCTTTGAGTTCAGTGAGAGCGACGTTGCAGGATATGGAAGGAGTATTGTGGCTGACGATCCGGTCGGAAATTGTCAGATTCAGTATCAGGTGGTCTCTCCGACCGGTCAGGTTCGCTATTCCACGGTCAAGAGCTTCATCCTGAACGATGTTCCGCTGAGCAAGGAGCCTGCAGAAAGCCGATAGTTGCATCTGGAGGTTCAGCGAGAGGCTGTAACGTGCCGGCATCTCCGGCAGCGCCCATCTCCGCAACGCGCGGGGGTGGGCGTACTTTCTAGCTCTGGCGTTTCGTTATCGTCGGAGCAGGCTTCGCGCGAATGAAGCGCTGTTGCGACTCTTGGAACACTTGCTTCGCTGGGGGCGTGGCTTCGGCTGCGCGTGACCGAACGGACAAGCATCTCGATGCTTAGGAGTTCTTGGCTCCGCGGGTAGGATTCGAACCTACGACCGATCGGTTAACAGCCGATTGCTCTACCACTGAGCTACCGCGGAATGTGGCGCGGCTATAACAAAGCTGTCGCCAAATGCAAAGCATGATGTTGGGCTGCGGCCGGGCTTTTCGCACTCCGTCGGATAAGTCTCAGCGGACAGCCGCAGACCCAACCCGCGGACGCGCCAGCCGCCCATACAGGGACAGGCCACCGCAGTACGGGACCCGGAATCAATCCATCATGTAAAGGGAAAGCTGGAGGCCACGCCCGGAATCGAACCGGGGTGCAAGGATTTGCAGTCCTCTGCGTAACCACTCCGCCACGTGGCCTCGGCGGTCGTCATATAGGAGCCATGCGACCGCGGCAACACATCGTATCGCGGGAAGGGGCCGTGTTCCACGCGAACTTGCGTTTTGCCTCGCTCTGCCCCAGAAGCGGCGCCAACCTGCCGCAAACAAGTTTGGGATGTTTCGATGGCCGACTTCGCAGCCTTGCGCCGAACAATGGTGGACACCCAGGTCCGCCCCGCCGATGTCACCGACCGGGATCTGATCCAGGCCATGCTGGATACCCCAAGAGAGGTGTTCCTGCCGCGTGCGTCGGCCGGGCTCGCCTATCTCGACCTCGACCTTCCGGTCGGCGGGAGCGGCCGGCGGCTGCTGCAGCCAATGGTGCTGGCCAAGATGGTGCAGGCGCTGCGGCTGACCCCGGACGACAAAGTGCTCGATGTCGGCTGCGCCACCGGCTACACGGCGGCCGTATTGTCGCAACTGGCGGGGTCGGTCGTCGCGCTCGAAGAGGAGGGCGATCTCTGCAACGCCGCCCGCACGACGCTGGCCGAAACTCGCAATGTCGAGGTGGTTCAGGGCCGGCTGATCGAGGGTCACGCCGCGGGTGCGCCCTACAACGCGATTTTGGTCGAGGGTGCGATCGCCATCGAGCCTGAGGCCTTGTGCCGGCAGCTTGTCGATGGCGGGCGACTCATGTGTATTTTTGGCACGGGTCCCGCTGCCAAAGCGACATTATATCAACGAGACGGTAATGATATGACCCGGCAGTCGATCTTCGATGCGTCGGCGCCACAATTGCCCGGTTTTTCCAAGCCCGCGGCGTTCGTTTTCTGACCGAAGCGTAACACCTGTCACCTGAAATACTCAGTGCCACGCATTCCGCATGGGTGGTGTAGGAAGGGGGTTTAAACCCCTGACAGAACGCGGATATAGTTCCCAAATGGTATTGACTCGTTGAGTCTGACGCGGGGGCGTCGGGAGATTGTCTTGGGGGGAGCTTTAGGGATGTCCGTCTTGCGTGCGGGACGTTATTTTCTGGCCGCCGCATGCGTGATGGCCTCTGGGAGTGTATTCGCGGATACCCTCGAAACGGCTCTCATTCAGGCCTACCAGAACAATCCGCAGATTAATGCCCAGCGCGCCTTGTTGCGCGCCACGGACGAGGCCGTCCCCCAGGCGCTGTCCGGCTATCGGCCGCAGATCAGCGCCTCCGCCAATTACGGCGTGCAATGGACGCACAATCGCGTCCGGCAGCAGGTTGTTGATCCGCTCACCGGCGCAACTGGCGTAGTGGATGCCAAAAGTTCGTCCCGAACCTATCCGGCCGGCTATGGTGCGACCCTGACGCAGAATGTTTTCAACGGCTTTCAGACCTCCAATCTGACCCGGCAGGCGGAAAGCCAGGTGTTTGCGGCGCGCGAGACGTTGCGCGTCATCGAGCAGACGGTGCTGCTGGATGCCGCCACCGTTTACATGAATGTGCTGCAGGCCGGCGCCATTCTCGATCTGCAGCGCCGCAACGTCGAGGTGATTCAGGAGCAGCTTCGGCAAACCCGCGATCGCTTCAATGTCGGCGAAGTGACGCGCACGGACGTCGCGCAGGCCGAATCCCGCGAGGCTGCGGCGCAATCGCAGATGCTGACCGCGCAGGCCAACCTGACCACGGCGCGCGCCGCTTACCGCCGCGTGATCGGCGTCGACCCCGGCCGCCTCAATGCCGGCACGCCGGTCGATCGGCTGTCGCCGCGCTCGCTCGACGTGGCGGTGGCGCAGGGCCAGTCGGAAAACCCGGCAGTGACCGCCGCCGAACATGGCGTCGACGTCTCGCAATTGCAGGTCAAGGTCAACGAAGGCAGCCTCTATCCGCAGGTCAATCTCGTCGCCAATGCCCAGCAGAACCACAATGCGACCGAGACCGCGCGGCGCGGCTTCAACGGCTCGGTGATCGGCCAGGTTACCATCCCGCTGTATCAGGGCGGCGCGGAATATGCGCTGATCCGTCAGGCCAAGGAGACGGTCGGCCAGCGCCGCCTTGAACTGGCGCTGAACCGCGATCAGGCGCGCGCCAATGTAGTGCAGTCCTGGGGTCAGCTCGACGCCGCCAAGGCGCAGATCGAAGCCACCAAGTCGCAGGTGACGGCGGCGGAAATTGCGCTGAACGGCGTGCGGGAAGAAGCCCGCGTCGGCCAGCGCACCACCTTGGACGTCCTCAACGCACAGCAGGAATTGGTCAACGCGCGCGTGGCACTGGTGACGGCGCAGCGCGACCGGGTGGTGGCGTCCTACACGCTGCTATCGGCGGTCGGTCGTTTGAACGTGCCAACCCTCGGTCTGCAGGTGCCGCTCTACGATCCAATGATCCATTACCAGCAGGTGCGTGACAGCTGGATTGGTCTGCGCACGCCGGACGGCCGCTGATCGTTTCGTCTGACAAGCTTGCCTTGAATATCCCGCACGCTTGCGAGCGTGCGGTGGTGTATCCGCGTCACTGCGACAGGCTGCTGGGATGCCGCTCTGCCTGTAGCACTCCCCAAATTGGTCAAAAACAGCGATAGTTACCGCGTGATTCGATATGCGGCCGCCATGACGGCCGACCAGGGCTTGGGAAGCGGGCGGCCATGAATCAGCCGGTGAAATCGCAGGAACCGTCGATGGAGGAAATTCTCGCCTCCATCCGCCGCATCATCGCCGATGACGAGGCGGAAAGGCCGGTGACATTTCCGCCGGCGGCCGCCGCACGCACTGAAACCGCCGCGCCTGCGCCGCAGCCGTCAGCGCCTCCGGTGCTGAAACAGGTCGCGCCGTCGGCTCCGTCCGCACCGCCAGCACAGCCACAATCGCCCGCCGCCGCACCCGCCAAGGAGCAACCGGCTGTCCGTCCCGTCGCGATGGTGTCGCCGCCGGTCGAGGACATTCCCGCCGATATTCTCGAACTGACCGAAGAGATGCGGGTGCATGAGCAGCCGGCAGCACCAGCCTTCCGCACCATCAGCGCACAATCCGATGTGATCTTCGCCGAAGAGGCGCCGCGTCCGATCCGTCCGGCCGTCGTCGAGGACTTGGCCCCGAGCCAGCCGCCTCAGCCAGTTCGCGAACACCGTCCCGTGGCAGCGACAGCCGCGCCCGCTGCCGAGACCGAAAGCCCGTTGATGTCCAATTCCACCGGCGCTGCCGTGGATGCGGCCTTCGCGTCGCTTGCGCATACCGTGCTGGCGAACAACGCCCGCACGCTCGACGATCTCGTCAAGGATATGCTGCGGCCGATGTTGAAGTCCTGGCTCGACGACAATCTGCCAGGTCTCGTCGAGCGACTGGTGCGCGCTGAAATCGAACGGGTCTCGCGCGGTCGCTGATCGCTAGATCGAAGACGCGTCGGCCTTGCGCTTGCGGATCAGCCCGCGCGCGATGACTGCGCATAGCGCGGGAAAGCCCAAGGCGCAGACGGCAAAGACCGGCACCGCCGTGAAGCGATCCACAAACGGCGCGGCCAGCGCCACGCCTGCGGTTAGTCCCATATAAAGTGAGGATGCAAAGATCGCGAGCGCGGTGCCGCGCGCCTGCGGCACCATCTGCGTGGCGTTGGTCTGCAATGTGTTATGCGCCATGTAGAAGCCCAGTCCGACGCATACCATCGCCGGCGGTGCCAGCCACCAGACCGGCTGCAGGATCAGGGTGAGAAAGCCAAGCGATACGAAGGCGCCGCCGACAATGACAAGGCCGATCTGGCCGAGCCGATTGACGAGGATGCTGACCAGGAACGAGTAAAGAAGACCGCCAAGGGCGAAGCAGCCGACCACCAGACCAATCAGAGTAAAGCCAAGATCGAAGCGGTGATGCAGGTCAGCGCCGACATAGGTCAGTCCGGAAAACAGGAAGACCGCTTCAAAGAACACGCAGGCGATCATCAGTCGCGCGAAGGGTGAACTGAGTACCAGCTTGTATTCGCTGATCAAGCTCGTGCGCTGTGCCGAGCGCGGACTGGAAGCGCGGGTGGCCGGGTTGATCATCAATTCCACGATCAGCAATGTCGCGGCGATCGCGAACAGGCCGGCGAGAATGAAAAAGACATTACGCCAGCCGAACCAGTCGCCCAGCACGCCGCCGGCGACCTGACCGAACAGCAGGCCCGAGAGTTGCCCGGACAGGAATCGGCCCAAGACCTGCTGGCGATGCTCGTAGGGGACGACATCGCCGACATAGGCCATTGCCAGTGGAATGACGCAGCCGCAGGCGAGGCCGCTGAGCAGACGGAAGGCGACCAGCTGCGGCAGCGATGCGGCAAGCCCGCAGAGCAGGACCACCACGGCCGAAAAGAATGTCAGCCCGGCCACCGCATAATATTTGCCGAAGCGGTTGCCGAGCTCGCCGCCGAACAGCTGCACAGTGCCATGGGCGATGCTGTAGGCGGTGACCACGACCGAGGCGGCGCCGACGGTGACGGCGAGGTCGGCGGCGATCTGCGGCAAAAGCGAATCCGACACGCGCACCATCGCCTGGCTGGCAAAGGCCGACAGCGACAGGAGAATGATCGCCCGGTTGGGGCTGGTCTGCGGCGGGGCGGAGGACACGATTTTCAGGAGCCGGTGGAATGATGCGTCATGTCGCCATTGGCGTTGACACTGCGCGGGTGGGCGGGCTTTGTAGCGCGCCAGCGCGGGACGCCGAAAGCGGATTTACAAATGATTGACAAGACTTATCAGCCCTCCGACGTCGAGCCGCGCATTTCGCAGGCTTGGGAACAGGCCCTGGCATTCCGGGCCGGGCGCCCGGACCGCGCCGACGCGGAGCCCTATTGTATCGTCATCCCGCCGCCGAACGTGACCGGTTCGCTGCATATGGGCCATGCGCTGAACAACACGCTGCAGGATATCCTGTGCCGGTTCGAGCGTATGCGCGGCAAGGACGTGTTGTGGCAGGTCGGCACCGACCATGCCGGCATCGCCACCCAGATGGTGGTCGAGCGGCAATTGATGGAGCGCCAGCTGCCCGGCCGTCGCGACATGGGACGCGAAGCGTTCCTCGAACGCGTCTGGGAATGGAAGGCCGAATCCGGCGGCACCATCATCAACCAGTTGAAGCGGCTCGGCGCATCCTGTGACTGGTCGCGCGAACGCTTCACCATGGATGAGGGGCTATCGAAGGCGGTCCTGAAAGTTTTCGTCGATCTCTACCGGTCGGGCCTGATCTATAAGGACAAGCGCCTCGTCAACTGGGACCCCAAATTGCTGACGGCGATCTCCGACATCGAGGTGGCGCAGGTCGAGACCAAGGGCAATCTCTGGTATTTCCGCTACCCAATCGAGGACAGCCCGGGCGAATTCATCACCGTCGCGACGACGCGTCCCGAGACCATGCTCGGCGATACGGCGATCGCCGTGCATCCCGACAACGACAAGATCGGCCACCTTATCGGCAAATACGCCATCCTGCCGCTGGTCGGCCGCCGCATCCCGATCATCGGCGACGATTATGCCGATCCGGAAAAGGGCTCGGGCGCGGTGAAGATCACGCCAGCGCATGACTTCAACGACTTTGAAGTTGGCAAGCGCCACGACCTGCCGATGATCAGCATCCTCGATGCCGAGGCGCGGATCAATGTCAAAGACAATGAAGACTTCCTCGAAGGCGTGACGCCGTCCGGCGATCTCACCGAGACGCTCGCCATGCATGGCATGAGCCGCGAGGCCGCGCGCAAGGCCATCGTCGCCCACATGGAAGAGAAGGGCCTGCTCGAAAAGATCGAGCCGAATGTTCACACGGTCCCGCATGGCGACCGTTCGAATGTGGTGATCGAGCCGTTCCTGACCGACCAATGGTATGTCGACGCCAAGACGATGGCGGTGAGCGCGATTGCCGCGGTGCGTGACAGCAGCACGACCTTCGTGCCGAAGAACTGGGAAAAGACCTATTACGAGTGGATGGAGAATATCCAGCCTTGGTGCGTGTCACGCCAATTGTGGTGGGGCCATCAGATCCCGGCCTGGTACGGCGCCGATGGCAAGGTCTATGTCGCCGAAACCGAGGACGAAGCGGTCGCCGAAGCGCTGGCTTTCGATGTCGCCAATGGCGCGATCACCGAGGAAGAAGGCGCGGCAATCGCTGCCGATCCGGCACGGCGTGGAGCCTATCTCACCCGCGATCAGGACGTGCTCGACACCTGGTTCTCGTCGGCTTTGTGGCCGTTCTCGACGCTCGGCTGGCCGGACGATACCAGTGAGGTGAAGCGCTATTATCCGACCAATGTGCTGGTCACCGGCTTTGACATCATCTTCTTCTGGGTCGCCCGCATGATGATGATGGGATTGCACTTCATGAAGGAGGTGCCATTCCACACCGTCTATATCCATGCGCTCGTCCGCGACGAGAAGGGCGCCAAGATGTCGAAGTCGAAGGGCAATGTGATGGACCCGCTCGACCTCATCGATCAGTACGGCGCGGATGCGCTCCGCTTCACGCTGGCGGCGATGGCGGCCCAAGGGCGCGACATCAAGCTGTCTGTGCAGCGGGTTGAAGGCTATCGCAACTTCGCGACCAAGCTCTGGAACGCGGCGCGCTTTGCCGAGATGAACGGCTGCATCACCGTGCCGGACTTCAATCCGGCCAGCGCCGAACAAACGCTCAATCGCTGGATCGCGCACGAGACCGCGAAAGCGACGCGCGAGGTGACGGCTGCCATCGAAGCCTATCGCTTCAACGATGCCGCCAACGCGGCTTACCGCTTCGTCTGGAATATCTATTGCGACTGGTACCTCGAACTGGTGAAGCCGGTTCTGATTGGCCCCGATGGCGCGGCCAAGATGGAAACGCAGGCGATGGTGGCCTGGGCGCGCGACGAGATCGTCAAGCTGCTGCATCCCTTCATGCCCTTCATCACCGAGGAATTGTGGTGGGTGACCGGTCCGTTCGCGGTCGAGCCGGAGCGCATGAACGAGACGGAAGAGGAAACGAAAGCCCAGCGTGACGCCACCGACGAGCAGCGTCCTGACATGCTGGCGCTGACGCCGTGGCCGGTGCATGAGGGTCTCGACGATCCGGCGGCCGAAGCCGAGATCGGCTGGGTGGTCGATCTGATCACCTCCATCCGCTCTTTGCGTTCGGAAATGAATATCCCGCCGGCCACGCTGTTCCCGCTGGTGCTGGTTGAGGCATCGGAAGACACGCAGGCGCGGGCGACCCGCTGGCTGGAATTCATCAAGCGGCTGGCCCGCGTCTCGCAGATCGTCTTTGCCGATGAGGCGCCGGACGGTGCGGTGCAATTGCTGGTGCGCGGTGAAACAGCGGCGTTGCCGCTCAAGGGCGTGATCGATGTCGACGCCGAGCGGGCGCGCTTGAACAAGGAGCTCGCCAAGGCCGAGGCCGACATCAAGCGTGTTGACGCCAAGCTCGCCAACGAGCGTTTCGTTGCCAATGCGCCGGAAGAGGTTGTCGAGGAAGAAAAGGAAAAACGCCTCGAAGCCGAAGGCCGCAAGGCCAAGATCGAGGAAGCATTGGAGCGCCTGAAAGGCGCCGCCTGACGTGATGCTGCGGGCCGCGCGTTATGCCGGGCTCGGTCTCGCGGCGTTGATCATCATCGTTGCGGCCTTCGCGGTCGCAACGATGCGGCCGGGCGATCCGGCGCTGTGGCCGCCGGCCGCCGCCGAAGAATCCGTCGACATTTTCGTGGTCAGCCACGGCTATCATGCGGGACTTGTTTTGCCGCGTGACGCAGTGGCCGAGTCCGCCGGACGGCAGGGCCATGCGGCGCTGCTGGCGGTGACGCAGCGTTTCGCGCCTTACACGTTTCTGGAAATCGGCTGGGGCGACGAAGGCTTCTACACGTCGGTGCCGGATATCGCCTCGCTCGATGCTGTCACGGCGGCGCGCGCGCTGTTCATGCCCGGCAACAAAAGCGTCCTGCACATCGTCGGCCTGACCGAAACACCGCAACAGGCCTTCGCGTCATCGCAGATCGTCAAGGTGAGGCTGAGCCGCGACGGCTTCGACGCCATGCTCCGCAGCCTCGATGCCAGTTTCGCGCGGGCCGATACGTCGCTTCAGCCGCAGGTGCTGGGGCAGGGCCTCTATGGGCCTAGCTTGTTCTATCGCGCCACCGGCACGTTCAACATTCTGCATGTCTGCAATCATTGGGTGGCGACGCAGCTCGCCACCGCTGGCTTGCCGACCGCGCCGGTGGTGGCGACTTTGCCGGTCGGATTGCTGCTCGACCTGAAGTGGCGCGCGGGAGCCGAACAGGTCCCGCGCTGACACTTTGATGCTCACACTTTGGATGAAGTCATCAATCCAGTTTGATACCGCTGTCCTTGATGACCTTGGTCCAGGCGTCATATTCCTTCTGGATGAAGGGGCCAGTCTCGGCTTCGCTCATCTCGATCGTGGTGCCGCCGATCTTGGCGTAAGCGTCCTTCAATTCCGGAATGACGGCGCGCACTTCCTTGCGCAGCCTGGCCAAAGCCTCCGGCGGTGTCTTGGCCGGCGCGAAGATCCCGATCCAGGATTCAATGTCGAAGCCCTTCACGCCGGCTTCCGCCATCGTTGGGACATTCGGCAATTGCGGATTGCGCTTCGGGCCGGCGACGGCAATGGCCTTCACCGAGCCGTTCTGCACATGCGGTAAGGCGGCCGAAAAGGAATCGACGAAGAAATCGACGCGGCCGGCGAGAATGTCGGGATAGGCGAGCTGCGCGCCCTTGTACGGCACGTCGAGGAATTTCGCGCCCGTCGATTGCGCCAAGGCGGCGGCAACCAGATGCTGGCCAGTGCCGACGCCGGCATTGGCCATGCTGAGCTTGTTCGGCTCCTTCTTCGCCGCTTCGACGACCTCGGTCAGCGTGTTGTAGGGCAGGTCCTTTCGGCCGACGAGGAGATAGGGAAAGCCGAACACGATCGCGACCGGCGTGAATTCCTTCATCGGGTCGTGCTGCAGCTTGGAATAAAGCGAGGCGTTGAAGACGATGTTGCTCAAGCCTCCGACCAGGAGGGTGTAGCCGTCGGCCGGCGAGGCGGCGACAAATTGCGTACCGACCACGGTGCCGGCGCCCGGCTTGTTTTCGGCGACGACTGGCTGGCCAAGCCGCTTCGACAGCGCGTCCGCCACCGTGCGGCCGACAATGTCGTAGCTGCCGCCCGGTCCGATCGGCACGACGATTTTCACCGGCCGGTCTGGATAGGTCTGCGCGAGCGCCGGCCGGGTGCCGCATGGCAGCGCCATCAAGGCCGCGGCAAGCGCCACCACGCTGATGGAACAGGACAGAATCCGGGCGTGCATTTGGTCGTTCTCCCTCAAGGTATTTTTGTTTGTTGCTCGAGCTTTACCGCGCTTTCCGCCGGTCGGCCAGAGCGCGGGAGGCGCTGCGCCGATGCTAAGACACAGCTTTAAAGGGCTTCTCTGCAAGGTGAGCCGTCGCCGAATAAGCCAATCGCGTCCTGGTCGGCAGGGTTGAATCCGCAACCCGGACCTGTACAAGAGCCCGATCATGAACACGCCCCTCCCGAACGAGGCGGGCGCCGAGGTCCGGTCTCCGCTTGCGGCCGAGATCGAGCGGCGCCGGACCTTCGCCATCATCTCCCATCCGGACGCCGGCAAGACCACGCTGACGGAAAAGCTGCTGCTGTTCGGCGGCGCCATTCAGCTGGCCGGGCAGGTGAAGGCCAAGCGCAACCGCAAATCGACCCAGTCCGACTGGATGGCGATCGAAAAGGAGCGCGGCATTTCGGTGGTCACTTCGGTGATGACCTTCGAATACGGCGACCATGTCTTCAACCTGCTCGACACGCCGGGCCATGAAGACTTTTCGGAAGACACCTATCGCACGCTGACCGCCGTCGATTCCGCCGTCATGGTGATCGACGCCGCCAAGGGCATCGAGGCGCGCACCCGCAAGCTGTTCGAAGTCTGCCGGATGCGCGACATCCCGATCCTGACCTTCATCAACAAGATGGACCGCGAGACCCGCGATCCGTTCGACCTCCTCGACGAGATCGAGAAGACGCTGGCGCTCGACACCGCGCCGGTGAACTGGCCGGTCGGCCGGGGTCGGGATTTCGTCGGCACGATCGAAGTTGAAAGCGGCGGCGTGCGCCTCTTGGAGGGCGATGCCGGCAAGGCCGGTACGCTGCGGCAGATGTCGATCGCCGATCTGGCGGGGTTGAACAGCAATCTCGACAAGGACGCCATCGAAGGCGAATTCGAACTCGTTCGCGACGCCTGCCGGCGTTTCGACCTGCAGGCGTTCCGCGAGGGCCACCTGTCGCCGGTCTTCTTCGGCAGCGCGCTGAAGAATTTCGGGGTCGGCGACTTGCTGGACGCGCTCGGCCGGGTCGCTCCGCCGCCGCGCGACCAGAAGGCAGACAAGCGGGTCGTGCATAGCGAGGAGCCGCGCATGTCGGCCTTCGTGTTCAAGATCCAGGCCAATATGGACCCGAACCATCGCGACCGTATTGCCTTCGCGCGTCTGTGCTCGGGCAAGCTGACCCGCGGCATGAAGGTCAAGCAGATCCGCACCGGCAAATCGATCGCGCTCAATGCGCCGCAATTCTTCTTCGCCAAGGATCGTTCGGTGGCGGACGAAGCCTATGCCGGCGACGTGGTTGGCATTCCCAATCACGGCTCGGTCCGCATCGGCGATACCCTGACCGAGGGCGAGGAGCTGAATTTTGTCGGCGTGCCGAGCTTCGCGCCGGAAATCCTGCGCCGCGTGCGGCTGCCGGATGCGATGAAAGCCAAGAAGCTGAAGGAAGCGCTTCAGCAATTGGCGGAGGAGGGCGTGGTCCAGGTGTTCCGTCCGCATGACGGCTCGCCCGCTTTGGTCGGTGTGGTCGGCCCGTTGCAGCTCGACGTGCTGCGGGTGCGGCTGATGGACGAATACGGACTGGAAGTGAGCTGGGATGTCAGCGAGTTCACGCTCGCGCGCTGGATTTCGGCCGAAGATCCGAAGCTCTTCGAGGCTTTCCAACGCTCCAATTCGTCAAGCGTGGCCGACGACCTCGATGGCGATCCGGTGTTCCTGGCGCGTAATCAGTTCAATCTGGACTACACCCGCGAGCGCGCCCCGGGCATCACATTCGTCGACATCAAGGACGTGAAAAAGCCCGTTTAACGCGGGTTTTTCGTCGGTCGCGCCCACCTGTCAACCCTGACAGGTCCGCTCATGCCGCGAAGGCTTCGCCATAATCGTACCGCAATCTGGGCCGCTTGGCATATCCCACTCTCGTGGGGATGGGATTGTCATGTTAGCCGCAAAATTTGCGCTGCAGGTCTGGCTGCGGCGGTTCTGGCCTGTCATTGCTATTTTTCTGATCGCCCAGACGGTGCTGCGCGTCGCGCTCGCCGTCAAGGCCGGCCGTACTTTTGTCGATACGCCGTGGGACGTCGTGCGGCCCTTCGCAATCGGGCTGTGGTTTGATCTCGCCGTACTGCTGGTCGCGCTGTTGCCCGGCACGATTTATTGGGCGCTGCTGCCGGCAAAGTGGCGCGGCGGACGCGCCGACCGCCTCGCCACTTTCAGTGGCTTCGTCCTTGTCGCCTTTATCATCGGCTTCACGGTAATCGGCGAGGTGCTGTTCTGGAACGAGTTTACCTCGCGCTTCAACTTCATCGCCGTCGACTATCTCGTCTATACGCGGGAAGTGGCCGGCAACATCTGGGAATCCTATCCGGTCGGAAAGCTGGTCGCGGGACTTGCCTTCGCCGCCTTGCTGATAGCGTGGCTGTTGCGGCGTTCGCTGCGCGCTGAGCCCGATACGCTGTCCTATGCGGGCCGCGCCGGCATCGTCGCTGCGCTCGCAGCCGCAGCCTTCGTCGTCAACGACACCCCGAAATACGGATGGACCGAAGTCAGCAGCAACGCCTACGCCAATGAGCTGGCGGAGAATGGCTATTACTCGCTGATCCGCGCGTTCTTCCGCAATGAGATCGATTACCGGCGCTTCTACATCGTGGAGACCGAGAAGCGGGTGAACGACCGCATCCGCGAACTTGTCTCGGCACCCAACGCGCATTTTGTCACCGACCAGCCCGGCGACGTCACGCGCGACATCATCCAGTCCGGTGCGCCGCTGCGGAAGAACGTGGTGCTGGTGACGATCGAAAGTCTCAGCGCCAGCTTCATGGCGCATTTCGGCAATGCCAATGCCTTGACGCCCAATCTCGATGCGCTCGCGGACCAGTCGGCGTTCTTCACTCACATGCTCGCGACTGGCACGCGCACGGTGCGCGGCCTTGAGGCCGTTACCTTGTCGGTGCCGCCGACGCCGGGCCAATCGATCCTCCGGCGGCCCGGCAACGAGAAGCTGTTCACCATCGGCTCGGTGCTGCGCGACCGCGGCTATGACACCACCTTCCTCTATGGCGGCAACGGCTATTTCGACAACATGAACGCCTTCTTCGGCGGCAATGGCTACAAGATTGTCGATCAGAAGCAGATGGCTCCGTCGGAGATCACCTTCTCAAATGCGTGGGGTGTGTCCGATGAGGATTTGTTCGCGCGGGCGCTGAAGGAGGCCGATGCATCCGTCGCCGCCGGACACCGGTTCTTCCAGCATGTGATGACTGTGTCGAACCATCGGCCCTTCACCTATCCTGCCGGCCGTATCACCCCGCCGCATCAGACCGGGGCGGCCAATCTCGCCGACCGGACGCTGACGCGATATGTCGAGCAGACGCGGGAAGGGGGCGTCCGATATACCGATTACGCGATCGGTAAATTCCTCGAACAGGCGCGCACGCGGCCGTGGTTCAAGGACACCCTGTTTGTCTTCGTCGCGGATCACACGGCCTCGTCGGCGGGGCGGATCGAGGTCGATCCGAACGCCTACCATATCCCCGCTCTGTTCTATGCGCCGGACTTCGTCACGCCGCGCCGGATCGACCGGCTGGTCAGCCAGATCGATATCGCGCCCACCATTCTGGGCGCCTTGCGGCTCAGCTATCGCAGCCGCTTCATCGGCCAGGACCAGTTCGGCGATGAGGGGCCGGCCCGCGCCTTCATTTCCAATTATCAGAAGGTCGCGCTTGTGCGTGGCGACGAGATTGCGCTGCTCGGGCCGCGTCGCGATGTGAGGGGCTATGCCCAGGGCATGCCGGTGGGTGAGGACCAACTCGACAAATCGCTGCTGTTCGATGCCATCACTTACTATCAGCACGCCTCGGGCTGGCAGACCCGCTTTGCCGGTACGACCTCCATCCCGCAGGGCGGGCCAGGCGACTGAAGGTCCGTCAGCGGAACGGCTTGCTGAGAAAGCGCGAGCCTTTCAGCCCGTAGCGCCAGGGCAGGTCGGCCGCTTTGGTGATGCCGATCCGCACGCCGACGGCGATTTCGCAGTCCTCGGAGCGCGGCCGCAATTCGAACGGGGGCTTGTCGAGCGGCAAGCCGTCATGCTCGCGGCTGATGCCGAGCGCCTCGCACAGCCGGCCCGGTCCCGAGCATAACAGCCGTTCGTCATCGAGACCGCGGCGGCGCCGCATTATTTCAATGCCCACGGTCGGCTCGATCGCCCGGATCAGGATGGCGCTGGCGGAGCCAGTGGCTTCGCAGACGAAGTTCACGCACCAGTGGATGCCGTAGGATCGGTAGACATAGGCAAAGCCGGGCGGGCCGAACATCACTGCGTTGCGCGGAGTCTGACCGCGGAAAGAATGCGCCGCCGGGTCGGTGTGGTGATAGGCCTCCACCTCGACAATCCTGCCGCCGACGCCATCGAACAAAAAGGTGGCGCCGATCATCTCAGGCGCGACCTCATGCACGGAGCGATCGAAGAACGAGCGGGGCAGGCGGCGCGGTGGCATGTCGCCTTTTAGTCCGGGGCTGCTGGAGAAAGCGAGAGACGTGTGCATCGACGGCGGGCGGAACGCGAGGGCTGATTCGCGGGTTTGCTTTGGCATGGAGGTCAGCATGAAAGGCAGAAGCAAGAAAAGGAGCGCGATCCCAGCCAGCGATGCGGAGCGGGCATCGATCCGAGCGTTGAAGAACTGGCTGCTGTCCAGCCCCGCACAAAGTGTGTTTCAGGATCAATTGGTCAGGCTGCGGATCGCTGATGCAATCGCGAGGTTTGCACCTGGACGTCGCGTGTCCAACGTTTAGCGCCCAAAACCTGTGCGAAGGCAGAGCGTTATCAAAAACAGCCGAAGTGGCTTGAGAACGATCTCAAGCCACTTCGGCTATTGCTTTCAACGTTACTTGAAGCGCGTCAAGCGGCGCTTCGCTCCTCAATCGCCTGTTCAAGGGCGATAATGACATCGAGCGGTCGCCACGGCTTAGGAAAAAACCTCGTTCCCCGCGGCAAAGCTTTCACACGCGCCGCTTCTTCTTTTCCGGATGTCGTCACCAGCCGAATATGCGGCCAGCGATGGCCCACCTCACGGGCGAGCGCTACGCCGTCCATCCTACCGCCGAGCCGCACATCGGCGAACATGAAGATCGTACGGTCGGCGACTTCTTCCATCACCCGCATGGCGTCTTCGCCGCTCTCACACTCGATCACCTCTACATCGGATTCTTCGAGGATCGCGCCGATCAGATCGCGCTGATCGTGGTCATCGTCGACGACGATCGCCACGGGATGCGGATCGCGTCCAGTCAAGTCTGGTTCCGGATAAGTGGTCTGCATTGGTCCTCCGTCGCCATGAAGCTATCAAAGCCAATGCCCCACACCCGCCACCGTTCCGGCATCGTTGGCCGAAACATGCGACATTAACAGGTCATCAAGCGGCGGCTGGCAATCCGGTGTGGCTTCGGTGCGCCTTTTGTGGCTCCGCTGCCACACATTAGGGACATTTCAGGCTGAGAGCCCTTGCGCCGCGATTTGGCCATAGGCCTCGCCGACACCGTGCGTAAGAAGATGTGCGCAATTATATGCGCAAGAAATAAACGCAGCACCGATAGCGTTGCGCGGGGAAGGTAAGACCGGTCGAGACTATGGACGCCAAGACGAATTTGAAAGCCAAGCTGCCCAGCCGCCACGTAACCGAGGGACCCGAACGTGCGCCGCACCGGTCGTACCTTTACGCGATGGGCCTGACCGAAAACCAGATCCACCAGCCGCTGGTCGGTGTTGCCTCCTGCTGGAACGAAGCCGCGCCCTGCAATATTTCGTTGATGCGCCAGGCGCAGGCCGTGAAAAAGGGCGTTTCTGCTGCCGGCGGTACGCCGCGCGAGTTCTGCACCATCACCGTGACCGACGGCATCGCTATGGGCCATGGCGGCATGCGCGCCTCCTTGCCGTCACGCGAAGTCATCGCCGATTCCGTCGAACTGACGATGCGCGGTCATGCCTATGACGCGCTGGTGGGGCTCGCCGGCTGCGACAAGTCGCTGCCCGGCATGATGATGGCGATGGTCCGCCTCAACGTGCCCTCGATCTTCATCTATGGCGGCTCAATCCTTCCCGGCACTTTCAAAGGCCGACCGGTCACCGTTCAGGACGTTTTTGAAGCGGTTGGTAAACATTCGGTTGGCGAGATGTCCGACGAAGACCTGCATGGCCTCGAGCAGGTCGCCTGTCCGTCGGCCGGTGCTTGCGGCGCGCAGTTCACCGCCAACACCATGGCGATGGTGTCGGAAGCCATCGGCCTGGCCTTGCCCTACTCGGCTGGCGCCCCGGCGCCTTACGAAATGCGCGATCAGTTCTGCATGACTGCGGGCGAAAAGGTCATGGACCTCCTGCTGTCGGGCCTTCGTCCGCGCGACATCGTCACCCGCAAGGCTCTGGAAAATGCCGCCGCTACCGTGGCTGCCTCGGGCGGCTCGACCAATGCTGCGCTGCATCTTCCGGCCATCGCCAACGAAGCGGGGATCGACTTCTCACTGTTCGACGTCGCCGAAATCTTCAAAAGGACACCATATATCGCCGATTTGAAACCGGGTGGCCGTTATGTCGCCAAGGATTTGTTTGAAGCAGGCGGCATCCCCTTGGTGATGAAGTCGCTGCTGGACGGTGGTTACCTGCACGGCGATTGCATGACCGTCACCGGCCGAACGATCGCTGAGAATTTGAAATCCGTGCAGTGGAATCCTGACCAGGATGTGGTTCTGCAGACCTCAAAGCCGCTCACCATCACCGGCGGTGTGGTCGGCCTGAAAGGCAACGTCGCGCCGGAAGGCGCGATTGTGAAGGTCGCCGGCATGTCGAATTTGCAATTCACCGGTCCGGCACGCTGCTTCGACGGCGAGGAAGCCTGTTTCGAGGCGGTCAAGAATCGTCGGTACAAGGAAGGCGAGGTTCTGGTCATTCGCTATGAAGGACCGCGCGGCGGCCCCGGCATGCGCGAGATGCTCCAGACCACCGCTGCGCTCTACGGCCAGGGCATGGGCAACAAGGTGGCGCTGATCACCGACGGACGCTTCTCCGGCGCGACGCGCGGCTTCTGCGTCGGCCATGTCGGTCCGGAAGCGGCGGTCGGCGGACCGATCGGCCTTCTGCAGGATGGCGACATCATCGAACTGGATGCCGAAAAAGGCATCCTTAATGTGCAGCTGTCGGATGAAGAACTTGCCAAGCGTAAGGAGTCCTGGAAGCCGCGCGATAACGATCACGGCTCCGGCTATTTGTGGAAATACGCACAGCAGGTTGGACCGGCTGTGACGGGCGCCGTCACCCATCCCGGTGCCAAGGCCGAGACCATCAGCTATGCGGACGAGTAGAGTCGCACGTTTCAGTCTTCTGACCTGCGCGCTCTCGCTGGCGCCAGCGTTTGCCTTTGACGGCACGCGCACGCCGGCCGATTCCAAACCGCCTGTCACTCCGATTGAAGCGTTCCGCTCTGGCACCAATGCGCTGAAGGCCGGCGAGAACGACAAGGCCTTGTCGTCGCTGCAATATGCGGCCGAGCAAGGCCACGCACTGGCGCAATGGAAGCTTGGCCGCATGTATGCGGCTGGCGAAGGCGTCAAGCGCGATGAACTACGGGCGTTCCAGTATTTCAGCAGCATCGCTAACAGCCATGCTGAGGATTCGCCGCAGCTGCCGCAAGCACGCTTTGTGGCCAATGCGTTCGTGCAGCTCGGTCATTATTATCTCGAGGGCATACCCAACACGCCGGTGAAGCCCGATCCCGACCGTGCTCGCGAAATGTATGGCTATGCCGCGTCCTATTTCGGCGATGCGGATGCGCAATACAGCCTCGCCAAGCTGTTCCTTGATGGCGTCGGCGGCATGAAAGACCCGCGTCAGGCTCTGCGCTGGCTGAGCCTTGCCGCCAACAAGGGGCAGGCGCGGGCGCAGGCCTTGCTCGGCCATCTGATTTTCAAGGGCGAACTTGTTCCGCGTCAGGCGGCGCGCGGCCTGATGTGGCTGACGCTGGCGCGCGAAGGCTCGGGCGGCGAGAAGTGGGTCGTTGAGATGCACGAAGCCGCCTTCCGGCAGGCCTCGGACGACGAGCGCCAGCTCGCTGTGATGTTCCTCGAACGTTACATGAAAGACCGTCGCGACTAAGCCGGCGATTGGTCGCTGCTTTAGCGGCGAGGCCTTTTTTTACAATCTTTTCCGCAAGAGATCGGCCATCTCGGAATGGCCGTGAACGCGCGCCTCTTCAATGAGAGGCCGCTCCGAATAGGCATGCCGGCCGTCCGGATGGGCGCCATGGTTCATGAGCCATTCGGCGCGTTTCAGATGACCATACGCGACCGCATTGCCGAGCAGGTAATCAAGCGCGTTGAGCGGAAGCTTGCCGCCGATCTCCGGCGTTGATGGCACCGCGCGCCATCGCTCAGTGAGGCCGCGTCGCTGCGAATGATCCCACAGGAAATCCAGCCAGCTCGTGTCGTCGCGGGTGACGGAGGTGTTGTAGAGCGCTTGCCGATCGAAGGGATCGGCGCCGCGCTCGATCAATAACGTCGCCAATGCCAAGGCTTGAGGATGCGGTGGCTTGTCACCTTCGCCTTCACCGATGACGCCGGTCAATGCCGTGAAGGTGTTGCCCCAGTCATCGGCGAAATGCGCGTTGGGATCGGCGCCGTGATCGAGCAAGGCGCGTGCGACGTCGATGACATGGGACTGATCCGGCGCCAGCCGCGCATAGGCAAGATAGAGGAGGGGTTGCCAATCGATCGGCCCGCCTCTGCGGGCGGCGGCATCCGGATCCGTGGCCAAATGATCGCGAACCGCTTCGATATTCTCGGTCACTACCGCCAGCAGAAAGCTGTCGCGGCATAGATCTGGAACGTCGTGCAGGATGCATCTTGCCGCCGCCGGATCGCCATCCCAAGCAGAGCGCAGAACGATGTCGGCGAGCTCAGCGCGGGTTCGTCCTGCGAGCGGAAGCTCCGACATGTCCGGACCCCGCCTCAGATCAAAGTGGTGTTAGCTCATTACGCCGCTGGACGGACGCACGACCACGCGGCTGTTTACCGGCACGCGGCGATAGAGGTCGATAATGTCCTGATTGATAAAGCGCACGCAGCCCGACGATACCATCGTGCCGATCGTGGAAGGCTCGGTCGTGCCATGCAGGCGATAATAGGTGTCGCGCCCGTTGCGGTAGAGATAGAGCGCGCGCGGGCCGAGCGGATTGGTCGGCCCGCCTTCCATGCCGCCGGCAAATTGCGCGTAGCGCTCCGGCTCTCTGCGGATCATGTTCGCCGTCGGTGTCCAGCGCGGCCATTCCGCCTTACGGGCGATGATCGCTTCGCCCTGGAAATTGAAAGCCTCTTCCTTGCCGACGCCGACGCCGTAGCGGATGGCGCGGCCGGGCGACAGCACCAGATAGGCATAGCGCGCGCCCGGATCGACGACGATCGTGCCGGCCGGCTCGCGGCCGTTATATTCCACTTCGCGGCGCAGGAAGTCCGGATTGACCTCGCTGAGGTCGACGGCCGGCACGGGGAAAGGTTCACCTTCCACCGGTCCATACATCGCAACATATTGCGGAGAGATCAGCGACCCCATTTGCCGAAGCTCGGGCTGCGCCGTCGTGCAGCCGGCAAGCGCGAGGAAGGGAGTGCTGAATACGAAATTACGTCTGTTGATGCCCATCACTCCTCGTCGCCATCAATTGAGCCTTTGATGCGGCAGAGTTGGACGAGGGGCGCCATTATCGCGGCGCGACGGAGGAAAGAACAGCGCGTGTTGCCGTTATGCCACTTCAAGAGAACCGTCCCGCCAACATGTCGCGGCGGGACGGAAACGTCTAATCAGCGGAAGGTATTGGTCAGCGAACCAAGCCCGCTGATCGAGATCGTTACCACATCGCCCGAGCGCAGGAATTTCGGCGGGTTGAAGCCGATGCCGACGCCCGCCGGCGTACCGGTGGAAATGATGTCGCCCGGCATCAGCGTCAGGCCGGCGGAGATTGTCGCCACCAGTGTCGGGATGTCGAAGATCAGATCGCGCGTATTGGCGTTCTGGCGCAGCTCCTGATTGACCCAACACTTGACGTCGAGGTTTTCCGGATCGACTTCGTCGCCGGTCACCAGCCACGGACCCATCGGGCAGAAGGTGTCGAGCGCCTTGCCGAGAAACCATTGCTTATGGCTGCGTTGGCGATCGCGCGCAGTCACGTCATTGATGATGGTATAGCCGAAGATGTGATTGTAGGCGTCGGCTTTGGCGATATCGCGCCCGCTCTTGCCGATCACCACCGCAAGTTCGGCTTCATAATCGACGCTCGATGTCGCCTGCGGATGCAGGTTCACCTCGGCATCAGGACCGACCACGGAGCTCGCCGGCTTGGTGAACACCGCCGGGAATTCGTCGATCTCCGCGCCTTTGACGGCGCCGGCCTCAAAGCCGCTATTGGAAAATTCCTTAGCGTGTTCGCGGTAGTTCTTGCCGACGCAGAAGATGTTGCGGGCCGGCGAAGGGTTCGGCGCCAGCAGCTTCACCTGCGACAGTGCGATATCGGGGCCGGACGCCTTGGCGGGCGTCTTGCCGGAAATGATATCGACCATCGAGGTCGCGCCCTCGATGACTTTCAGGGTCGCATTGCCCTCATCGACGATGCCGACTTTGGTTTGTCCATCCTGTGCAAAGGTCGCAAGCTTCATGAGAGGGCTAATGCTCCAGTTCTAACGTGAGAGTTATTCGACTTTGCCAATTTTCTTGACCGCCGCGATCAGGCGGGCGCTGTCAGCTTCGAAGAAGCGGGTGAATTCGGCCTGGTCCTGATAGGCGGGTGGGCTGCCGGCGGCTTCAAAGGTCTTGATCACTTCGGGAGACTTCATCGCCTGCCGCATGCCGTCGCGCAGCTTGGTCATCACCGCGTCCGGCACACCTTTCGGCGTGAACAGACCGGCCCAGATGTAGAATTCGACATCCGGATAGCCGAGCTCCTTGAAGGTCGGCAGATCGGGGAAGCTCGGAACCCGCTCGGCGCCCCAATTGGCCAAGACGCGCAGCTTGCCGTCATCGACCTGCGGCTTCAGCACGCCCGGTGCCGACGCGATCGCCTGCACGGTGCCGGAGAGCAGCGCTGTGAGAGCGGGCGCGGCGCCCCTGAACGGCACATGCAGCAGCTTGATGCCGGCAGCCGCCGCGAACATTTCCATCGCGATATGCAGCGTGCCGTAAGGACCCGACGAGCCATACGGGATCTGGCCGGGCCGCGCCTTGGCGTCCTCGACGAAATCCTTCAGCGTCTTCCACGGCGCGGAGGCCGGCACCGCCAGCAAGGTCGGATCGGCGAGAATGCGCGCGACCGGCGTGAATTGATCGACTTCATAAGCTGGCTTGCGGCCGAACAGACGATCGGCTTCCGGCAGAACCGCGAGCGACGACAAGGTGATGAGCTGCGTATAGCCGTCGGGCTCCGCGCGCGCGACCGTCGCGTTGCCGACCGAGCCGCCACCGCCGCCGGCGCGATTGTCGATCACCACCGGACGGCCGAGAATTTTCTCGAGCGCAGCGCCGACCGGACGGGCGGCGAGATCGGCCTGACCGCCAGCCGGGAAGGGCACGATGAAGGTGATATTGCGCTCCGGCCAGGCGGCCTGCGCATCGGCGCGGCCGCTGAGTGTCAGAAGCGGCGCCTGCGCCGCCAGCGGCAGCGCGGCCGTGCGCAACAGAAATTGCCTGCGATCCATCATCGATCCTCCCGTTTGATCCAATTGTAGACCAATGTTATTGGTTGGATTGATCAAGGACACCAATGCATCAGGGCTGTCAAGCATCGCTTGCTCCAACTGCATGCTGGCTGTAAATGGATCAGGAATGGTTCAGGATAAGCGATGAGTGGCGATCCACGATCAAACGCCCGACAGAACATGGCGGCAGCGATGACCTTCATCGAAGGGCAGATCAAGGAGGGCGTCTGGAAGCCCGGCGACCGGCTGCCGGCCGAGCGTGATCTCGTCACGCGCTTTTCGCTTGCACGCAACACGCTGCGCAAGCTGCTGGACCAATTGGAAGCCAAAGGCGCGATCACACGCCATGTCGGACGCGGCACGTTTGTCGCCGGGCCGTCGCGTGAACCGCAATCATCCGATCCACTGGTCGGCAAGATCATGCACGCCAGTCCGGCCGAGGTGATGGACATCCGGCTGATGATCGAGCCGCAAAGCTGTTCGGTGGCGGCAACGCGGGCCACCGCGACCGATCTCGCGGCGATGGAACGCTGCCTGCATGAATGCGACATCGCTAAAAGCGTGGCGTCGTTCGAACTCTGGGACGGCAAGCTTCATCAGCGTATTGTCGCGGCCGCGCGCAATCAGCTGCTCACCGATATCTATGACGTGATCAACAGCGTGCGGCAGACCGCGCAATGGGGAACGCTGAAGAAGCGCAGCCTGACGCCGGAGCGTCGTACCATTTATCAGGAGCAACATCGCAGGATCGTCGCTGCCTTGCATCAACGCGACGGCGAGCGCGCGGGCGCGGAAATCCGCGATCATTTGTTGTCGGTACGGGAGAGTCTCGGAGGCTTGTGATCGAATACGTCCAGTCCGCTCATCCCGGCGAAGGCCGGGATCCAGAGTCAAGGACACCAGACTATCAGTACCCATTTCTGGGTCCCGGCCTTCGCCGGGACGAATGGGGGGTTAGTTTCGGCGACAATTAGCCAGCGTTTCGAAATCAATCGTCCAGGTCGATCCACACCGGGACATGGTCGGACGGCTTCTCCCAGTTCCGTACATGCTTATCAATGCCGGCGGCGCTCAGGCGATCGGCGGCCAGCGGCGAGAGCAACAAATGATCGATGCGGATGCCGTTATTCTTCTGCCATGCGCCGGCCTGGTAATCCCAGAAGGTATAGAGGCCGGCAGCGTCGCTCGATGCCCGGATCGCGTCGGTCAGGCCAAGATGGAGAAGCGCGCGAAACTTCTCGCGGGTGGGGGGACGAAATAGCGCATCCTCGGTCCAGGCCGCCGGGTTATATACATCCTCCGGCCCTGGAATGACGTTGTAGTCGCCGGCCAATACCAGTTTCTCTTCCAGCTTAAGGCGCTCGCAAGCGTAATCATGTAACCGATCCATCCACCTCATTTTGTAGGGGTATTTTTCGCTGGCGACCGGATTTCCATTGGGCAGATAGATTGAGGCGACCCGGACCGCGCCGCCGGGGTGTGACACAACGGCTTCCAGGAACCGGGCATGATCATCCTCGGGATCGCCCGGCAGGCCGATGGTGATATCCTCCAGCGGATGGCGCGACAGAATGGCTACGCCGTTAAAGGTCTTTTGGCCGTGGACAGCGACCTGGTAGCCGAGCTCTTCGAGCGGCGCCTTCGGGAATACATCGTCGGGGATCTTTGTTTCCTGCAGACAGACGACGTCCGGCTGCCGTTCCCTGAGCCAGGCGCACAGGTTCTCGAGACGCTGACGGATTGAATTGATGTTCCAGGTGGCAATGCGCATCGGACTTGGCTCTGGATTCGGACTTGGCTCTGGATGAAGGCCCCGGTCCGGGGCGGCGACGATTTGCCGTGCTGTTTACCGGATATCACCGAGATAGGTGCGGTTTTTGCATGGATGAGGTACGATATTCATAACCACGACCGATCGCCCGGACAGAACGGTGGCGACACGCGGGATCAGAAGGAAGGGACGCCCGCCGGCGGAGCCGGGCGGGTCGCGAACAGGGCATGAGCAAGGGAAAGTGGACTGCCGCGTTGGTGTTGGTCGCCGCGGTCGGCGTCGGTGCCTATTACGCATGGCCGATCTGGAAACCGGAGCGGGCTGCTGCGCAGCCCGTACAGCCGCGCGTCGTTCCGGTTGATGTCGCCGTCGCGCAACAACGCGATGTGCCGGTGCGGCTTGAAGCGCTCGGCACAGTGACGCCGATAGCCAGCGTCGCGATCAAGGCGCGGCTCGAAACGGTGATCACCAAGGTTCACTTCCGCGACGGCGCACTGGTGAAGGCGGGGGATCTTCTTTTCACACTCGACGGCCGGCAGATCGAGGCCGAGATCAAGCGCGTGGAAGCGGTGATTGCAGGCGCGGTTGCGCAGCAGCAGCAAGCCGAGCGCGACGTGCAGCGCTATAATGAATTGCTTTCCAAAAATGCCACCACGCAGGTGACGCTCAACAACGCGCAGACCGCCGTCAACATTGCCCGCGCCACCGCCGATTCCAATCGCGCGATGCTGGAGAATTTGAAGGTCCAGCTCGATTACACGCAGATCCGCGCGCCGATCTCCGGCCGCATCAGCGCTGCCAATGTAAAAGCTGGCAACATGGTGCGCCCGGCCGACGCCACCTCATTGGCTGTCATCAATCAAATGGTGCCCGTCTATGTCACCTTTGGCCTGCCGCAGCGTTCGCTGCCGGAATTGCGCAAGGCGCTCGCCGCCTCGTCCGCGAGTGTGGTGGCGGTTGCGCCGGGCGATGATCGCGCCGCCAAGGGGCAGGTGAGCATGATCGAAAACACCGTCGATCCGGCAACCGGCATGGTGCTGGTGCGCGCGACGATGGAGAACAAGGACGAGCTGTTATGGCCGGGTACGCTGGTCAACACGCAGGTCGTCCTACGCAATGAAAAGGCCGTGATTGTCCCATCCCCGGCGGTGCAGGTGGGCCAGAACGGGACCTATGTGTTCGTGGTCAAGGACGGCGTCGCTGAGATACGCCCCGTTACTGTCGACCGGACATTCGATATGCAGAGCGTGATCTCAAAGGGATTGGAAGGCGGCGAGACCGTGGTCCGTGACGGGCAGCTGTCGCTCGTCAACGGCACCCGCGTCGCCCCACGCCAGGACAATCCACGCCAAGACAAGCCGGGAGCCTGACATGGGATTGTCGGAAGCGTGTATTCGCAGGCCGGTGATGACGACGCTGATCACAGCGTCGTTTATCGTATTCGGCGCCTTCGCCTACAAACTGCTCTCGGTCTCGGCGCTGCCGCGGGTCGACTTCCCGACTATCGAAATCACCGCCACTTTGCCGGGCGCTAGCCCGCAGACCATGGCATCCTCGATCGCATCGCCGATCGAACGGCAATTAACGACCATTGCCGGCATCGCCTCGATGTCGTCGGCGTCCTCGCTTGGTTCGACCCGCATCACCATTCAATTCGACCTCAACCGCAATATCGATGCGGCGGCGCTCGACGTGCAGACTGCGCTGACGATTGCCCAGCGGCGATTACCGGTCGAAATGACGACGCCGCCGAGCTTCCGCAAGGTCAATCCTTCCGACTTCCCGATCCTGTTCATTTCGGTCCGCTCCGGCACCTTGCCGCTATCGGCGGTCAACGAATATGCCGAGACGCTGCTGGCGCAATCGATTTCGCAGATCCAGGGCGTTGCGCAGGTTCTGGTCTATGGTGCGCAGAAATTTGCGGTGCGTGTGCAGGTCGATCCGGAAGCCGCCGCCGCGCGCGGATTGTCGCTCGATGACGTGCGGCAGGCTGTTGCCAAGGTCAATTCCTCGGTGCCGGTCGGCACCTTGGCCGGCCCGCAGCAGAACATCACCCTGCAGGCGCCTGACCAGCTAGACAAGGCCGAGGACTACAGCAATGTCGTCGTGGCCTGGCGCAATGGTGTACCGGTCAAGCTGAACGAAATCGCCCGCGTCTCCAACAGCGTGGAGAACAACAAGATCGCCAGCTGGTTCAACGGCGAGCGGTCGATCGTGCTCGGGATTCAGCGCCAGCCCGACGCCAATACCGTGGCGGTGGTGGACGCAATCAAAGAAAAGCTGCCGGCCCTGCGGGCGGCAATCCCGGCCTCGGTCGAACTGGAACTGCTGATGGATCGCTCGGTCTCGGTCCGCCAGGCGGTGCATGACGTGCAACATCACATGATGATTGCGCTGGTGCTGGTGCTGCTGGTGATCTTCCTGTTCCTGCGCAAATTCACCGCCACACTCATTCCGGGCCTGGCGGTGCCGATCTCGATCATCGGCACTTTCGCGGTGATGTACGCGCTGGATTTCTCCATCAACAACATGACGCTGCTGGCGCTGACCTTGTGTATCGGCTTCGTGGTCGATGACGCCATCGTCATGCTGGAAAATATCGTCCGCCATATCGAAGGCGGAATGAGACCCTTCGAGGCGGCGCTGAAGGGCTCGCGGGAAATCGGCTTCACCATCATCTCGATCACGCTGTCGTTGATTGCCGTATTCATCCCGGTGCTGCTGATGGGCGGCGTGGTCGGCCGCATCTTCCGCGAATTTGCGGTGACGATTTCCATCGCCATCGTCATATCCGGCTTTGTGTCGCTGACGCTGACGCCGATGCTGTGCGCGCGCATGCTGAAAGGCCACGCGCCGGACGAGCACGAGAAGAAGCCGTTCTTCATCCTGCGCTGGTTCGAGGCGATGTTTGCGGCCTGGTTGCGCGGTTATGAACGCTCGCTCGATACGGTGATCCGCTACAAGCCGATCACCCTGATGATCACATTCGCAACCTTGGCCGGAACCGTCTGGTTATTCCTGATCATGCCGAAAGGCTTCTTCCCGACCGAGGATACCGGCTTTCTCAGTGTCACGACGGAGGCTGTGACTGACACCTCGTTCGAGGCGATGGCCGAACGGCAGGCACGCGTCGCTGAGGTAATTCAGAAGGACAAGGCGGTAGAACATGTGAATTCGACCGTCGGCGCCGGCGGTCCTAATTCGAACGCCAATTCGGGACGTATGTTCGTCGTGCTCAAGCCCAAGGAGGAGCGCGAGCCGATCGGTGCCATCATCAACCGCCTGCGCCGCGAAACCGCCCGCGTGTCCGGTATCCAGACCTTCTTCGTGCCGGTGCAGAACATCAATGTTGGTGGCCGGGCCTCCAAGGCGGAATATCAGTATACCCTGCAAAGTGGCGACACGCAGGAACTCTACAAGATTGCGCCGGAACTGCGTGACAAGCTCGCCCAATTGCCGGAATTGCGCGACGTCAACACCGATCTTTATATCCGCAATCCGCAGGTGCTGATCGACATCGATCGGGAGAAGGCCGCTGTCTACGGCATCAGCGTCGATCAGATCCGGCAGGAATTGTTCAACGCTTATGGTTCGCGGCAGGTCGCGACCATTTATGGGCCCGCCAATTATTATCAGGTCATTCTGGAGACGTTGCCACAGTTCCAGGAAGACCCGTCCTTCCTGTCCAAGCTGCGCCTCAAGACAGCGAGCGGCCAGTTGATTCCAATCGACGCGGTCGCAAAGCTCGTGCCGACGGTCGGGCCGCTGCAGGTCAATCACCAGGGCCAGCAGCCCTCGGTGACGATCTCCTTCAACACTGCGCCGGGCTACTCGATCGGCCAGGCCACCGAAGCGATCCAGCGGGTGGAGCGGGAATTCAATCTGCCGCCAACCATCGCCACAAGCTTCCAGGGTACCGCGCAGGTGTTTCAGGATGCGCAGCGCGGGCAGTTGCTGTTGATCCTGGCGGCAATCTTCGCTGCCTATGTGGTGCTCGGCATTCTGTATGAAAGTTTCATCCATCCGATCACCATTATTTCCGGTCTGCCATCGGCGGGAATTGGCGCGATCCTCTCGCTCATGTTGTTCGGGATGGACCTGTCGGTGATCGCCATCATCGGCATCGTCATGCTTGTAGGCATCGTCAAGAAGAACGCCATCATGATCATCGATTTCGCGATCGATCGAAGGCGCGTCGGCCTCACTGCCGAGGCGGCAATCCGGGAAGCGGCTGTGCTGCGGTTCCGGCCGATCATGATGACGACCTTTGCCGCGGTTTTCGGCGCGTTGCCGATCGCGCTCGGTGCGGGCGCCGGCGCGGAATTGCGACAGCCGCTCGGTATCGCCGTGGTCGGCGGCCTGTGCGTGTCACAGTTGCTGACGCTCTACATCACCCCGGTGATCTATCTCTATCTCGACCGCGTCGATCGGATGTTGAAGCGTCGTCTGGAGCCGCAGCTGGAGGAGGTTCCGGAGGTCGAGCGGCCGCATGTGGTGGCAGCCGAATAGCGCGGCGTGCATGACAGGGATGCAAGGCAATTGACCGATTGCCTTGCTTTTTAACGATGGCGGAAAGTCGCCACTAACACATCCGCCGGTAGAACACGCATATCGTGAATGGTGCTGCCGCTGGTGGGCGTCAGAGCCGGAATTTCAGTCGCGCGGCTGACGAACCGCGCGCGCCAAAACCCCTTTTTCACTCGATCAGCCTGAATTCCCGGGCGTAACCGCGCATCGCAATCGGCGCCACCCGATCGCATGCCCGCTGACCTGTTGTCAGGAGTGTTGCCATGTCCGTCATCCAGCTCGCCTCCGGTGCGACCGAAGCCGATATCCTCAATGCGCTGTCCTCCCTCAAGACCGGGGGCACGGTGATCCTGCCGGAAGGCGAGACCATCGCCATCCGTTCCGGCCTCAGCATCGATGTCGCCCAGCGTGACATCACGATCGACCTCAATGGCAGCACGCTGCAGCAGGCGGCCAATGTCTCGGTCATCACCGGCCGCGCGGTACATACGCCGATGGCGGACGTTGCGCTGTCGCAGGATGCCGCCGGCCACACGACCGTGACCTATTCGAACATGCCGGCCAATCTCAGCGTCGGCAGCTGGATCAAGGTGGTGTCCGACGACACGCTGCCCGGCGATCATCCCGACGGCAATGTGCCGACGCGGATGGGGCAGGCGCTGCAGATCGAAAGCATCAACGGCAATACGGTCACGCTGTCCGGCACGCTGATCGATCAGGACAATTACCGCAGTAATGTCCGCGCCACCGAATATGTCAGTGGCGACCTGGTCATCAAGAATGGCGAGATTGCCGGCGATTTGAGCCAGGCGTCATGGAATGCGCCGCTCGTGCAATTGCGGGGCCTCGTCGATGCCAAGGTCGAAGACCTGTCGGTGCATGACGGCATCGGCAAGGGCATCAGCGTCGTCGACAGCGTCAACACCGCGATCACCGATGTCAGCGTCAAGAATCTGCTCGACGGCCCCGGCACGCTCGGCATCGGCGTTCACTCGCTGAGTTCAAGCGGCACCACGGTGAAGGGCCTCTATGCCGAGAATGTCACCCATGCCGCCGATGCCAACGCCATCGGCAATGCGCCGAACACCGCGAGTGCGGCCTATTACGGCGGCGATATCGGCATGTCGGTGGAAGATGGCGTTGCTTACGCCACACGCGATTTCGCCTGGTCCTGGCATTCGGAAGCGGTCAATGCCCGCTTTGAGCACGTACTCGCCTTCGACAGCCACGGCTTCCTGATGGCACGCGGCATTGGCAACGAGATGATCGACAGCGGCGGCGCCAATAATCAGCGCGGCATCGTTTTCTATGAATGGGGCGATGGCGACGCGCGCGACATCACCATCGATCACGTCACGCTGAAAGAGACGCTGCTCTATTCCACCATTGCCATCAACGAGCCGCGCAACAACCAGATCATCGACTCCTGGTTCGAGGCGTATGCCTATCACGGCCCGCTGAATGCCGCTTATGGTACGACGCAGGGTACGACCTATGTGCGGATCGATCCCAACGATCAGAATGACATCATCACCGGCTCCACGTCAGGCGATCTGTTGCTCGGTGGTATTGGCAATGATCTGATCTCCGGCGGTGCCGGCAATGATCATATCTGGGGCGGCGCTGGCATCGACACGCTGTTCGGCGGCGAGGGACGCGACCGCTTTTCTTTTCACGACATGAGCGAAGCCGGCGACGTCATCGCCGATTTCGAGACCGGTCTGCAGGGTGACATGATTGACCTGTCGGTCCTGAAGGCGCGGATGGAATGGAGCGGTGACGATTTAATTGCCGCCGGCCATCTGCGCTGGATCCAGTCCGGCAATGACGTTCTGGTGCAGGTCAATGACAGCGGCATCGGCAGCAATTTTACGACCCTTGTGACGCTGGCCGATACCGACGCGGCGTCGCTCAGCGCCGCCAATTTCATCAGCCGCCTGTCAGATGGCGCGGCCTTGCGGCCGATGCCAACCGATGGCGAGGTCGTGGATGGAATCCGCAGCGGCACTGAAGGTGCTGACGTTCTTTATGCCGATGCGCAGGCGCGTCATCTCAAGGGCCTTGCCGGTAACGATCTTCTCTATGCTGATGCCGGCGGCGATGCGCGATTGGAAGGCGGTAGCGGCAATGACGCGCTGATCGGCAATCGCGGCAACGATTTTCTTGATGGCGGCAGCGGCGATGACTGGATGGGCGGCGGCGCCGGCAACGACACCTACATCGTCGATTCAGCAGGCGATGTGGTGTCCGAAGGCGTCAATGCCGGCTACGACACGATCCGCACCGCCATTCAGCTGTCAGGCCCGCTCGCCGACAATGTCGAGGCGCTGACTTTGCTCGGCAGCTTGCGGTTGTCGGCAACCGGCAATGAACTCGACAATGTGCTGACGGGCAATATCGCCGCCAACACCATCAGCGGCGGTGCCGGCGATGACATCATCGATGGCGGTGCGGGCCATGACACGCTCTATGGTGACGCCGGCAACGATCGCCTTGAAGGCGGCGCGGGGCATGATCGCCTGTTCGGCGGCATCGGTGATGACATCCTGCGCGGCGGTGATGGCGACGATCATCTCTATGGCGGCGAGGGCAACGACATATTGGAGGGCGGCGCGGGCGCCGACGTGCTGAGCGGCAGCTACGGCTATGACACCGTGACCTATGCGCGTGCGTCGCAGGGCGTGATTGCCGATCTGGCCAATTCCGAAAACAATGCAGGCGGCGCGGCCGGCGATCTGTTCAGCTCGATCGAGAACCTGACCGGCAGCGTCTATGGCGATATTCTGCGCGGCCATCAGGCCAATAATATTCTCGATGGTGGCAAGGGCAATGATCGCCTTTACGGCATGGATGGCAACGACACCATCTTCGGCGGCGACGGTAATGATTTCATCGATGGCGGCGTCCGCAAGGATATTCTGACGGGCGGGGCGGGCGATGACATTTTCTACTTCGCCTCGTTGGCCGAAGCCGGCGACACCATCACTGATTTCTCGCAAGGCGATGTCATCGCCTTGTCGGCTGCTGGTTTCGGCATCACCAGTCTCAGCGACATCAGCTTCCTCAGCGGTGAAGCGCCGCGCGCGACGGGAGCGAACGCTTGCATTCTCTACGACACCAGCACCGGACGCATGGTGTGGGATGCCGATGGCGGCGACAGCGGAAAGCCGGTGTTGCTGGCGGTGCTGGAGGGCGCGCCCAATGTCTCGCTGCAGGATTTGCTGGTGATTTAGCGCCTAAGTCCATCAAGCGGACGCTGCGCGCGTAAAGCGAATGCGACAACACGGAGCGTTTTGTTGATGGTCTGATGTCTGATACTCCCGGAAGATAAAAATATTTCGGGAGAAAACGAGATGCTGTCCAGATTGCCTTTGGTGGGCTCGTTAATCGCGGCGGTCCTGATCGGGCTTCCTGGCGCATCGGCGCAGACTTATCCTGACAAGAATATCCGCATCATCGTTCCGCAAGGGGCGGGCGGCATGGCCGATATGATCGGCCGCTATCTTGCCAACGGGATCCTGAAGGACACGGGACAAACCGCCGTGGTTGAGAACCGCGCCGGTGGCGGCACGATGATCGGATCCGATATCGTCGCGAAGTCAGCGTCCGACGGTTACAACATTTTGCTCGGGACGGTGTCGCTGACCATCGTTCCGGCGATCGACGGCACCGTGCCGTTCAATCCGCAGACCGATCTCGTGCCAGTCAGCCGCATTGCCGAGATGCCGAGCGTGCTGCTGGTTCATAAATCGGTGCCGGCGACGACGCTGCAGGAACTCGTCGATTACGCCAAGAAAAATCCCGGCAAGCTCAGCTATGCCTCCCAAGGCATCGGCACCACCGGCCATATGGCCGGTGAATTGTTCAAGCAAGTCGCGGGTATCGACCTCACGCATGTGCCGTATCGCGGCAGCGCACCTGCCGCGCAGGATTTGATTGCCGGCCATGTGCATATCCTGTTCGACGCCTTGCCGCTGGCGGTCTCAAATCTGAAAAACGATTCCGTTCGCGCTTTGGCAATTGCCTCGACCAAGCGCTCTGATGCATTGCCGAACGTGCCGACCACGACGGAGGCGGGCTTCCCGGCCATTCAGATCGCCGCCTGGTTCGGGCTGTTCGCGCCGAAGGATACGCCGCAGCCGATCATCAACACGCTCTACGGTTTTGTCACCAAGACCTTCAATGCGCCGGATGTTCGTGACAAGCTGAGCACGCAGGGCGCGGATCTTCCGCTGACGGAGCCCGCGGCGTTCAAGGAGTTTATGGTCAAGGATACCGAGCGTTGGCGCGGCGTCGCCGAAGCCGGCAAGATTAAAGGTCAAGCGCAATAAGCATCGCGCAATAAGCGCGACGAAAACAAATAGGAGAGGTCATCATGCATCCGATCGAATTGCCCCAGAAAACCATCGATCTTCTGATGAAGCGCCGCGGCCGCGTTCACGCCTTCGATACCATCGATCCGCGCAAGACCGCGCTGGTCGTCGTCGACATGCAGGGCGGCTTTTGCAGTCCCGGCAGCTCGGCCGAGATCGTTACCGCGCGCGAGATCGCGCCGAATATCAATCGGCTGGCGCGTGAAGTGCGCGCGACCGGCGGTGTCGTTGCCTGGACGCTGATGACGATCCCGACCAAGGCTGACTGGCCGATTTTCATGGATACGCTGGTGTCCGAAGCGTTGGGCGATCACATGATTGAGGATCTCAAGCCCGGCAGCGAAGGTCAGAAATTGTGGAGCGGCATGGAAACCGCTCCGGACGACATCATCGTCACCAAGAACAGGTTCAGCGCCTTTCTGCCGTCGGCGTGCGAATTGCCGACACTGCTGAAAGCGCGCGGCATCGATACCGTGCTGATCGTCGGCACGCTCACCAATGTCTGCTGCGAAAGCTCCGGCCGGGATGCCGCGATGTCCGACTACAAGACCATCATGGTCTCGGACGCCAATGCCTGCCGCTCGGATGAAGATCATCTGGCCAGCCTGAAAAACTTCATCACCGTGTTCGGCGATGTCCGCACCACGGACGAGGTCGTTGAGATGCTCCGCAAGGGCGCTGGCGAGATGCTGACCGCAGCGGAATAGCAGGCCGTTACACGTCAGCGTGGCGCGGTTCTTGCTCGGGCCAACGGATGCCGGAGCGGGCCGCGCACCATTTGAATATCGGTGCAGTCGCTCCGTCCTATGGACCGGAGACTCTTAAATGCGCCGATTTGCCTGCACCGCTTTGCTTCTTCTCGCCACTGTCGCGCCGTCGGCGGCGCAGGATTGGCCATCCAAACCGATCCGCGCCGTGGTGCCGTTTGGGGCAGGGTCGGCGACCGACATCATTCCCCGCATGGTGTTCGAGCAGCTGCAGGGCCAACTCGGTCAGCCGATCATCGTCGAGAACAGGCCGGGCGCCGGCGGCACCATCGGCGCGATGCAGGTGGTCAAATCCGATCCCGACGCGCTGACCTGGCTCGTCCATTCCTCCGCCCATACCGTCGCGCCGGCGCTCTATCGTGATCTGCCATTCAATGCCGAAACCGATCTCGTACCGATGGCCTTTGTTGGCAGCGTACCGAATGTGCTGATCATTTCGCCGGACAAGGGCCTGAAGACGCTCAAGGACTTCGTCGCCTATGGCAAGGCCAATCCGGGCAAGCTGAATTTCGCCTCACTCGGCGTCGGCTCGGCGGTCTATATGAGCGCCGAGCGCTTTCGCGTCGCCGCTGGCTATGATGCCGTGCATATCCCGTTCAAGGGCGGGGCAGAGGCGCTGAGCGAAGTGATTGCCGGCCGGGTCGATTATTATTTCTGCCCGATCGCCACGGCCTTGCCGCATATCCAGTCTGGCCGGCTGCTGGCGCTCGCTGTCAGCTCGAAGGAGCGCGCTCCCCAACTGCCGAACGTGCCGACGACGCTGGAAGCTGGCTTCCCGGATTCCGATTACACGCTGTGGGTTGGCATTCTCGGTCCGGTCGGCACGCCGAAGGCGGCCATCGAGAAGCTCAATGCCGAGCTGAAAAAGTCATTCGCGAATGCCGGCTTGAAGGAAAAGCTCGACAAGATCGGCGTTTTGCCTTCGACCCTGTCGGCAGAGGAATTCGGAGGCCTGATCAAGACCGAATTCAAGACCTACGGCGATTTCATCAAGAAAGCCGGCATAACCGCGAACTGAGCGCGCGGTCCCAAATCCGATACCGGCAGCTTCTCGCGCCTACAGCGAGAAGCTGGTGCCGCAGCCGCAGGATGACTTGGCGTTCGGATTGTTGATCTTGAAGGCCGAGCCGATCAGATCGTCAACGAAGTCGATCTCCGAGCCGGCCAGAAAACCGACCGAGACCGGATCGATCAGGACCGTCGCCTGGTCCTTTTCCAGCACCAGATCGTCCTCGGCGCGGTCGCGCTCGACATCGAATTTGTACTGAAAGCCCGAACAGCCGCCGCCCTCGACGCTGACGCGCAGCATCGCGCCTTCAGGCTCGTTCTGCAGGATGGCAGCGATCTTTTTCGCGGCCCGGTCGGAAACGGTGACGTTGCCCATGGTCATCGCTCTTAGTTAGGTGCGCCGCCCCGTTCCGTCAATTCACGCCTGACCTGTAAAAATGTGGCCCGAATCCCGGGAAAAGGGCAGGTGGAGGGTGAGAACTGCGGCACCCTGAAGATACCTGTCTGCCATGGCCATTCAATCCCTCCCGCGGGCTGCCTATGCCTCCGACCCGGCGCTCAGCCGGGGCCGCCTGCTGCCTGAGCCCGCGAGCCAGAGCCGCAACGACTTTCGGCGCGATTGCGACCGCATCATCCATTCCACCGCCTTCCGCCGGCTGAAGCACAAGACCCAGGTCTTCGTGTTCCACGAGGGCGACCATTACCGCACCCGCCTGACCCACACGCTGGAAGTCCAGCAGATCGCCCGGTCGCTGGCCCGCGTGCTGGGCCTCGACGAGGATCTGGCGGAGGGGCTGGCGCTCGCCCACGATCTTGGCCATCCGCCCTTCGGCCATATCGGCGAGACCGCGCTGGACGAGATGATGAAGCCGTGCGGCGGCTTCGATCACAATGCGCAGGCTTTGCGGATCGTCACCTCACTGGAGCGCCGCTATGCCGAGTTCGACGGCCTCAACCTGACATGGGAAATGCTGGAGGGGCTGGTCAAGCATAATGGGCCGTTGACCGACCGTTCAGGCCGCGCCATCGGCCGTTATGAAAAGACCGGCGTGCCACGCGTGATCGCCGATTATCAAGAGCAGCAGGATCTGCAGCTGTGGAGCTATGCCAGCGCCGAGGCGCAGGTCGCCGCCATTGCCGACGACATCGCCTATGACGCGCATGACATCGATGATGGATTGCGCGCCGGCCTGTTCGCCATTGCCGATCTGCGCGACGTGCCATTCGTCGGCGACATCGTGCATGAGATCGACCGCCGCTATCCGACGCTGGAAACTGCCCGCGTCACCCATGAGGTGATGCGGCGCCTGATCACGCTGATGATCGAGGATGTCGCCGCCGAGTCGCAGCGCCGGCTCGCGGCCTTGCAGCCGCGCGATGCCGATGCGGTGCGGCTGGCGTCAGGGCCGGTGATTGCGTTTTCGGCGCCAATGGCGGCGGCGGAGAAGGGCATCAAGGGCTTCCTGTTTCCGCATATGTACCGTCACGCGCGGGTGATGCAGGTGATGAGCGAAGCCTCGGACGTAGTCCGCGATCTGTTTCGCCATTTCGTGGCTCACCCGGCCGACATGCCGGAGGAATGGCACCACGATCTGCCTGCGGGCGATGAAGAGGCGCTGACGCTTCGGGTCGGCGATTTCATTGCCGGCATGACAGACCGTTTCGCGCTGGAGGAACACGCCCGTTTCTTTGACTCAACACCGGAATTACGATAGGCCGCGCATTCGCCGGCCCCTTCAGCGGCACAGCAAAAACACCAGTAAAGACAGGCGCTTATGGCGACCGACATCAATCACGACAATCTCTTTGCCGAGATGCTCGGCCGGGTCAACGCGGCGACCGAGGCGCTGGTCGCGTCCGGCTTTTTGCCCAGCGGGCTGAACCTGTCGCGCATCACCGTCGAGCCGCCCAAGGATGCGAGCCACGGTGACATGGCGACCAACGCTGCGATGGTGCTGGCCAAGGATGCCGGCAAGAAGCCGCGCGATCTTGCTGAAGCCCTGGCGGAAAAGCTGCGCGCCGATCCGCTGGTCGAGACAGTCGAGATTGCCGGTCCCGCCTTCATCAACATGACGCTGACGTCTTCGGCCTGGCTCGGCGCGTTGCGCGCGGCGATTACGGCCGGCACCGAATATGGTCGCAGCCCGATCGGGCAGGGCCACAAGGTCAATGTCGAATATGTTTCGGCCAATCCGACCGGTCCGATGCATGTCGGCCATTGCCGGGGCGCGGTGTTCGGCGATGCGCTGGCGAGCTTGCTCGCATTCGCCGGCTATGACGTCACGCGCGAATATTACATCAACGATGCCGGCGCGCAGGTCGATGTGCTCGCACGCTCAGCCTTCCTGCGCTATCGCGAGGCGCTGGGCGAAACCATCGGCGAAATTCCGGAAGGGCTTTATCCCGGCGATTACCTGAAGCCGGTCGGCGAAGCTCTTGCGAAGGAATACGGCCGCGACCTCTTGCAGAAGCCGGAAAGCGAATGGCTGCCGATTGTGCGTCAGACCGCCATCACCATGATGATGGCGATGATCCGCGAGGATCTTGCCGCGCTCAACGTCAAACATGACGTATTCTTCTCGGAGCGTTCGCTGATCGACGATGGCGATCAGGTGGGCGCAACCATCGCCGCTTTGCGCAGCGAAGGCGAAGTCTATGAAGGCCGTCTGCCGCCGCCGAAAGGCGCGCCATCGGAGGATTACGAAGACCGCGAACAGACGTTGTTTCGCTCGACCGATTTCGGTGACGATGTCGATCGTGCGCTGAAAAAGTCGGATGGCAGCTACACCTATTTCGCCTCCGACATCGCCTATCACAAATCGAAATTCGATCGCGGCTTCCGCGACATGATCGACGTGTGGGGCGCCGATCACGGCGGCTATATCAAGCGCATGCAGGCGGCGGTGAAGGCCATCAGCAAGAATGAGGCTGCGCTCGACGTCAAGATCGTGCAACTCGTCAAACTGCTGCGCAACGGCGAGCCGGTGAAGATGTCGAAGCGCTCCGGCGATTTCGTCACCTTGCGCGAAGTGGTCGATGAAGTCGGCTCGGACGCCGTGCGCTTTATGATGCTGTATCGCAAGAACGATGCCGTACTCGATTTCGATCTCGCCAAGGTGATCGAACAGACGCGCGACAATGCGGTGTTCTACGTCCAGTATGGCCATGCCCGCGGCTATTCGATCTTCCGCATGGCGCGCGAAGCCTTTCCGGCGCTGCCGGCCGATGCGGCGAGCCGCACCGCGATGCTCTCAAATGCTGCTTTGGACCGATTGACCGATCCAGCGGAAAAGGCGATCATTCGCAAGGTCGCGCTTTATCCTCGCCTTCTGGAAACCGCAGCCTTGGCTCACGAGCCGCACAGAATCGCCTTCTATCTTTACGACCTTGCGAGCGAGTTCCACTCACACTGGACGCAAGGGAAAACAGCGCCTCATTTACGCTTCATTATCCAGAATGATGAACTACTAACCGTGGCGCGTTTGGCATTGGTCCAGGCCGTCGTCACAGTATTTGCCTCGGGTCTGCGACTGCTCGGCGTGGGGGCTCCTGAGGAGATGCGGTGATTGCGCGTTGAACGCGGCGGTTCGCAGGTTTGCCTTGAGGGGTTCCGGCATGCCCAGCGTGATGTGTGATGGGTGCGGCGAGGGGCCGCGCGAACCGACCCAAATCGAAGAAGGTCGCAGTCAAAATGGCGGACGATAATCGGAACGGTGCGTATCGCGCCAACGATCGGTATGGCCAGGCTGGCGCTGCGCCAGCTGGTGGCGATCCGCTTGCCGAACTGGCCCGGCTGATCGGCCAGCAGAACGAATCTCTGCAGCCGTCGCGCCCGAGCGCCGCCGCCGGCCGCGTGCCGCTCAGCGCGCCAAGGCCGGCGCCAGCGGCTACAAGTCCTGCACCCGCTGCGCCGAAGCCGGCTGCTGCTGCTCCCGCACCGAAAGCTGCGGCCAAGCCTGCGCCCGCGCCGCAAAAGCCGGCGCCTGCACCGGCTGCTGCTGCGCCTGCGCCGGATCTGCGCGCCAAGCCGCAGGACCAGACGGCCGCTCACGCCTTCACTGCAAAGTCAGGGTACGCCGACCCCTATGACAAGCCTGCCGCGTCCTTCGGCCATAGCGGCTACCGCATCCCGCCGAACGAGCCGCAGCAGGACCAGGCCCAATACGGCGATCAGAGCTACAACGACGCTCATGACCCGCGCTACGCGCAGTCGCAGGGCGGTTACGATCCGCGTTACGACGATCCGCGTGGTCAGGACCCGCGTTACGCGGCCTATGATGACAATTCAGGTTATGGCGCGGGGCAGGGCTATGCCGGCTCCAATGCCTCGGCTTATGGCGATTATGCCGACCAGGGCGGCTATGCGCAGCCGTCGGCGCAGTCGCGCTATGCCGACAACCCGCAGGGCTTTTCCGATCCGTACTATGAGCAGGCCGGCTATGCCCCATCCGGCCAGTCCGGTTATGCGCCTTCGGGCCGTCAGCAGGACGCCTATGGGCACGACGGCTACGGGCAGCAGGCCTATGGCCGGCAAGGTTATGGCCAGGACGCCTACGGCCAGCAGGGCTACAGCCAGGACCCTTATGCCAAGGACCCATACGGCCAGGATGCCTATGGCCAAGGGTCTTACGACCCGCAGGCCTACGGCCAGCCGGGCTATGGTCAGGACCCCCAGGGTCAAAGCGGCTATGGTCAGCCGCCTTACGGGCAGATGCCGCAAGCGGTCCGCCGGCCGGTGGCGGAGGAACCCAAGGGCAAGCGCCGCAGCGGCATGGTGACTGCGCTGGCGGTGCTGGCGCTGGCTGTGGTCGGCACCGCGACGGCCTTCGGCTATCGGGCGATGTTCGGCACTTCCGGCACGTCGTCGCCGCCGCCGGTAATCCAGGCCGATAACGCCCCGTCGAAAATCGTCCCCGCCACCGATCCCAATTCCAAGCCGATCCAGGACCGGATCGGCGTCGGCGCTGAAAAGCTGGTACCGCGCGAGGAGCAGCCGCTCGACATGCGCGATCCCGCCCGTGACGCTTCGCGTGGCGGGTTCCCCAATATCGCTGGCCAAAGCCAGCCGGCGGCGAACGGGGCTCAGTTTGCCGAGCCGAAGCGGATTAAGACCGTCACCATCAAGCCCGATCAGGGTGGCGACGGTCTGGGCCAGGCATCGCGCACGCCGCCGCCATCGGCCCGCAGTGCCGCCGCTGCGCCAGCCTCGGTCAATGACATCCTGAACGACACGCCGACCGCCAACAGCCCGATGGCGCTGTCGCCGACCAATCTGCCGCCGTCAGCGCCGGCCCGTCCGGCTACGCCCCCGCAGCAGCAACAGGCGGCACGGACCCCGGCCAACGGCTCGCCATTTCCGGCGCCGATCTCCGGCGGGAACAGCGCGTCGTCGTCGGGGGCTTATGCGGTTCAAGTAACGTCTCAACGTACTGAAGCGGATGCTCAGGCGTCCTACCGGGCCTTACAGCAGCAATTTCCGTCAGTTCTAGGCAACCAACCGGCCGCGATCCGCCGCGCTGATCTCGGTGCCAAGGGCGTTTATTACCGCGCCCAGATTAATTTCGGCACCCAGAACGAAGCCAGCGACTTCTGTAACAACCTGAAAGCCGCCGGCGGTCAGTGCGTCGTCCAGAGGAATTAGTCCCGGCCGGCTTGACCCCCTAATCCGCCAGGGGGTAAGCCGCGCCGATGACGGCGCGCGCATTCATCTGCGGACTTTCCGGCCTGACCCTCACGCCCGATGAGGCTGCCTTCCTGCGTGAGGCGCAGCCATGGGGCCTGATCCTGTTCAGGCGCAATATCAGCGATCCTGCGCAAGTGACTGCACTGACAGCGGCCTTCCGCGATGTGGTCGGCTGGGACGCGCCGGTTCTGGTGGATCAGGAAGGCGGTCGGGTGCAACGGCTCGGCCCGCCGCATTGGCCGGTTTATCCGCCCGGCAACGCCTATGCCGCCGCTTATGAAGCCAACCCGGAGCAGGGGCTGCGTGCGGCGCGTCTCGGCGGCCGGCTGATTGGCGAGGATCTGCGGGTGCTCGGCATCGATGTTGACTGCATTCCCGTCGCGGACGTGCCGGTAGCCGGCGCCGACGCCATCATCGGCGATCGCGCCTTCGGCACCACTCCGGAGCAGGTGGCGACGATCGCCGGCGCGATGGCCGAAGGTCTGATGGCCGCCGGCGTTTTGCCGGTGCTCAAGCATCTACCCGGCCATGGTCGCGCCACAGCCGACAGTCACCTTAAGCTGCCGGTGGTCGATACCGATCGCAAAACGCTGGAAGCGACCGATTTTGCCGCATTCCGGCCGCTGTCAAGCCTGCCGCTCGGCATGACTGCACATGTTGTGTTTAGCGCGATCGACGCCGCCGCGCCGGCCACCACATCGGCGATAATGATCCGTGAGGTGATTCGCCAATGGATCGGGTTTTCGGGCTTGCTGATGAGTGATGACGTTTCAATGGGCGCCTTGTCCGGCACGATAGCCGCGCGCAGCAAAGCTGCGATAGCGGCTGGCTGCGATCTCGTGCTCCATTGCAACGGCGACCTGTCGGAGATGCGCGAAGTCGCGGGCGTTGTGCCGATGCTTGCCGGCGAGGCGCTCAAACGCGCCGATCATGCGCTGTCGCTGCGGCGGCGTGACGATGGCTTTGATGCTGTTGCGGCACGTACGCAATTCGCTGGCCTGCTCAGCGGCACGGGAGCCACGGCCTGATGACAGCCGATATCATCCCTTTCAATGCAGAGACGACCGAGCGTGCCGCCGACGAGCCGGCTTTGGTGGTCGACGTCGAAGGCTTCGAAGGTCCGCTCGATTTGTTGCTGACGCTTGCGCGGCAGCAGAAGGTCGATCTGGCGAAGATTTCCATTCTCGCGCTGGCAGACCAGTATCTCACCTATATCGAGGCGGCGCGGTCGCTGCGGCTTGAACTCGCCGCCGACTATCTCGTGATGGCGGCCTGGCTCGCTTATCTGAAATCGCGCCTGCTCATTCCCGATCAGACCGAGGTTGAGGGCCAGAGCGCCGAGGATATGGCCAGTGCGCTGGCATTCCGACTCAAGCGGCTGGAAGCTTTCCGCGAGGTTGCGCAGAAGCTGATGGACCTGCCGCAGCTGGATCGCGACATTTTCAGCCGCGGCAATCCCGAGCCGATCAACGACATCAAGCATCCGAAGTGGACCGCGACACTGTACGATCTGCTCGCGGCCTATGCGGTGCAGCGCCAGAAAAGCGCGATGACGCATGTGCAGTTCAAGCAGCGTCAGGTCTGGTCGCTGGCTGAGGCGCGCCAGCAGATCGAAAAGCTGATAGGCGCGACCGATGACTGGAACAGGCTTGATCAATATCTGATCCAGTACCTGGTCGAGCCATCGATGGTGCCGACGGTGATGGCATCGAGCTTTGCCTCGACGCTGGAATTGGTGCGTGAAGGCAAAATCGAATTGCAGCAGCACGCGGCGTTCGCGCCGCTTTATCTGCGCAAGCGCCAGGGGCCGCCGATGCCGCATTCGGCGCCGCCGGTTTCGTCATAACGATGATGCCGCAGCCGGTGTGATAACGTCGGTTTCGTGGTGGGTTTAAGGTTTTCGCGACGGCATCGGCGATCCGGGGATCGCACAACACGAATGTCGCGTAAGCGTTGAGGAGGCTGAAGGGATGCCAGGCTTGGCCCGCAGACGGATCGAGGACGAGCAGGAAATCGCTGACTCGCAGCCGGCGTCGGATATGAATCCGGCGCAGGATGACGAGGCGGTTGCGGCGTCCGAACAGGCCGAAGCCGTGATCGCCGAGGAGGCGCAAGCGCAAACTGACGAGCAGGCGGAATTGGATGCTGACATCGTGGCGTCAGACGATGTGATCGATCGCGCCAAATCCGATGACGATGAAGCGGACGTTATCGACAGCGACACTCTCGAGGCGGATGCAGAGGCTGGCGACCGCGACGACGACGATGAAGACGACGACGAAGAAGAGGAAGATGACGAGGAGGACGACAGCGACGACGACGAGCGTAACGTCAACGGCGCTGAAGACGACGCTGACGATGATGACGATGACGCCGCGCAGGATTCCGATGACGGCGACGATGATGACGACGACAGCGACGAAGACGATGATGAGGAAGACGAAGACGAAGACGAGGACGAGGACGACGAGCATGACGACGACGACGATGCGCGCGCCTCGGCCCAGTCCGACGATGCGTCATCCGAGCCGGAACTGATCGCCGACGGCGCCGTCACCGGCCTCGTGCCGGAAGCCGAGCTGGCCGAGGACGACGCGGTCTCTGACGGTCAGCAGACGCCGCAAGGCCGTCCCGACGAGATGCGCATTCTTGAAGCGCTGCTCTTCGCGTCAAAAGAACCGATCGACGAGAAGACGCTGGCGCAGCGGCTGCCGGCCGGCGTCGAATTGCAGCCGGTGCTGGCCCTGCTGCGCGAGGAATATGCGCATCGGGGCGTCAATCTCGTGCGTGTAAACGGCAAATGGACCT
>Ga0164243_10000276_pt1 | contig 106181 bp, 91 predicted proteins | sample OricompcompostOP_FD_108781 | JGI IMG/M metagenome (GOLD analysis project Ga0164243, IMG submission 108781) | Organic Plus compost microbial communities from Emeryville, California, USA - Original compost - Organic plus compost (OP) | ecosystem: Engineered > Solid waste > Mixed feedstock >... | reverse complement strand
CGAAGATGTCAAACTAAAAGCTGTGTTCCCGATACTGGAGGAGCGCGGCAAGATCCGGCTCATGTATAGCGAAGAGGGAAGCGCCCTGGAACAACTGGTGACCCTTGAGGTACAGGATACCCCCGTCCTCACGGTACTGGACATGCTGCTGGCCAATACCAATCTCGAATACCGGGAGCTCGACAATAACCTGGTGGTTGTACGCCGTAAAAGTTTACAAAACAATGTGCGCGGCGTAGTCAGGGGCTCCAACGGACAACCGTTGTCCGGCGTTAGCGTCACCGTTAAGGGGACCAGCAACGGTACAGCTACCAATGATAACGGACAATTTGAACTGACAGCTGTTCCAGCAAACGCCGTACTTGTATTCTCGTATGTTGGTTTCCATAGTCAGGAAATCGCCGTAAATTCCCGTAGTGAAATTTCAGTCGTTTTATTGGAAGATGCACGCGAACTTGGCGAAGTGATCGTGACCGCATTAGGGATTCAGCGTCAGGATCGCGAATTAGGTTATTCGGCATCTTCGGTGGACACGGATCAGTTGACCGAGAGCCGGACTACCAATGTGGGCAACAGTCTGGTCGGCAAGGTAGCGGGTCTAAATGTATCTGCCGCCCCAACAGGCCCCGGAGGCTCTTCAAAAATCCGGTTGCGGGGCCAATCATCCTTTGGAGGCAACAACTCACCGCTGATCGTTGTAAACGGCGTTCCGATCAATAATGCGCCGCAGGGTGGCGCCAATGCATCCGGGGGCGGTAACTCCGGTGAATTGAACACGGATTTGGGAGATGGTCTTCAAAGTATCAATCCCGATGACATAGAATCAATGACCGTCCTGAAAGGAGCGGCTGCTGCTGCATTGTATGGATTTCGTGCAAAAGACGGTGCAATCATTATTACCACAAAAAGCGGTAGGAATCAACAGGGAATCGGCATCTCATACAGCTTGAATTACCAGGCCGATCAGCCACTGGACTACACGGACTTCCAGTACGAATATGGACAGGGCGAATACGGTATACGAAACGAAACGGTGGAAGATGTGCGCCGAACCGGCGTATGGAGCTTCGGTCCGCGGTTCGACGGTCAGCCGGTTATGCAGCACGATGGCGTAGAACGACCGTACGAACCCTACAAAGACCGGGTTAAAGACTTTTACCGGGTTGCCAACACGTTCACCAATTCTTTGGCGATAACCGGTGGGAACGAAAAAGGGAATTTCCGGCTATCATTTGCTAACACTGACGCCGCAAGCATCGTTCCTAATTCGGATTTTAATAAGAAAATCATCAATTTGGGGTTAACCTACAATTTGACCGAGAAATTGTCGACCCAAGTGAATGCGAACTATTCGAACGAATTCAATGATAATCCGCCGGTAGTTAACCAGCAGGCATACAACGTGAACCAGACGGTCTACACCATGGCGAACAGCGTAGACATGCAATGGTTGAAAAACGCCTACAAGGATCCCGAAACTGGAAATGAAATCAATCCTTCGCGTTTTACCGATCGGACAAATCCCTATTGGTCGATCTATGAACGGTTCGAGACACAGAAGCGCGACCGCCTGTTCGGCAACGTAAGTCTGCGATATGATATCGCACCGTGGATGTGGGTACAGGGCCGCATCGGACAGGACTTCTTTACAAGCGTGCGTCACGCAAACCGGCCTACCGGTACAGCCATGCTGCCCGTCGCTCCCAGTGGATTTAATGGTAACTACTTTCAGAATACCAGCACATTCCGGGAGCGCAACGTTGACTTCCTCTTAGGGCTGAACCACGAGTTTGGCGTATGGGGAGTGGACGCGACATTGGGAGCCAATTCAATGGACCAAAAGTCCGAGCGTATGGGCACCGCCGTAACAAACTTCTTTATCCGCGATCTGTATACAGCAGACAATGGTCAGATCAAAAATCCGAATTACTCCTTTTGGCACAAGCGGGTTAACTCGATATTCGGAACGGTGGACTTCTCGTACAACGATCTCCTATACCTGAACCTGACAGGTCGGAACGACTGGTTCTCTACGTTGAACCCGGCTTCAAATAGCGCTTTCTATCCTTCAGTAAGCACCAGCTTCGTATTTAGCCAATTGTTCCAGACATTGCCCAACTGGCTTGATTTTGGTAAACTAAGGGCCTCGTATGCCGAAGTGGGGGGCGATACAGATCCGTATACCAACGCGCTCTACTATAACATTGAGGACAACTCCTTTAACGGTGTGCCGCTGGGGATCATCACTACGAACGTTAGCCCAAATGCATTCCTAAGGCCCCTCACCGTGAAAGAAGCGGAAATCGGCCTGGACATGCGGTTGTTTGATAGTCGCCTCACCATTGACGTGGCAGCCTACAATAAGCTGACGGAAGATGAAATTCTTAGTGTCGATGTATCCAATGCCTCCGGATACGGCCAGACGCTGGTCAATGTAGGTAAGCTCCGGAATAGGGGTGTGGAAGTATTGTTGCGGGTTGTCCCGATCCGAAACGAGCAGTTTACCTGGGAAACCACATTTAACTATGCCCTGAACAAAAGTAAAGTGCTGCAGCTTGCTGACAATCAGCAACGGTTCGATGTTGGTACCGGAGAGTATGTGGGTATGGTTTCACACGAGGTTGGCATGCCTATGGCGTCCTTGCGTGGAGTCGATTACCTGCGCAACGACCAGGGAGAGATTATCACTTCCAACGGGTTGTTCCTGCCCGGCAGCATTGTGACTTACGGAAGCGCCATTCCGCCGCATACCGGGGGCTGGCTTAATACGGTCACGTACAAAGGCATCCGACTATTTGCGCAGATCGATTTCAAAGCCGGGCATAAGATGATTTCAAATTCCAACTTCAACTGGACGCGTCATGGGCTCCATAAAAATAGTTTAGTGGGCCGTGAAAACGGCGTGGTATTCCCGGGCGTTAATTCCGATGGCTCGCCCAATACCACTGCGGTAGAAGCCGAGTTGTTTTACAGTCAGTACCGGTCGGCCAACGTGGCCACACCGTTCGTATACGACGCCAGTTTTATCCGGTGGAGGACCGTGTCGATCGGATATGATTTTGCCAAATTCATGCGGGACGACTTTTTTGTAAAAGGGTTGAACGTCAATCTCTTTATCAATAACCCGCTGATCATTCGCAAGCATGTCGACAACCTGGACCCCGAAGTGCAGTATTCAACCTCCGATTTGCGATCGGGCCTGGAAACCCACGCGTTGCCAACGACCCGGACGTACGGATTGAATTTAAATGTTAATTTTTAGCAGCAAAATTTGTTTAACATGAAAAGGAATCTAATAGTTATCATAATTGCGCTGCTGGTGTCTGTTAACATCAGTTGCGACAAGGATTTCGAGGAAATCAATACCAATCCGTCGCTTGCGAATGATCTCAACCCGGAATATTTGTTTTCCAATGCGCAGCGGCTATCTGCGGCTCCCTCATACCATTATGAAGGTGAAATCGTACAGCATATCAACACACCATATGGTGGGGTGCTTGCTGCCGGCAACCGGAACATCATCAACGACCAGCATTCAAATGCCCTCTTCAACACGATGTATACGGGCCCAATCCGTTATTTGATTGAGGTGATTGATAAAACCCGGGACGATCCCGCACAGGTTAACCTACATAACATGGCGCGGATCTGGAAGGCATATTGCTTCCATCGATTGGTAGATACTTACGGTGACGTGCCTTATTCAGACGCCGGACTGGGCTACACGCAGGGCAATTTCCTGCCTAAGTATGACGCGGCGGCCACTATTTACGATTCGATTATCGAGGAATACATAGCAGCCACGGACGCCCTGGACCCTAACCTTGCCAGTGTCGGTGCCGCAGACCTGTTTTACGGCGGAGACGTTCAGAAGTGGAAGCGGCTGGGAAATTCACTCTTACTCCGTATCGGTATGCGTTTTACAAAGACCGATGATGCGCGCGCGCAATCACTGGTGGCCCAGGCGGTGGATCCGGCGCGGGGTGGCGTTTTGGCTTCCAATGATGATAATGCGTACATCCAGTTCAACGACGTTTATACGAATGGTACCTCAAATGCCTTATTGGGCGGAGAACGCGCCAACTACTACATTGGGGAAGCCTTTGTTGATTTCCTCCGCGACAATAACGACCCGCGGTTGCGGCTGATCGCCGTCAAGTATGAAAATCCATCAAACCCATTGGCAACTGCCGGCGCGGCGAATACGAATCCGCAAGACCAGCAGGGCATGCCCTATGGATACGATGAAAGCTCCATTGAGGGGGCTCCGGGTTTCCCGGGCAAGGTTGGTTCGGCTTTTAAGTATTCACAGTACAATCGAGCAACTGTGATGCGTATTAATGCACCCGAATACCTTGTCAGCTATTCCCAGACGCTGTTGCTGTTGGCAGAGGCTAACCACCGTGGTTACATCAGCACAGGCGATGCGGCAGACTACTACGAGCAGGCTATTGCCGCCCATATGGAACAAACCGCCCTGTATGGTACACCGCTGGATGTTTCGGAGGCTGAACTGGAAAGCTACCTCAGTGGTCCCAATATCGCCTTTAATCCAGCCAATGCCTTGGAGCAGATCAATATGCAATATTGGGTAAGCTCCTTTAGAAACTGGGGCGAAGCCTGGGCAAATTTCCGCAGAAGCGGATATCCGGAATTGACACCGGTTGATTTCCCTTCGCAGGATCCCTCGGTGACCGCAGGTGACGGATTTATCCATCGGCTGGTGTATCCGCTGCGGGAAGTTTCGGTAAATAGTGCCAATGTACAAGAGGCCGCCAGCCGTATGGGAGGCGACAACCTGGGCAACCGGGTGTTCTGGGATCAGTAATCTGTATCCATCGAAAGTATAAATATTAATTAACTAAATATCTTAATCTTTAATTATGAAACGCGTCCTAAAACAAATCATTGACAAAAACAAACAGGAAGAGAAACAGCGCATGCAGGCCATACAGGCCGAACTAGCTCACCCGAATACTACAAATGCGAGGCGCGACTTTTTGAAGAAGGCCGCGATGGGCGGACTCGCCATCGGCGGATTTATGAATATGTCTATCGAGGATACGCTTGCGCATACCACCTCCCGCGTAAACCGGAGCTCTGCACCTTCGGACCTGCGGATTACCGACCTTCGGTATGCCGTGACATCGGTAATGGGCCGTACGGCCATTATCCGCATCGATACGAACCAGGGAATTTATGGGTTGGGCGAGGTGCGTGACGGTGCTGATGTTCGTTATGCGTTATTTCTAAAAAGTCGTATTCTCGGAGAGAATCCCTGTAACGTCGAGCGGATCTTTAAAAAAATCCGCCAGTTTGGCGGCCCAGCGCGCCAGGCAGGCGGGGTGTGCGGCGTAGAAATGGCGCTGTGGGACATCTGTGGTAAGGCTTATGGCGTGCCCGCATGGCAGTTATTGGGTGGTAGGTTCCGTGATAAGGTCCGGCTTTACGCCGACACACCGGAAGGTGGATCGCCAGAGGAGCAACGCAAACGCATTGACTACCGGGTAAACGAACAGGGGTATACCTGGCTGAAAATGGACGTTTCCATCGGTGAGCTACGCGGTATGAAAGATACAGTGGTCAACGGGAAATTCTGGGAAAATGAACGTGGATCGCTGCAACAATGGGGTGCCAACGATTACATGTCGTATGCCAACCGGATGCACCCATTTACCCAAATACAGATCACCGAAAAAGGGCTGGAAGAATTGGCCCAGATTGTCGAAAATGTACGGAATCTAACGGGCTATGAAATTCCAATTTCCACAGACCACTACGGTCACTTCGATTTGAACAACAATATCCGGTTGGCCAAAGCACTCGAAAAATACCGGCTCGCCTGGTTTGAGGATATGGTGCCCTGGCAGTATACCGAGCAGTGGAAAACGATCACAGAGGCCATCGAGACACCGACGATTACCGGTGAGGACATCTACCTGCTTAAGGACTTTAAGCCGCTGATTCATGAGCGTGCGGTGGATTTGATTCACCCCGACTTGGCCTCTTCTGGCGGGTTGCTTGAAACCAAGCGCATCGGCGATTACGCCGAGGAGTTTGGCATTGCCATGGCGATGCACCAAGCGGGTACACCCGTTTCCTTCATGGCCAATGTACATTGCGCCGCGGCGACCGAAAACTTCCTTTCATTAGAACATCACTCGGTAGATGTGCCGTGGTGGGAAGATTTGGTGGTCACTACCGATGGCCGGAAGTTAATTGAAAAGGGATTCGCCAATGTACCGTTGGATGCGCCCGGCTTGGGTATTGAGCTGAATGATGAGGTGGTAAAACAACACCTGCACAAGTCGGATCAAAGCTATTTTGAACCTACTCCGGAGTGGGATGAATTACGCTCCCACGACCGTACATGGAGCTAAGGTTCTGGTAATGTAAGAGGAGAATGTCTCAAAAGCTACCGTCATTTAGCTTTTGAGACAACCTCTTTTTAATGCGTTTATTTATTTGAAGTAGGGATAATATTGGAGGAAAAGAATAAACATGAAAGACAATCGTAGGAATTTTATCAAAAAAGGGGCGACACTGGCAGCCCTGGCCGCTACCGGAACGGGGCTGGCAAAAGCAGCTACATCTTCAGCAAACAGGGGCAAACAGCTTTCGGAAACCGTGCAAGACGCGGGTATGGAGATGAGCGAGGCCTATTTCTGGGGGCCTGATGAAAGACGCGTCGCATTAGCCAAACAACTGAATGTGTTTGGCGCGGTGGCCGGTGTCAATCCCCGGGTGGCCGGACTCGAAAATGCGGTGCCCTGGCATTACGAGACCATCAAGGCCGTCAAGGATGCCTGGAAAGAAAAACACGGCTTAAATTTCAACGTGGTGGAAGGGCCGCCAACCTTGGGTTCGAAAACGAAGTTGGGTCTGGATGGGCGCGACGAGGAAATCGATAATTTCATCTCCTTTATGAAAAACCTGAAGCGAGCGGGGATAGACGTAATTTGCTACAACTGGATGCCGGTGATCAGCTGGGCGCGGACAGACAACGCGCGCCCGGGCAGGGGAGGGGCGCTTATGACGGCATTTAATTATGCTGACGTCAAAGATCAACCGCTTACCGAATATGGAGAGGTTACCAAGGAGACCATGTGGAAAAACCTGGAATATTTCCTAAAAGCTGTGGTCCCCGAGGCGGAAAAGATTGAGATGAAATTAGCTATGCACCCCGATGATCCGCAAGTGCACAGTATACGGGGCATTTCCCGCATCATGAACACGGCGGACAGTTTTCGGCGAATGCTGGATATCGTAAAGAGCCCATATAACGGTATCACCATGTGTCAGGGCAATTTTGCGCTGATGGGCGTGGATATCCCGGCACTAATCCGCGAGTTTGGCAAACGGGAAGTTATCCATTTCGTGCACTTCAGAAATGTTCAGGACTTAAGCGGTGAATTGCCAAGTACACACTTCGTCGAGACCTTCCACGACGAGGGCATGATCGACATGTACGATGCGATGCAGGCTTACTACGATATCGGCTTCCGCGGTCCGATCCGCCCGGATCACGTCCCAACAATGGCAGGCGACAGCAATGATCACCCCGGCTATAGTACCATTGGGGCACAGTTTGCATTCGGCTACATGCGGGGGTTGATGACCGGAGTGGTGAAAAACGGCCGAAGGGCGTAGTTTATAAAAAAAAGGACATGAGGCGTTGTACAGCGTGAAGGTCGAGATTTATGCCCTCCCCCTTTTTGCTGTATGACACCTATTGTCCATTATCTACCGACTGTTATCTATTATCTATTGTTTTTTGTTTAGCTGCTCTTTCGCCGCTTCTTCACGTGCCTGTTGGTCTCCGTTTCGAAGTCGATGATTTTGCTTGTCATACATTCCCTCGAGGTCGTCTCGGATCGTTCCCTTCCAGAGTGCAGTGCCGATAAAATAGGCAGTGCGGCCAATCATGTGCGCGGCTACAGGTGCGGTTAGCAACAAAAAGAAGCCAATCGCGAGTGCTTTCGTGGTCACGGATACCTGAGGGAAGAAAATGGCAAGACCAAAAAGCAGCAAACCACTTCCCAGTGTTGCTGCTTTTACGGTCACCGAAAGACGCAAGTAAAAATCGGGCATGCGAATGATGCCGATGGCGGCGATGAGAATCGCTACCGCGCCAATCGTACTCAATACGGCAATGATAAAGTCAGTCATTCTGTTCTTTCTTTTCTAAGTAATAGGAGAAGGCAATCGTGCTAAGAAAAGCGATGAGCGCCAGGATCATGGCAACATCCATAAACGTCGATTGCTGGGTGCTGATACTGTACGCGGTAATGATGCTGACACCTATCGTAATAAGCAGATCCAACGCAATAACCCGGTCGACAATGGTTGGCCCTTTAAAAAGCCGTATAAAGGCCAGCAATGACGAAACGGCCAGAATGGGAAGGATTATATAATCTATATATAGGCTTAAACTCATCGTATAATTTCTAATAGCCGTCGTTCAAATCCGTTTTTAATTTGACTGATAAATTGATCTTTGTCCTTTAAATACATAACATGGATGTATAGTACCGTTTTGTCCTCACTAATATCCATGATCAATGTTCCGGGGGTCAACGATATGACCGTTGATAACATGTTAATCTCGAAATCGCTACGTGCCGTCATGGGATACCGTACGATGCCCGGTTGCATAAAAAACTTCGGTGTAATGACATCATAAGCGACTTGTATATTGGCCTTAATAAGTTCGTAGAGGAAGTAAAATATGAACCCGATAATTTTGGGGACCCTGCTAAAATACCGCTGATCGTCCCCGTTTCGGTTCATCAGCCACAAGATGAAAAACCCCAGTAAAAACCCGAGATAAAAGTTTGAGAAATACAGTGAACCGGTGAGCGCCACCCAGATGAATGCAAGCAGCAGGTTCATTAAAAACTGTTTGACCATAGCACTTATTTTATGATGCACGTCCCCCCAAAACGGCTTGGATGTACGGCGTGGGATCCATCATTTCCGTTGCGATGCGCCGGACGACTGCTATAATATTTTCGGCACCAAACCCAATATACAAAGATACGAATGCCAGTAGGGCTACCGGTAATACCAACAGGGTTTTTTTGAAAACCCCCATCAGTTCAAAACGGTTCGTCGACGGTTCTTCGTTCACAGGCGACTTTTTCCAGAATGCTTCCGTCCACAATCGAGCGATTACATACAGGGTGACGAAGCTGCCGGCAATAACCGCGCCGACAAAGACGTACTGATGGGCCATAAAGCTCGCCTCAAACAGGTAAACCTTGGGCCAAAACCCGGACAGTGGCGGTACGCCAACGAGCGAAAACAATACCAGGGCCGTCAATAGTGAAAGCTTGGGGTATTCGTCATATATTCCCCCCAGTTTATCCATGTCCATGGTACCTCGCAATTGTCGAATCAGTCCGGCGATTAAAAAGAGGTTGGTTTTTACCATAATATCATGGAATAGGTAAAACAAAGCACCCATCAAAGCGATCTCCGAAAACAAACCGAGACCCCCGACCATAAAGCCGATGTGGCAAACGATGAGGTAGGAAAACATGCGTCGGATGTTCCGCTTAATGAGCGCACCGAAGCACCCAGTAAGTACCGTAAAGACAGCAAGTGTGATCATCAAAGTCCGGACAAAATCGTCTGGAATGAAAATCAACGTAAATACCCGGAACAGCGCATAAATACCGACTTTGGTGAGTAGACCCCCAAATATAGCCGCTACTGCCGACGGTGGCGTATGATAAGAGGATGGCAACCAAAAATACAGTGGAAAAACGGCTGACTTAATGCCAAATCCGATGATAAAGAAGATGGCTGTAATGTCCACCAATACGCGGTTGGCAACTTGGGGCACCTTGATCGCGAGGTCTGCCATATTCAGCGTCCCTGTAATACCGTATAGGATTCCAATACCTGTCAGAAAGAATGTCGAGGCTAAGATGTTAAGCGCCATATATTTGACCGCGCCCTCCAATTGGGCCTTCCTGCCGCCCAGTGTCAACAAGACAAATGAGGAAATGATAATCACCTCAAACCAGACGTACAGATTGAATATGTCACCGGCGAGAAAGGCACCGTTGAGCCCCATCAGCAAAAAATGCAATATCGGAAAATAACCGTACATGATGCGCGCGCGCGCGACACCGGCAGCCGAAAAAAGTGAAACGGCCAAACCGGCAAATGACGTGAGCAGTATCATGCTGCTACTGAACGCGTCGGCCACGAACGAAACGCCAATGGGCGCCTCCCAATTCGCGGCATGCATGACGAATATTCCGTCGGTCCACACATTTAGAAAAAGGCGGACGGCAAGCAAGAGCACGATTAAACTGCCGGCAATGCTGATAATGCGCTGTGCGACGGTTTTCTGCCAAAAAAGGAGCAACAATATCGCAGTAAACAGGTGCGCGATAACGGGCAATATAAGTAAATTATCAATCATATATCTTCGTCCTCCGGAGTATTCAGATTATCCAGGTCATCGGAATTAATCAATACGTATACCCGTTTGAGCAATACAATGGCGAACGACTGGATACCAAACCCGATCACAATGGCTGTCAGGATCAGCGCCTGCGGGATCGGATCTGCATAAATATCCGTAAACACCTTGGATGCTTCGTCGATCACAGGCGGCCTGCCTTTTGTGATTCGACCCAGCAAAAAAATCAAAATGTTCGCACCGTTACTGAGCAACATGATGCCTAGTAACAACTTAACCATACTGCGCCTAAACAACATGTAAATCCCTGCCGCATACAACAATCCCATTAATATGATCAACTGAATTTCCATCGCTACTCGCTATACTGCGTAATTGTAAATAAAATTGTAAGTACGACGCCGATGACTACCAGGTAGACGCCCAGATCAAAAAACAAAGCCGACCCGATCATCCCGATAACCGGTAGGGGCTCGTCAAACCAGAGACCGGTCATCACGGGTAATCGTAGCAACAACGGAGCGACCATGCTCAGTGCAGACAAGGCCAAACCCACCGGAATTAATTCTGCTGGGTGACGCCGCATCAGTTTCAGCGTGTTTTCCGTACCGTGTGTAAACCCATGCAAGACAAAGGCTATGGCAGCGATGAGGCCGCCAACAAATCCACCCCCCGGGTGGTAGTGACCGCGCAGGAGTATGAATACCGAAAACAGCAACAAGATAGGAAGCAGGTAGGTGGTAGCGGTTTTTAAAATTGTGCTTTTCATTGCTATTCTTTTTCTGAGGCACGAAGCCGCAATTTTAACAAGCTGTATACCCCAACCGCAGCGATGCTGAGCACCACAATTTCAAACATGGTATCAATGCCACGGAAATCGACCAAAATCACGTTTACGACATTCTTGCCTTTGGCAAGCACATAGGCATTGTCGCCGTAAAAATTGCTCACCTCCGTGCGGAGGGGCTGGCTAAGCACCATCAGCCCGATCAATGAGATGATGCCGCCGAACGCCACGGCAATCACCGCATCTCTTATTTTTACGCTATTGTTGGCAAAATTAAGAAAGGGTGGGAGTCGAAATAAGACGAGTACGAACAAGACCACGGTAAGCGTGTCGATCGTGAATTGCGTCATAGCCAGGTCCGGGGCGCTATAAAAGACGAACAAAAGGCAGATGCAGTAGCCCACCACGCTGGTGGCCACCACGGCGGTAAGGCGCGATGTCGTAGTCACCGATAAGTACAGACCACCGGTGAGAATGACGCCTACCGCTATTTCATAGGCATTTATGGGTGATAGCGAGCTTAGGTCAACGGTGATTTCTCCGGTAAACAGCCTGAAAGCGAGTAACAGGATGGCAAAAAGGACTATTCTGATAAGATAGGCGCGCAGATAACCATTGTGCAGTGTAGCCGTATACCAAGCCGAAAGCTTCAATAACAATGAGCCGAGCTTTTGAAAGAGGTGTTCCGGAGATATGCGGTTCAACCGTTGTAAGACTAGCGTGCTCCTTTCTGACGGCTTTCTCGTCCAGTATAGCAGCGCACCAAATCCGAGCGTAATACCGCTCAACAGCAAAATAACGTTAAACCCGTGCCAAATCTTTAACGGTGCGTTAATGGTGTTTTGAGCCATTGATTCTGCCGCGGGTTTTAGCAGTGCAGCATCTGCCAAAGTTGGAAAGCACCCCAGCAAAACGCCCAGCCCACCCAGTAATAGCGGGGGGATCCAAAGAAAACCGTCAGGCAGATGGACATTCCTGAAATGCTGCGGGAGTTTTCCGGCAAACGGTTTGACACCTGCCAACAAGCCGGCGTATAGCAAGAAAATGTTGGTTAAGACCGCCGTTCCAGTCAGTAACGTAGGCCATACATCATCGGCATGGAGTGTCGCTTCATAGATGAGGTCTTTGCCGATAAAGCCAAAAGTAAGTGGCAGTCCAGCGCTGGATAGCGCAGCAAGCAGGCCCCCCACTGCCAGAGGAGGCATCACGATGCGTAGTCCCGATAGCCGGGTTATGTCACGGGTACCGGTTTCGTGATCGATCACACCTGTACTTAAGAACAATGATGCTTTGTAGAGCGCGTGGACCAAGATAAATACTGAAGCGGCAAGAAAAGATTCCGGCGTGCCTATGCCAATTAGAAACACTAAAATACCGAGGGCAGCAACGGTGGAGTAAGCAAGGATACCTTTCAGGTCAATACGGAAAATTGAATGAAGGGCGGCGTAGAGCATGGTAACCCCGCCCACGATGACCAGGGTGTACGTCCAATAGGTTGTACCTCCCAAAATTGGTGAAAGCCGTGCCAACAGGTAAACACCAGCCTTAACCATCGTTGCGGAATGCAGGTAAGCAGATATCGGTGTCGGCGCTTTCATAGCGCCCGGAAGCCAGAAGTGAAAAGGAAACTGGGCTGATTTGGTAAAGGCACCGGCAAATACCAGCAGGAGTATCAACCCGTACCAAGAATGATTTTTGAGGTACGATGCACTGCCGAGCATTTCCTGGATGGAATAGCTGCCTGATACATGTCCCATTAGAACCAGCCCGCCCATAAGCAGGAACCCGCCCCCGCCGGTGATACCGAGAGCAACCAAAGCGCTCTTGCGGGATCCGGCATCATCGTTGTTGAAACCAATGAGAAAAAAAGAGCTGATACTGGTGAGTTCCCAGAAAATAAACAACAGCAAAACATTATCGGCCGTTACCAAACCCAACATCGCAGCCATGAACATGCTGAGATAGGCATAAAAGCGATCGAGATACCGGTGGCCCTTCAGGTATGACGACGCATATAAAAACACCAGCGACCCAATACCGGTAATTAGCAGACTGAACAATAAGGCCAAGCCGTCCACATGAAAGGCCAGGTCAATTCCGAGGGAGGGTACCCAGTTATAATGGAAATCTACCGTAGACCCAACCCGAATGGCGGGGAGGTAACTAAAAAAATACGCAAATAATCCAATTGGTAGCAGGGAGAACCACGCCGGGGCGCGCTTCGTAAGAAATTTACCGAATGGAATGCACAAAATAGAAACAAAAAGGCCTGCAAGCACGGCAATCAACATCTGCAAGTCGTTTAATGATGGAAGGGCACTAAAATAAACAAATTATCGAGGGTATATTAATTTTTTTTGAATAATTGGAGACGATTATTACCTTTGAACTTTCCGATTATGACCCATATAAATCTAACGGAGGTAATACATATCGGTTTTATTCATTTTTGTGCTGTACCGTTCAGTTGGATCGAAGACCCATACGATATTCGATGACGATTTAATTGCAATGTACCCCAACTATAGCTGCCCGTAGCAGAATATAGTCCCAAACATGTATAACGGAAATAACATAGAAACACATGTTTTCGGTAGAAGAGCTATTTAAGGAATACTACACCCGCCTTTGTCATTTTGCTTGGCAGATGATAAACGATAAGGACATGGCAGAGGATGTGGTGCAGGACGCTTTTATGGTCTATTGGCACAACCGGGAGACCGTTATGGACAACCCTGTGGCAGTTAAAAATTTCCTATACTCAGCAGTTCGCAATGCCTGTCATAACATCATTCGCAGGGAAAAAGTGACGCAACGCTTTCAGCTGCTCCATCAGGTTGAAGAGATGGAAGAGTCTCAAGTGCTGGCCAATATTATTCGGTCGGAAGTCATGGTGGAAATCTACCGAATCGTCCAGTCGATGCCGGCAGGGTGCCGGGAAGTTTTCCGGCTGGGTTACCTGGACGGGCTGTCCAACGCGCAAATTGCCGATCAGTTAAACCTTAGCGTCAATACCGTGAAGACCCAAAAACAGCGTGGCTTAAAGTTGATAAAAGGCAAACTAAATCCCGAGCTATTTGCCTTACTGCTTTTTTTGTTTTTCGGAAAATAAATAATTTTTTGTCACCCCGGATTTAACCTTCCGTTTCTTTATTCATACCAATATGACCGCCACTTAGGTACGTGGTTAGTATGATGTGTAACGGCCAATAGTAGACATGACACCAGATCAATACCATATCGCTGAATTGATCAGCAAGTATCTCTATGATGATCTCACCGGTGAGGAACTGGCCATATTGGAACAATGGCTGAACGAAAAAGCGGAGAACCGACAGTTGCTGGAGTCATTCAAGAATGGAAATCACCGGGTTCAGGACGATATCGCCTTCATCCATTCGCTGGATGTGCGAGCCGCCTGGGAGGCCTTTGATACACGGCTCCAACAGCAACGATGGAAACGTGTGAGACATTACGTAGGATACGTGGCTGCGGCGTTGATGGTGGCGTGCGTGGGACTTTGGTTTTCCCTAAAAAAAAATGGGGCAAACGAACCTGCGCAGACAACGAATGTCTTTTACAACGATGTAGCTCCCGGAGGCAATAAAGCCTTATTGACGCTGGCAGACGGAAGGACGGTCGACCTGGAAACGCTGATGAGTGAAGTCCATGAGCAGGGTGGAGCCAAGATCACGGGGGGCGATGGTAAGCTTACGTATTCGTCACAACAGGAAGAAGCTGCGCAGCAACTCGTGTATAATACGCTGGTAATCCCTAAAGCAGGCACGTATCAGCTTACATTGTCCGACGGCACCAAGGTATGGCTGAATGCTATGTCCGAACTTCGGTTTCCGGTCCAGTTCAGTCGGGAAGAAAGGCGAGTGTTTCTAAACGGAGAAGCCTACTTTGAGGTGGCACACGATGCCGGTCGGCCGTTTCGGGTAGAAGTAAATGACACCGAGGTGGAGGTGTTGGGGACGCATTTTAATATCAATTCGTATGCGGAGGTCACCACGACCTTGGTAGAGGGTTCGGTAAAAGTTTACAACGAGGGGCAAGAACAGCTTTTGGCTCCGGGACAGGAGGCTAAAGTGGGTGACCATATAGCTGTTTATGACGCCAACGTAGATAAAGTCGTGGCTTGGAAGAACGGCGACTTCTACTTTAAGAGCGATAACATGAAGGAAATCATGGAACAGCTGTCGCGGTGGTATGACATCGATGTCCGGTACAACGGAATCATTCCCAAAACCGGTTATAATGGAAGTATCTCCAGGAATGTCAATTTATCGGAAGTGTTGGAGATGCTCACTTTTGCAAGTGGGGCTGTATTTTCTGTCAAAGATAAACAGGTTTCCGTTGCCTTTAATTAATTAACTACTAACTTATTTTTTAACCAACTAGCAACAAATATGATGAGACAAACTTACCACTATCCCAAATAGCAAAAAAAGCGGGAGTGTGTCCGCACCCCCGCGAGAAAAGCTAAGGCTAAGTAACCAAATGATGTTCAAAATCAACTTATTAAATTAACCTTAAGTATGTAAAGGTATGCAATACTTTTTATTAGACAAACAATCGAAGACACATCCAAATCTTTCGATTTTCACTAAAATACTATTGACCATGAAAATGACTTTTATGCTGTTGTTGCTGGTCACTGCTGCTCATGCAGAAGGTATAGCACAGAAAGTCACTGTTTCTTTCAACAATGCGAAGATCGAACAGGTTTTTAAAGAATTGAGAAAGCAAACAAACTACCGTTTTTTCTACAGCGATGAGGTAGCCAAGATGGCAGCGCCGATAAGCCTGAACGTGAAGGACGCCGACATCCGCGGCGTACTGGATCAAATCATGGAAGAGCAGGATCTGGCGATGCGCTACAGGATTATCGGGGGAACAGTGACCATCAATGTGGCTCCGGACAAGGCTGAGTCAGCGACCGAAGCGGCAACAAAAGAGATCGTTCAGCAAACGATCACGGGTACTGTTCGCGGTGCTGACGGTGAGGCTCTTGGGCAGGCCAGCGTAGTGGTGAAAAACGATCCGCAAAATCGCGGTACCCGTACCGACGAGCAGGGCCGATTCTCCTTGGCCGCTCCTGACAATGCCGTTTTGGTGGTATCGTACATCGGCTACGTGACAAAAGAGGTTACTGTAACCGGAAGCCAGTTGGATATCGTGCTCGAAAACGACGAGAACATGCTTGGTGAGGTTGCCGTGACGGCGTTGGGTATCAGCCGCGAACGCCGCACACTGAACTATTCGAGTGCAGAGGTGAGCGGATCGGCATTTACCGAAGCCCGTGAAACGAACGTGGCCAGTGCATTGACCGGTAAGATCGCTGGTGTCGATGCATCGCAGATTGCTTCTGGACCGGGTGGTTCGAGCCGGGTGGTTATCCGTGGTAACGGATCCTTAAACAGTAACCAACAACCGCTTTACGTCGTCAATGGTATTCCAATTAATTCAACCAATAAAGGGGCTGGTACCAATACGACTGGACTGAATATCGACCGTGGAGATGCGATTTCGAGCATCAACCCTGACGACATCGAATCCATCACGGTATTGAAGAGTGGTGCAGCTGCAGCGCTTTACGGCAGCCAGGCAGCTAACGGTGTTATTTTGATCACCACAAAAAAGGGTACTGCACGTCAGGGTATCGGGATTGAGTTCCGCTCAAATACCATGATCGGAACACCGAGCGACTACCCGAATTATCAATACGAATACGGCTCTGGAAACGACGGTGTGAAACCGGCTACGCAGACCGCTGCGCTTAGCGCCGGCCGGTTGTCGTACGGTGCTCCGATGGACGGTTCGCCCGTTGTGCAATTCGACGGTGTCGAGCGCCCGTACTCGCCTGTAAATGTAAAGGACAATGTTAAGAGCTTCTATCGCCCAAGCGTAGACGTGACAAACTCGCTGGCTTTCAGCGGTGGGTCAGAAGCAATCAACTTCCGCTTGTCATTGTCTGACCTGCGCTCACAGGCGCAGACGCCAAACTCTACCTTCAAGCGGAAAACCGGTAACCTAAATTTACAGTCCAAGTTGGGTAGAAACAATTGGTTACAATTGGAATCGACCTTGCAGTACAACAAAGAGGACCGCGACAATGTGGCGGGTGTGGGCTATGCCGAACGGAACCCGTCTTGGGCGGTATATTTGCTAGGTAATACGGTAGACATCAATTCGTTGAAACCCGGTTACAACGAAAACGGAGAAGAGATCCAGTGGAATCCGGTACCTGCAGCGCCAAACCCTTGGTTCTTGGTCAACCGTACGGGCAATGCTGACGACCGCCAGCGTTTTATCGGGCAGTTCAGCGCACAGGTGAATTTCATGGACAACCTGTATGCGCGCGGTACGATTGCGCGCGATTGGATGGCTATCGATTACATGGATTTCATGCCAATCGGTACGGCGTTTACACCGCGTGGATTGCTGAATACGGAGCAGGAACAAAGCTCTAAAACCAACTATCTGGGTATTATCAACTATACCTCCGACTTTTCGGACGATTTTGGGTTAACCGCGATGGTTGGTGGAAATATGGAGCGCAATGCAACGACCATTTCCCGTATCGGAGGTGAACAGTTTATTATTCCGGACTTTATCAGCTACACCAACCTGTCGATTTTGAACAACCCTTATCGGAGCGATGTTGAGTGGGGCACGAATTCGGTGTTTGGAAGCTTGGACCTGAACTACAAAGGTTTCTTGAGCGTAACGGCTACCGGTCGCCAGGATTGGTTTTCTACATTGAACAAAGGCAGCAACTCGCTATTTTACCCTTCGGTAGGGGCCACCTTCATCGTGTCTGATATAGCAGACCTTCCTTGGAACATGAACTTCCTGAAACTGCGCGGTAATTGGGCGCAAGTAGGTAGCTCGACAGTGAATCCGGGCGATGTAATCCGGACTTATGAAATCCGCACGGGTGGATTTAACGGGACTCCCGTACAAGATGCGTCCAGCGACTTGATCGACTTGACTTTGCGCCCACTGACTGTTACAACCAGCGAAGGTGGTTTCGAGATGCAATTCTTCAATAACCGTTTGGGTATCGATGCAACGTACTACAGCCGGGTTACCACCGATGACATGCTCCGCCCGAGTATTTCGCAAACCAGTGGATTTACATCCGGCTTCATCAACGCAGGTAAGATCACCAACAAAGGGGTCGAAGTGTTATTGACCGGTACGCCGATCAGTAAGGAAGATTTCAGCTGGAACGTCAGCTACAATTTTGCGTATAACGAAAGCAAAATTGTAGAGCTGGCTCCCGGCATCGATTACGTAGATGTAGGCTCCGGTGTAGGGGGTATCCGCGTGATCAACGGTGTAGGTCTTCCGTATGGTACCTTGCGGGGTTGGGCATTGCTCAAAGATGAGCAGGGCCGGCAGGTATTTAACACGGCCAGTAACTACGAAGAGCGTTATGAGGCGGATTTTGGCGTGGCAAACCCACCATACATGATGGGCTTGAGCAACCAGTTCCGTTACAAGAACTTCTCATTAAGCGTATTGCTGGACGCGAAATTCGGCGCCGTTGCCTTTAATAACCTATGGCAATATGCGATGCGTTTTGGCTTGACCAAAAACACCTTGCCGGGTCGGGATAATCCGAATGGGTTAACGGTTTCCGGTGTCGATATTAACGGTAATCCGTTTGAGCATACGTGGCCTCAGGATCAGCTCGATACGTACTACAACAACCTCGGCGTGAGCTACCAGAATTTGCAGATCTTTAATACAGATTTTGTGAAATTACGGGAGTTGGTGTTCAACTATAATATTCCCGTCGCCAAATTAGGTATTGGCGCGATCCAATCGGCGAGCATCGGCGTTGTAGCCCGTAACTTGGCAATTCTTTACCGAGACAAAGCAGTGCGAGAAGCTGGTTTGGATCCGGAGATGCAGCAGACGGTGGCAAACGCTACTGGTACCGCCGGTACCGGTGAACCCCGGACCCGCAACATTGGTTTCAATTTAAGTGTTAGATTCTAACTCCAAACATAGATAACGATGAAAATAACGATAAAAAGAGGAGCTTTGGTGTTGACGGCTGCTGCTATGCTGTACGGCTGTAATCCCGAAAGCCTCACCGACATGAATATCCCGCAGCATGAAGTACCAGAAGTGAACGCAGAGTTTATGTTCACCGGCGCGATTCTGGATCTACCCGAGCACAGTTTTCGGGTGATGGCCCAGGGCGTACAGTATTTTTCTTCTTACAAGGAAGTCCCGGCGGTTGGTGATAAATATTACAGCTTTAACGGTACAGGGGCGCCCTTCTTTTACTATACGGGTACGAACCGTGATGGCCAATGGGTAGGTAAGCTTAATCGGCTGTATCAAATCCGGAAGGCCCTGGAAGCAGAGGAAAATGCAGACAATACAAATAAGCTGGCACTGATCCGTATATTACGGGTATATTTTTACCATCAGTTAACCGATGTCGCCGGTGATATCCCTTATTCCGAAGCCCAGTTGGGTGAAGAAGGCAACCTGATGCCAAAATACGATACCCAGGAATTTATTTACCGGGATATGCTTAAGGAACTGGACGAAGCAGCTGCATCGTTGGATCCCGGCAAACCAAACTTTGGTAGTGGCGACCTTTTCTATAATGGCGATGTGACGAAGTGGAAAAAGTTTGCCTACACGATGATGCTTCGTCTTGGCATGCGCCTGACCAAGGTGGATCCTGCATTGGCAGAAGAATGGACAAAAAAGGCAATAGCCGGAGGCGTAATGACAGAAGAGTCGGATATTGCGTACATCCAGTATTCTACCACACCGGGTAGTATTAATAATAAAATCAATACCTACATCAACGGAGACTGGAACTCCCCTGGTGGAGACAATGTTGAAGGTGGCAAGTATGCGGCGACGTTCATTAACCATATGAAGGAAACTGAAGATCCGCGCCTCCCTGTCATGTCGGTGGTGTGGGAGCCCAATGGAGACGGCACCTATACCGCGAATAATGACATCGACGTACAGCGCGGCATGGTCAGCGCGTCGCTCAATACCCGTCCGGCGGATTTTGATACGTATTCGGAACCTTCGCCATTGATCCTAAACCTGGCCGCACCGATTGTTATCCTTGGGCCTGCTGAAGCGTATTTGTTGCAAGCGGAAGCTGCTATCCGGGGATGGAACAACAGTATGTCTGCCGAAGATGCCTATAACAAGGGGGTCGAAATGGCCATGAAGCAGTGGGCGTTATGGCCGGACCGGGCGCCAAGCTCTGGTGTGATTTCAGACGCGCAAATCCAGGAATATCTAGACAATAATCCATTCCTGAGCGGAGGAACGTTCGAAGAGCAGTTTGGCCAGATCAATACGCAAAAATGGGCGTCCATGTTTGGCGATGATTACGAAGTGTATGCAAACTGGAGGAGGACGGGATATCCCGAATTGATGCCTGTAAATTATCCAGGTAACGTAACGGGGGGTAAAATGTTCCGCAGGTTCTCCATTCCGATTTCAGAGAACCTGACCAATCGCGAGAATTACCTCGAAGCCTTAAATCGTCAAGGATTCTCCGAATTAACGGCAGACAACCTGACCACCCGCGTGTGGTGGGACGTAGAAGAATAAGTGTTTGTGTTTAAAGCGTGAGTAGACGTCTAGCCAAAGCACCGTCGAGACGACGGATCCACGATGGTAAAGGCGACTAAACTCCAAAGTACCTATGGGCGGGAACGCCCATAGGTATTTTTGTTTTCCATGAAACCAGGGTCCTGTCTGCGAAAATGTTGATTCTTATTGAATTAACGTTTTTGTTACCGAAGTGCTAAAAATGTGGTATTAAGACCCGTTTTTTTTTAGTTAATTTGTGCGCAAAACAGACTTAGTATGCGGAAATCAACTTTGTAATTACAACATTTAACTTAATATTCTTTGCTACCAACTAATGAACACGACAAAACGAACTGCTAAAATGCTTTTATTGCTGACCGCGGTGGTCAGTGGAACACTTCTTTTATCATTTACTTATATCGGCAACGTACAGGACAAATGGGTTGCCCCTAAATCTGCCGATACCATCAAAAACCCATATGAGATTGAGCCGCTTACGGTAAAGCAAGGGGAAGAGATTTACCTGATGTATTGCGCTCCCTGCCATGGTGACTACGGATACGGCGACGGCGCTGCAGGTGGCGCCGCGGGTATTCTCCCGGCCAACTTTCACGATCCGGCTCTTCAAAAACAGAGCGATGGCGCGATATTTTGGAAACTGTCGCAAGGCCGCGGCAACATGCCAGGCTTTAAAGATGCGCTCTCCGAGGAGCAACGGTGGCAGCTTGTTGCGTTTATCAGAGACTTACCTAAGAAGAAATAACTACTTATACATTACTAACTAACAAGATTATGAGATCATATTTTTGTGGAGGACTTTTCGGTTTAGCGGTCCTCCTTTGCGGCTTTACCAATAATGGTATGGCACAGCAGCAGCCGCCGGTTAACACCCCGGTTGCTTTGCGGCCCGACATTAAAATTGAGCACGTCATGGACATTGGCCCATTAGGCGTGCGTTTGTTGCGAAACGAGGTAACTGGTGACTTCTGGTATACCACGTTTGACGGAGATGTGTTTCGGATCACCAATTTTGACACCCCCAATGCAAAGCGTGAAAAGGTGTTTTCAGCTGAGGACCATGCGATCACAAGACTGCAGGGCGCCGCATTCTTAGGTAACACCTTGTTTCTCTGTGGAAACATCTCGGTAAATGACGGCAAAGGGACGAAAGGTCGAATGGTACGTTATAACCTGGATGAAGCAAACCCTAAGCTGGTAGAAGTTTTTAATACCGTTGAGTACGGTACAAATGCAACTACGTTTGACCACGGATGGAATGCCTTGGAAATTGGTCCGGACAAAAAGTATATTTACGTAAACACCGGTGCTCGGACCGACCACGGAGAAGTTCAGGACAACCGCGGAGCTTATCCAAACGCGCGTGACAACGCGCTTACCGCAAAAGTTTTCCGATTCCCGGTAGATGCTGAAAATTTGCTGCTTGAAGACGACGAGGCCGCGCTGAAAGCGAAAGGATATATTTATGCTGAAGGTATCCGTAATGCTTATGACATGGCTTTTGACGGTCAAGGAAATCTTTTCGGTGTGGTGAATTCGGGCGACTATGATCACTCCGAAGACATGTTTTGGATTCGTGAAGGGCATCATTATGGATTCCCTTGGATTATGGGTGGTATTGAAAACCCGCAGCAGCATCCGGAATGGGTTCCCGACCCAGATCGCGACCCGCTGATCGGACGTACCTCGCATGCGTGGATCGTAAAATATTTCCACAATGATCCCAATTTTCCCAAAAAGCCGGCAGGTGTGAAATTCACCGGAGGCGTATTAAATGTTGGTCCCGATGCTAATGAGTATCGCGCCTATTCCGGTCATGTGCTGGATGGAGACACGACTGGGGTAGCAATTAGTACCTTCAATGCACACAGTTCACCATTGGCTTTGTTTTTTGACAAAGAGGGAGCGTTGAGCAAGGATTTTAAGGGGGATGGCTTCGTAATCCGATATGCTGGAGGCGGAAGAGCCGGTGCGGTAAACCCGCTGCGGGCACAAGGTAAGGATTTGCTGCACCTGAAGTTATCGTATAACGAATTGTTGGATAACTATATCGTCCGTACGACGCGCATCGTTGATGGGTTCAATTCGCCAACGGATGCTGTACTGGTCGGTAACGTTGCTTACGTTATCGAATACGCAGCAAATGCGGACGGTCGGATCTGGAAAATCACTTTGCCAAAAGACTAATTGAAGATGCGTATCCAAAGCGTTTTGTGTGCTTGTCTGGTTGCAACCTTTGCAGCGCATGCGCAAGAGATCGACCAAAAGTTGCTGGAGTCTCCCCGCATATATACGGCCAAAAAGACCGCAGGTCCGCTGGTCATTGATGGGGTTGCGGATGAGGCAGCGTGGGGCGATGCGGATTGGACGGTCGGATTTTCCGACATTACTTACGGTGCCCAACAACCCGCAACCTACCAAACGCGCGGTAAATTGCTGTGGGACGACACCTACGTATACCTTTACGTCGAATTTGAGGAGCCCCACATATGGGCGACACTTCGGGAGCACGACACGTCTGTTTTTCAAGATAATGCCCTGGAGGTCTTTTTTGATCCGGATGACGACACGCATAACTATGTGGAGTTTCAGATCAACGCCTTTACCACGGTTTGGGATTTAATCATGAATTTGCCGTATCGCAATGGCGGTCGCTCTTTGTCAGACTGGGATATTAAAGGGTTAAAGAAAGCCGTACACATAAATGGTACGCTTAATAACCCTGCCGACGTAGACCGCGGTTGGAGTATTGAGCTGGCATTTCCGATTCAATCGATTCTTGGCAATCGGCGCGCCACTATCAAGCCAGGGGATTATTGGCGGATGAATCTTTCGCGGGTGCAATGGCAGACAGAGGTGCAGGATGGCCAGTATAAGCGCAAAATCAACGAGAATGGGAGACCCTTGCAGCCCAATTACTGGGTTTGGTCGCCCGTCGGTATGATTAGCTTGCACTATCCCGAGCGCATGGGCTATCTTTTGTTCGACGATGGCAATCAAGATAACCTGCCGCCATCGTTGGATCATGAAGAAGAGAAAGCGCGGTTGGAACTGTGGAAGTACTATTACGTGCAGCAAGCCTGGAAAGAACAGGGGGGACAATATGCCTTGACGTTGGACTCTCTTCGAAAGGCGTTTCCCAATGATCGTTTGGCTACTGACGCATCGATTGAACTGTTTGCAACGCCGTATCAGTTTTTACTACGGTATAATCTGGCAGACGGGCGACAAGTGACAGTCGACCATTTAGGCAAGGTGAGTAAAACGAAAGGCAGCGCGGATTAACCGCAACTGCCTTTAAAAAAAATGCCAAGCGGCGGGATTAGATTTAATAATCCCGCCGTTTTGCTTTCCAAGAAGCCATGCCATATTCGCCGAGGCTGACATCGCCACTCATTGCCGAGTCGCTCGATACTGTGCCGGTGAATTCGAAATTTAGGCGCACGCCTTCCTTGGTGTAGGAACTTCTAAACAGAATTTCGTTGCCGTGAAGGCTGCCAAATAAATCGCGCGACGCGAAACTGGCAAAATGTGTGCCCTTCAGGTTGCTCCCCTGTTGCTCGAAGACCAGTTTTTGATCTACTACACTTGCTGAGAAATGCATCTCTAAGTCCCATTGCCCGCTGAGGTCAAATGCCGGAGCGGCCGTGGAAACCGGCTTTGGTGGCTTCGGATTTTTCAGTATCTCTGCCACACGCCGGGCAACAAGTTTTTCGTCGCCGTCGTTGAACTGTGACGAGCCGATGCTAATGTTGGGTTCCATGTTTGGTGGAAACGGAAGGAAGCTTCCGGCGCCACTTACCGCGATGCGCGGAGATCCGTTCCAGAGCAGTTGTTCCATGTCGTAGCCTGTTAAGGGGATTTGCTGCATGTCCCACTCTACTCGCAGCGACGGGCTGCGGTTTGAGCGTCCCCGGGGCATCCGGATGGCCGTTTTTACCCCGGGTATGTTGTCCAGGGAGCTTGCAATCTGCTCGAGTTTTGCTACCCACTCTTTCATGATGGCTTCGTGATCTTGTTTCATCCATACTTCCACGGCGGTGAGCATACCCAGAATCTCTTCGCGGCCTACCTTAAATCCGCGGCCAAATCCGTGATGCGGTGCCATGGCGATCCGTGCGGCCTGGATTAGGTCCTTCCGTCCAATCAACAGACCGGCGCATTGCGGTCCACGTAGGTATTTTCCGCCACTATATGCCACCAGGTCTGCACCCTGACTAATGTGGGGATTGGGAACCTCCAGTCCTTCCGCCGCGGCATCCACAAAAATCGGAATATTCAACGGTTTGGTGCGTTTTGCAATCTCGCTGATCGAAAGTGGGCCTTCTTCAGACCGTGCGCCTGCCAATACCAATACCATTGCCGTCTTTGGGCCGAGCGCCAATTCCAGCTCTTCGGGTGTCGATACTTCAATCATTTTCACGCCGACGGCTTTGGCTCCGGCATCGTAAGCAGTTCGCGAGTAATTCGTGATTACGACTTCGTCTTTCATGCCCTCAAGATTAGGTACTTGCCAAAGACGATCGGGGTCGCCACCCGTGACACAAGCCGCGGTAGCAGCTGTTACAGCGGCAGAGGCGCCTGCGCTTACAAAACCCCACTCTGCACCGGTAAGCTCCGCCAGTCGGTCGCCAACCTTATCCATTAATTCGTCGAGCTGTACATAATTTTGAGACGCGGCATCCATGGCCTCCAACACTTCGGGCCATACCCGACTGGCTCCGATAATGGTTACGGTACCGCGTGCATTGATGAGCGGTGTAGCGCCGATGGATTCGTAGATGTTATTTTTATTCCAGGGGGTCAACAAAGTGCGGGGCGCCGACTGGGGCTTTCCCAGCGCATGCAGCACCGACCCGCCTAAAGGTAAAATGGTGAAGCTTTTGAGAATTTCTCTACGTTTCATGTTTAGTTAATTGTGTTATATAAGAATGCCAAAGTCAAGTTTGATGGTTTGGCTTTTAAGCAGATTACGGATTAAGGCCATAATTTGCCCGATAAAGGTATAAATAATTTACCAATTGAATATCGGATTTCACGCAATGGGGGTTGTCCGAAAAGCGTGTTTCTTTTCCACTTCTCGAACAATCCCATTGTAACCCTAAATCATGCGTTAGAAACAATCAAATTACATGAATGGGTGATATCGGTATCGAATTATTTTGCGGAAAGTCACTATATTAGCGGCTTTATAAAAAACTACACACTGACTATGTATGCTAAATTAACAAAGGTTTGTTTCAGTGCGGGGAAGTTCCTGGTCCCTGCACTATTGTTGTTTTCCATAAGCTGCACACAAAGGGGCGGTAACGGATTGAAAGGAGATGCCGACAACGGCGGATTGGCACTTCCTGATGGCTTCGAAGCCATCGTAGTTGTGGATAGCCTCGAGGGCCGGGCACGCCATCTGGCGGTGAACGATAACGGGGATATTTACGTAAAACTGCGGTTTCCGGATTCGATTGGTGGCAATGTGGCGCTACGCGACACCACGGGCGATGGAAAGGCGGACATCATCGTTCCCTTTGGTGACTATGAGGATAAAGGCAGCTACGGTACTGCCATGCGTATTTACGACGGTTACCTCTACTTCAGCTCTATGCTCAACGTTTTCCGTTATAAGTTGACGCCCGGCGAGCTCCTACCTCAGGAAGAGATGGAATTGGTGCTCCATGACGACCATGCGCACGGTACACACGAGCACATCGCCAAGCCGGTTACCTTCGACGCCGAAGGTTATATGTATGTTCCATTTGGTGCCCCCTCCAACGGGTGCCAGGTAGAAAATCGGACGCCGGCAAGTCCCGGTCAATATCCCTGTGAAATGCTTGCCGACCACGGGGGCATTTGGCGTTTCGATGCCAATAAGCTCAATCAGACCCAGAAAGACGGCGAACTGTATGCTACGGGACTCCGTAGCGTGGTGGCTCAGGAATGGAACCACAAGGAAAACAGCTTGTATGCGTTACAGCACGGGCGCGATGACTTATTGCGCCTTTGGGCAAGCTACTATTCTCCATGGGAAAGCGCCGTGCTGCCGTCAGAAGAATTTTTTAAGATCGAAAAGGGCGACGACGCTGGATGGCCGTATTTTTATTACGACCAGATGAAGGGGGAGAAGGTGATCAACCCGGAATACCTTAATTATCAGGACGAATTGGGTGATGGAAGTACCTACAAACAACCGCTAATTGGTTTCCCCGGCCACTGGGCGCCAAACGATTTGTTTTTCTATACCGGAGATCAATTCCCCGAGCGTTATAAAAACGGCGCATTCATTGCTTTCCATGGTTCTACCAATCGAGCACCCTATCCGCAATCCGGTTATTTCGTAGCGTTTGTCCCGTTCAAGGACGGTGTTCCATCCGGAGATTGGGAGGTGTTTGCTGATGGATTTGCTGGCGTAGACCCCATTGTCAGCGTGAGTGACGCTAAGTATCGTCCTATGGGATTGGCGATGGGTCCCGACGGATCCTTGTATGTAAGCGACGACGTAAAAGGCAAGATCTGGCGGATCATTTATACAGGCGACAAGGACGACTTTGGTGCGAAGGAGCTATCTAAAATGGAAAAGCACAAAGAAAAGACACACATTCGCACGCCTGATGAAGATAAGGACAATTTGAACAAGGACAAGGAAGTTGAAGGGGCGAAGATCTATTCTACCTACTGCGGTACTTGTCACCAACGTGATGGAAAAGGCGATGGAGCACGATTCCCGCCATTGGATGGATCCGAATGGGTGGTTGGCGATAAAAAGCGGCTGCTTGATGTTGTACTTAACGGTTTAGAGGGAGATATCAAAGTAAAGGGTGTTTCTTACAACAGCATTATGCCGCAGCACAGCTTCCTTAGTGACGACGATGTCGCCAAGGTGACTACGTATATTCGTCAAAACTTTGGCAACAATGCCAGCCCCATTACGGCTGAAGAGGTTGCAGAAGTTCGCGCCCAAACGGCAAAATAAGTGCGACGAACAACAAAAAAACCGGCTGAGCGATTCGCGCTTAGCCGGTTTTTTTTGACCAAAATCCGATCGCATTAAGTAGCGAGCGGCGGGCCAACCGGAATCTTAATCGGCCGGCGATTATCCGTTGAATATGAAACTTTCTTGGCCGTAAAAGTACACTCGAGGTATTCGCCCATATGCAATCTTCCGGACATCTCCTCTCCATCGGTTCCGGATAAGGTGCCGGCAAAAGAGTAAACCAGGTTGTCTCCAGGTTCGCGGTATACGCTCTGGAATTTAACCTCACGACCTTCAACCGTACCGCCAATATCGCGGGTATAGAAGTCGCCCTGATGTACTCCGCTCACCCAGTTATCCTGTTGCTCAAGATAGAGGTTGTGTGTGCTTTCTCCATTATAGAACTTAATGTTGACTTCCCAACGTCCCGTGACGTCATGTGCTGCGGCAGCGGGTTCGGATTTTGGTGTCCTTTTTTGCGATAGCACCTCATATAGACGATCTGCAACAATCTGCGCATTTCCCTCCTGCATTTGGAAGGCTGTTACGGATATGCCGGTCATCCCACCTTCGCCCCTTGATCCGCCCAACGCAATTCGAGGCTTTGAGCGAACCAATTCGTCGGCAATCTCGTCGCCCATGACGTGCAGTTGATTCGAATCCCAGGTTATCGACAGCGAGGGGCTGTGGTTTGAAAGCCGGTTTGGTTCGCGTACTTCGGTTTTAATACCCGGGATGGTTGATACGCGCTTATTGATCACGTCGAGCCAAGACAGCCACTTTTGCCACACCGCTTTATGGTCACGCTTGAGCCAAGCTTCGACGGCTGCTACCATACCCATTGTTTCTTCCCGACCCACCTTATCGTTCCGCCCGATACCATGGTGGGGTGCGCTTGCCTGCCAAGCGGCCTGTAAGATGCTTTTTTTACCCAGTAGAAGTCCTGCTCCCTGCGGCCCGCACATGACTTTGCCTCCACTGTACGCTACGACGTCTGCACCGTCTGCAAGATGCACGTTGGGTACCGTAAGGTCTTCAGCCGCTGCATCTACCAAAATCGGAATATTGTGCGGTTTGGCAATCTCGGCTATCGCGCGTGTAGAAAGCGGGCCTTCTTCGCTTGGGCCGCCAGCCATGATGTAGATCATCGCCGTACGCTTGTTGATCGCATTTTTCAATTCCTCGGCTGTGTCCACGGTAATAATGGTAGCGCCGGTATTACGGATAGAATGATCATATACGTTTCGCGAATATCGCGGGATGATCACTTCCGTCTTATCAAAGCCGTCCACGTTGGGGAGACGAATCAATTTTTCCGGATTGCCACCGGTTAAGCAAGCCACCGTAACGTGCTTCATTCCAGCAGCGCAGCCGGAGGATACCATGCCCCACTCAGCACCGGTAAGCTTCGCTAAGTGCTGGCCTACTCCCGCCGCTAATTCATCATACTGGACGAAATTGTCGGCTGCGGCGTGAATAGCCGCCTTTACTTCGGGCAATTCCACCGATCCGCCGATAATAGTAAATGTGCCACGGCAATTGATGACCGGTTCAACGCCTATGGCGCGAAAGACTTCACCGCTTGCTGCTGCGGCCTGCGGTTGATTTGAATTGGCTAAGGCGCCCAGAACTCCTGATTCGCTGGTTGTTGTCGTTGCGCCCTGTGCCAGTGCCGAGCCATAAACTCCGGCAAGGGGTAAGAGACTAAGTCCCTTAATCGCATCTCGTCGTTTCATTCGATTATTTAATTAGTATAGTAGTTAAAAGATTTATTTAATTGGCGGTATCGTAAAAATCGTAGTTGATAAACCAGCGAAACGTTTCATTCGGTGGCACATCAATAGCGATGTAAGGTTCTGGACAAATCGTATTCGGATTTGCCCAGAAATTCAATTTAGCTATTGGATGATCGCTTGTCACCTTCACGCCCGCACCAGTTGCTTTGTTCTTGATGTCGAAATGGTAGTCAGCAGCGGTCGGGCCGAAGCCAGTAACCCCACCAAAAAAGGACGATCCACCCTCGCTGATTGGCTTGTGAAAGATAAATTGGTTGGCTTCAATAGCGGCAAAATCGCCAGCGCTGGAGTTGCCCGTAAGGGGGTAGGGAAACTCTACGATATACGCTGGCCCGATCTTTTGGTTGTCCATCACGAAAAAATTGTGATTATAGGATTCTGTTTCCATCGCTCGCTTGCCTACATTTGTCAGCTCATGGGCCAAGGTAAGCGTAGGTTTTCCTGCCGCCAGCATCACCGTCTTTTTATAGACGTATGGGTATTTACTGTCGTCCAGTTTATGTATAAATTCGATGCGATCACCTTTGGTGTTGACCTCCCACGTCCCGTGGTCTACAATCTCGTATTGACGACTGAATGTGTACGGCTTGTCGTCCGGCTTTCGTACCCGACCAACCCCAATTTTCACAAACGTTTCGCCGGGCTTGGCCTCGTCGTAACCCAACGGCTCAAAATACTCCACCGGGCCGGTAATTGCATCGTGTATTAAAGGATCATGGTCGCGCCATGGGCCGAAATAATTGTGGTCGTTGTAGTTCAATTCGAATATGACGCCAGACCAGTCAAATCTCGACGCCCGGTAATACCCATTATGCTGATCCGGAAGATACAGCCGAGCGGTGATAATGCCATTGCTTATAGACGCCTCTGGGGGTGACACCTGGGCCGTTACAGTTGCTAAAACAGCAAAAAAAGCCAAGAGTGCGATGCTCACCTTTTTAGTCGTTGTACCCGTCCACATAGCGTCGTTTATTTAGTGTAGTCTCCGGATATTACCAGGTTCTTTTTTCCATTAATCGATCAAGTTCCGCACGTGTCATGCTACCCTCAGACGGGTTCGCTTGCAGCCACTTGATAAAATCGTCTTTTATTTCGTCTGTCCATTGGTTATCGATCTGGCCGGTCGTATAACGTCCTTCGGCGATCATTTTGATGCCAAATTTGTCACGAAGAACGATAAATTCGGCAGTAAGGATAACCTCTTCGGCTAAGTGAGCTGGTATAAAGAGAACGCCCTCGCGCTCTGCCAGCACTAAATCGCCCGGCATTACAATGGCTTTTCCAATCCGAGTCGGCGTGTTCAGTCCCATCAATACCGATTCTTCCAAAAACGATGGGTGGAAATCCCGTACAAATGCATTGAATCCATCGATTTCCAATAATCCCTGTAGATCACGCGCACCACCGTTGAAAATAACGCCATTGCCGGATTTCGTGAAAATTGAATTGCCCAGTGTTTGCCCAATCAGGGTGCCCCCGGCTACTTTGCCAAAGCCATCTGCGACGTACACGTCTCCTTTTTGCAACATGTCGATTGGCCAAGAGTTGGATGGTCCAATATGGCCTTGTTTGTGTCCTCTATCTAGGATGTTTTTCTCAAGATCAGGCCTTCTCGGCATGAAAGTAGCAGTCAACGCGCGACCAACAACCGGTACGTCGTCGTGTACCATTTTCCAGCCGTCTTCAAACTGGTTGTTATATCCCATGTTACGCAATATCGTCCATGCATCATCCAAGCCGATGGCTTTAGCACGCTCGAGGAGATCGTCGGGTAATTTGGGACGGCCATCTTCATATCGTTCGCCTTTCCATTCGGAGGTCAAAAAAACAAGCTCTTCTTTTTCGGCGGTTTGGGCCGATAGACCGGTCGGAGCGATCACACAAAAAAAGTATACACACAGTAGATACAAAAACGAAAAACGATTCATTGCTTTGATGTTAATTAATAAGTAATTTATGTCAATAATAGGTAAGCAAATTAGTATATAAGTAATTGTAATGCAATTATTACGATAAGAATCGTCAAGTCAACGTTAATCCTTTAACTCTACTATCATCTCAATTTCCACAGGTATTCCCGACGGTAGGGAAGACATTCCTACGGACGACCGTGCGTGTTTGCCCGCTTCACCGAAAACTTCCACCATGAGGTCGGAGCAACCATTGATCACTTGAGAATGACGTTCGAAATCGGGGGTTGCGTTGACCATACCCAATACCTTAACGATACGTTTTACCCGATTTAGGTCTCCTATTTCCCTTTTTAAAGAAGATAACAGCGAAATGCCGACTAAACGAGCTGCTTCTTTGCCTTCTTCAACCTTCAAATCCGCACCGAGTTTTCCAATGACCTGTCCGCCTTCTGGTTTATCTGGGCCATGTCCCGACAAGTAGACGTAATTTCCTGAAGTAACCGCCTTCAGGTAGTTGGCGGTTGGCGGATTACCTTGGATGAGTTGGATGCCTAACTGTTCCAAGCGGGCTTCAACATCGGCTACTTCCTGCCCGCGGGCAGAGGTGGCAAAGAATACGCAAATCATCATTATCGAAGCAGTTTGAACCAATTTATTCATGTATAAAATAGTTTAAAAGTTAACGTTTGTAAATAAAAATCCGCCATCCCGGCCCTTTTTAAGGTGTCGGCATGGCGGACGCTGAATAATATTATCGCCGAACGTATATGGGTTGGGCAATGCCATTTAGGTCGTATACAATCCGACCACCTTTAATTGTCATCTCGCACTCAAACTTACGGTCTCCTTCCAATCTGTAGCCTGTCTTGTCATAAAACCCAAAGTTGCCTTTGCGCATGCCGAGGATAGCGATATCAGCTTCGGCGCCTTCAGAAAGGTGCCCGAGATCCTGACGCTTGATAATCGTTGCCGGCTTCCATGTGCTCGCCTCGATAACCTCCGCAAGAGGCATGCCCATATTCAGGAATTTGGACATCACGCTTAGTTGATCCTTCATTGAAGCGTTCATGCTACCGGTGTGTAAGTCGGTGCTGATTGCATCGGGGTAAAACCCTTCTTTCATCGCAGGGAGTGCCTGAGAGTAATTGAAACTAGCACCGCCATAGCCTACCTCGAAGTTGATTCCACGTTTGCGCGCTTCCCAGACAAACGGTTTTACTTTGCCAGCCGTCTCGTCAACAATTGTTTCGCGCACATTTCCGGGTAATAGGGTATAAGTGTGTGCAAAAATATCCCCGGGACGGAGGCGCTTCATGAAAAGCTCTTCTATCGATAGAGGAGGAGTGGCACCGCCAAAATCGATGATCACCGGCATGTCGGCCTGGCGGCCAGCTTCAGTAACCCGTTCAACCGCGGTCCAGTCATGTCCGTCGTAGTGAGCTAGCTTGAAACCGACTACATATTGGCGATTGGCAAGTGCCGTCTGTGCAGCTAATTTGGGATCCATATCCGCCGTGTTTTGCTCGTATGAACCACCGCGCATGCCTTCTCCGACGATATTGAGGAATGATAACACGCGCGTTTGCGCCTGGTCTATAATATTTTCTTTGAAGGTACGGAAAGAACGCCATCCGGCGCCACCGCAATCAACGATCGTCGTAACACCTACGCGGAACGTAAACCCATCAGGCACCACAGCCACGCTGCCATTACTGAGGTAATTAGACCGGTCGGGGCCGTAAAACACGTGGCCATGAATGTCGATGATACCGGGAGTTATATACATTCCTTCCGCCTGCACCACCTGCTTTGCGCCGTCGGTAGGGATGTTCTTCGCCACTTTTGCGATTTTTCCGTCCAGAACAGCTACATCCATCGGACCATCAACGCTGTTTTTGGGATCGATGACATGGCCACCTTTGATCACCAAATCATAAGACTGCTGCGCGAAACTCGTAAACGCAGCAAAAAGTAACAAACAGATAATAGAAATACGCATAATAAATTAGATATATAAGAATATGTGCAAAACGAAGTACTCGAAAATACCTAATGTTTTCGGAATACTTCGTTTTGTTGGTTAAATTCGGTTATACAAGTTCGAGAAAAACTATACCACTGCGGATAGCTCTTCATGCAGACGCTTGGCTACTATTTCAGCTTCGCCCGGTTCCAACATGAAGACAGTAAGATTCACACCCTCGCCATTTCGCATCACCTCAATCGAGGGGTTCCCCATCCTCAGCCTCTCAATGAGTTCCTGACTTTTGATTTTCACGCGGTTGTCCCAGGTAATCGTAAGTGTAGGTGTATGGTTGGCTATCGGTGGAACAGTAACATTGGTTGACACACCTGCCACCTTTTTGACCGCCTGTTCGATTGTCGCTACCCGGTTTTCCCAGTCTTTCCATTCCTTTTCGTGATCGGTCTTGATATATTTGTCGAGGGCTACGTACATTCCAAGGATTTCTTCTTTATTCACCTTCATGCCCCGGCCAATATTGCCTCCGCGAGGCGGCGCATTCAAACGTGCCGCGGCGATGAGGTCTTTCCGGCCCATCAAAATACCGGCGCTTTGCGGGCCTTTAATTGCTTTACCACCTGATACACACACCAGGTCAAAGCCCAGGTCGTTGTATTTCCAGAGGTTTTCGACAGGAGGGACGTCCGCAGCCATGTCAATCATAGCCGGAATACCGTGTTTGTGACAAAGCGCGATCCACTCTTCGTGACGGATGGCGCCATCGTTGGCTGCTGCGTTTAAAAACCACGTCATTGCCGTACGGTCGCTGACAGCTGCCTCAAAATCGGCAGGTGTTTCAATTTCCACGATTTTTATACCGGTATTAGTGAGCGCGTGGACATAGCCCGTGTTATGGGCTTTTTGAACGATTACTTCTGATTTTAGACCGTCTACATTCGGCAGTTGTGCGACCTTTTTGAGGTCGGTACCTGTAAGTACCCCAGCGGTACCTAAAACCAGCGCTGACCAACAACCCGCGGTAACCATGGCCGCTTCAGCATGGCATAACGCCGCAATCTTTTCGCCGACGCGATCCTGTACCTCGTCCAGCATCATGAACTTCCGCGAAGACGTTTGTATTGCTTGTATCACCTCGGGTTGCATGAGCGAGGCCGTCATTGCGGTATACGTTCCGGCAGCGTTAATAAACGAACGTATACCCAGATCTTCGACCAGTCCGCGTGCCTGGGCTGCCATTGCCGCTTCTGGCGCCGCGGCTTTCGCCGTTGCCCCAACAATACCACCGGCCAACGGCGTAACCGATAAATACTTGAGTGCTTCTCTCCTTTTCATTATTTAGAAAGTTAAATTAATTAGATAGTTAGAAATCTTTAGCAACCAAAGTTATCATTTTTCAAAAACTTTCCCAATAAAAGATCGGGTTATGAGATCGTTTTTATCGTAACCTTTTTTGCTCCATCATTAGAATGGTCATCAGGTTTCACAGCTAAGTCGGTTAGTCGCAGAATTGGGTTTGAACGCTTTTAGAGCGCTTCGTAGGTAAGTCGTTCTAGTAGACCGTGGTCGCTACTCAATCGTTATCATGCCAATTTAAAATTAAATGCGTACAACAAGCAATAGTTCGGGAACCCGCCGTCAATACTCCGGCTGAATGTTTGCAAAGCGCGAACCCGAAAGGCGCCTAAGCTTACGTTTTGCCTGACCGCTATTTCTCCTCTTCTTCATCGGACGGATATTGTCCCATTTTCCTTATTTTTTGGTCAGCCTGGGATGGCAATGTGCCGCCTTGTTCTTCTTTTTTCCGCAATTTTTCGCCCGGATTTCCGGTTTGACTGAGTTCTCCGGCCTTGGTATCGGCGGTTTCTTTATGACTATCGCCCTTAGCTATTTTCTTTTTTGTGCTCATAAGTTTTTGCCCTGACTTGTTGCCTTACTTATGGTCAACAAAAACCGGCGACACTTGTTTAAGTAAGTGCGGCCTTGCAACAGGGGGCGGTTTTACATTCTAAATAATTTCAAACAAATACGCGCTGCGATTGTCAATATTCACGAAGAGACACTGGATAACCAGCGATGAACAAAATCTGAAAATTACTAATAAAAAAGGAATCATTATGGAAGATTTAAGAAAAACGGCCGAAGTGTTGAACGACCTGATCAAGATCAATAACGACCGCATCGAAGGTTATCAACGTGCAATCAGTGAGTTGCCAGAAATTAATGCTGATCTAAAAGGATTGTTTACACGCTTTATCGAACAAAGCGAGGGATTGAAAGCCGAATTGCAACAGCATATTAGTGCCTGGGATGGTAAAGTCGATGCGGAAACCACATTGTCAGGCAAAGTATACCGTGCGTGGATGGACATCAAAGCAGCATTGGCCATGGACGACCGAAAAGCCATTTTGGAGAGCTGTGAATATGGGGAAGACGCCGCTCAGAAGGCCTACCGCCAGGCAGAGCAGGAAGAGGGTATTTCTCCAGCTGCCCGTGCATTGATCACCAACCAGAAAATTCAGTTGCTTGCATCGCATGATCAGGTAAAGGAATTGCGGGATAGGGAGCGGGCTGAGGCTTGATCCGATCATTGAACATCACCGTGCCACCGGTATAGGTGGTCGGTGACTACAAACTTGTAACCATTGATATCTACCACTATGGAAAACCTAAAAAAAGCAGCTGAGTGTCTTCACGATTTGATAGACTTTCACAAGGAACGAATAAACGGCTACAAAAAGGCATTGTCAGCACTTAACGCCGACGAGCGGTGTTTGGAAACGCTTTTTAACGCGTTCATCAAACAGAGCGAAAACATGAAAGCCGAGTTGAACGATCTGGCTTATAGATGCGGCATTGCTGCTCGATTGCGGTCGGAGATGGGTTTGACATGGTCGGTTGTCAAAGCGGTGTTTGACAGTCGGATGCCGACTCATTCCCTGGAGCGCTGCAAGTCCGGAGAAAATGCTTTATTGATTGCCTATCATGGCGTGGAGGGAAGCGATGGGCTGGACCTGGAAATCAGGGAAGTTGTTAAAAAGCAGAAACGCGAAATTATAGCGGCTCGGGATTGGATAGCCCATTTTGAACGCTTTATGATGATGCCAACCACGAGTCAACAGCAGCTGGCAGCTGTATCCTAGATTGGCAATCACGGCGCCTGGTCACAACGAAGGCGGTTTTATCATTCCTGTCGATGATTTTTTCAATACACAATCCCGCTTGCTACTTTGCAGGCGAGGATCGTGTATCAAAGACAAATAAAACTACATGGTGTCAGTTTGCATGGTAGTGGTATCCAGCGGATATACGCTATCCTGCTGCATCGGCCGTTCATCAAAGTAGGTGGTGTCTGACATGTCGTTGTCACGGTTCGTATCCGTACCGTTATTGTTTGCTCCGGGCCCGCAAGCTGCAAATAATGCAAGAGCTAACGAAAAGATGCTTAGTTTTTTCAGATTCATAGTACTAAATGTTTGATGTGTCTTACTCACTGAAAAAAACGCGCCAAGTCGGGCCGGTTGCCATAAAGATCGTTGCATTTCTGTCGAATTCGCGCCTTACGGCGTATTGGTGCGACCGATTCATTTTCACGGGCCAGCGGTAGACGCTGAATACCAAACGGCAATTCCACTATCGTGTACAGTGGAATACAATTAACTATACAGCCGATGATGTAATACCAATATCCAGCTGTTTGTTGTAAATCTGATGACGGCGAAGCCTCGTTTAGGCATCTGCCAGTATAAATAAGCCGCTATGAAACAATCACACCCTAGCGCCACGGATTCACTGAAATTGGATACGCTGTACTCCATTGGGAAAGTGATATCGCAAAAATTAGATGCTGAATTTATTGTTCGTACCGTTATCGAAGCAACGACCCAGGTTTCGGTTGCCGATGTAGGCATCTGCTGTTATTGGGTAAACGGGACTGATGGTCCCCCTTTATATACGGTCGCGGTCGGCGGAAGGGCTACTGAGCTGGAGGCATTCCATGGGTTCCATAAACTTCGGAAATTGCTGCATCGATTTACTGACAAGCAGATTGTCCGACTTGACGCCGCGTACGAATCTAGTGAAATTGATGTTTTGTTCTCTGATTTTGTTGAGCCAGAATCGCCCCCAATTGTCCACAGCCTTGTAGCTCCTATTTATACGGTTACCGCTGAGTTAACTGGAATTGTTTTGCTGGGTTTCTGCCGTACTGACACATATAATGAAGTCGACGAGGATCTTTTGTATAGCATTTCCTCCCAGATGACTGTTGCCTTGGAAAACGCCAGATTGTTTGAAGAGGTCAATGCGCTAAACCAAAAAAAGAATGAATTTATTGCCTTGGCAAGTCACGAGTTGAAAACGCCTCTGGCTACCGTCAAGGGATATCTGCAAATTTTGGAGCGGTACGAAATTAACCAAATCGGCCAGCGCTTTCTCGCGAAGGCGTTGACACAAATCGATCGTATCGAGTCCTTGATTGGTGAATTACTCGATATTTCTAGGATTGAAGCGAACAAACTCGATCTAAATTTCGAAACGTTCGATATCGCCGATTTGGTAGCCGACGTTGTAGAGACGTTTCATTTCAGTAGTCTGACCCACCATATTGTCGTTAGCGACGCGCCGACCATAAGCGTTCAGGCAGACCGCCAGCGAATCGAGCAAGTGGTGATCAACCTCCTGAGTAATGCCATTAAATATTCGCCGGAGTCAGACACCGTTCACGTGTCCTTAGAGACTTCGGATACCTGTGTAACGATCAACGTAACTGACGAGGGAATCGGGATGAGCCCAGAGCAGCAAGCGAAGATTTTTTCGCGGTTTTCGCGTGTGGCCGGAACGTCCAAGATACCCGGACTAGGACTGGGTCTCTACCTAAGTAAGCAGATTATCGATCGCCACGGCGGCCGTATCGGCGTACAAAGCGAAATAGGGAAGGGGTCCACTTTTTTCTTTTCGATACCTCGTTTTAAAGCTGGCGACGGGTGGACAAGGACGCTTTTTGATTAAGGGTAAAGTCGTACGGTGATCTCTAATATTCTAAACACTGCATTCGGTTTTTAGTACACTGCCTGAACCCGTGGTATTATGCGGCTGTTCGAAAAGTAACGGCCGTTTCCTACAGGTTTTCCTCATAACCGCTTTTTGAAAGAATGAGACTGATCCAGAGCCGATTTTGGAATAGCGGTTGTCGTTGGAACTTATATCTACGCGGGTATTAGACTATGCGGGTACACAAACACTAAATTAATGGGCGACCGAGATGCTCCCTTCGTGAGCACCTTGAAAACGTGGCTATTAAATGAACAACCCACGAAGTTATAGGTTTTGGGAATTCAGAACGGCGGATAGCGACCGGCTGAAATCTAATTTTTGAACGCCATTTATCACTGTAAAATCGAATTATATGAGTAGCAAACATGCATCTAATGTAAGCCCAAGTGAGCGGATAATTTCGTTCACTATCGGAGGTGCAATGCTTTACCGATCCTTCAAAACACTGCATCGGCGCCCTGTGTTGGCATTGGCTGCAGGATATCTTGTATACCGGTCCATTGCGGGATACTGTCCGATAAGTCGGTGGATGGGAAAAAAAGACACCCATAATCCGGCAATAAATATTAAATCATACCTCACCATCAATAGGCCGCGGGATGAAGTCTACCGTTATTGGAGAAGACTTCGGAATCTCCCGACTTTTATGAAACACCTCGAGCGTGTAGAAGAAAGGACTGACACCCATTCACATTGGGCGGCCAAACTCCCAGGTATGACTGGAGCGATTGAATGGGACGCCGAGATTGTTGAAGATCAACCGGGTTATTTTATAGGCTGGCGCGCTTTACCGGGATCGATCATCGAGAACGCCGGGAAAGTGGAATTTTCTGACGCACCAGACGGTGCCTCTACGGAGATACAAGCGGTATTTAGCTATCATCCGCCAGCCGGGAGTGTTGGCACCGGCATCGCCCGTTTATTGAATCCACTGTTGAAGACAATGATAGAAGGAGAGATATGGAATTTTAAGCGCATCATGGAAGCGGGGGAGATACCGACAACAGCGGGGCAGCCAAATGGCCGTCGTAATGGAAAAACGAAAGTTATTTAATGCATTCCTGACGGACGGCGATAAGTTAAATACACAAAAAACAGATAAAGATGAAGGCACTATGCTGGAACGGCGTGAGAGACCTGCGAACGGAGACCGTGGAAGATCCGAAAATCCTAAACCCGAAAGACGCGGTGGTTAGGGTGACAATGAGTTCGGTATGTGGTTCGGACCTGCATCTGATCAATGGGTTTATACCGTCTATGCAGGCCGGCGACATCTTAGGGCATGAGTTTATTGGTGAAGTGGTAGAAGTGGGGCATGACGTGCGGGACTTGGCTGTTGGCGACCGAGTAGTCGTGATTTCGGTAATTGGCTGCGGCGAATGCGGTTATTGCCAGCGGCAACTATGGTCGCTTTGCGACAACTCAAATCCTAATGCGCTCATGCAGGAAAAGATCTTCCAATATCCGACTGCGGGTATTTTTGGCTACTCGCATCTTTTCGGCGGCTATGCGGGTAGTCATGCCGAGTATATCCGCGTGCCGTTTGCCGATTATGGTGCTTTTAAAATTCCGGAGGAAATTCGAGACGAACAAGCGGTGTTTGTGTCCGACGGAGTGCCTACGGGATATATGGCAGCGGAGATGGCCGGCGTAAAGCCAGGTGATATTGTAGCGGTGTGGGGCGCAGGTGGCGTTGGACAGATGGCTATCCAAAGTGCTTACCTAATGGGCGCAGAACGTGTAATTGCTATCGACAGACTGGATTACCGGCTTGCGGCCGCGGCAACACATGGCAAGGCAGAGGTTATTAATTTTGAAAGTGCAGATGTCCTTGAAACGTTGAAGGAAGCTACCGGCGGAAGGGGGCCGGATTGCTGCATTGACGCAGTTGGCATGGAAGCAAATAGTACCGGACTGGAACATTATTACGACCGTACGAAGCAATTTCTTAAGATGGAAACCGATCGACCAGCGGTACTTCGGCAGGCGATTGCCGCTTGTAGGAAGGGAGGTACGGTGTCGGTAGTGGGGGTGTACGCCGGCGTGGCCGATAAAATTCCGATGGGACTTTTTTTGAATAAGAACCTCACAATGCGGGGTGGACAGATGCATGGTCAACGCTACGCGCGACTGCTTTTAGAGCTGATTCGAGACGGCCGGCTAACCCCGGAGTTCTTGCTCACTCACCGGGTTTCGTTGGAAAACGGCGCGGCTGCCTATCGCATGTTTAACGAACGTAATGACGGATGCCTTCGCGCCGTGTTCACGCCCTAGCATTATTACGAAAAGCTAAAGCCCGTTTCGCTTAAGAAACGGGCTAAAAAAATCAATATAGCTTCGATATCATTGTGCCACGTTGGCTTGTTCCATGGCGATATCTGTAAGTTTGGTGTCGGTTTCTTTTTCTTCATTGAGTGTCATACTCAATAATTCTTCGGCTTCCCGATGTTCCATTAATTTCGCGTAGGTGACGAGACACCCGTAGGAAGCAATTTCGTAATGCTCTGCCTTTTGGGCGGCGGCGATAAGCGCTGCGTCCAACACTTCGGAATTTTCAAATTCTTCCATCATTTCTTCGGCTTCTTCCAGGAGGCTTTCCATACCTACACATTTTTTTGCCCGTGCGGACATGCCAATGGTCTCAAAAACCTGTTTCAATCGATCGATATGCGTTTCAGTTTCGGTGTAATGCTGCTCAAACGCAGTCTTGAGCGATTCACGCTCGGCTTTTGAAGCCATCTTTTTGAGGCCTTTCAGTAACTGTTTTTCGGCACTTAGCACATCTCTCAATTCGTCTACGAACAGTTCATGAAGGTGGGCATTAGGCATGTTGCCGTTTTTTGTTGTATTTGCCATGGTACTTAATTAATTTGGTTTACATATCCTATCCATTTTTTATGCCCCGACGGCGAAAAGCCACGGCGTGATCGACTAACGAGGTGATTCATGTCGGCAACTTGTTGGTTAATAACGATTTGTGTGATGGGCAGTGGCGTGGTAGTGAACCGCGAGTTTAAGTCTGAGTTTTTTCTAGATGAACGAATTGTCCTGTTTAATGGTCTCGCATGTCAGCTTCACTAAACTTTAACTCCACAATTGGTTATCGCCTCCGCCTAACAACCGGTTCAATCGCTGCTCCAATTTATGGCCGTGATATTGTTCCAAGGTATTTTTTAAATCAATTGTAGAACGGATGTGTTAGTATCAAAACACATCGTAATATCGTAAGCTATGGGAAAGACAAGAAACGGGGAATTTATCCCACCAAAAGGACGCCCTTCCGGCGATGGCCGGGGCAAAGGGCTTACAGATGCATTTGCAGTAAATAGCGACGAGAAAGATCGGGAACTTACCGAAAAATACCTGAATGATCCGGATGAACCGGCCGCAAATGTGCATACGCGGCATCATAATCGAAATACGGATAAAGGCCGAACCGAACAGAGCGAAGAAAACAGGTAATCTACCGATAACACGCCTCGGTTATTCATCAAAATAATAAGAAAATATGGAAAAAGTGACGAAAGAAGATTTCGCGGCGCTTGTCGAGGAACAGTTGCCCGCTCCCTGTATCTCATTCTATCAACCTACGCATGCCTCAGGAGTAGCGGTAAACGAACGGCATGATCTCATCGTGTTTAAGAACATGCTGCAAGAGGCAAGCCGCGAATTGGTCAGCAAGGGGCTGTCAACTCAGGAAATAGAAGCACTGCTGAAGCCTGCTCAGGAATTACTTCGGTCCGACTCATTTTGGCTGAACCAGTCGAAAGGCCTTGCGGTATTTATTGCTAAGGGTTTTTTTAAGACGTTGAAGTTGCCCGAACCGGTCAAGCAAGAACTGCACGTAAATGCTACCTTTCACCTGAGCCCGCTGGTACCGTTTGTTGGCCGGTCAGACTATTTTTATCTGCTGGTGTTCAGCAAAAATACCTCGTCTTTTTATAAGGGCGATGCTTTCGGCCTAAAACGGATGGACGTTGAAGGCCTGCCACAGGGAATGAACGATGTCATCCATTTCGAGGAAAAGAGTGCCCGTAAATTGTTTCGAGGCGGGGGTACTGCCACCCCCGGAGCGGGCGCAAACTTCCACGGACACGGCAGTGGATTGGCCGACGACAGGGAGTATTTGATGCAGTATCTTACGGAAATTGACCAAACGTTACATACAGAAGTACTTGGTAACGAACGGGTTCCACTTCTCCTAGCAGCAGTCGACTATATGGTAGGTGCCTATCGCCAAGCCTCCAGTTACAACTACCTCGTTGAAAAAGCGATAATCGGGAATTATGACCATGAGGACCTACGTTCCCTATTTCAGCGGTCGCTCGAGATCATGGCTCCTTATTTTGAAGAACGAAGTAAACGAGCCCTGGAGAATTACTACAACCAACTAGCCACCCCCCGAACCTCTTCCATGCCGGATAAGGTAATACCAGCCAGCTTTTACAAGCAGGTCTCCGACCTGTTTGCCGAGAAAGGTGTCCACATATGGGGTAAATTCGACGAACAGTCCAATACATTGACCGTCCACGAAGAAAAACAGGATGGAGACGAGTGTTTGATCAACCTAGCGGTTGTCAATACGTTAATGAACGGTGGCGACGTACACATTTTGGACGCAGATCGTATGCCGAAACAGGCGGTAATTGCGGCAACGATGCGATATTAACCCATTAATAAAAAGAGTAAAAACAAGGATATGATGTTAGCGATGAACTATCGCGGTCCACGAAACGTACGGATAGACCGCAAACCCTACCCCGAAATTCTTCACCCAAATGATGCTATCGTCCGCGTGACCAGGTCGTGTATTTGTGGATCCGACCTGCATTTATATCACGGTATGGTACCCGATACCCGGGTGGGCACCACGTTTGGCCATGAGTTTATCGGCGTAGTCGAAGAAATAGGACCATCCGTACAGCAGTTAAAAAAGGGCGACCACGTTATTGTGCCATTTAACATTGCCTGCGGGACGTGTGCGTTTTGTAAACAAGAGCTGTACGGCAACTGTCACGAGTCCAATAGCCAAGCCACGGCGGTTGGAGGTATTTTTGGCTATTCCCATACTGCGGGCGGCTTTGACGGAGGACAAGCAGAATATGTTCGTGTCCCTTATGCAGATGTCGGCCCCATGATCATTCCACCGGAGATGGATGCCGATGACGCTGTGCTGTTGACCGACGTGCTACCCACCGGTTATCAGGCGGCGGAGATGGGCGGAATCAAAAAAGGCGATACGGTAGTCATTTTCGGCGCAGGACCTGTTGGCATTATGGCCGCCAAGTGTTCATGGTTATTCGGTGCCGGTCGCGTGATTGTGATCGACCACCTTGAATATCGGCTGGAATTCGTACGGAATTACGCACAGTGTGAAGCATATAACTTCAGATCCCTGAATGACCCGGTTGTGTTCTTAAAAAAGGAAACGGGGTGGCTGGGTGCCGACGTTTGTATCGATGCGGTGGGAGCTGACGCAGCAGGAAGTGCACTCCATACCATCACCGGCAAGAAACTCATGCTACAAGCTGGCGCTGCCATAGCACTTCATTGGGCGATCAACTCGGTTAAAAAGGGCGGGATCGTCTCCATTGTCGGCGTCTATGGACCTACTGGCAACTTGATCCCGATAGGTAATGTGGTTAATAAAGGCATTACTATCAGAGCGAACCAAGCTTCGGTCAAACGACTTTTGCCGAAATTAATCAGCCACATTCAAGCGGGGTATATCGATCCTAAGGCAATTATTACCCATCGTGTTCCGTTGGAGGAAGTGGCCGACGCCTATCATATTTTTTCCAGTAAGCTGGATAACTGCATCAAGCCGGTGCTGATCCCACCATCTGCAAGAAACTAAATCAATACAAACGCCATGGAAACGAAAAATACAAACTATTTGAATATAAAAGGTTGGGGCGTTGATGCCGATCCAAAGAATGAGCCAACTTATCCCATGAAGCGGTATACTGGTGACGATCACGGTAGACTAACCTGGATTAGGCCAACGCAACAGCCGGAGACGATCGAGGTACTTCGTTCGATAGAGCGACCAACCGTGTCAGCCGTGTTCGGTACAGCACAGCCGCCATCCGGACTAAGCGGTATAATCCGCCGGCAGGCATTTAAATACAGTGAATCAAGTTTCAACCATTGGCTGCCGTTGCTGTTGGCCGACCGGATTAATGTCGTGGAAGGCCTCATTGACGACGTGGTACACGGGCGAATGTCCAGTCTTTTGAAGGACTATATGGGAAAGGGGGCGAAGGCGCAGGGCCGACGTCGGACGACGCTTGGCGTAGTGGCGGGCGTGGTGCTGATGTCATTTGCTGCGTCTTACCTGTTTAAACACCGAAGAAAAAATAATTGATTATAAGACAACGTATTTATGGAACAGATAAATATTCCCCAATCCTGTCAGGTTTTACTCGACTTCGAGGCAGAAAACATATCCAGTGTCGTTCGTGAACTCCGGCCAACGATATTTATGGAAGACGGCGGCTACCGGTGCGTCCTCGGTCCAAATTTGCAACAGGGCATTGTCGGCAACGGCGAAACGCCTGCTGCGGCCCTCGCCGAATGGGAGCGGCAGTTGAAGGCTCGGATCGAAACCTTATCAGATGACGATGAGGTCGCGTACTATGCGGCCGAACTGCTCAACGCGTCAAATAGGAAAGTTTGGTGACAGACAACCGATTGTTGACAATGGATAGACTTAAAGGTAAAGTAGCGCTCGTCACCGGCTCCGATTCCGGTATCGGACGAGCTATTGCTATCGCATTCGCGCGCGAAGGCGCTCGTGTAGTGATCACATACCGTTCAGATGAGGAGGGTGGAAAGAAGACGGTTGAAATGATCAAAAGTCTTGGTGGCCACTCAATTTGTCTAAGGTTGGATGTCAGTGTGGAGGCAGAAGTACAAGCAGTCTTTGAGCAAGCGATTGCCCGTTTTGGCCAGTTGGATATTCTGGTAAACAATGCCGGCGTAAATGGCAGTAACATCCCCGTCGCAGATATGGAAACCGAAGTATTCGACATTTGCCTAAAGACCAACCTTTATGGGCCGTTTTTTTGCAGTCGGGAGTATTTGCGGCGAAGGCGACATGAATCCGGCGGCCATATCATCTTTATTAGCTCGATTCATGAAGAGGTAAATACTGCTGGAAATGCAGATTACAATGCTTCTAAAGCGGGTCTTAGAAATCTAAGCAGGAGTTTGGCGTTGGAACTGGCTGATAAAGGAATCCGGGTGAACAATATCGCACCGGGGATGATCCTTACTGAAATGAATCAGGACGCTGTGGACGACCAATCGATTCGAAAGAAACGGGAACAACACATTCCCATGAAACGCGCTGGCAAACCGGAAGACGTGGCAGGGCTCGCTGTATTTCTCGCTTCGGAAGAGAGCGGATACGTTACGGGAGCCACATTCGTTGTTGATGGTGGGTTGATGATTAACTTGGGACAGGGCGCATAATTAGCCTAAGAAAAGCGGATCATAGTAATGGAATCACCTTCTCACCAAAATCCCGTATAAAGGTTTCCTGTTCGCGGTTTACATTGTGCAATATTAGGGTGTCTATATCAAGTGCATTGTAGGCTTTAAGCCATTCGATGTGCTGTTGTGGCTCGTTTGATATATATACCGTCTCATTCAAGTCTTCTGGTTTTACAAAACGGGCCGCGGCTTCAAACTGAGCCGGCTGCCATAACTCCGCAAGCAACGAGTTGTCCAAAATATTGGTCCGCCATTGCTGGAAGGCGTCTGCATATGCAGTCGCGCGACTCCGGGCATATGAAAGTGGTACCTTTACATAAATGGGCTTACCAATTCCGCCGCCATCGCGGAACCGCTCAATAACCCGCTTCAAACGATCCAGTGGACAACCCACGGTGAGCAGGCCCTCTGCCCAACCGCCCATCCAATGCGCAGTCTCTTCAGAAATAGCCGCACCAAATACGCGTGGCGGCATGGCCGGCAGCGTATATAAACGTGCCTCTTTGAGGTAACTAAAGCCGTCGCTACTCACTGTGTTTCCAGCTAGTAGCTGTTTAATAATGTGAAAACTTTCCAACAGCCGACCGTTTCGAGCCGATTTCGACGGCCACCGAGCATCGACGGGCCGTTCATTTATTGCCTCTCCGCTTCCTAGAGCAATCCAAAGCCGACCTGGAAACATCTCCCCAAGCGTGGCTATCGCCTGAGCCACGATTGCGGGGTGATGTCTCGGACCCGGTGCACAGATGAGCCCGAAAGGTAATGAGGATGTGCGCATCGCTGCGCCGAGCCATGAAAGCGTATGTCCGCTTTGTCCCTGCCGTTCGTTCCAAGGCTGAAAATGGTCAGACGAATGTATGGCGTGGAAGCCTGTACGTTCGGCTAGATCGGCATAATGCAATAGCGCCGACGGGGGAAACTGCTCTTGCGAAGCGTGGTAAGCGATTTTAACCATCCGCGATTCGTTTTATTGCTTAGGTTTCCGCGTCCCACGCCTGCGTCCCCCAAGCTGACCTTCGTTATCCGCCAGCAACGCATCAGCCGAGCCAGGTCCACCTGACGTCGCCTCATCCCCAGAAGAGCTGGATCCCGCGCCAGGATCCATGCCGCTTATACTGTCTTTCATGGCATCGATTGCGGGGTCCGACTCCGTGGCTAGGGTATTCGTGTCGGTCGGCTGAGATTCTTCCTTCATGGCCGGTTCGATTGCGGCATCCGAGTTGATGTCCTGATTCGCCAAGTCAGTTAATAAACTGTCCGCACGTTTTTCTTCTGCTAGGGTTTCCTTCAACAACTCGGCCGCCTCATTGAGGCCGAGTGTTGTTGCTAGCGTTGCCAAACTTCCGTAAGCGGCAATCTCATAATGCTCGACTTTTTGGGCAGCGACGATCAGGGCGGCATCACGATGTGCCGAGCCGTCCTCCGTTTCGTCGATCACTTGCCACCCTTCATCGAAAAGTCCCTGCATCCCCACACAGAAGAGTGGCTGCGCACCGATGCCCTGCAAGTAAAAGATTTTTTCAAGGCGGCTGACGTGGTTTTGGGTTTCTTCCCGGTGACGGCCGAAAGCGGTGGATAGCTCACTTGTGCTTGCGCGCTCTTCCATGGTTTCAAGCACGTCACGCAGATGTAGCTCGCACCAATAAATTTCCTTCAATAGGGTCTGGTAAAATAACTGTAAGCCAGACACCGATTCTTTTTCTTCTTCTTCCATTTTCGTTAAGAATTTTGTCCATTAATTAGCGTGTCAGTAGCCGGGAAACCGGTGTGAAAGACGCCCTATTGCATAACACTCCATTGCCGCGCGGGTTTTCGGATTTTATACATCCGATTGGTGGGTTTTACTCGGTTTGCGGCCTTCCTTGATGCTTATGTTCGGCGCTGTCGGGATCGTTTGTCAGCACCACCTGCCAAACTTCTCCTTTCTCCCAAGCGTTTGCCAACGGATCAACTTTTGGCATGGGTATATCAGCGCGGTTTTTACGAATATCTTCGGTAGAGATGTCAAACCGTTCGTCCCGGGCCGACAACAATTCATCACGAAGCTGACCGTCTTTGGTAAATCCCATCATGATCATGGGCGCTCCTAGTGGAAGCGTACGTTGCTGATCGGTGTGCCACGTGTGAATGGTCTTACCGTAGGTAGAAACCAATTTTTCCATCAATTCGTGCTCCGCTACCTGAGGTATGCCCGGTGCAATCAGGCTACCCGACTTCACCTCGTGATGATGGGAGTGCCATAGTTTTTTTTCTTCGTCAGGAAGTTGCGCAAACAACTTTTCGGAAATGATGTATTCCACCCCCATGATCTTGGCATCCTCACCGTTGCCATCATAAATGATCGCTTGATAAACATCTTCGTTAAGCTGGGAAACATAATGGTGAGCTTCCATCTGCGCACCGATATTTCCATTATAGAAGTGAAAGCCGTTTAGGTAGCTGTTTATTTGACTCAGTGGGGTCTTACGCTGCAACAAGTCGGCGCCGGTTTCAAGCACCTGATCCTTGCCAGTCTTTGTCGAGCCGGGAGCAGTGACGTTCGACTGGGTATTGTTTCCACCACAAGACGCCGCTATAAAGAGTACCACCAAATACAGATTTGTGGATCGAGCGGTTATGGGTGTATAATTTCTACGTGTGGGAATAATTGTATTTTTTTTCATGATTGAGAAACTAAGTGGAGTTGCTGCCTCGTGTAGAAGAGGAAGCGTAATAAACAATATGATCACCGTCGATAATATAGATCCGACCGTTGCAGACACGATAAAGTCCAACGCCTTCATTCGGAGCATAATCTATTAGCTGTTGCTGCGAAAGCAAGGAGGGCAACAGTTAAAACGCGGAGCAGCTATTGAAAAATGCGTTGTCCCATGTCGCAACGTCCTTTAATTATGTTGGTACTTTTGAACGCTAACAACTTAAGGACCCGCTGGTTTGGTTAAACATGAATTCGCTTACGCAGACCTTACTTTAATCGGGATGGATGACTTGAATCAGGATAAAGACGTTCACAAAATAGAGGTAATCTAAGACCTCAAGGTTGTATTTTACACCAACAATAGCTATGGGCTGTTAGGCAAAATTTAATTCCTTCACCGGATAGGACCACCTGTTCCGCCTGTCCAAACAAAGCAGTTATTTTTTTTGCTGCCCTGATCGGGTCAATAGTTGTCTCTATCTCGTTTGCCCCAAAATTATGCAGCACAAGTAGCAGCTGGTCATCCGTCTGGTACTGATAGGCTAGAACCGCGTCATTGTCCGCCTTCAGAACACTAAAACGACCGTGTGCGAAAAACTCGGATTCCGAATCACGGATGTAAATCATCTTTCTAACGGCACGCAGTAAGGATTCGTCTTCTTTTTCCTGTGCTTCTACGTTTATGTGTTCATAGGAAAAGCATCCCTGTCGGATCAGTGGGTATTGCATCGCCTGCGGCGCCACGTCGGAGAACCCCGCATTCCGGTTTTGCGACCACTGCATCGCCGTGCGGACGCTTTTCCGCTCGGGAAGATTTAAGTCGTCACCCATTCCGATTTCTTCACCATAGCGGATTACAGGCACACCCGGGAACGTCAACAGTAGGCTAAAGGCCAGCCTTACCCGGCTTTGGTCATGTACCATCGGAGGCAGCCGCCGCCGGATACCCCGATCATAGATAACCATTGATGGATCCGGCGCAAACGTTTCAATCACAAGTAGTCGGTCCGCCTCGGTGAGCCGCTCCAGATCCAATTCATCGTGGTTACGGATAAAATTTAAATAGGGACGCTTTCCGTGATCGGGAAGCCTGCGGAAAGCATTGACCAGTGGCGTTGCTTTTCCTTTTGCGAGGGCTAAGAAGAGGTAATTGTTAAGGAAAAAATTAAAAAGGCCATTTAATTTATTGTCTTGGTAAAAGCTGGGATAATCCTCTGGCTCTACATCAGCCTCTCCAATTAATATGGCCGCTGGATTATGCCTTTTTACCGCTTTTTGCCAAGCGTCTAACAAGTCAAACGGATCGCCTTCAAACTCGCTGTCACCTTTATTACGGAGAATGTGCGGCACTGCGTCTATGCGAAACCCATCGATACCTTTTGCCATCCAAAAGTCGATGATCTTCAAAATTTCTTTTCGAACCCGGGGATTTACGATGTTTAAATCCGGCTGGTGTTTATAAAATGTGTGGTAAAAATATGCAGAAGCCTGGGGATGATACTCCCAGTTACTGTCTTCAACGGTTTCAAATACAACATCTTCCCTATCGTTTTCCGGCTTATCTTTTTTCCAAATGTAATAATCGCGATAAACCGACCGCGGTTGCTCTACTGCGCGCTTAAACCATGGATGTGCTATACTCGTATGATTAATTACTAAATCGAGGATGATCTTCACGCCATGAGCCTTCGCTTTTTTAACCAGATGTTCGAAATCGTCAAAGTCACCAAACACCGGGTCGATCCGGCAGTAGTCCAACACGTCATAGCCATCATCCTGGTTATTCGAACAATAAAAGGGTGTCATCCAAATGCAATTTATTCCTAATCGCACCAGGTAGTCGAATTTGCTTACCAACCCCTTAAGATCACCTATCCCGTCTTCGTTTCCGTCCTTGAAGCTACGGACATCAAGGGAATAAACGATAGCTTTCTTAAACCAGTGTAGGTTGTCGTCTTGCTGCATCGGCTACGGCGAGGCTATTGGTCCTTGTTTGTCGGTTCCTGCTGTTTGCCCATTCTTTCGGTGGCCGCACGGTCAGGCATGATTTGACTTTGAACGACCAGCATTTTGTTTTTGAAACCGGACACAACCATGTCCTTTCCATCCATAAGCGCTTGATATCCGTCTTTGGCGACCTCCGCTGGATCGGCTAAGTCGCTTTCCTGCACAATTTTTGCCTGTTCCATGTCTGCCTTGCTAAAGAAGTCAGTATCGGTGGCACCTGGAAGTAACGACGTCACCGTGATGCCTGTATCCTTTAACTCACTGCGGATTGCCTCGCTAAAAAAGTGGACGAACGCTTTGGTACCGTGGTATACCGCCTGATAAGGCCCGGGCACCTTTCCAGCAATAGACGAAAGGTTTAGGATTTTACCTGTATTGCGAGCGAGCATATCTTTTAAAAAGTGCTTGGTTAGGACAACGGAGGCCCTGATATTTAACTGAATAATATCCAATTCGCGATCCAGGTCTGTATCCATGAATTTACCGTAAACACCCTGACCGGCGTTATTAATCAATATATCGACGGTGAGATTTTTAGCTTTAACCATTTCATAGACCCGATAGGGGGCATCGCCTTCAAATAAATCTTTCTGAATGGTAACCACCTCAATTGGATACCGGTGCATGAGTTGTCGCCGTACTTCATTCAGTTTCACTGGGTCCCGCGCTACGATGATAAGGTTGTACCGATCAGCCGCCAGAAGTTTAGCCAGTTCCAGGCCGATCCCGTTGGTTCCCCCAGTAATGAGTGCAAAGTTGTTTGTGTTCATAATAAGATGCTTTATTCCATGCCGTTTTAACTAAACAGTCTCAAGTGGTGGTAGTTTTAAGAAATTTCAAGTCTCCCGGCCTGGGCCGAAGGAGAAAGGCGAAACAATGGAACCAGTAAACTGTTGATCTGGTATTATGAACGTAAGCGATTTCGTTATCAACCGGCTCAAAGCGTGGAACGTTGTCCGTATTTTTGGCTATCCGGGGGATGGTATAAATGGGATATTAGGCGCGCTGCACCGTAATCCCGATCTTCAATTCGTCCAGACCCGGCACGAAGAAATGGCAGCATTTATGGCTTGCGCCCATGCGAAGTTCACGCATACACCTGGGGTATGCTTAGCCACTTCCGGCCCCGGAGCAATTCACCTGCTGAATGGATTATACGATGCCAAGCTGGATCACCAGCCCGTGGTTGCGATCATTGGGCAGCAGCGTCGAACGGCTTTGGGAGGACATTATCAGCAAGAGGTCGACCTACTTTCACTGTTTAAGGATGTAGCGGGTGATTACGTGCATATGGTTACCCATCCCGCGCAAGTAAGACAGGTCGTGGATCGCGCCCTGCGAATCTCCTGTGCCAAACGAACCGTTACCGCCATAATTCTTCCTAATGACCTGCAAGAAGAACCGGCAGTAATTGAGCCACCACGTGAGCATGGCTACATGGTCACGGGTGCCGGAATTTCAAGATCCCGGATCGTTCCACATAAAGCCGATTTGCTGAAGGCCGCGCAAATCCTGAACGAGGGAAAACGGGTAGCCATACTAGTTGGTGCGGGGGCTATCGGTGCAGCTACAGAAGTTGAGTCATTAGCCGAAAAATTGGGCGCCGGAGTAGCCAAAGCGCTACTTGGCAAATCAGTGCTTCCTGATGACTTGCCTTATGTAACCGGCTCGATCGGTATGCTCGGGACGAAACCTAGTTGGGAATTAATGGACAACTGCGATACCTTGCTGATGATTGGTAGCGGATTTCCTTATGCCGAATATCTTCCAGAGCCGGGCAAGGCCCGAGGCGTCCAGATTGACATCGACGGTGGAATGCTGAGTCTCCGTTACCCAATGGATGTAAACCTCCTTGGAGACAGTGTCGCCACCCTTCAGGAACTACTGCCACTGATCGAATATAAAACGGATCGAAGCTGGCAGGAGAGAATCACGGATAGCGTAGATACCTGGTGGGAGACCGTCGAAAAACGCGCTGAACAAGCTGCCGATCCCATTAACCCGCAATTAGTAATACAACGCCTTTCTCCCAGGCTGCCTGATTTTAGTGTTGTTACTGCCGATTCAGGCACTTCCGCATTCTGGTACGCACGGAATTTGCGTATACGCAAGGGTATGTTGGCGTCACTATCAGGAAACCTGGCAACCATGTGCCCCGCTGTGCCGTATGCCGTCGCCGCCAAATTTGCGTATCCAGACCGTATGGCCGTTGCAATTTCTGGAGACGGCGCAATGCAAATGCTCGGACTGAATGAACTTATTACCGTTGCAAAGTATTGGAAAACTTGGAACGATCCGCGGTTGCTGATTGTTGTCTTAAACAACCGCGATCTAAATATGGTCACCTGGGAACAGCGGATGCTCTCCGGAGAACCGAAATTTGAAGCTTCACAGGATATTCCGGACGTTAACTATGCTGCATTTGCACAATTAATCGGCCTTAAGGGTATCCGGGTGGAGCGACCGGATGAAATTGACGCGGCACTTGATAACGCGTTTAGCGCGGATACTCCCACAGTCTTGGACGTGGTGGTAGACGCCAATGTACCATTGATTCCTTCACATATCGACCCGAAAACCTGGAAACGGTTTAGCCGGGCACTGCTGAAAGGCGATCCCGAACAATCGGGCATGATAAGACAAATCATTAGGGAATCTATGCAGGGTGGGATTTCATAACCGAATATGGATCTACAAAACACGATCACTCCACCGTCCGACCGGCTAATGAAATACATCACCCAAACGCCCAGTTACTTGCCCAATCAACGGGTAAAGCTGCTGTCGAGCGGCCAGTCTTACTTTAAATTGCTGATTCAACTGATCGACCAAGCCACCCAATGTATTCATCTCCAAGTGTATATCTATGAACCGGATGACACCGGGCAGGAAGTAGCCGACGCACTGATCCGGGCGGCGAAGCGGGGCGTAAAGATCTATGTTTTGGTAGATGGTTACGGTTCCCAAGGGCTGAAACGGACTTTTTTTAATCAGTTTACCGACAATGGAATTCATTTCCGTTTCTTCCAGCCACTTTTTAAAAGCAAAGATTTCTATCTAGGGCGGCGCATGCACCAAAAAGTAGTCGTTGTCGACGCAAGGCACGCGTTGGTTACCGGAATCAATATTGGCGACCGCTACAACGATAAGCCAGGCCAACCCGCTTGGCTGGATTTTGGTGTCCATGTAACGGGGGAGATCGCCGTTAAGCTCTGTCAACTTTGCTGGACGACCTGGCGAAATTTTAAACGAATAAAAAACGCCCCTTGCGACCCCGTCGCCTCCGTAATGGAGGCGAGTGACCTGCACACGGCCGAGGTACGCATACGCAGAAACGATTGGGTACGACGTAAGCATGAAATATCAGACACCTATAAGGAAATCTTACAGCAGGCAAAAGACCGCGTCATTATCCTTTCAAGTTATTTCTTGCCAGGATATGCCGTGCGACAGGACATCAAAGCTGCAAGGCGTCGCGGGGTGGAAGTCGAACTGATCATCTGTAGTCGCATGGACGTCCCTTTGGTGAAAGATGCCGAGCGTTTTATGTATGATTGGCTGCTCAAACATGGTGTCAGGATACACGAATATGCAGGAAATATACTACATGGCAAATTAGCTGTTTGCGACGCCGAGTGGATGACCATAGGGTCGTTCAACGTCAATGACCTAAGCGCCCGGGCCAGCGTCGAGTTAAATCTTGATATACGAAGCGGAGTCTTCACCGAGATGGTGGTGGCGCAGATGGAAGAAATCATGCGTAGCAAAGCGATATTCGTAAACGAAACAGCCTTTGCCCGTACCAACACCATTTGGAATCGCTTCTTCCAATGGTTTGCCTTTAAATTCTTACGCCTCCTCTTTTTTATGGGTACCTTTTACATGAGACAGGAAGACCCGCGCGGGAACTGATGATGCCGCGTAAAAAAAATGCCTGTCCGGTTCACCCGAAACTATAAGAAGATTGTCTACTGAATATAACACACCCACGTCGCTTTTTTTCGGGGGGTGGGTGCACCGTATGCGTATCGCGGCTATTTGGACTGTAGATACCAACCGGTTGTAAATATGTTTACCTAAGTTGTGGAATGCCAATGCAAGCGGAAGACCTGTCCAGGCCTTTTTAATGCTGGATTCAAACAAAACATTATAACACAAATAGTACAGGATGGTCAGGCGGGCTCCATATAAGAGAGGCTGCATCGAAGCTGAATTGTCGAACGATACGGACTTAGCATGGCTACGTGATGAGTAATACGCAGCCCGACAGTTCGATGAAACATTCAATGTATGAAAAACGACGCAGAAAAATTTTTATTGCAACAATTCAAGGACGGCGATATTGCTGCATTCGAATGCCTATTCAAGAAGTATTATAAACTACTGAATATCGAAGCTTACTTATTGCTTGACGATCAAATGGAGGCCGAAGATCAAGTGCAATTACTTTTTATCGAGCTTTGGAATAAAAGACTGAACCTAACCATCGAAACTTCTTTAAAGGGATACCTGAGGCGTTCAATACGAAATCGATGCCTAAATGTAATCTCAAAGCGGCAAATGGAAGAAAAAAAGTTGAAAGTCGGTTTTCCGGCACAGAGCGACTGGATTGATGCGGATTGGATGGAACGCCGGGAAAAGGAGCGTGAATTCGATGCCCTTTTGGCTACAATGCCCCCGCAACGCCTACAAGCGTTTTATTTGGTATATGTCGACAAAAAGCGTTACAAAGACGCGGCAGATGAAATGGGTATCACGATCAATTCCATTAAGACACATCTTAAGCTAGCCGTCAAGGACCTCAGACGGAAATTTATCAATTATCGGTAATTCACCCGATTTATCGATTTGAATGTCTCTGTGTTAAAACGTATGAAGTACGAGAACGACCATATTCGGGAGCTATTAATTGAGCGGATAGCAGGCACCATCAGTGAAGAAGATGCGGCGAAGCTGGAGCGCGCGTTGGCGGAAGACCGTTCGGCATACCTCCTTGGGGAAACACTTTCTGATCAATTTGAATCACTCCATGGACGACGTTACTTAAACAATTTGAACCCTCAGGAAGGCTGGCTGAGACTGCTGCAGACGTTAGAAAGCGAAGAGCCTGTAAATGCACTAGCCAACGTCGAACCAAAGATTACGCAATTATTTAGCACCCGTAAGCTCGCTATGGTTGCCGCTGTTTTGCTACTCGCCTGTGCGTGGGGGGGCGTTTGGCTTCATCAGAGACAACGTTTGTCGCTTCAAACGGCAACGGTTCAGCCAGAGCCGACTTCTGTAGCGTCTGAAGGTAAGCAGGTTGTATTGACGCTTGCAAATGGAAAATCAATCGTGCTGGACAATGCAGAAAATGGCGTACTAGCGAAAACAGGGGATATTGAAATCCATAAGACGGCAGACGGACAATTGGTTTACCAGGTTACGCAGACTGGGGAGGACGGCGGGCAACCGGGATTAAATACCATTAGTACACCATCGGGCGGACAGTACCAGATCATCCTGCCGGACAATAGTAAGGTATGGCTCAACACCGCTTCCTCACTTAAGTTTCCTTCGGCATTCCGCGGAAACACACGGGAGGTCGAATTGGTTGGGGAAGCGTACTTTGAAGTGACCAAGAATAGCAGCATGCCATTTATTGTAAAATCCAAATTGGGAGAAATAGAGGTGCTGGGAACAGGCTTCAACGTGATGGCTTACGCGGATGAATCGCTGATGAAAACAACGCTCGTTGAAGGATCGGTTAAAATAACGGGCAAGGGCACGAAAGTGCTCAGGCCGGGAGAGCAGGCAATTTTAGATCAAGAGACAATGCGCGTTGAACGAGTTGACGTAGACGGTGCCTTAGCTTGGAAAAATAATTTGTTCCAGTTCAATGATACGCCAATTGAGGTGATTATGCGTGAGGTGTCGCGCTGGTATAACGTCGAAGTAGTTTACCGGGAAAAAATTCCTGATAGATCCTTCACCGGCAAAATTTCCCGGGACGTAAGCATCAGCGAGTTTCTGGAGATGCTTAGTTACACAGGACTACGGTTCGACATAGACGGAAAGCGCGTTATAGTTCTTTAAATTACCATAAATTATAATCTGAATACTTATGAATTGAAAAATTAACATGCCGAAAAACCGGGAGTGTTGGCCCACCCCCGGTCATAATAAGGCTAGAATTCCAACAACCATTGAAATAGTGCTAACCCTTAATTTGTCAAATTTATGAATTTTAATGCTAAAGTCAATTCTCTGACGAAGCGCAGGCTAATCAACGTGTTAATGACCATGAAACTTACCGCTATTGTTATTATGGTCGCGCTGACTAATGTGAGCGCAAAGAGTTACAGTCAGATCATGCTCAAGCTGAAGAATGCACCGGTCAAAGAGGCTCTTCAGATCATCGAGCACCAGACAGGCTTTCATTTCCTGTATGACAACAAGGACTTGTCTCAGGTCGGGCTGATTAATGTCGAGTTATCCAACGTGCCGTTAAAGCAAGCATTGGACGCGTGTTTTGAAGGGCAACCGTTGACCTATCGGATTTTTAAGAATACCATCGTGTTGAAGCGGATGGAGTCGCCGGAAACCATTACTGTACCGATCGTTCAAACAGCGATCAGCGGGCGGGTCACCGATACGCAAGGCGAGCCGCTAACAGGTGTTAGCATTATGCTACAAGGTACGTCGACCGGGACGGTAAGTGACAACGACGGACGGTATGTGCTCAACGTGCCGAACTCGGCCGGTACTCTGGTGTTTACTTATGTCGGTTTCGTCGCTCAAGCGGTGACGATTGGCGGGCGAACCACCATTGATGTGCAATTGGAAGCCAGTTCGGAATCACTAAGTGAAATTGTAGTGATCGGCTACGGTACGCAGCGTAGAAGCGACTTAACAGGTTCGATCACCTCGGTGTCGGCTGAACAAATCGAGGGACAGGCTTTCTCGAATGTAAACCAGGCGCTACAAGGTAAAGTGGCCGGCGCGGATATTACTTCGACATCCGGTGAGCCAGGTGGCCCGGTGCAGGTGCGGATTCGTGGTCAGGGAACGTTTAACAATTCGGGTCCGCTGTATGTTGTCGATGGTGTACCGATGCCGGGAGATAATATCAATGCCATTAACCCCAACGACATCGCTTCTGTCAACATTCTTAAAGATGCCTCGGCTTCTGCTATTTACGGTTCTCGAGCCGCTAACGGCGTTATCCTAATTACAACCAAAAAGGGGCAGTCTGGCGAAACCCAATTAAACTATAATGGCTATTACGGCGTACAGTCTTTTACAGACTACATCCCGATGGCCAATTCGCAGCAGCTTGCAGATGTGGTTAATGAATCCCACATCAACGGAGGGTATCCTTTGCAGGCAGCCTTCAACGACCCCGAGGTATTGAAAACAAATACAGACTGGCAACGTGCGGCTTTCCAAACTGCGCCTATGCAAGATCATGCACTGACCGTCTCCGGGGGCGGAGAGAATGCCAGGTTCTATGCATCCGGGGGGTACTTTAACCAGGAGGGTGTGATGGTGTTCAGCTCATTGGAGCGGTTCTCAGGACGTCTGAACAGCGAGTTTACCATCGGCAAGGGCAAAAAGCTAAAGATCGGGGAATCGCTCACCCTTAGTCGGTCAAACGGTCTGAACCTCGGCCAGGCAAACAACCTCGATTTTGCTTATCTACTTGGATCGTCTCCAACCATGAAGTTGTATAAGCCGGAAAATATCGGCGGCTACGGTGGTCCCAATCCGGCGGAAACCGGCGTAAACAACCGGGAGAATATTGTCGGTCGTCGGGATTTGCGACGCAACTACACGTACCGAAATAATGTATTGGGGAACGTTTTTGTGGAGTACAACATCATTCCTTCCTTAAAATACCGCTTGAATGCGGGGCTAAACACTGGGCTGAATACCAATAAATTGTATGTCGGTATTTTTCAAATGGACAACCGATCCAACAATACACAAACATTAAATCAGTACAAGAATGAGTCAAACGAGTACTTATTGGAGCATACGCTAAACTTTGATAAGGTATTTGCAGAACACTACTCGGTATCCTTACTCGCCGGTTATACCCAGCAAAACGCATTTTACAGCAATATGAGCGGTAGCAGACGGGATGCGCCAAGCAATGATCTGCAAGTGTTCGACGCGATGACCGGAACATTTACCCTTGGAGGCAATGAAGCTGAATGGGCCCTTCGGTCGTTTCTCGGTCGGGCCAATGTTACCTTATTTGACAAGTATTTATTTACCGCTACCATAAGACGTGATGGATCATCGCGTTTCGGTAAGGAAAATCGCTATGGTAATTTCCCCTCATTTGCGGTTGGCTGGAATATAGACCGGGAGGAGTTCATGAAAGAGATCCCTGCGATTAGCGGTTTCAAGCTGCGCGCAAGCTGGGGGCGGTTAGGCAATCAGGAAATTGGTAACTACAGCAACATTACCACGGTAACCACCGCGCCACGGTATTTCTTTGGCGCCGATCAGATCGCTCCTGCGGCTGCTGTTACAGATCTGGGTAATCCGGCGCTTCGCTGGGAATCAACGGAGCAGTCGAATGTAGGGGTAGACTTATCGTTCTTCAATCAGTCGTTCACATTTTCTGCAGACTACTGGGTGAAAAATACCGATGGTATTCTTTTACGTACGCCGGTTTCCGTCGTATCGGGCGTATACCGCGACAACGGTGCATATGAAAACGCGGCTGGCTTAAGGAATTCGGGCTTTGAATTCTTGGCCGGGTATAATACATCGTTTGGAAACGTCGGCTTCAACATATCAGCAAACCTGTCGACCATTCGCAATAAGGTAACCTCGCTTGGAAAAGGGTCGGAGATCATTAACCTGGTCGAAAACGTTTATCAATTTGGTACGTTTACCCGCACCGCGGTGGGCGAGCCAATGTCTAGCTTCTATGGTTATATCATGGATGGTATCTTCCAGACGCAGGAAGAGGTGGATGCCCATGCTTCGCAACCGGGTGCTGCACCCGGGGATGTGATCTTCCGCGATATCGATGGAAATGGCGTAATCGATGCGAACGACCGTACCGTAATCGGGGATCCATTCCCGGATTTCAACTACGGTTTATCTGGAAACTTGACGTATAAGAATTTCGATTTAAGCTTCAGCATTCAAGGGGTACAGGGCAAACAATTGTACAACGCTCAGCGGGCATACCTCGAGAGCATGAATGGTGAGCATGGCCAGATGGCGACGGTGCTAAACCGCTGGACTGGACCGGGCACGTCGAATACAATGCCGAGAGCCATTCGCGGCGGTGCTAACCTAAATTCGCGCCCGTCTACTCGATATGTCGAAGATGCAAGCTACCTCCGGTTGCAGAATCTTCAGGTTGGCTATGTCTTGCCACAGGATGCACTCAGCTCGATTGGCGTGAAAAGATTGCGGGCATACATCAATACCCAGAATTTGTTTACGATAACCGGATATTCGAACTATAGTCCAGACGGGTTGGGGGGATCTGGATACGGTAATAATGATTTGGATCCATTGTCTATCGGTGTGGATACCGGTAATTATCCTATTCCGAAAGTATATCAGTTCGGATTGCAAGCTAGTTTCTAATCACGTATACAACCTTTTAATATCATTCACATGAACTATATAAAAATAACTACCTTGGCATTATCGCTGTTCGTATTGGTAGCCTGTGATAAAAATTTTTTGGAGAAGTCGCCCCCTGACCGCTTACCGGAAGCCGGTTTTATCAACTCTGCTGACCGGTTGAAATTGGCAGTGAACGGCGTTTATCAACAGCTCCAAGTATCTGATTTATATGGCGACTATTTACCAAAATTCCTTGGCGTGCCATCGGGAGAAGTGCTGTTGTCCAATACGCAGCCACTGGCCATCAATAATTTCTCCTTTGACGCCTCAGATACGTATATGCTGAATATCTATGCGGCCTTCTATCAAGGGATCAAAAGGGCAAACACCGTTATCATCGAGGGTCCCGGAGTGGAAATGGACGAACGGTTAAAGGCAAGATACATCGCTGAGGCAAAGTTCCTGCGTGCATTCTATTACTGGAACCTGACCAATATGTGGGGCGATGTAATCTTGATCAAAACCCCGGTAGCCCACCCGGATGACGTATTGATCGCCAAGTCGCCGCAAGCCGATATTTATGCATTCATCGTGGAAGATCTGGAGGCCGCGATAGCCGATTTGCCGCGTGTGACTGAATACGGTACAAACGACATTGGCCGGGCCACGAAGGGTGCAGCACAAGCGTTGCTTGGTAAGGTGTATCTGTATATGGAAGACTACGGAAATGCCTTTGAATACTTTGAAGACGTAATTGAGTCAGGGGATTACGACCTTATGGACGAATTTGACCACGTGTGGAACCGAAATTATGAGAACAACAAAGAGTCTATTTTCGAAGTGCAGTTTGCAGATATCGGGGGGTCGGGTACGAGCACGCGCAACCAATCACACTTGCCGGGGGTGAATGGTGGGACCGGAAGTCACGTGGCTACACAGCTGATCGTCGATGCGTTCGAACCGGGCGATCCCCGTTTGGGTTATTCAATTTTTCGGGAGGGTGATGTCTTCGCTCCCGAACTAAGCAATTCGAATATCAACTTGGATACCTATAAGGCGACCTGGTCTGCTACCGGATATAACATTCGCAAGGGAATGGTGCCCATTCTTTACCTGCAGGGTGGAGGTGCGAATTACCCCGTTATCCGTTATGCCGACGTTTTATTGATGTATGCTGAGGCCGCAAACGAGTTGGATATGCTGGATGAAGCGCGTGATGCCGTGAACCGGGTCCGCCAGCGTCCGTCGGTAAACATGCCACCGCTAACGGAAGCCGATACTGGAAACAAAACCGCGATGTTTGAGGCGATTGTAAAGGAGCGCCAGGTAGAACTTGCGTTCGAAAATCATCGATTCAGCGACCTCCGTAGGTGGGGACTGGCGGAACAGGAATTGAGCAGCTTGGGATACCGGGAGAAGCATCGGTATTTTCCGCTTCCACAGCTAGAAGTTGACATCAATCCCCAGCTGAAGCAGAATCTCGACTGGGAATCGGATAAAGGTGATGAAGATTAATTAACGTTAATACAACTATAATGAAGTTTGCATACCGCTCATTGCCGGGTTTTTTTGGAAGGTCCTTGTGGCTGATGTTCTTGTCGATTACCATCGGAACATTAGCCGCCAAAGCACAGGAGTTTGATATTTTATTAAAGGGTGGACACGTCATCGATCCTAAAAATGGTATAGATGGTAAGATGGACGTAGCTATCGCCGGCGACAAGATCGCTCGCGTTGCCGCCGATATTCCGGTCAACACAGCGAAAAAAGTGGTGGATGTCAATGGCCTTTTTGTAACGCCGGGCGTTATCGACATGCATACCCATGTGTTTCACGGTACCAGTGAGCCGTCCTTTGCCGGTTTCCAAATAACCAATGGCTATGGGAGTGTGGTCCCTGACGACTTTACGTTTCGCTCGGGCGTTACTACGGTGGTCGACGCAGGCTCATCGGGGTGGAGAGATTTTCACTTGTTTAAAAAGCAGACAATTGATCATTCCAAAACTCGCGTGCTGGCATTTATCAGCATCGCCGGACACGGTATGCTGGGAACGGTTCATGCGCAGGACGTGACAGACATGAACCCGGTAGCCACTTCATTTGTCATGAATGAGTATCCCGACTACATTGTCGGCATTAAGGCACACCATTATCGCGGTGCCGATTTTATCCCGGTAGACCGGGCAGTAGAGGCGGGGAAATTAACCAGCAAGCCGGTTATGGTTGACTTTGGAGGTAGCAATCCGCCACTCTCGATCGAGGAACTGTTTATGAAACACCTGCGTCCGGGCGATATCTTTACGCATACGTATGCCTATTCTATGCCTGCACGTGAGTCGGTGGTCGACGAACAAGACCAGGTCAAGCCGTTCGTTTTTGAGGCACAACGCAGCGGACGGATTTTTGACGTCGGCCACGGCGCCGGTGCCTTTCGCTGGCATGTAGCGATAAATTCGGTCAAGCAGGGATTTTTGCCCAACACAATCAGTACGGATCTCTATGCAGCCAGTCGCAATGCTGGAATGAAGGATATGGCCAATGTCATGTCTAAGTTTTTGGCCATGGGGCTGACCGTGCAGGACGTCATTGTGCGATCTACCTGGAACCCGGCGAATGTGATTCAACGGCCCGATTTGGGTCACCTAAGTGTTGGGGCGGTTGCAGACGTAGCCGTATTTAATGTAAGGGAGGGAAACTTTGGTTTCATGGATGCACGTGGTGCAGTTCTGAAGGGCGGGAAGAAGTTTGAAGCTGAACTGACGCTTCGGGCAGGAGAAGTTGTTTGGGATCTTAATGGCTTAAGCGGCGAGCAATGGCACGTCGTTCGTGCGTCCTCGAACTAATCTTGCCAGTATGACAGGCTACAGAATCCCCGGGATCACTCCGGGGATTCTTTTTTAGTTTGGTGCGGTCGTTTACGGTTGCATCTGACCATTCGAAGCTAATAATCCGTCCTGTATCATCCGTTCCAAAAGCACGTTGGGATACTCATCCACAAAAGCATCGAGGCTGCTGGGATTGACGGTTTCGGATTGTGCAGACCAAATCAACCGATCTGTCTCTGTACTATAGAGGTTTGTTTCCAAAAAATAAGTTTTGTCTGTCACGTAGTATCCCGGTTCGTACATAATGGGATGCCAGTAGTTGAGGTAGGAATAGAAGCCGCCATACCAATTATAGGCCGGAAATGGTGCGTAACGGCTACTTCCCGGGACATACCGCGTTTCACTTTTCGTATCGATAAGCGATACAGTCAGAATAGCGTCTACGCCGGTTTTTCTAATTTGGCTTAGAAGGTTGTCCCGCGATGGAATCTCCTGAAAAAAATCGGGTGAGAACACATCACTGCTCTTCACTGCCTCGATGTTCATTTCAGCTGCTTTTGCTGCAAGGGCGTCTTCGACCTTCGTCCGCACCTCCATGTTTCGCGTAAGCGCAGTGATGAGTACGCTTTTGTTTGCCGTAGTTGCGGTGTTGACATCCGGGTCTTTCCACGAACCGGTTATACGGGTGGCAGTCCCGCAAGCACTTATCAAAAGAAACAGGATAAGTGTACCGCTTAATGATAATTTCGTTTCCATAGGTGGATTTGTTTTGTAATCTGTGCTAAACGGGACAAACGCTGTTCCAGTAGTATTGAGTAGCAAACGGAGGTTGTTCTGCATATCCGTAGAGGCGATTTATAACAACACTGTCCTAAATTACCAACCAGTTGTTTGCTATTGGGGATGACGTTAATCAGCTTTTATGTCGATGCCGGCAAATCACACGGATTCCACGCAGTAAGAATAATTGGAGCATAGTTTGGATTGAGTCCTTAACGAAATTTCGCTATGCCATACGTTCCGACATCCACCTATCGACTTCAGTTCAACCATGCGTTTACCCTGGACGACCTAAAGCGCATCATTCCCTATTTAAGCCGCCTGAGGATAGGCGCTGTATATGCGTCGCCGATATTCGAGGCAGTTCCGGGCAGCACCCATGGTTACGATCAATTAAACCCGCAAAAAGTGAACCCCGAAATCGGGACATTGAGTCAGCTTCGAAAGGTGTCTGAACAATTGCGGGGCCATGGAATCGAGTGGATTCAGGACATTGTACCGAACCATATGGCGTTTCATCCGGCTAATCCCTGGGTCTGGGATTTATTGGAAAACGGGCCGTATGCGAAACACCGGGATTTTTTTGACACGGTTTTGGCGGATGATGCCTTTTTTTCGGGCAGGCTTATGGTGCCATTTCTCGACGTTCCGCTGGAGGAAGTCATTGAATCGAAAAGGATCGCCGTCTGTTACAGCAAAGACCGAGGTAGATTTGTACTGGAATTTGCCAGTGAGCAATGGCCGATAAACGCAGCCGGATATGCGCTCATTGCCCAAAAAGATAAGCAAGCTGACACTGAAATCGCCCAAATCCGTGCTGCCGCGCTGGCCATGACACGTGTGCACAGCCAAAAGGCTTACATGACCGCCTGGTCCAAACTCCGCCGCAGAGTCTCACAGCTTGAAAGCAATCTTTTGCAGCGCTTGGCCACTCAAATAAACGGCGACGACGATGCAATAAGACGGTTGGTTGCTTGTCAGTATTATGAACCATGTGAATGGCAGTCGACATCGTTTCGGATGAATTACCGTCGTTTCTTTACCATAAACGGATTAATTGGTACCAATATTGAGCATGATGCGGCTTTCGAAGCTTTGCACCAGCTAACCGGTAGACTAGTAAATGAAGGTATTTTTAAGGGACTGCGCGTTGACCACGTGGATGGCTTGGCGGACCCATTTGGCTATTTGCACCGACTACGAAAGCTCGTCGGCACCGATTGCTACCTGACTGTCGAAAAAATATTGCAGCACGGCGAATCACTACCTAGTCAATGGCCGGTGCAGGGCGCAACCGGTTATGAATTTCTGACGGCAGTGAATCAGGTGCTTACCTGTACCCAAAACGCATCGCGATTTGCCCGTTTTTATGGTCGATTGACGGGGAATTACACGCCTCCGGGGGAACAAGTGCTGCAGGCTAAGCGATCGCAGCTTTATGAATCCATGGCCGGTGAACTGGATAATCTACATCGATTTTTTTGCGACCATGTCGCGGCCGATCTTCCCTTAGACATCAACGACGATCCGCTTCTCAAGGCTGCTATCGCAACGTTTGTTGTCTACTGTCCGGTATATCGTTGGTATGGGCGGGCTTTTCCTTTCACCGATACCGAGGCAGCCGATATCCGGGACACACTGAAAAAAGCCGCTGCGGCAGCACCCGATCTGCGTCACGGACTACGAGCGATTGAGGCAAGCCTTCTGGTTCAACCGCCTGACCCGAAGCGAGCGCCTGCCGTGGGGTATTTTTACCGGCGGTGTATGCAGCTTTGTGTATCGTTGATGGCGAAGGGCTTAGAAGATACCATGATGTACACGTACAACCGTTACATTGGGTTGAATGACGTCGGCGGTGACTTGGAACGATTTGGTATAACCGCAGCCGAGTTTCACCGGTTTATGCAGGAGCGCGCCGCCCTGCATCCACAGGCCCTGAATACGACCGCAACCCACGACACCAAACGGGGAGAGGACGTTAGGGCGCGTCTGCAGGCTATCACGGCAATTCCGCGTGTTTGGTTTGAGGCTGTCCGGACTTGGGTGAAAATGAACAGCGCTTTCAAAGTCGGTGGGATGCCAGATGCCAACGACGAATATTTTATTTACCAGACGTTATGGGGTACCTGGCCAATGCCCGGAGAGTTGCTCGATCCCTATCGGGAACGCTTAAAGTCCTACTTGATTAAAGCGATGCGGGAGGCCAAGCGGCATACGAATTGGAACAAACCTGATGAAACCTATGAAGAGGCAACGCTTCAATTTGTTGATCGAATATTAAAACCGCGATCGCCGTTTATGAAACACTTTCGCACGTTGCATACCGACTGGCTTGATCACGGCATCCTCAATTCGCTGTCGCAGGTTGTTCTAAAATTTACCTGTCCCGGCATACCGGATATATACCAAGGGTGTGAAGGATGGGATCTTTCTTTTGTCGATCCCGACAACCGGCGGCCGGTGGATTTTGATCTCCGTAGTAACTGGTTGCATGATCATGCTCAACCGGTACGAAAACCAGCCGGAATAGGTTTGCGGTTATGGGACGATCGGCATAGCGGGCGAATCAAATGCTGGATGATCAACACATTGGCGGAGTTGCGGAAAACCAACCCGGCGCTATTTTCAGAAGGCCATTACTGTCCGCTCCGTGTCGGCGGGCGATATGGTCGCCATGTATTGGCGTATGCCCGTCAGCTGGGCGAAAATTGGTTAATCGCGGCGGTGCCCCTCCATCTGGGCGCCGCCATATCTTCTAACGATAACCGTATCCGTACATTCGACTGGGCGGATACGTATATTGAAGTGCCAGGCGAAGCGCCGACACGGTGGCGAGAAGTGTTTACCGGTAACGAGGTAACAGCGTCTCGCCGGCTGCTGCTGAAGGACGTCTGGCAAGGTCTTCCAATGGCCGTTTGTACAGCGTCGTCTGCACAAACGGAAGGCGACAAGAGTCGAGCCGCGGGTATCCTGTTGCCACTGTTTTCGCTTCCCGCAAATTTCGGTGTCGGCGATCTGGGACCGGAAGCATTTCGTTTTGCCGATTTTTTGCGAAGTAGTAAACAGCGATATTGGCAGCTACTGCCCAATAGCCCAACTGATGCGACATCATCATATTCGCCGTATAGCGCGCATGCCGCCATGGCGGGAAATCCGCTGTTTATCGGTTTAGAGTGGTTTAGACACCATGGGTGGCTGACGGAAGAAGAACTGCTCAGGCACCGGTTGGCGGACAACCAGCGGGTAGACTATAAACGGGCCGAAGCGCTAAAAAATTTTTTCTTCGGTAAATCATTCCGGAGCTATCTCCAACAATGGGACGGTACGGAGGATATCGCGTTCGAAAACTTTTGTGCCCGGGAATCGGGATGGTTGGACGACTTCGCCGCTTACACCGTTTTAAAAACGTTGAATGATCAGCGGCCCTGGTATACATGGCCGCGTAGATACCGTTTGCGGGAGCCCCACGCGATGAGCGAACTTCGGCGCGGACGAAAATACGAACTTCGGAAGGAGAAGTGGCTGCAATATCAATTTCACTTACAGTGGCAGGTGTTGAAATCCTATTGCAACCGATCAGGGATACAGCTGTTTGGTGACCTACCGTTTTATATGAGTCGAGATGCAGTGGATGTATGGGCACACCCGGAACTTTTCAGTATTGATCGACAGGGTAACATGCAGGGCAGTGCCGGCGTGCCACCGGACTATTTCAACGCCGAAGGTCAATCATGGGGTATGCCGGTCTATCGGTGGGAAAACCACGCGGCTGAGGCATACCAATGGTGGATCGAACGGATACGCAAGAACCTGGAATGGTACGACGTATTACGGCTAGACCATTTTCGAGCGTTTTGCGACTATTGGGAAATTCCGGAGAATGCAAAAAATGCAACTGAAGGCAACTGGCGGACCGGCCCGGGAATCGCCTTTTTCGAGTCGCTTACAAACGAATTGGGCGAGTTGCCGTTCATTGCGGAGGATCTCGGCGACATCCATCAAGGTGTATATGACCTGCGGGACGCGCTTGGTTTCTATGGCATGAAGGTCTTACAATTCGCTTTCGGAGAAAATGCAGACTCGAACGAACACGCACCGCACAACCATGCGCCTTCCTTCGTCGTCTATCCCGGTACGCACGATAACAACACCGTAAAGGGGTGGTACCGCAATGAACTGACCGCTGATGCCAGGGTCGAACTTCAGGAATATATTGGGCATCGCATCGGTCTGAATCAGGTTAGCCATGCGCTCTGTCGTATGGCCTACGCTTCGGTTGCTAACATCGCGATTCTGCCATTCGCAGACCTCTTGAAGCTTGACAGCAGCGCCCGAATCAATGTTCCAGCGGAAACGCACGGGAATTGGGAATGGCGGATGCCTGCCCGGTCTCTGACACTTCGTCTGAGAAGCCAATTGCAAAAGTGGGTGGAAATTTACGGTCGGTGAAAAAGATCTAAAAACATCTGAAAACAAAATAAAAAACCGGAGGTTGTCATTTCAAGATGAAGAGAACCAGTTACCCCGGAAAACCGTATCCACTTGGCGCCACGTGGGATACGGGAGGCACCAATTTTTCAATCTATTCCGAAGACGCAACTAAAGTCGAGCTTTGCTTGTTTGCCGGAGATGGCGATAACGCGCGGGAGGAACGAATCGTGCTTAGCGAACGTACCCATCAAGTATGGCACGGCTATCTGCCTGAAATAGGCCCCGGACAGCAATATGGATATCGGATACATGGCCCTTTCGAGCCTGAAGCCGGACATCGGTACAACCCAAACAAATTGCTGCTCGACCCATATGCCAAGGCGATCGGCGGTGTGTTGAACGTGCACGAAACCCAGTTGGGTTACGAAGTTAATCATCCTGAAGAGGACTTGAGTTTTAGCCAGACGGATAGCGCTCCGCATGTGCCCAAATCCATCGTTGTAGACCCTGCGTTCGACTGGGGACAAGATAAGCCGTTGGCGATACCTTTCCACAAAACGGTCATCTACGAAGCACACGTAAAGGGACTCACCAAACTAAATCCCCAGCTTCCGGAACACCTGCGCGGTACTTATGCCGGTATCGGACATCCAACAACGATCGATTACCTCCGAAGCCTCGGTATCACCGCTATTGAGCTGTTACCTATTCATCAGTTCGTTAACGATCGCAGCGGGGATGGGCTTTCCAATTACTGGGGTTATAACTCTATCGGTTATTTTGCCCCGGAAGCCCGATACGCGGCGTCGGGAATGATGGGTCATCAGGTCGTGGAGTTTAAGGAGATGGTGAAAGCACTTCACCGCGCGGGAATAGAAGTGATTTTGGATGTGGTATATAACCATACAGCAGAGGGCAATCACCTTGGGCCCACGTTATGTTTTAAGGGCATCGACAACAAAGCCTATTACCGGTTGGCAGAAAATCCACGATACTACATGGATTATACTGGCACGGGGAACACACTCAACGCTAACCTACCGAATGTACTCCGCCTTATGATGGACAGCTTGCGCTACTGGGTGACGGAAATGCACGTAGATGGATTTCGCTTCGACTTGGCTGCTACGTTAGCCCGGGAGCTGCATGAGGTGAATCGACTGAGTGCTTTTTTCGATATTATTCACCAAGATCCGGTTATATCCCAAGTAAAACTCATTGCGGAGCCCTGGGACCTTGGTGAAGGGGGATACCAGGTCGGCAATTTTCCTCCCGGTTGGGCAGAATGGAACGGCAAGTACCGCGACTGCATACGCGACTACTGGCGCGGAGCTGATAGCATGCTTTCGGAATTCGCTGAACGCTTTACGGGCAGCTCAGATCTCTATCAGGACGATTATCGGCGTCCTGTGGCCAGTATCAATTTTGTAACGGCCCACGATGGATTTACATTGCACGATCTCGTATCGTACAACCATAAACACAATGAGGCTAATCTTGAAGACAATCAGGATGGAGAAGATCATAACCGCTCTTGGAATTGCGGCATAGAAGGGCCGACGGACGACAGTGCAGTTAACACATTGCGAAGTCGGCAAAAGCGGAATATGCTGACGACATTACTTCTGTCACAAGGCGTACCCATGTTGTTAGCAGGCGATGAAGCCGGCCGAACGCAGCAGGGCAATAACAACGGCTATTGCCAGGATAATGAACTATCCTGGTTTCATTGGGATAAGATCGATGAATCCCTCAAGCAATTTACCGCAAACCTGATTGTTTTCCGTCGGTCGCATCCCACCTTTTGTCGCAGAAAATGGTTTACCGGACAGCCAATTAAAGGCCTTGGTGTGGAGGATATTGCATGGTTCTTGCCTAATGGCTCCGAAATGCCCGATGAGAGTTGGGAGCACGATTTTGCACGCTCCCTCGGGATATTTCTCAGCGGACATGGCATCCGATCGAAGAACGAAAAAGGAGAAAAGATTACCGACGACAGTTTTTATTTGATCTTTAATGCACACCACGACTCCCTAACGTTCAGCTTACCGCCTGATAAAAAGTACGGCGAGGCGTGGGTCAAGGTTATCGACACTACGCATGATCAGCTTGAGATATGGGACGATCGGTTACCGGCGGGCAGTACAGTGGAAATCTCCGGACATGCAGTACACGTATACCGGCAAGATCGATAATATGGCAGTTCAGCCAATTGTTCAATCAACTGGTTTTTAGTTAGGTTCCTGTTGCAACTGTTTGCAGGCTTCGCGGCACAGCATGCAGGCTGCAGCGCATTGCTGGCAATGGTCGTCTTGGTGTCGATCGCATTCCTTGGCACAACAATCAGCGATGGCTTCTCCTAACGCCAGCAGGGACGGGACAAGAGCAGAATCCCGTTTGACCGATCGGGCCAATAACGTACAGACTTCGGCACAGTCTAAACAAAGCCGTATACAGGTTTCATATTGTTGCTCGCTCGTATGAGCGAGGCAGGCAGAAGCGCACTTTTCGCAGGTCAGTGCGCAATACCAGATTTTTTGCAGCAATGCATGATAGCGCTCTTCCATGGTTATTTTTGTTCATGGTGCGCTAAGCGCACGATAATTCCATCATCGCCATGCAGGTACGCGTTTCCCTCGATGGCTTGTCCTTCGAACTCAGGATCTGACGCGATGACGACCGTGCCTTTGCGCAGCGGTGTATGCTCCGGCTGGCGAAACCGACTAGGTCGGGGTGTCAAATTGAGTATAATCAGGAAACTGTCGGCACCTGGGTAATCCCGTTGATAGGCGATAACCTGCTGATCCGAAAACACCGGTGTATAGGTTCCCAGCTGTAGGGCGGGCTCCTGGTTCCTTAGCTTCAGAAGCTTGTGGTGTAGGACAAGCATCGAATATGGATCCTGACGAAGCCGTTCGACATTGACCCGTGCGTAATTTCTGGCTATACGAAGCCACGGCTTGGCATTGGAAAATCCGGCATATAGTCCTTCGTCCCATTGCATGGGTGTACGCGCGGGATCACGGCTTAAATCCTTCTCGGGCATATTTAATCCTTGAGGATCAACGATTTCATCGATAGGGATCGGCTCGTCACGCATGCCGATTTCATCGCCGTAATAGAGGGTAGGCGTGCCTCGCAGGGTGAGTAGCAACATCGCCGCGATCCGTGCTTGGGCCTCACCAACGCGGCTGGCGATACGGGGTCTATCGTGATTGCTTAATACCCAATTTGGCCAACTTTCACCAGGCAAAGCGCCTTCGTATTGGTCAATGGCTGTGGCGATATCTTGAGCATTCCAAGGCAACTGTATCAGTTGAAAATTAAACGGCAAATGGGCCCCTCTGTTGTCGTGCCCGTAATAGGCCATTAGTCGCTGAATGGGTAGATACACCTCTCCAATAATCACTTTGTCGCTAAATTCGTCTACTACTTGCCTCATGCGGGCCACGATGTCGTGCACTTCCGGCTGGTCGGTCGAATAAACGGGTAATAGTTGTTGGTAGGTACCTTCGCTTTCTTCATAATTTGGGTTGGGCGGATTATCCCGCAATTGCGCATCCTTGATGAGATGCCACATGACGTCTACCCGAAATCCGTCGACACCTTTCTGTAACCAAAACCGCATAACGTCGAGCATAGCTTCCTGCACCGATTCGTTCCGCCAGTTCAGATCGGGCTGTTCTTTTAGAAACGCATGGTAATAGTATTGTCCAGTGGTTGAATCCCATTCCCAAGCGTTGCCGCCGAACACGCTCTTCCAGTTGTTCGGTTCACTGCCGTCCGGTTTACCGTCGTGCCAGATATACCAGTCACGTTTTGGAGACGTCTTTGAGCTTCTCGATTCGACAAACCATGGATGTTGGTCGGAAGTGTGGTTGGGCACAAAATCGAGGACTACTTTCAGGTCGCGCCGATGGGCCTCCTCAACCAGTCTTTCGAAATCTGCCATAGTGCCAAAAAGCGGATGGATATCCTGGTAATCGGAGATGTCATAACCAAAGTCGGCCATAGGAGACGGATAGATCGGCGATATCCAGATTGCCTGGATACCGAGCCATGTAAAATAATCGAGTTGCTCCGTGATGCCGGACAGGTCCCCGATACCGTCGCCATTAGTGTCCTTAAAAGACCGAGGATAAACCTGGTAGATTACCGACGTCTTCCACCATGGTGTATGGGATGCAGTCGCGTCCATAACTTCATCTAAAAGCTGAGTTCGGGTTCTTCGGTTACCGAGTCCGGATCCAGGCGTTCTACCGTCGTATCCCGCGGATCGATCGGATCGCCCACACTGTCTCTTCTTACAGGGTCGTCACCTCGTTGCGGGCTGCTACACGCCATCAGCAACGCGATAACGCCGAGTGTACATAAGATAAACTGTCTCATAGGCTGTGTTTTTCTATTCAACAACGGACAGCATAAAATGTTGGAACGACCCAGAAATACATGCTAAAGACGGTTGCCCACCCGTCGAAGCGTTTCTTTGGCACGTTCGTAAAGCTGCTCATCACCTTGATCCAACCGCTTTAAAAGAGCGTCGCTTTCACGCACAAACACGCGGGCGAACCCCGGATCGTTTAGCACGATCGCTGTAATATTGTCTAAAATGTCAGCGTATTTGATTGTTTGCGCGGCAGGGGAGATGCCAGCAAGCCGTTCCGTTTCGGCTTCCTTGCGCTTTCTTCGGTTCCATTCCGGATAGGCCGATTTGGTATATACGTCGGTCAGCTCCACGACAAGGTCGAGCGTCTGCTTAGCTCCAGGTGTTCCGAGAAGTGCGTATAAATAGCTATGTATTTCATAGGCCGTTACGGCGGTATCTTCGAGTACGTCGTGCAGCAATGCCGCGCATAGGACCTTCGTGTCGCAGGTTACTTGTCGACAAATCTCCATGACCCGTACCGGGTGTACGATGTAGGGTTCAACCGTGTACTTCCGGGTTTGTCCGCGATGCGCCATTTCGGCAAACCGGGTTACTGCAGCGACTATCGCGCGCTGATCTATGCTTATCTCTACTTGTTTTTCAAGCATATTTTTTACTCGTGGAGGACGTAATAGGGAAACAATATCCGTGGCAAAAGGTTGTCGGTCTTTTCGATCTATGACATTCATACTATGGAACTTCTCGATGAATAGCGGCTTGCTTTTTCCCAGATAGTATGATAGCCGTTTTCGGTGGAAGGATGAGCTGCTCGTCGCTGACTGGGGTGCCTTCAATGATGTTTTTTCCATTAGAGGGATGTGAAACCATTACGTATACCCATCCTCCCTTGTTTTGAGGTAGCTTTAGGGCATATGAAGTATCGGCGATATTGAAGAGGCACAGAAGCTGAAACTGTCCGGTTTCGTCCTGACGCAGCAATTCCCATACATGGTCGTTCAAAATCGTAAACTGGACGTCCGTTTTGCTAAAGCTTTGCATGGCGGGGTGCGTCCGTCGTATGGCAATCAGGCGATGGTGCCACAACAATAGATCCGCATATTTACCCTGCGTACGTTTGTTCCAATCGAGAACACTCGCTGAGAATGTCAATTCTGACTGTGGATCGGGGGGATCGGCATCGCCCAAAAGATGGGTGAATTCTGTTTTCCTGCCCTCGCGGACCATTTCTGCTAGTTCAGGGTCGCCATGGCTTGTAAAATATAAGAACGGGCGGTCTTCGCCGTATTCTTCCCCCATAAACAACATTGGGACGTACGGGGCGAGAAGTAACGCGGCAGCCGCAACACGTAGGGTCGCGTCGTCTACAAGTGTGGCGAGTCGGGCGCCATCTTTATGATTTCCTATCTGATCATGATTTTGAAGGAAGGTGACAAATTTATAACCGGGAATACCAGCGGAGGAGGCGCCGTACATTCGTTTACGGGTTACGACGTATTCGCCGCTGTGGACGAACCCATCGGTGTACGCCTTCGCCAACTGTTTCATCTCGCCAAAATCTTCATAACGGGTTTTCCCGTCTGGATACAGTTTTACGAAGAGCGCATGATGGAAATCGTCGAGCCACTGTGCATCGAATCCATAGCCGCCGATTTTCTCATGCTGGATCACTCTGGGCGCGTTTAAGTCACTTTCCGCAATCATAATCAAAGGTTTTTTTCCAACTTCCTCGGCATAGCTCTTGACCCGGTGATTGATTTCCTGCAAAAAATGGGTAGCCCCGTGGTCAAAAATAGCATGGATGGCATCCAAGCGGAGTCCGTCGATATGATAGTGCCGAAACCAATGCAGGGCGTTTTCAATAAAATACTCACGCACCCCATCGGCATACGGCCCATCAAAGTTGACAGCCATTCCCCATGGTGTTCGATAATTTTCGGTGAAATACGGGCCGAAGTGGCCCACATAATTTCCTTCGGGGCCGAGGTGATTGTAGACGACGTCCAGGATTACGGAGATACCTTTTTGATGACACGCATCGACCAGCTTCTTTAAGCCGTTGGGACCTCCATATGAATTTTGTACGGCATATGGGAATACGCCGTCATATCCCCAGTTTCGCGCCCCCGGGAACTGGGCCACGGGCATGATTTCGATCCCATTGATGCCAATATTCACCAGGTCGTCCAACCGTGGAATAATTGCTTCAAACGTTCCATCCTCCGTAAATGTGCCTACATGAATTTCATATAAAACCAGATGACTTAGCGGATAGCCCCGCCAGTCCGAATCCGTCCACATAAACTCATCATGCCATACCAATTGGGACGGTCCGTGAACGCCGTCAGGTTGGAAATGCGACCCTGGGTCGGGGAAATACCCCTGCTCATCCGGATTGTAACGATATTTTGTCTCGCGGGGACAATCAGGAACTTCTGCTTCGAAATAGCCGTCGGAGGTCTTCTTCATCGGAATCGACCGCATTACCGGTGAGACAAGCTGAAGTTCCATCGAGCGTTTTTCTGGTGCCCAAACGCGAAACCGGTGATGTCGGGTTGATGTGGTCATACACAATCTTTGCTTTTAATATTACATCGTCTGTCTATTGTTGAACACCTGCGATCCTGGGACGGGAGAGGGGTTTAATCGCCGGCCCTTCGAGCACAGCCCCGTTGATGGCAAACCGACTTCCGTGGCAGGGACAATCCCAGCTTTTCTCAGCATTGTTCCAATGCAAAATGCAGCCCATATGCGTACAGACAGCCGATACGACGTGGACCTGGCCAGCCACATCGCGATGCACGGCTACCTTCTCTCCATCCAGCGTGAGCGTTTTCCCTTCTCCGGCTTTTATTTCTTTAATTTCTTTTACCTCACCATAGAATAGGTAGTCTTTCAATAGGTACGATGCCACCGTGACATTCTCTTTGAGAACCTGCTTGGCCGATGCAATCGGTGTGAAACGCTTAGGATCATATAAAGCCGCCCATGGATTCTCCCGGCTGAGAATCGCATCGCTGATTAGCTGACCGGCGAGCGTACCATAGACCAATCCGTCGGCTTTATACCCCGTTGCTATAAACGTGTTCTTCTGCGCCGGGCTCGTGCCGATGTACGGTAGTCCGTCGGCAGACTTATAGTTTTGCGCCCCCCATCGATAAGCCACCTCGGCCACATCGAAATGTTTGTAGAGGTATTGCTCGACGTGTTCAATTTTCTCCCGGTTGTCGGCGGGTGCCCCTACGAGGTGCGATTCACCTAGCACCAAAAGGAAATCGCCTGCTTCACACCGATACGGCCTTATGGAATATAGTTGATCGCCGAAACGATGCCAATAGATGCCGTGGGGAGGCAGCGGTTTCCTCAGCTTTGCCGCCACCACGTATTCCCTTTTGGCTTCCATTGCTGCGTGGACGGCGTATATGCCTTTTGGGGAGTGAGTAGCCATAATAAGGTGCTTCGCATATACAGTGCCCCTGCTGGTTTTTGCGATGCATGTCTCACCGTCTTCGGTGGAAACTACTGGGCTGTTTTCGAAGATTTGGCAGTAGCTGCTATCTATGGCGGCCGCCAAACCGCGTACATACTTGAGCGGGTTGAATTGAGCTTGTTCCAAAACAGAAGTAATCTTGGTAACCTGGGTTACCGGGAATTCTGGCGGTATGCGGTCGGTCACATTTAAGTTGGCGGATCCAGCGGCATCAAATTCCCTTCCGATCTCATCGTCGATCTGCTTGTCGCCTTCCGTCGAGAATAAGTGCCAAGGGACGCGAGTGAACTCGCAGTCAATGCGCAGGTTGTCCACCTGTTGCTCTATGAAACCTATGGCCGACTCACGAGAACGGACAACCTCCTTCATTACATCGTCACCGTGTTTTGACTTGATTGTGTCTAATCCTTCGCCGACCGTTGCGTACAGGTTTCCTGTTGCGTGTCCTGTCGATCCACCGCCCACGGCGAATGCTTCTATTACAGCCACTTTTTGCCCCGCTGCTGCGAGCAGGTACGCCGCGGTAATTCCCGTGATTCCGGCGCCGACGACGGCGACATCAACCGTTACGTCTGCGGTTAACATTGGATAAGTCCGAGCAGAGGGGGTGACGTCCCAAACAGGGATTGTTACGTTTTTTTGTTCCATAGCGATTGTTTTCGTGCTTCGTTATCCAATAATCGTGCACAGCTTCGGCGCGAACGGCGAACGGTTAGCGTTTGTTGATTTACGTACCAGTGTACACGACAATTGTGCACATCAATGTCCTAAAATTTTGACTTAGGTGTCCATAATTGTCGTGTATTTGTCCGCTTCTCGCGCTTTAGCGATTTCAGATATCAAGAGTCCGTTCACGCCGGATTCCATAATCGGGCGCTGTTCTGTCGGAAGTTTACGGAACGGAAAATGCTCAACAAAGAGAAACGGTTTGTCATGATTGAAATAGAAATTTCGTCCGTCGTCGATTATCTTGAGGTGATCAAGCAGTACAAACAGGCCGACCGGATTGCTAACCAGGCCTGTGAGTTTTTGTTTCGAGGTCAAGTAGTCGATTCTCCCCTCAAACCTAAGATCCTGCGGCTCGATCCTAAAACCGACTTATTAGCGACCGAACGGCTCATATTTGACGAATTTAAACGTACTAATCCGTTGTTGATTGATCCATTCCGGGCGGTTGATGAATGGGATTTTCTTACGCTTGGACAACATTTCGGATTGCCGACGCGCCTGCTTGACTGGTCCGACAATGCCTTGGCAGCACTGTGGTTTGGAACTGCCCTTGACGGTGAGGCCGCTAACCAGTGTAGCGTAGTCTGGATGCTTATAGCCTCACCTTCCGACTATTTGCAGGACAAAATGCAAAATCCCTTTCAGCTGGAAACGACTCTCCTTTATCGACCTCGCATCATTAAGCAGCGGATAAATAATCAGTCAGGAGTTTTTTCCGTTCACGCCAATAGCGCACTTCTTGCGCAGGCTAGCCTGACGGATATTGGCGGCTACGCCGAAAAGTTGGTCAAGATCGAAATCCCACGCAATCGCATTTCCGAAATTCGGGATGACCTACATACATTAGGCGTACACGCATTCAGTATTTTCCCCGAATTGGAGGGTTTGTGCACTTACCTACAGTGGAAATTTTTCAAGTAAGAGATATGGACAAGCCAAAAAAGTTAACTGCTTGGCGTAAAAAAGTGTTGCGGTTCTGTTTCGTTCTTTATATCTTTTAGTTCGGTGTTTTTCCACTGGCGGTTTAGTTATCGTTTACAACCAGTTTTTTAAGTGTCAGCGCGTTAAATGCCGCATAGCCGCATTGGTCGTTGTCGAAATAAAAATAGACGTCTTTCCCGTCTTTTCGCCACGCTTGGCACCTTGCTGCCCAAGTGGCAAGAGAGTCGTCTGTATAGGATCCCTGGTATTTGTCGGCTGGTCCATGCAACCGTATGTAGACAAAGTCGGCCGTTGTTTCAATCGGGGATTGGTGGCCGGACAAGTCATATATGCAGAAAGCACACTGATGGTTGCGGAGTGATGTAAAGATTTCAGCGGTATACCAGCTTGGATCCCTGAATTCAAAGGTATAACGATAGCCTTTGGGCAATTTCGACAGAAACGTTTCTAAGCGCCCGCGGTTCACCCGCCACCGCGGCGGCAGCTGGAAGAGAATTGGCCCCAGGTTTTCACCGAGATGGGACGCCTTGGAGATAAAGTCGACAGCGGTGTCGCCCACGTCATGGAGCTTCTTGCTATGCGTGAGAAAGCGGTTAGCCTTCACGGCAAAGCGGAAATTGTGTGGTACACTTTCTTTCCATTTCTTAAATGTGATTGCAGTGGGCGTTCTGTAGAACGAGTTATTGAGTTCAACCGTGCTAAATGATTGGAGGTAGTAAGACAGCTGATCAGCATCTTTTATGTCCTGTGGGTAGAACACATTTTTCCAATGATTATAATGCCAGCCGAAGTTCCAATATGGATGCTACCTTGTGCCATGAGGACCGACCTGTCGAATAGCGATAGCCTTAGCCTTTGACGAACTTATGAAAAGTGCTTTGCTCGCCATTTTCTTTTTCTTCCTGATAGAGAAAGTTCAAGTTTTTTTCATCAAATTCCTGAAAAAACTCATCCCAGCTGATTTCTTGCAGGTCGTCCGAGTCGCTATGCGAAGGGAAGTGGATGCGCAAAATGCCGTCGTCGTTGGCGCCGCCGGTACCCTTTACCTTGGCCGGTACGCCGTCTCGTTCTGTCGCCCATTTTTTTATCGTTTCATGAGCTGTTGTTTGCTTTGAAGTACTCATAACTACGTAATATGTATCGGTGTTTAAGTAGCTGTTTAGCGTTTATCCCTTTTAGGGGAGATGCCGTTCAAGGGCAACACCGATCGCCTGTACACTTTCTTTGTCCAGCGCGCCCCAAACCTGTATCCACCCGCCGTCGAGCGATTGGCGCAATTGCGTAATCGGCTTGTCCTCCAAGAGGCAATTGTATATCGGCACACCATCTGTCGTCTGCACGGGCTCGATAAGCAGTTGCTCTCCCTGTAGGGTACCTTCCTCCAGCGTTATTGTAAAATGATCAGCTGATTTTTCCATAAAACCTTAGTTGAGTACGCCCTGTTGGAGCGCAATTCGGATGACTGCCGAAATGTCCGATGCCCCAGTTTTTTCAAGCAGGTTTTCCCGGTACTTGACAATGGTTCGCTTATTGGTAAACAGCTGATATGCAATCTCTTGATTGGAATATCCTTCAATGATAAGCTTAAGGATTTGCTCTTCGCGGGGCGAGAATTCGACAGCCTGATCCCGTCTACCAAAATCGACTTCAGCTATGCGCTCTAACACCTTCAAGTACAGTCGGGTGCAGATATAGGTGTTGCCTGCCAAAATATGCTTGATGGCAAAGATTAGCTCGTCCTTATTCACCTCATTCAGGATGTAGCCGTCGGCTCCCGATTTCATGAGGAGCAAGACGTCTTTGTCTTCTCCGATTTCAGACAACACCAGCACTTTGAGGCTAGCGTTAACCGATTTCCATTTTCGAATTTCCTCATTGTCTCGACCGAGAAAGAGGCTGTCTATAACCAGCAGATCAATACCATGCAAACTACTCAGTGCGGGCTCAATCTCCTCCCTGCCGGAAAGCACCGTCTCAAAGGTAAAACCGGATTCCTGGCTCAATAATGCAATGACGCCATCGCGAGCGATGGTCTGCGGTGCTGCCCAAATAATTTTTCCTGAGTTTTCCATAATATTTTTATTAGTGTCGTTTACCAATTGTGCTATGTATACGCTTAGGACGGAAAAAAGGTTTTCGTTTTTTTAAATTTCCCAATAAACGACAAGAAGTATCTTATTTAGTACATCACGTCATGAAATGCCATACAGATCAATTAATTATTTTAGGCATCGACCCGAACGTAATATTATACGGAAGCAAAAGATATAAAAGGGTTAGAAGCGCTTCTCGAAGCGCTTTTCTTCGTATCCGGTAGCGCCAAAATCCCCGCCTCCGCAACTTCTTTTCCCTATGGTACGCCACTTGACCTTGTAGGCGAGGGAACCGCGTAGTAATTACGCCTTCGACCATTACTCCAGATAGATAGGATTGCCAAGCAAATTCATACAACAATGTCGTTATGTGAGGAACCAACGACTGATTTTCAACTGGCCGGTTACTCGATGTTGTCCGCAGTGCGGCATTACGGATTAAAGAAGTACACCATGATAAGTAAAACAATTGCATTCATTAGTGAGCACGCCTCCCCATTGGCAGTCTTAGGGGGAGTAGACAGTGGCGGACAAAACATCTACGTAGCCGAACTGGCGCGACAGTTGGCACAATCCGGATACCAAATTGATATTTATACCCGCAGGGACGATAAAGCGTTACCTGAGGTAGTTCAGTGGTTTAAGGGCGTGCGCGTTATACACGTCGATGCAGGGCCGACGCGAGTGCTGCCAAAAGAAGAACTTTTCCCCCATATGGACGCTTTTGCCGATTACATGTGTCGTTTTATCACAGCGCAGGGGATAACGTATCAACTGATTCACGCCAATTTCTGGATGTCGGGCTATGTTGCGATGCAGCTTAAAAGGCGGCTACACATCCCTTTCGTAATCACCTTCCATGCCTTAGGTAAGGTGCGGTTACAACACCAGCGTTCGCAGGATCGTTTTCCTGCATCGCGGGCTAAAGTTGAAGAGAAGACCATGCAGGCCGCCCACCGCATCATTGCCGAATGCCCGCAGGACCGGAAAGACCTAATCAGCTTATATCGTGCAGATCCCAAAAAAATCGAGATGATACCTTGCGGCTTCAACCCGCATGAATTTCAACCTATTGACCAGACGTACGCACGCATGCTTCTGGGTCTTTGCCCTACAAAGAAGACAGTGCTGCAGCTAGGCCGTATGGTTCCGCGAAAGGGCATCGACAACGTAATACAGTCCATGGCAATAGTCAAAGAGACGATGCCAGATGTGCAATTGGTAGTGGTGGGCGGAGAACACGAGTGCCTGGATATACATTCCGATAAGGAGTACAGGCGACTAACGGAATTAACCGAAGCGCTACAATTAGGTGATACGGTAGCGTTTGCCGGACGAAAAAGCCGTGATCAACTTCGGTATTATTATTCGGCTGCCGATGTCTTTGTGTCTACTCCCTGGTATGAGCCTTTTGGTATTACGCCACTGGAAGCAATGGCATGCGGAACGCCCGTAATCGGATCGCAGGTTGGGGGTATACAATATAGTGTGGCAGATGGTAAAACCGGCTTTTTGGTGCCTCCCAAAGATCCGGTCGCGCTGGCAGAAAAGCTGTTGACACTCCTAAATGACGTTAATCTCCGCGAAAAAATGCGACAAAATGCCCTTGAGTGGGTTAATAAACATTTTACTTGGGAAAACGTTGCTAAACAAATGGACGAGGTATATGCACAGATTTTAGGTGAGCAAGCTGGCGGTACTGAAGTGGCCAGCAAAACGTTTGTCAGTCAGGCGTTCCGCGACGCTGCGGAAACCTTTCGCCAGTCTGAAGGGGCGCTCGTGGACGTAGTGGGGCGGGCAGGTGAAGCGCTTTTTAAAACGTTTGCCAATGGCTGCAAAATATTGGTCTGCGGTAATGGTGGAAGCGCAGCCGAAAGCCTCCACTTTTCGGCGGAACTGCTAGGCCGTTTTGAGACCCCGGGACGAGTAGCCCTACCGGTTATTGCATTGGTTGCTGACACCGCTATGCTTACTGCTTGGTCAAATGATATGGGATACGACGACGTGTTCGCCAGGCAAGTAGAAGCCTATGGTCAACCGGGCGACATGCTACTATGTTTGAGTACGAGCGGCAACTCGGCAAACATCCTAGCGGCCATGGATAAGGCTAGGCGAAAAGGGATGACGTGTATGACGATGTTGGGCAAGGATGGCGGAGAGGCAGCGAAAAAGGGAGACATCAATATAGTTGTTCCTTCGGACAATACCCAGCGGATACAGGAATTACATTTGCACATCATTCATGTGCTATGTGGCTTGGTGGAACAACGGCTGAAGTGTTGGGCTGCACACGACCTGCCTTCAGCGAACGGCCGCATCCGTGCAAACGGCCGTGCACTCGCTTCGCAGCGCCCCGTTGAGGCCATCATCGGACCCTATCGAAACAACGAAAACGAAATTATCTATAACCATGCGGACTAACAAAGCGGTATTCTTGGACAAAGACGGTACCTTGCTGAGGGACGTGCCCTATAATACAGACCCGGCGAAAATGGAGCTGCTGGAAGGGGTTGCCAGTGGCCTTCAACAATTAGCAGCCGAAGGATACCTGCTATTCGTGGTAACCAATCAGGCGGGAGTCGCAAAGGGCTATTTTGCAGAGCAGGCGCTCTCCGTTGTGGAATCTAAACTTCAGGAAATGGTTGCACAGAAAGGAGCGAGAATAACCGAATTCTATTACTGTCCGCATCATCCTGAGGGGTCGGTCTACCCGTATGCTACCGTGTGCGATTGCCGAAAGCCAAGTCCGGGTATGTTGCTGAAAGCAGCGGCTGTACATGATATCTGCCTCGACCGTTCGTGGATGGTCGGTGATATTCTCGACGACGTGGAGGCGGGCAACCGGGCAGGGTGTAAAACGGTACTTATCGACCCATTACGCCGCGGTCAGACACAAGACGTCGAGCCGGCCCGTAGACCCACGCATGTCGCTCAGAATTTCCGGGATGCTACGACACTTATCATAAAAGACACAAATTATGGAAACGTTTAACTGGCAATGCATCGAGCAGTTCCACCAAAAGAAAATTCTGGTAATTGGCGACTTTATTATCGATGAATTCATCCACGGTGACAGCACCAGACTGTCACCCGAGGCGCCGGTGCCCGTGGTCGACGTTCGGTCGAAGCGTTTGGTATTGGGTGGTGCCGCCAATGTGGCCGCCAACCTGAAAGCACTGGGCGCGAAGGTCTTTTTCTGTTCAATAACAGGCGACGATGCCGATGGAGACGCCGGATTTGCGTTGGTTAATAGTGCAGGAGTTTCTTCAGATGGTGTCATACGGGAAAGGCATCGCGCAACTATGGTGAAAACTAGAGTTATTGCCGACGGTCATCCGCTTGTTCGATTGGATCGAGGAAGCGATTCGGTTATTTCCAGTCGATCAGAACAGTCGCTGATGCGATACGTGGAGCAGTTTTTTGCCATTTGCGATGGAATTGTAATTGCCGACTACCATAAAGGCGTGGTGACACCGGGTTTAATCGCCCATATTCAGCAGCTAAACAGAGAAAATCCGAAGTTTATCGCGGTGGATTCGAAGCGTCTGACCTTGTTCCGCGGCCTAGCGCCCAGTTTGGTTAAACCAAATTATGAAGAAGCGCTCAAGTTACTCGGTTATGAACGGGAAAGTGGCGACAGAAGAGCCCAACTTAAACGGTGTGGTAAACTAATCTTTGACAAAACGAATGCGCGGTGGGTGGTGCTGACGCTCGACAAAGACGGTTCACTTTGGTTCGAGAACGGGAAGTTGCTGTTAGAAATGGATGCACCGGCCGTGTCCGTGCCCCATGTGTGCGGCGCTGGTGATACTTTCATCAGTGCAAGTACGCTGGCGTTGGTTTCTAGAGATGATGTTTCCGGCGCCGCCCGCATTGCCACCACTGCAGCTTTGATCGCCATTGAAAAAGTGCATACCTCGCTTTGCTCACGATTGGAGCTTTTAGCTCGGTTGGAGCAGGACCAAAAACTTATTGTTTCAACGAAGCGCCTCCGTGAAATTGTCGCTTACCATCGCGAACTGGGACACCGCATCGTCTTTACAAATGGCTGTTTTGATATCCTGCACAGCGGCCATGTAAACTATCTAGGACTCGCGAAGCAACTTGGCGACGTGTTGATCGTGGGCGTCAATAGCGATGAAAGTATTATGCGGCTAAAGGGTGCTGACCGGCCGATAAACAGCCTGTCGGATCGGTTATCGGTGTTGGCTGGATTGGGATGCGTCGATCACGTCGTTGTCTTCGGTGATCGGTCGGATGATACGCCAGTCGCGCTCATCCGCGAAATTGCACCGGACGTGTTTGCAAAGGGAGGGGACTACCAAGATAAGGCGCTACCGGAGGCAGCGCTCGTTGAAGCCCTTGGCGGCCAGGTACAGCTCATCCCGCTGACTGCCGACCGGTCTACCACCAGCCTCATCCGAAAGATTTATGCACAAACGCGTATCAATGAGGTTGCTAACTGAAACTAAGGCCAAACTGAACTGGAAGGATTGCTGTAATTTACTGGTTATCCGACCGGACAACATAGGCGACCTGCTAATGAGTGCGCCGGCTTTCCGTGCGCTGAAGCAGTTTATGAAAAAAGGCAAAATTACGTTGCTTACGGCACAGTCGATGGCCGTTGCAGCTGATTTACTGCCGTATATTGATGAAACACTGGTGGCCAACCTGCCCTGGGTAAAGCAGCAGGACCAGCTCGATCCTGCGGAATTTTCGGCGCTCGTTTCACGCCTTAAACACTACCGATTTGATGGCTGCATAATTTTCACTGTGTACAGTCAAAATCCGCTTCCCGCGGCGATGCTGGCGTGGATGGCTGGCATTCCCCTTCGGCTAGCCTACTGCCGCGAGAATCCCTATCAGTTACTCACCCATTGGGTGCCGGATGAAGAGCCATATTCGCGGATCAGACATCAGGTTGTCCGTGACCTTGAGCTAGTGAAAAGCATTGGCACCGACGTTTCCGACGATCGTATCATCATTCAAATACCAGGATCCGTTAAAAAATCCGTTACCGAAAAACTAATTGCCGCCGGCGTCGATGTGCGACGCCCATTGCTCATCTTGCATGCGGGCGTGAGTGAGCCACGTAGGGCGATTCCTGTTGACCGGTGGGTGGCGCTGGCTAAGCGCATAGTGGCGTCGCATAATGTCCAATTGCTTTTCACCGGCCAGGCGTCCGAGCGTGAGCTGACCGATCGTTTGCAGCGCTCGTCCGGCGTTGACACTTTTTCCATGGCGGGCCTACTGGACGTAATGGAGTTCGCGGCCGTTGTGCAATCGGTGGCATTGGTAATTTCGGTGAACACGGCTACAATCCACCTTGCTGCCGCCACAGGGACGCCGTGTGTCGTCTTTTATGCGCAAACAAACCCACAGCATACTCCCTGGCGTACGCCACAACGCATTTTTCCTTTTAGCGTGATGAGCGACGATATCAGCAGAAACGAAGTGGTTCGCTATGTCGCCCGTCAGCTTTATCGTGATCGGGTACCGTTACCCGCTCTGGAAGACGTAATCGACGCTGTTGAATCGCTGCTGGTCGAGCGGGCTGATTGCCGTCTTCAGCTTGGAGGTCAGCTGTTCTTCCACTAAGTCCATGTCTGGTGTGTGCGTCCAATCGATGGTTGAAAGTGTATGGTGGTTTAGCGGACCCCATCGCTTCGGTTCGCCATCCATACTGATGATAACGCCCGGGATATTCAGCGCCGAAGCGATGTGCGACACGCCGGTGCAGTTGGAAAGTACCGCCCTTGCTTGTTTCAAAAGGAGCGCTAATGCGCCCAATGAAGTTTTTCCTGCTGTGATAATGGGTTTATGACGCATGGACCGGGACACCTCCATAACGAGGGGCATTTCATCCGCTGTACCGGTGATGACGATGTCGTATCCCAACGCTGCACAGTGATCGGCCATACGGGCGAATGCAGAGGGTGGCCATTGACGCCAGGCGCCACGGCTTCCCGGATGGATGCAGACGTAATCGCCAGCACGAATCGGAAGCTGAAGCGCCGTAAATGCGTCCTTGTCTTCGCCGGTTATTGGGAATTCCAGCTGCGTACCCTGTTGTGGTATATTAAGGTGTTGCATAAGCAATAAATGGCGGTATACCTCATGCGCATGGCTCGGGTATTCGATGAATAGGTCATCCGATGGGCGGTACCCTGCGCCCTGATAATAACCAGCGGTGTATTTTCCCCCGAATAAGGCCACTAAGGGATTAACGATTGAACCGTTGCCTTGAAGCTGTAATACGAGGTCGAACGATTCATCCTGCATTTTGGTAATAAAGGAGGCAATGTCTCGCACGGAGTAGGATCGCTCGGGCAGACCTGGATACCCCGGGAAAGGTTCGAACCGATCGAAATAGTGGGCGAACCGCCGTACAAACGCGTCAGCCCAAGGCAATCCGATTAACGTAATGACGGCATGCGGTACCTGCCGACGGAGTGCACGAATGGCTGGAATTGCGCACAGTAAGTCTCCCAATTGTAAGGCTCGGAGAACGGCGACTTTGCGGATATGTTGAAAATTAATCATAGAAGGTCAAACATCGTATCGCTAAAAGAATACCACCCGGTACTTTACGGCGCCATACCACTGCCAGTAAAGGGAAAATAGTGGGATGAGCGCGGAGGTGACGGCCATTTCCACGACGTGGCCAACGGATTTTTTTGTCCGCTTTAGCCGTTTCCATGTGAAATTCGTGACGCCTACGGCCCATAAGACCGCCACCATCGTAAACCAATCTGCCGAGAAAAACAGGTACGCGATGGGAAGCATGATACTGAGCAACGACATCATATAATATTGCCATAGCGGGCGACTCCGTATGCGCTGCCGGTACAAATGCGGGAATTTCTTATATAACAGTGCGTTATATTGTGTTTTTTTTGCTCACGCAAGCTGATGCCCCAGGGAACCTGTCTAACGGGATGGATGACTTCGGCATCTGCGATCCGCGAAATCGGAATTCCTTGACTGATAAGCTTGAAGTGTAAATCGCTATCCTCACGCCAAGCCATTCGAAATTGCCCATCAAAGCCACCTGTAGCCATCAAAGCTTTCTTGGTACAGCAGCAATTCGCCGTAACGAATTCGGCGACCGCCAACTGTGCGGTATTCCATTCGAAGTCTGTGGGTTGAAGAGGGGTGGGGACCCGGATGCTTCCTGTGAAGGCGATGTACGGTTGACCGGGATAAGCGTGGCACAATACGCTCAGCCAATTCGATTGAGGCAGACAATCGTCGTCTGTGAAGGCGATTAACGGACTTTTTGCAGCAAGCCATCCCATGTTTCGCGCAGCGGCAGGCCCTTTCTTTTCCGATGTGGCCAATAAGGTGAAATCCATATGGGGCCGTTCTGACCGCCATCGGTTGACTGCTTCCGCGGTGATGGGGTCGGGGCCATCGCTTACGACAATGATTTCGAAGGGGTCGGTTAGCGTCTGCTTAGCCAGTGCTTCCAGGCAATTAACCAACAGCTGTGGCCTCTTGTAAGTCGGAATCACGACGGATATCTTTGTCTCCATGCCGTTTAGTAATTAAAAATGAACCCATGACCAACGCGTCAAACGGGGACGTCCAGAAGCATTCGAGCGCATCTCGAGGGTTGCACACAATTGGTCGGCCCACGGTATTGAATGAAGTATTAATCAGCACCGGTATCCCCGTGAGCCGCTCAAACGCCTTCAGCAGATCGTAGTACAGCGGATTTTGCGCGCGGTCAACGGTCTGTATGCGCGCGGTTCCATCGACATGCTTAACGGCTGGGATCTGCTGCGCTTTGTCCGATGACACATCGTTTACAAAGAGCATAAATGGCGATTCACGGGCGTCAACGAACCATGTTGACGCATCTTCAGCGGTCACCGCCGGTGCCACCGGACGGAAGTCTTCACGATCCTTCACCTCGTTAAGCCAGGACTGCATTTGGGGCAGGACGGGCGATGCAAGTATGGATCGGTTACCCAACGCGCGTGGACCGAACTCCATCGCTCCCTGAAACCAGCCCACAATGCGATTATCCGCTAGCAACTGTGCCGTTTCAACCGCGACATCTTCCATCTTCACATGGGGCACCTTTGCTTTTTGAAGAAAATCGGCAAGCTCACTGTCCGAATAAGAAGGCCCCCAGTAGGTGTGGGTCATCGTAAACGGCTTCGTGGTGGCTTGACGCAACTTCGTGTCTGCCCACAACGCAGCACCAAGTGCGGTTCCTGAGTCGCCGGCGGCTGGTTGAATCCACACCTCTTTAAAAGGTCCGTCATCACGGATTCGCGCATTCAAAACGCAGTTCAGTGCGACTCCACCAGCCATCACTAACCGGTCTTGTCCCGTTTCGCCGTGCAGCCAGTGTACCAGCTCCAATACGGTTTCTTCCAACACATATTGGAGTGATCGGGCAATATCAAAATGGCGGCTCGTAAACGGTTCATTGCGAAGTCGTGGCGGGCCGAAGTAATCCGCTAGTTGGGTTTCCCGGATTTGATATTGCCCATGGCTGCCGAGTGTAATCATTTGACGAAACTCCTTGATAAAATTGGGTTTGCCGTACGATGCAAGCGCCATCACCTTGTACTCGTCGGAAGAGTGCAGGAAGCCCAGATAGGTGGTAACCTGCTCGTATAGCAATCCAAGCGAATGAGGAAGATTGACCTGTCCGATACGGGTAAAATCTTGACCTTGTCCGATATGATAGGAAGTCGTTGCTTTTTCGCCACGGCCGTCTAGTACCAAGATGGCGGCGTCTGAAAACGGCGACGGCAGGTAAGCGCTCGCCGCATGAGAAAGATGGTGTTCGATAAAGTGCCATTCCCAATCGGTATGTTTTGCGCCCCGAAACCGCTTCTGCAAGTGATGGGGAAAACCTCCAATCAAATGCGCTGGGGCGCGGATGATGGAGGACAAAAATAGTCCGTCCCACGGATTTGGCCCGTCGTTGCAGTCGTAAGGCAGATGCAAGGGGATCGGAATGGTAGGCTTACCGACGTATTGGTCGCCTAGTACAATATAGGGATCAAAGGAGTAGGCAATGTGGTCGATCTCTTTTAGATGTATGCCTGCTTTTTTTAGACAGTAGTCAATCGCATGAAAAGGTAATTCGTACGTCGAAAATGGAATAGGGCGCTTGCCATGTTTGATGTGCGTAAACCGTTCATCTTCCGCTGCTGCGATCAGCTGTCCGTCTTCGACGAGACAGGCGGCGGAGTCGTGAAAAGCTGCGTTAATTCCTAAAGTATACATAGGCCTAATTTTTAGACTGTCGACGCCGCCTAACCAAAGCGTACGTCATAATTCCCAAGAACACGGCTTGGATTGCAGCGTCCAGTAAGTAAACCGCCGGGATGGTTCCCTTAGAAACGAATATGACGTCCATGGCTGCAAAACTGGCTGCTACAGAATACCCAAGTAGGATCGGTAAAGATGCGGTTCTAATCGCTGCGACCAGAAAGGTGAGGCCGATCGATACTGACAGTAAACCGACCATTTGAACCAGCCAGATATCTTGTTTTGGCCCCGTGGCCATTATGAAACTTGCGATATGTACCACAGGCCACACTCCGCTGATAACGAAATAGCACCCTTGAAACATAAATACCGAGCTCAGTACTCGGCTGTGGCGTGTTTCACTTACGTCCATAACGGTAGCAATAAAGGCGGTTTTAGAGCCAATCAAAGCAATGTCGCTAAGACTATCCGATCGGAAGGCTCTAAAACTGCCTAAATAGAAGAACTACTTGTCTACTTGGTCGTGCCCTGACGTTTTTACTATTTTATTGTACGTGCCCAATAATAAAAAGGGAGCTGCCCATTGGCCGACAAAAAGAGCCTTGTGATCGTGGCCCGTACATTTAAGTAAGAGCGAAGCAGCCATTGAACCAAGGGCCGCGTATAAGAATAATTCTGATGGAAGTTTCGAAGTTTGCTCTTCGATAGCTTTTGTCGTCTTAGCTTCTGTGTGCGGTGCATTTTCGTTTGGTACCATAATTTTCTCCTTTTTGTTTTTAATCATCTTGAAAGGTGCACACACAATGCCATGGATTTGACATGCCGGAAAAAGCCCGTTGTTGGCTATCCGGCGAGATAAACCTATTTGGGCTTTCCCCTTTCTAAAACATGCTTTTTTGAAATGCAGACAGGACTATGCACTATTTAGTACAGCGCTACCGGATCGCCCCCACAAAAAGTACTAGATTACTGTTTCGTAAAAACGGCGCAATATGTGAGGTGGATAAGCCAGATATGCATTCATCAATTAAAAAGTAAGCTATGGAAATTCGGAAAGGCAATCCCATCGTTCCTTTACAGGAAGATAACGTTGATGAAACCCGTGAACCAACAGGGGAGGATTTGAAATATAACGAAGAAAACGACAGCTTTGAGCTAGACGTAGAATCGGAAGAAGGAGATGAGTACCAACACGACGATCCGTATAACACGACGGCACCTCAGGGCGAAGATGATAATTCGTATTGGGATGAAGCAAATCCAGAGGCAAACGAGGAATACCGCGACAAACAGGGAGCAGTAGACCGCCGTGTGGATGAGCTTAGCATGCGGGTCGTTGATGAGCAAGCGATGCGACTGAGCGACGACGATGAACAGTTGGCGGCGACCCCAGAAGATGAACGGGATGATTTGGATGAAGAAGGATACCCTCTACGGGACGATGCAGGGGGCGACGGCAACCCGATAACCGATCCTGCCGATGACCCGGAATTGGAAGAGCCAGACCCTCGCGTACCACCGTTTGAAAATCCCCGAAGAGATGATGATGAGGCCGAGGACATACCGTCTCCAGATGAGATTGACGAAGATCCCTTTGAGGCGCCGGACCGTGACGAGGATATTTTTACAAAAGGCAGTGAATAGTATGAAGGCGTACATCCCAACCCATTATCGCGGAAAGCAGGTAGACCTAGAGGCGGAGGTGGAACTCACCTCGGAACCTGAAGCTAAAGCATTTTTTAACACTGTAAAAAGCAATTTGCTCAATATCAATAGGTGGTACGATATTGCCATGCTGCCTGCCGCTACATTTGTGTTAACGGACAGCCGAGGACGCGAAAAAGAAAAGGCTGTGGCGGAAGAGGGCGACTTAGTCCGTATTGATGTGCCTGGGCCGGGCACGGCTGCAGGCGACGGTTACGATTGGGTGCAGGTGGAGAAGATACAGGAGGAAATCGGCGAAGGGGTTGAGCTGTGCGCGCTTACGTTGCGGCCAACGAAAAGTCCGTCTGCCCAGGATGAAGGGGTAGCCCATTTCTTCGAAGAGGCTGCAACGTCTACGTTGATTGTGAAGCGTGAAAGTAAGAGAGTAGTTGCCTTCTACCATGGTCGAAATGAGGTAGTAAATACGGAAATGGAAAGGCCACTCGATAATCTACGTAATAGGGTCGTAGGGTGGACGGCGAAGATGGGGCTCTCTTATCCGCAATGGGAAAGTCTCATCCAGGGATTAGTAAAGAAAAAACAAATCGCCCCGTAGATTGTCTACTACGGGAAAAATGATTTATATGGTTTTATGATTAAATTAAAGGTTATCCGAATGAAAACATCAACAGTTATTTTCGCATCAGCATGCATGATCTTTGGTTTGTCGGCATGTAACAACAGCCGCACGGCAGACGACAGTGTAGAGCAGGCACAGGATGTAAACGATACGACGGCCCTGGTTGAAACCGACGACTCCGAGTTTGCGGTCAAAGCAGCAGACGCTGGTTTAGCGGAAATTGAATTGGGGAAAATGGCGCTGGCCCGGGCATCCGACCAACGGGTGAAGGATTACGCGCAGATGATGATCGATGATCACAACAAGTCCAATGATGAGCTGATGACCATCGCCGCGAAGAAAAACATCACCCTGCCACCCGTTCCCAGCGAAGATCATGCGAAGAACATGCGTGATTTGCAAGACCTATCTGGACGGGAATTTGACAATGCCTACATAAACCAGATGGTTCGGGATCATGGCAATGTCGTATCCTTATTTGAGGACGCTGCCAAAGGGGCGAATGACGCTGATTTAAAAAGCTTCGCATCGAAAACGTTGCCGGTTTTGCAGGGACATCATGAACGGGCGAAAGAACTGCGCGACTCATTAGATGGTGGGACGACAGGAGTAGCCGGTCAGCAACCCGAGACTCGGGTGATGCCTTAGCGTAATCCAGCACTGCAAAAAAAAGAGATGGACGATAAGCCCATCTCTTTTTTTTTAAAGTTCTCAGCTATCCTTATCCGGTAAACCGAACGCCTTTTAATACCGTAGGATTCAGATGAGAAACTGACTCGCCGTCGTCCAGTTTAATCATTGGATTTTGAAGGGACAATCCCGTCCGCTTTTCCCCTTTAAGGGCCGCTGATACTGCAGCATGGGAAATTAAATAAGCAAGCGTACTTTCCGCGCCTTGGTTGAGGTTGGCACCGGCGGCGGAAAGACCGTCGCGACAACCGCCTGTCTGGGGATCATACAGGGGCACACCGATCGAGTTGGCGCCAAGAAACCAATTAAATGCCGTGACCATGTCGTCTTCATAGTTTGGTTGGGCAGTCAGTTCAAACGCTTTGGCGTTAGCCAGCACCATCGCCATCGCGTCGATCGCTTGTTGATCGTACAGCGGCTTTTCGCCGCCGTTTGAGTACCAACCTTGGTTACCGATGGGCGTTAAATACCCATTAGTCGTCGTCTTATGGCTAAGAAACGCGAGTGTGGCCAAGGCGATCTGTTTGGTTTCTTCATCGGCGTCAACCTCATAGGCGTGTAAGAGCGCTAGAGGCAATATGCCGTTGTCGTAAGTAAGTTTTTCTTCGAACCATTGCCAGCTTCCGGTAGACGCACGGCAGTAAGCCTCCTTGAGCCGCCCGGCCAAATGCCGAGCTTGCTTGATCATCTCTACATCCTGCGGATAGGTCATACAATAGTATGATATCCCGATTAAGGTGTTCGCTATACCACGCAAATGGACAAGTTTGTCGAAATGTGGAGCCGCATTATTGAACAGCTCATAGCCCAATGCCTTGAACGAAGGATTCGCGTCTTTTTGGAACAATAATTGGCCCAACGCCCATACCGTCCTTCCAAACGCGTCTTCAGAACCCACTTCATCTAAATATTGCCGGCTGTAACTCAGGAAATTATGGAAGTTGCCGTCTGGGCGCTGCATGTATTGGATGTAAGCGAGATACACGGCCGTTAGATAACTGACCTCTTGCGCATTCATCTCCTTTCCGGCCATCATTATAGCAATTAGTGCGCGGGCATTGTCGTCCAAGCAATATCCTTCTTTCCGGTTTGGAATGCCATAACGTGAATGCTGAAGGATCCCGGTGTCGTCTGTAAGGCGGATAAGGTGCTTCGCATTGAAAGCGGGAATTTCAATTGCCCCAGTTTTTTGCCGTGAGGTGAAATTGCGGCAAAATTTTCCAATACAGACACGAAACAGTTCGGCGTAGGCTTTTCCAATCACAGGCCAGCGCAGCGACAGGCCGTAGTTATATGCGCTCGTCTTTAACGTTTGCAATTGACCAGGCTCAGAAAGCAATTCATGAATACGTATGAAAAGCGCCTGGTGGTCGTTGAAATCAAAAAAGCGTCCGCGCCCGCCGTCTAATAATTCTTCCGCATGCCAGTACGGAGTAGAAACAACGGCTGCACCAGCTCCGATGGCGTAGGACAAGGTACCACTGGTAATTTGTTCCCTATGCAAGTATGGCGTAATGTAGATGTCACATGCGGTTAGGTAGTCATGCAGTTCTTTTTCGGACACGAAATCGGAAACAAACAAGAGGTGGTCCGCTACCCCCAGCTGAACAGCCAGCTGCTGCAGGCGGGCTACGTATTCGAGACCGTGAGTCCGTTCGACGTTTGGATGGGTTTTGCCCAGCACGATGTATAATATGTCCGGATGTACACGGCACAAATCCGGTAGGGCATTAATAACCGTTTCTAATCCTTTATTCGGACTGATCAAGCCAAATGTTAAAAGGACTGTTCGTTGTTGCAAACCCAGTTTTTCCTTTAATACGTCCCGATTTTCCGTAGCAAAATCCGGCACGCCATGGGGAATCACCTGCATCTTATCCGGAACAATCTGGTACACGTCTTTAAGCAACTGTATAGCCTTTTTGCTCATGACGACGATCCGTTCGGCTTTTTGAGCCAACGTCTTGATGATCATGCTTTTAACAGCATCCGGAGATTCGAGAACGGTATGGAAGATCACCACAAAGGGAATTCTGAGTGACCGTACGAAATTGAGTAAGTAGATTCCACTATCGCCACCGAATATACCAAACTCGTGCTGTATGCAACAGATGTCGGCTCCGCTTTCGTTAATAAGATCCGCGGCATCTTGGTAGTCCGCAATTTGTTCCTGACGAATCACATAACGGACACGCTTATCGTATTGATATTGATGCCGGTCATCTGAGTCGTTAATTGCTACGACGAAGCTATCATGATGGGCGAAGGATACATGGGGGTCAATAGCCTTAATTAAGTTGTCGTTAAATGTTGCTAAACCGCACTTTCGGGGCTGATAAGAAGATAAATACGCTATTTTCATCGCAATAATTTGTTTTTTCCGCAAACTAAAGGCAAGCGCACAATCTTAGGCTTGATGTTACGCTTGCCACAGCAAATAGTATTCCGTTTTGTACTTGGTTAACGTTTGGCAATCGGCTATTGTTTGAGGAGCGAGCGTATATGGCAGGATTATCTTTGAGAGACTGTCGAATGTTGTAGAAAACGTGACAATCGCTGACGGGTTGTCAGATTGGTAGTAGGAAAAAAAAAAAGCCCCGTGCCAAAGGCATGGGGCTTCCAATGGATGCTAATCCGGTTTGATTAGTTTGACAAAGAGTCAAGTGAGTCAACAGCAGATTCGCCAATTGAATCGATAGAATCGATTGATGATTCTACTTGAGCTTCGATTTCAGTTTGCAGTGAATCAGCGCTTTGCTCGCCTTCAGTGGCTGTGTTGTTGCAAGCCGCTGCTGCTACAGAAATTGCCAATGCTAAGAATCCGAATTTGAATGTGTTTTTCATCGTTAATTTCGTTTTTTGATTAAATCAATATGTTTAATTACCCTTTAATACGGAAATACGGGAAAGGTAACCCGACAAATTAGAAATATCACGATCTATGCAACATACTTATTCCCGTTTCGGAATCCATGTATTATCCGTATCTTGTCATCGTACTAGGGTATAAATACAGCATCATGTTTTCAAAAATCAAGAGAGCCTATCAGCTGCTCAAAAGCGTTGATCTGGATCAACTGAATAAACTTTCACAAAAGGTAGACCTTCCTAAAGTGATGGCGTCGTTTTCTGCACTGGACGATAAACAATTAAAAGGTTTGGTGAAGATGTTGGAAGGAGGAAATCGACAAAAGGACTTGCCACCGATCAATGGCGACTTTTACGAATTGGATCTACGGCTTAGTGAAGCTGACCGCGCCTTACAGTTAAAGGTTCGTGATTTTATGGACCGGGAAATCCGTCCGCTGGTCAACCATTACTGGCTTCGTGATGAGTTTCCTTTTGAAATAATTCCGAAGTTGGCCGAACTCAATATATGTGGACTCACCTACAATGGTTATGGTTGTGCGGGGAGGTCTTCGCTGATGGAGGGTATTATTGCCATGGAAATAGCTCGTGTTGACGCTTCGGTAGCAACGTTCTTTGGGGTTCAGAGTGGTCTCGCGATGGGAGCCATTTATATGTGCGGTTCCGAGTCTCAAAAGCAGGAATGGTTGCCCGCTATGCAGCGTATGGATCTTATCGGTGCCTTTGGTCTTACTGAGCCGGAGGTTGGCTCTGGAGCAGCTGGCGGACTGACGATGACCGCGCGGAAGACTACAGCGGGATGGGTGCTCAACGGACAGAAGAAGTGGATCGGAAATGCAACGTTCGCCGACGTGATTGTGATCTGGGCAAAAGATCTGGACGACGGCGAAGTAAAAGGTTTCCTGGTACGTAAAGGCATGCCGGGATTGGCTGTGGAGAAGATAAAGGGAAAAATGGCATTGCGCATTGTCCAGAATGGGCTGATCACCCTGACTGATTGTGTTGTACCTGAAAGCGATCGACTGCAACATGCCAATTCATTCAAGGATACCGCAAAGGTGTTGCAATTGACACGTGCTGGCGTCGCGTGGATGGCTGTCGGCTGTGCGCGAGGTGCATATGAGAGCGCGCTGGCCTATACCCGCAGTCGTAAGCAATTTGGCAAGCCGATTGCGTCCTTTCAATTGATTCAAAACCACCTCGTAGAAATGCTGTCTAATCTTACCGCTATGCAGACGTTGGTTTTCCGCTTGTCCGAACTGCAGGATGCGGGCATGCTAAAAGACGAACACGCCTCGTTGGCTAAGGTGTTTTGCACGCTGCGCACACGCGATATTGTAAGTAAGGCACGCGAAGTGATGGGCGGCAATGGCATCCTTTTGGAATATGACGTAGCGCGCTTTTTGGCCGATGCCGAAGCGATCTACTCTTACGAAGGGACTAAAGAGATAAATTCACTGATCGTAGGCCGGTCAATTACTGGATTTAGCGCATTTGTTTAAAACGAAGCAAGCCTTACAAAAAAGCCCGAACTGCTATTACAGTCCGGGCTTTTTTTATTTTTTCCCCTTGTTCTTGGGCTGAGCCTGTTGCTGTCGCATATACTCTTCCATGCGCTGCTGGAATTTTGACTTTTTCTGTGCCTGCGGCTTTTTCTTATTGGCTTCGATGATCGCGTGTATTTTATCATCATTGATCATTTGCCGAATAACGATCTGTTGACCAAAGGTGAATACCGTGGATAGAAAGTAATAGTAATTTAAGCCGGCCGGGAAGCTATTCAACACAAACAGAAATATCAACGGCATAAAATAACCAATGTATTTCATCTGACCGGTAGCACCGGATATCGAATTGTTGTACCAAGTGGATATAAGCGTTGTTACCGTCATCAGGATACACATGAGGCTGATATGATCTACCCCAAAAATGGAGGGGAAAGTAATCGGCGAATCATAAGTTGACAGATCCTGTACCCAAAGAAAGCTTTCGCCCCTCAATTCGAATAAATTGGGGAAAAAGAAGAAGAAAGCGATCGTAAAAGGCATCTGGAGCAATAGCGGAATGCAGCCTCCCAAAGGATTTACTCCCGCTTGCTTGTAAAGCTTCAGATATTCCTGTTGCAGCAGCGTCGGATTGTCCTGTCCTACCTTCTCTTTAATCTCGTCCATCTCCGGTTTCAGCACCCGCATTTTGGCCATGGATACGTAAGAGCGGTACGTAAGGGGCGAAAGTACCAGCTTGAGCATTACCGTGAGAATCAAGATTACCAAGCCGTAGCTCATATGGAATCCATCAAGGAAGCTGAAAACCGGTATGGTAATAAAACGGTTGATCCATTTCATCGGACCCCATCCCATATCGATTTGGTTTTCTAAATCATACCCGTGTTTCTTTAGTACACTGTACTGATTCGGGCCAAAATAGAAATGCAAGGGATACGTGTTGACATCCTGACGTGCAAATTCCAGGTGGAGATTGGAAGAAATCAGTTTGACCACGCCGTTTTCCGGCGTTGTGTATACGTTGACTTTGCCGCCATTAAAGCCATTTTCTGCGATGAGGACACTCGAGAAAAAATGTTGTTTAAACGAAATCCAGTTCAGTGTTTCTTCAAAGGTTTCTTCGTCGTCCTTGGCGGGATTTAAATGATCGACGTCACCGTCTGCTAGCTGATAATAGGCGGTAGAGCGCTCACGTTCTTTTTGTATATCTTTTTCCTGCTGTAATAAAACGCTTTCCATGTTCAGGACCAGCCGGTTTTCTGTGGGCGCCACCACGTCTTGCAAGCCCTTGGTGATAATGGTCAAGCCGAGGTTGTGGTTGTCTCCTTTTATGGAATAAACGTAGTCAATATATTGATTTTCGGAATAATTAAGACGAAAAGTAACCGACGCCGAATCCTGTCCCGAGACGCTGACGTCACCACCCGTTGGCGTAAAATAAAGGTCGTTCGTCGCGATATTTTTGCCTGCGGAAGAAAAGAATAAACCAAACTTGGTGTGTGCACCGCCCAGCAGCATGAGCGGTTCGCCGTGGTACGTATGTTCACCCTTTACCTCCACGGACGTAACCCGGCCGCCTTTAGTACTAATATGGGCTTTGATGAACTCGTTTTCCAGGGTAACTAGTCTTTCCTCGCCAACAACGGCGTTGCCAAAGGGGCCACTCAACAGCGTTGAGTCAAGTACGACGCTGGTTGGAGCGACCGTTGTATCTTGGCTTGCAGGAGTTTGTCCTGCCCGCACCAAAGCAAGTGAATCCTGCAGCTGCTGTTCGCGTTTTATTTCTTCTTCTGAAGGCTTCATCAAAAACACGGATGCTCCGATGATTACGAATATTAAAACTAGGCCTGTCAGTGTATTTCTGTCCATTGTATGAGTAGGTTATCGCACTTTGTTTACTTCTGTTTCTTTTCTTTATGAAATGACAAAGAAGCGGCTACAAAGCTAACAAAAAGTGGGTGAGGATTTGCAACTGTTGATTTTAATTCCGGGTGAAATTGACCCGCAACGAAAAATGGGTGATCTTTGAGCTCGATGATTTCGACCAGATTATTCTGAGGATTGATACCCGAGGCGATCATGCCCGCGTTTTCATACTGCTCCAAGTATTTGTTGTTGAATTCGTAGCGGTGCCGATGGCGCTCGGAAATTTTCGTTTTTCCATAGATCGCGGCTGCTTTGGTCCCTTTTCTGATTTCACAGTCGTAAGCGCCTAATCGCATGGTACCGCCCATGTTCTTAACCTTTTTTTGCTCTTCCATCAGGTTAATAACAGGGTGTTTGGTTTTCTGGTCCATCTCGTAGCTGTTTGCCTGTTTGAGGCCTAATACGTTTCTACCAAATTCGACAACGGCGCATTGCATACCGAGGCAGATGCCAAAAAATGGGATGTTGTTTTCACGTACATAGCGGATGGCGACAAGCTTGCCGTCGAGACCTCGCTCGCCGAAACCCGGGGCTACCAATACTCCCGACAGTTTCTTCAGCTTTTCCGCGACATTGTCTTCATTGATGCTTTCTGCCGCGATGGATAATACCCTAACCTTGCATTCGTTGACCGCCCCAGCATGGATAAACGCCTCATTGATGGATTTATAGGCATCGGGCAATTCGACATACTTGCCCACCAGTCCAATAGTCACCTCTTCCGTGGGATTTTTTAATTTACCGAGGAAAGTTTTCCAGTTAGCCAGATCCGGCTCGCTCTTCGTCGATAATTTTAACTTGGTGAGCACGGTCTTGTCGAGCTGCTCTTTAAGCATCAACAGCGGTACATCATAAATTGAGGGTGCGTCGATTGATTCTACAACGGCATTGATGTTAACGTTGCAGAAAAGTGCTAACTTCTTGCGGATATCTGAAGTGAGGTGGTGCTCGGTGCGGCACACCAGTACGTCCGGCTGTACACCGTATTCAAGCAGCGTTTTTACGGAGTGTTGGGTGGGTTTTGTTTTAAGCTCTCCGGCGGCAGCCAGGAATGGCACTAGCGTCAGGTGAATAACCAACGAATTGTTGGTGCCCAGTTCCCAGCGCAGCTGCCTAACCGCTTCGATGAATGGCAACGATTCAATATCTCCCACTGTACCACCAAGCTCCGTTATAATTATGTCATATTGGTCGTCGTTAGCCAGCAAACACATTCGGCGTTTGATTTCGTCTGTGATATGGGGTACGACCTGCACCGTTTTGCCTAGAAAAGCACCCTGCCGTTCTTTCTCGATGACATACTGGTAAATGCGCCCGGTGGTCACGTTATTGGCTTGAGAGGTGGGTGTGTTGAGAAAACGTTCATAATGGCCCAGATCCAGGTCTGTTTCAGCACCGTCTTCCGTGACATAGCACTCACCGTGTTCGTAAGGATTTAGGGTACCCGGGTCAATATTGATATAGGGATCGAATTTCTGGATGGTGACCCGATAGCCCCGCGCCTGCAGCAATTTTGCCAAAGACGCTGAAATAATGCCTTTTCCCAACGACGAGGTCACGCCGCCCGTAACAAAAATATATTTAGTCATAAATCTGGGTTGTTATGTTTTATCAAGCTCTGAAGCCTAAAAACATGACGTTAATGTACGGGATACAAAGGTAGCGTTTTTTCCCGAAGTTAAACCAAAGATTTTATCGTTCGCTCTTGTCTGATTAGGCGTGTGGGATATAGCGGTCCTGGTTTAGGGATTAACCGGCTTGGGTGTTTAGTCCTCAAAACGGATATATTCCGGGCGTTAGAGATATCGCATATTTACTACTTCTTGAGGCGACCATACTCAATGTTTTCGGATGGGGTTTGCTTCTTTCGAGTTGTTTACGTTGATAAGCCCGCCGATTTTCTTTTAGGTACGGTTTTTTATAGAATATTTCTAAGTTTGGTGAATCAAAAAAACACGTAAAATTTATGGAATATCGTAGGATGGGCCGTACAGGCCTGCAATTAAGTGTGCTGTCCTTTGGTTCGTGGGTTACTTTTTCCACACAGATTGACGATGGCATCAGCGATCGGTTAATGGGTATCGCTTATGACGCCGGGATTAATTTCTTTGACAACGCCGAAGCGTATGCAGGGGGAGAGTCGGAGAAGATGATGGGGCGGGTATTAAAAAGAAAAAATTGGGACCGATCGACCTACCTCGTATCAAGCAAGGTGTACTTTGGGTTACACGGGAAAAACAATAAGCCGAATCAGCGTGGGCTCAGTCGCAAGCATGTTGTAGAAGCGTGCCATGCGGCACTGCAGCGGTTGCAGGTCGATTACCTGGACTTATATTACTGCCATAGACCGGACAAGCAAACACCGATTGAGGAAGTTGTGCGGACGATGAACACCCTCATTCAGCAGGGGAAAATTCTTTACTGGGGAACCAGTGAGTGGAGTGCCGCTGAGATTGTAGAAGCACATGCCGCGGCCCAACGGCTCGGCTTGGAAGGGCCTGCGGTGGAGCAACCGGAGTACAATTTGTTTAACCGCCAAAAAATGGAAGCAGATTACCTCACTGTCTTTAATCATATTGGCATGGGTACGACGATATGGAGCCCATTAGCGTCGGGGTTGCTTACAGGAAAATACAATGCGGGCATCCCGGAGGGATCGCGGCTAGCTTTAGCGGGATATGAATGGTTGAAAGATCGATCTTACACCGAAGATCGGCTCGAGGCTATCCGCCAGTTACAGGTCGTCGCTGATGATTTAGGTTCTTCTCTGGCGGCCTTTTCAATTGCCTGGTGTGTGCGGAATCCGAATGTGACAAGCGCTATACTTGGTGCGACCAAAGAAAACCAGCTGGAGGAAAACTTGAAAGCATTGGAAGTACTGCCTCGATTAACCGATGAGGTGATGGATCGCGTGAATACCATTATGCAGAATAAACCAATGTTGCCCGAGCATTAAGTTATTCCTAAATCACTAAAGGGAGATTACTTGTATATACGGTAAATTGAAGCAAAAAAAGCCGGAATCCATGAGATTCCGGCTTCTATCTTATTGTGTTTTTCGTTAGAACCGTTTAGATTTGATACGGGCAGCTTTTCCGGTAAGTCCACGTAAGTAGAATAATTTTGACCGGCGCACTTTTCCATAGCTATTCACTTCGATCTTTTCGATATTCGGTGAGTTGATCGGAAAAATACGTTCCACACCGACGCCATTGGAAATCTTGCGCACGGTAAAAGTTTGATTGGCGCCAACACTATTGCGTTGGATAACAACACCTTGGTAAACCTGAACCCGCTCTTTATTTCCTTCGCGAATTTTATAGTGTACGCTAACAGTATCCCCGGCCTTGAATGCGGGAACTTCATTCTTTGTTACCGCTTGCTCTTCTACAAATTTTACTAAATCCATGATTTTGAGTAATTAATGACGATTATTATCCCGTAAAAATCGAGTTGCAATATTAGGGATAATTTTTTAAATATCGAAACCGTTTCTTAAAAAAGAAATCTAAAGTTCTTTTTGCATTTTGAATTTAATTTTTACCTTTGCAAACCCTCAAGGGACGGGGTGTAGCGTAGCCCGGTATCGCGCCTGCTTTGGGAGCAGGAGGTCGTAGGTTCGAATCCTGCCACCCCGACAACAAAGGTTCATCAGAACCCAAAAGCCTGCAAATCTTACGATTTGCGGGCTTTTTTATTTTTTACGTATCAGTTCGATTTAGACAATTTCAGCAAAAATGAGACCTATCCGGTGAACCAAATGAATGGTTTATTTTAGTTCACCAGATTGATGCAAATAGCTGTAAAACAGATAGTTGCATCGCGTAATTTGAACTGTTTTAGGTCTGTTTGAGTGACCTTGTGGAAGCAGTTCACCACGAGAGGAATCATTTTAACACAAAAACTCAAAAGCTGAATTGTCATGAGAACTACAAACACCTTCGGAGTTCAGTTCATCACAAGAACGAACAAGGCCAAAGATGGCCTACTCCCAATCTATGCCAGGGTCACCGTTGATGGCCGCAGGGTAGAAATATCATTGAAGCGTTGGATCAAACCATGCGACTGGAACAGCTCAAAAGGCATGGCCAAGGGCAGCCGGGAAGAAATCAAATCGCTCAATCACTACCTGGATGAAGTCCGGGCAAGGATTATGGAGTGCTACCAGGAGATGCAGGTCCAAAAAAGACTGATCACTGCTGATGCCATCAAGAGTATGTTCCTGGGTACAGACCAAAAGGACTTCACCTTATGCAAGCTGGTGGATTATCACAACCAGACAATGCGGGATACACTGGCGTGGGGCACGATGAAAAACTACTTCACCACTCAGAAGTATATCCATCGATTTTTGAAAGAGCGCTTTGGTACTACCGACATGTTCCTTTCGGAACTGTCTTATAAATTCATCACCGATTTTGAATTCTACCTCCGAAACTATAAACCCAAAGACCACCAGAAGCCGCTTGGCAACAATGGAGTGATGAAGCATCTGGAGAGGTTCCGGAAGATGGTGACAATGGCCGTGAAAATGGAATGGGTAAGCAGGGATCCATTTGACAAGTACCAGCTCAAATTCCATCGGGTGGATCGGGATTTCCTCAATGATGAAGAGCTGGAGGCCGTAGAGAACAAGGACTTCAAAATTGTCCGCCTGCAGTGGGTAAGAGATTTGTTTGTGTTCAGTTGCTATACCGGACTGGCCTACATCGATGCTATGAACCTTACCCCATCCAATATTACCATTGGCATTGATGGGGAATACTGGTTATCTACCTGCCGCCAGAAGACCGACCAGCCGGTAAGGGTTCCTATCCTTCCCAAAGCTTGGGAAATCATCGAGAAATACAAAACCCATCCAAGAGCTGTGCAGAGGGGGGCAATATTCCCAATGATTTCTAACCAAAAGCTGAACTCTTACCTGAAAGAAATTGCTGATCTGTGCGGAATTGAAAAGAACCTCACATTTCACCTAGCCAGGCATACTTTTGCTACTACAGTTACGCTTTGTAATGGTGTGCCACTGGAAACGGTTAGCAAGATGTTGGGTCACTCCAAAATTACAACCACGCAGGTTTACGCCAAAGTGGTAGAGAAAAAAGTGAGTGAGGATATGCAGAATCTAAGAGAGAAACTAGCAGCACCAAAATTGATGAGAAGGGCGAAATAGCCCTTTGTATTTAAGTACTTGCTTAAATAACTATCATTCCCTACCTTTGTTTAAGCAATTGCTTAAATACTATGAATACATGTATCCGTGTCTTTGCAGATAGCATCCAGATCAGTCGCTGCAGAGAAGACTTGAAAAACAAAGAAGAAAGCTTTTTAGAACTGGCCGATGTACTGAATCTGGCAGGTAATGCGGTTCGCCTCAAAATCCTGTACCTCTTGAAACAGGAAAATGAACTTTGCCCATGTGACTTGTCAGACATCCTGGGCATGACCGTGCCGGCCGTCTCCCAACATCTAAAAAAACTGAAGGATGCGGGAATCGTGACGACCAAAAAATCCGGTCAAACCATCTTCTATTCAGTAGAAGAGCAAAGTCAGCGAATCATTTCATCAGTGCTCGATTTGTTAAATCTCCCAAATACAACTCCTGCCTTATGATACCCAATGATCTCACCCAAAGCATAAAGGTATCCTTAAAAACTGCCACTGGCCAGTTGGGATACATCATCAGTAAAATTGACGATGAGGACCAGGTGGAAAACATACTTCTCCAATTAAAGGCGGTACAATCAACCCTTACTAAGACTACTTACGAGTTATTGGATGATGCCTACAGGAAAGCACTAGCAGAAAGGATCTCGTCAGCTTACCAGAGCTGCCCTGGCGACTGTGGCAATGAAGAAACAATAGAAAAGCTGAGAAAACTATTTCCAGAGCTTAAACTCGAAGAAGTGCCTAAAAAACTACGAGAAGCCCGCATGGTGGAAGAAGAATTGAAGAAATTTTTATCCGAACGTTTGGATACCCCCTCCCCCCGTGACTGACCTTTGGAGAGATGTTTCATTAAAATAGATTGATATGAAAAGTAAACTCATGATTTTCGCAACAGCGAGTATTCTCGCAATTGGTGGCCTTGCCTACGGGATCAACTCATCTCCAAAAGCTTGTCCTTTGGAAGGTACTCCAGATTGTCCAAAAGTTACCTGCCCTTTGGCAGGCACTCCTGAATGTCCTTATGACATGAAAGTGGCGGAAGTACCCGCCTGCTGTAAGAAAAAGTAACTGGGAGGGCGCAGAGCCCTTCTTTTTTTGAAAATTAAGTATATGAAAAATTCCCTTTTAACCAGCGGCCTTTTAGCCGCTTTAGTAAGCTCCCTTTGCTGCATCAGCCCGGTGCTTGCATTAGTGGCCGGTGCAAGCGGGATTGCGTCCACTTTCTCATGGCTCGATCCGGCAAGGCCTTTTTTTGTCGGCATCACAGTGGTTGTATTAGGCTTTGCCTGGTATCAGAAACTCAAACCAAAGGCCAAAAAGGAAAAAGAATGTGCCTGTGAGGAGGACCTTCAGCCCTCCTTTTGGCAAACAAGAAAGTTCCTTTCAATAATCACGGTCTTTGCTGCCCTGATGTTGGCGTTCCCGCTTTATGCTCACATTTTCTACCCTAAATCTGAAAAGCAAGTGATCATCGTTGATAAGTCAGACATTCAGACCGTAAATTTTCAAATCAAAGGCATGACTTGTCAGGGGTGCGCAGCGCATGTAGTGCATGAAGTAAATAAGCTCAGCGGCATCCTGAATGTAACCGCCTCCTACGACCAGGGCAATGCCATCGTAGAATTTGATAAATCCAAAACGGACGTCCTTGAAATTGAACAAGCCATCAACTCAACCGGATATTCAGTGACCAATAAAACAGAGAAATAAATGGAAATCATCTTAGAATCTACCATCACTTGCCCCAACTGCGGACATCAGAAAGAAGAAACTATGCCGACTGACGCCTGTCAGTATTTCTATGAATGTGAAAACTGCCACCAGGTGCTAAAACCAAAGGAAGGGGATTGTTGCGTGTATTGCTCCTATGGCTCAGCACCTTGTCCACCAGTACAATTGGATTCTGATCAAGCATGTTGCTAGCGTAGACAATGCTTTATGTGACATACATCATGTTTTGACATGTGCAATGTCATAGCGCGCTCAATAACCGTTGCGTACTTTTGAGTCATATTGAAGGGGATAACAAATAGATACCCGCTTCAATGGATGGCATTTTACATCAAAAGGCTCATGAAGCGCAACTTATATATCGTCCTAATAATTGCAATGCTTCTCCCTGGCAAAGGGATGGCAGTGTTTCAGCACTTTTGTGGGGGCGAACTGATCAGCTTCGAGCTTTTTCTAAAACATTACGAACCATGCTGTGACGACCACAGCAACCCTTGTGATGGCTGTGAGGATCAGGAAACCATCTTCTCTCTCGATGATTTCAGGACACCTCATTCAGACATTCTGGTCATTGATTTTTCACATGCGGCAATGGCTCAGCCATCTTTCCATTTGCCGTCTACACAATTTTTCGAGTCAAGAAACTACACAACTGGATATTCCGCGCCAAAGTACACCACTATTCCGCTCCAATATGCACCACCGATTCCGGGGCAAAGTACACCAGTCTGTAAGGGTTGTTTAGGGTTAGGTTGGTTTTCTGATTGATTTTCAGG
>Ga0164243_10000274_pt1 | contig 106696 bp, 103 predicted proteins | sample OricompcompostOP_FD_108781 | JGI IMG/M metagenome (GOLD analysis project Ga0164243, IMG submission 108781) | Organic Plus compost microbial communities from Emeryville, California, USA - Original compost - Organic plus compost (OP) | ecosystem: Engineered > Solid waste > Mixed feedstock >... | reverse complement strand
GATGCTCGGGAAAATCCCCTCGCTGTCGAACCCGTCCAGCGTATAGGCATCCGTATGGCAGATCCCCGTCGCCATGATCTCAACCAGAACCTCGCCAGCACGCGGCCCCTCAACATCCACCTCGACAATCTCCAGCGGCTTCTTCGCCTCAAATGCAACCGCCGCACGGCTCTTCATGTCTCTCGCTCCTCGCTTCGCAATCATCGTGGCGCCGGATAGCACCGTGCATGCGGGTGATTGCGGGTCCGTCCGATTCGGGCAACCCCGCTTCCCTCAAATGTTCGATGCGCCCGGCCTCGCCGGACCCCGGCCGCTCACCGGCGGCTCAGTACCCGACGGTGAAGCGCATGTTCCTGTGCTTGGGCGCCTCGATCTCGTCCAGCATCGCCACGGCGAAATCCTCGTAGCTGATCGAGCTCTTGCCGTCCGGCGCGGTGAGCAGCGTCTCGGTCCCCAGACGGAATTTGCCCGTGCGCTCGCCCGGGCCGAAGAACATGGCGGGGGACAGGAAGGTCCATTCGAAATCGACCCCGTCCTTCAGCCTGTTCAGGAACTGGCGGGCCGGCTCGGCTTCCACCTTGATGAAATCGGGGAAGCCGGGCGTATCGATCAGCACGTCGCCCGCCTCGGTCCTGAGCGACGCCGCGCCGCCCACGATCAGCAGCCACACGCCCGACTTGCGCGCGACATCGAACACCGCGTCGCTGTCCAGCCCGTTGAACGGCATGGAGAGGATCGCCGCGTCATGCCCCTTCACGCGCGCGGCCATGTCGTCGGTGTCGTTGATGTCCGCCTTCACCCAGGTCACGCCATCGCGCGGCGCCTGCCCGTCGGCATGGCGCGAAAGGCCGGTGACGCTGTGCCCGCGGCTCAGGGCCTCGTCGACGAGACGCTGGCCGGCATTGCCTGTTGCGCCCATGATCGCGATCTTCATGTAAGCTCTCCTGCTGTCGGTGAATCGGTCGCCTGTACACCGAAAGTTGACTTCGGCTCTTTGGAATCGCGCACGCCGAAACACAAGCTTCTCCGGCATTTTCGTGCGCGGATCGCCCCCATGAGGACACGAAATAAAATTTCTCACACCTGCCTTGTTGGGCTAGAAGCGGCGGAAAGTGACGAGGCCCTGAGGAGAGGCGCATGGAGCAACTGGATTTCTCGCTCGGCGAAACCGCGGACATGATCCGCGAAACCTGTCGCCGCTTCGCCGCCGACCGCATCGCCCCCGTCGCCGCGAAGGTCGACCGCGAGGACTGGTTCCCCGTCGAGCTCTGGCCCGAGATGGGCGCGCTCGGCCTCCATGGCATCACCGTGAAGGAAGAGGATGGCGGCCTCGGCCTCGGCTATCTGGAGCATGTCATCGCCTGCGAGGAGATCAGCCGCGCCTCGGCTTCGATCGGCCTCTCCTATGGCGCGCATTCCAATCTCTGCATCAACCAGATCGCCCGCTGGGCCACGCCTGACCAGAAGGCGAAATATCTTCCCGGCCTCATCGCGGGCGACCATGTCGGCAGCCTCGCCATGTCCGAGGCGGGCGCGGGATCGGACGTCGTCTCGATGAAGCTGCGCGCCGATGCGGTGCAGGGCGGCTATGTGCTCAACGGCACGAAATTCTGGATCACCAACGCGCCCTATGCCGAAACGCTGGTCGTCTATGCCCGCACCGATGCCGACGCCGGCTCGAAGGGCATCACCGCCTTCCTGATCGAGAAGGGCATGGACGGCTTCTCGATCGGCCAGAAGATCGAGAAGGTCGGCATGCGCGGCTCGCCCACGGCCGAGCTGGTGTTCAGCGACTGCCATGTGCCGGAGGAGAATATCCTCGGGAGCCTCGGCGGCGGCGTCAGGGTGCTGATGTCCGGCCTCGATTATGAGCGCGTCGTGCTGTCCGGCGTGCAGCTCGGCATCATGCAGGCCTGCCTCGACACGGTGCTGCCCTATGTCCGCGAGCGGAGGCAGTTCGGCAGGCCGATCGGCGCCTTCCAGCTCATGCAGGCCAAGGTGGCGGACATGTATGTCGCGCTCAACTCGGCGCGCGCCTATGCCTATGCGGTGGCGAAGGCCTGCGACGCGGGCAAGACCACCCGCTTCGACGCGGCCGGCGCCATCCTGCTCGCCAGCGAGAATGCGGTGAAGGTCGCGCTGGAGGCCGTGCAGGCGCTGGGCGGCGCGGGCTACACGACCGACTGGCCGGTCGAGCGCTACATGCGCGACGCCAAGCTGCTGGACATCGGCGCGGGCACGAACGAAATTCGCCGGATGCTGATCGGCCGGGAGCTTGTAGGGGCGTGATGGAGCTGACATCGTTCAATCCGCCCCGGAACGGGGAGGAAGTGGCGTGAGCGGGCCCGTCCTTCCCACCGCCATCGATCCCGCGAGCCCGGAATTCGCCGCCCGCGCCGCGCATAACCGGGCGCTGCGGGACCGGCTTTACGCCGATGTCGCCAAGGCAGCCCTCGGCGGCGGGGAGCGGGCGCGTGAGCGGCACGTGGCGCGCGGCAAGCTGCTGCCCCGCGAGCGGGTCGAGCGGCTGCTGGACCCCGGCTCGCCTTTTCTCGAGATCGGCCAGCTCGCGGCCCATGGCGAATATGACGGCGAGGTGCCCGGCGCGGGCATCGTCGCGGGCATCGGCCGCGTCTCCGGCCGGCAGGTGATGATCGCCTGCAACGACGCCACGGTGAAGGGCGGCACCTATTATCCGCTCTCGGTCAAGAAGCATCTGCGCGCGCAGGAGATCGCGGCGGAGAACCATCTGCCCTGCATCTATCTGGTGGACTCGGGCGGCGCCAACCTGCCCCACCAGAGCGAGGTCTTTCCGGACCGCGACCATTTCGGCCGCATCTTCTTCAACCAGGCGAACATGTCCGCGCGCGGGATCGCCCAGATCGCCTGCGTGATGGGCTTCTGCACGGCCGGCGGCGCCTATGTGCCCGCCATGTCGGACGAGAGCGTGATCGTGCGGGGTCAGGGCACCATCTTCCTCGCGGGGCCGCCACTGGTGAAGGCCGCGACGGGCGAGGAGATCAGCGCCGAGGATCTGGGCGGCGGCGAGTTGCATGCCCGCAAGTCCGGCGTGGCGGATCATCTCGCCGAGAATGACGAGCATGCGCTCACCATCGTGCGCGACATCGTGAGCCAGCTTCCCGCCGACCGCGCGCCCGACATCCCGCTCATCGCGCCGCGCCCGCCCCGCTATGACGCGCAGGAGCTGTACGGCATCATCCCCGAGGATGTCCGTGCGCCCTATGACGTGCACGAGGTCATCGCCCGCATCGTGGACGGCAGCGAATTCCACGAGTTCAAGGCGCTCTACGGTTCGACGCTGGTGTGCGGTTTCGCGCATATCTGGGGAATGCCGGTGGCGATCCTCGCCAACAATGGCGTGCTGTTCTCCGAAAGCGCGCTCAAGGGCGCGCATTTCATCGAACTGGCCTGCCAGCGGCGCACCCCCCTGCTCTTCCTCCAGAATATCTCCGGCTTCATGGTCGGCGGGAAGTATGAGGCGGAAGGCATTGCGAAACATGGCGCAAAGCTGGTCACGGCGGTGGCGACCGCGCAGGTGCCCAAGATCACGGTGCTGATCGGCGGCAGCTTCGGCGCGGGCAATTACGGCATGGCGGGGCGCGGCTATTCCCCGCGCTTCCTCTTCTCATGGCCCAACAGCCGCATCAGCGTGATGGGCGGCGAGCAGGCGGCCAGCGTCCTCGCCACCGTGAACCGCGATGCCGACACATGGACGCCCGAGGAAGCCGAAGCCTTCAAGGCCCCGATCCGCGCGAAATTCGAGGCGGAGGGCGATCCCTGGCACGCCACCTCCCGGCTCTGGGACGATGGCATCATCGATCCGGCCCAGACCCGGGACGTGCTTGGCCTTGCCTTCGCCGCCACCCTCAACGCGCCCATCCCGGAACGCGCGGCGTTCGGCCTGTTCAGGATGTGAGCCCGCGATGCCGTTCGAACCTTTCGGCTATCGTTTCGAGCTGGGCTCGCCGCTGAAGCCGGCCGAGGTGCGGGCCGCGATCCGGGCGCGCAAGAAGGGATGGTTCGAGCGCAGGAAGGGCGCGCGCGGCTGGATCATCGGCCCGGTCCTGTGCCTGTGGAACAGCGCGTTCGACCGCTACGGCCCCATGCTCTTCGGCTGGATCCGGCGCGACGGCAAGGGCACGCGCATCTCCGGCCGCGCGGGATCGGATCTCAACGGCATCCTCATGCTGGGGCTGCTCACGCCCGTGCTCGCGGGCGCGCTGATCTACCTCATATCGCGGGGCGAGGCGTCCACCGGGCAGATCCTCGTCATGGGCGGCCTCCTGCTGGTGGGCCTGCCGCTGGCGCTCTGGACGAACAATATGGACCGGCGCGGCGCGGACCCGCTGGTCCACTTCCTCCATCGGACGCTCGACCCCACGCGCCGGCGCGCGGCGCCATCCCCGTCCGACATGCAGGGAACGCCCGCCGCGCGATTGCTGGTCGACGGGGAAGCGCGCGAGGCCGCATCGGCCGATGCCCTGCGCGACGCGCTGTCGGCCATGGCGATGCGCGATTCCGTCATCATCGAGTTCGCGCCCGAAATCTACATGCAGGCTATGGCGCGCGACGATCATTTCCTCGTGGAGAAACGCGAGGGCGGCGCCGACCGGCATTTCGCGGCGAAGCTGCCCAAAGGCGAGACCGATGCCCCGCACCAATATGACGCCAGTCTGGAGCGGCTCATCGACATCATGACTGCCTATCTCCGCCAGCAGCCGCCGGCCTTCGACCTCAACTGGACGCGCATCAGCCCATGATCTCCTCCCTCCTCATCGCCAACCGGGGCGAGATCGCCTGTCGGATCATCCGCACCGCGCGCGCCATGGGCATCCGCACCATCGCCGTCTATTCGGATGCCGATGCAGGAGCGCTGCATGTCCGCCAGGCCGACGAGGCAGTGCCTATCGGCCCTTCCCCGGCCCGCGAGAGCTATCTGGTCGGCGAGAAGATCATCGCGGCCGCGAAAGCGACCGGGGCGGAGGCGATCCATCCCGGCTACGGCTTCCTCAGCGAGAATGCCGACTTCGCGCAGGCGGTCATGGATGCCGGGCTCGTCTGGGTCGGCGCCACGCCGCGGAGCATCCGCGCCATGGGCCTCAAGGATGCCGCCAAGATGCTGATGCGGGCGGCCGGCGTGCCCGTCACCCCCGGCTATCTGGGCGAGGACCAGTCGCCCGACCGCCTGAAAGCGGAGGCCGACGCGATCGGCTATCCGGTGCTTATCAAGGCGGTGGCGGGCGGCGGCGGCAAGGGCATGCGCCGGGTCGACGCCCCCGCCGACTTCGCCGACGCCCTCGCCGCCTGCCAGCGCGAGGCCGCCGCCGCCTTCGGCGATGATCGGGTGCTGATCGAGAAATATATCCTCTCGCCGCGCCATATCGAGGTGCAGGTGTTCGGCGACACCCACGGCCATATCGTCCATCTGTTCGAGCGCGACTGCTCGCTCCAGCGACGCCACCAGAAGGTGATCGAGGAAGCCCCCGCCCCCGGCATGGACGAAGCCACGCGCGCGAGCCTGTGCGCCGCCGCCGTGCGCGCCGCGCGGGCGGTGGATTATGTCGGCGCGGGCACGATCGAGTTCATCGCCGACGCCTCGGAAGGCCTTGATGCCGACCGCATCTGGTTCATGGAGATGAACACGCGCCTTCAGGTCGAGCATCCGGTGACCGAGGAAATCACCGGCGTCGATCTCGTGGAATGGCAATTGCGCGTGGCGAGCGGGGAGCCGTTGCCCAAGCGGCAGGATGAGCTGTCGATCGATGGTTGGGCCATGGAAGTGCGTCTCTATGCCGAGGATTCCGCCGCCGGTTTCCTGCCCTCCATCGGCCCGCTCACCGAATTCGACCTCGATGACGGGATGATCCGGTCTGATGTAGGCGTGGAGGAAGGCGACATGGTCTCGCCCTTCTACGACCCCATGATCGCCAAGCTCATCGCCCATGACGGCGACCGCATCGAAGCGATCGACCGGCTGGCCAGCGCATTGGCCGGCACCCGCATCTGGCCCGTGCGCACCAACGGCGCTTTCCTCCTGCGCGCGCTGCTGGACGATGATTTCCGCCAGGGGCGGGTCGACACCGGACTGATCGAACGCAAGGCCGAGGCGCTGATGCCGCCCGCCATGCCCTCGGACGCCGTGCTGCGCGGCGTCGCCTGGTGCCTCATGGAGACCGATCAGGCCGCACATGTGCCGTACCTGCCGGGCTTCCGCATGGCCGCGCCGCCTCACCTGTCGGCCGTCATGGACGTGGACGGCAGGAGGATTGCCGTCGACTTCACCGAGCCCGCCGAACGCTGGTTCATGCAACCGCTGGATGGGCGCGTGCGCGTCAATGAATATGGACAGACCTTCTCGATCGGCTTCGCGCGCACGGACGCCGGCGCATCCGGCCCCGCCTCCGACGGCACCATCCTCGCCCCCATGCCCGGCCGCGTCATCGCGGTGGCGGTGCGCGAGGGCGATGCCGTCACCAGGGGGCAGAAGCTGCTCACGCTCGAAGCCATGAAGATGGAACACAGCCTCACCGCGCCGTTCGACGGAACCGTCGCGACGCTCAGGGCCAGCGCCGGCGCGCAGGTGCAGGTCGACGCGCTGCTCGCGCGCATCGAACCCACAGGAGAGACACAGGCATGACCGCCCGCTTCTTCGACGAACTCACGATCGGCGATATCGTCGCGCATCCGGTGCGCCGCACGGTCACGGAGACGGACAATCTCCTCTGGTCGGCCCTGACGCACAATCCCCAGCCGCTGCATCTGGATGCGGAAGCGGCGAAGGCCACCGAGTTCGGCCAGATCCTCGTCAACTCAACCTTCACGCTCAGCCTCATGGTCGGCCTCTCGGTGGAAGGCACCACCATGGGCTGCCTCATCGCCAATCTGGGATTCGACAGGATCGTGCTGCCCAAGCCCGTGTTCATCGGCGACACGCTGCGCTGCGAGAGCGAGGTGACGGATCTGCGCGCGAGCAAGTCCCGCCCCAATGCCGGTATTGCCACATGGGAGCATCGGCTGTGGAACCAGCGCGACGAGATCGTCTGCAAGGGGCTGCGCACCGCGCTGCTGCTGCGCGGGCCCGCGGCATGAAGCTGCTGCGGTCCCTGCTGTTCGTCCCCGGCGACCGGCCGGAGCGCTTCGCGAAGGCGGCGGCGAGCGGCGCGGACGCGATCATCCTCGATCTTGAGGATTCGGTCGCCCCCGAGCGCAAGGCGCAGGCACGGGCCGATGTGCTCGAATGGCTGCAGGAGGGCGAGCGCCCGGTGCCGGCCATCGTGCGCATCAATCCCGCCGATTCGGCGCTGATCGGCGAGGATGTGCCCTGCATCCGCGCCGGGCGGCCCGATGCGGTGATGCTGCCCAAGGCGGAAGGCGCGCCGTCGATCCGGCTGCTCACCGAGCGGCTCGGCGCCGCCTCCGTGCCGATCATCCCGATCGCGACGGAGACGCCGCAGGCCCTGTTCGAGCTGGGCAGCTATCGCCAGTGCGCCGCGCAGCTGGCGGGGCTGAGCTGGGGCGCGGAGGACCTCCCCGCGGCCATCGGCGCCAGCACGGCGCGCGAGCCGGACGGGCGCTACACCCCGCCCTATGAGATGGCGCGCGGCCTTACGCTGTTCGCGGCCCACGCGGCCGGCGTGCCCGCCATCGACACGGTCTTCCCGAACCTCGCCGACGAGGCCGGCCTCGCCGCCTATGTCGCGCGCGCCCGGCGGGACGGGTTCACCGGCATGCTGGCCCTCCACCCAAGGCAGGTGGCGATCATCAATGCCGGCTTCACCCCCAGCGCGGCGGAACAGGCGCACGCGCAGGCGATCGTCGACGCATTCGCCGCCCACCCGGCGGCCGGCGTGCTGATGCTGGAGGGCCGGATGATCGATCGCCCGCATCTGGTGCAGGCCGAGCGGATCCTGGCGCTGGCGGCGGCTGCCCGGCGGCGCTGAGGCCGCCGCCCACCGCCACCACCCGCAAACGGCCTGTCCGCAAAATCGGGCGAGCCGGGCGTGATGGCGCGGCAGGCGGACTCATCTGCCGGCCCGGAAAATCGCGGCAGAGATGAAAATCCGGACCAGGGCGCCGCTTGCGGCGGCCTCCGGGCCGGCCTTTCAGTCCTCCACCTCGACCGCGACCGGTTTCACCGCGGGCGCCTTCGCCCGGGGGACCCGAACCTTGAGCACGCCATGCTTGAGCCTGGCCTTCAGGCCATCGCCCGCTACCGCGCCGGGCAAGGGAATGCGCCGCTCGAACGAGCCGCGATGCCGCTCCTCGACGATGAGTCCATCCTCTTCGTTCCTGCTGCTCTCATCCGCCGCTCCGCTGATCACCAGCACGCCGTCGGTCACGGTGACGCTGATCTGCTCCGGCCGGAAACCCGGCACGTCCGCGCTGATCTTGTATGCGTCCTTGTCATCCTTGATTTCCACGAGCGGGAAACCGGGCACAGGGAGACTTCCACGGAAATCGAACAGCCGCTCGGGCTGGCGGAAGAGATCGTCGAACACACGGTCGACTTCCTTGCGCAGCCAGTTGATCGGTTCGGCCAGCGGGCCCTGGCCTGCCGGGGAAAGGGTGGTGACGGGATGGGTTTCGGCCATTGCGCGCTCCTTCGCTTGCGATGAAGCGAGGCGGGCGCTCTCCGGGGAGGGCGGCGAACGCCCGCGTCGCGGACAGGACTTCTGGCGCATCTCGCGGTCAGCCTGAATCCGCAATTCTACGAGGATGGCCGCGCGCGCCGTCCGGCCCGGACGCCGTCCGGCCCTCAGTCCCTCGGCTCGACCGCTCTCGGCCGCCCGTCCTCGTCGATCGCGACGAAGGTGATGATCCCGTCCGTCACCTTCGCCGCCTCGTCGCCATCGCGCGAGCGGCCCCATGCCTCGACCGCGATGCGCATCGAGCTGCGCCCCAGCCGGTCCAGCCGCGTATAGATGGAAAGCTCGTCGCCCGCCTTCACCGGCCGCAGGAAAGCAATGCCCTCGATCCCGGCGAGCACCGCGCGGCCGCGCGAGAAGCGCGAGGCGAAGGCGCTGGCGGCAAGGTCCATCTGCCCCACCAGCCAGCCGCCGAACATGTCGCCATAGAAATTGGCGTCGGCCGGCATGGCGGTCACGCGGATGGTGGGCTGCGCGTCCGGCAGGCGCGTGCTGGCGGCCGGGTTCGTCATGATGTCGAGGCTGTTCCGGCGACTTCGGACAGCCGGGTGCCCCTGCGCAGCCGGCACCCCGGGGCCAGACCACTGCGCCCGGACGCCTTTCCATGCCGGGTCGAACCTGTCCGTGCGCCTGCGAAAGCAGGAGCCCAGGGCGCGGGGGCACTTCGGCTGGGCCCTGGGCTCCTGCTTTCGCAGGAGCACGAACTGGGTCCCCGCCCGCGCGAGCGCCAGACCCCGTCCTCAGATATGGATGGCATGGCCCAGCGCCTTGAGCGCGCTTTCGTGGAAGGCCTCGCCGAGCGTCGGGTGCGCATGGATGATGCCCGCCACATCCTCCAGGGTCGCGCCCATCTCGATCAGCGCGACGAATTCGCCGGCCAGTTCGGAGATATGCCTGCCCACGCCCTGAATGCCGAGGATGCGCCCGCTGTTCCGGTCCGCGATGGTGCGCACGAAGCCCGCGCCGGCATCCATCGACAGCGCCCGGCCATTGGCCATGAAGGGGAATTGCCCCGTCACATGCCCCTCGCCCGGACGGTCCAGCCCGACCGAGACGATTTCCGGCTCGGTGAAGCAGATGGCCGGGATCGCCGCCGGATCGAAGCGCCGGCGCCTGCCGGCGATGATCTCCGCGACCATCTCGCCCTGCGCGCTTGCCCGGTGGGCCAGCATCGGCTCGCCGGTCACGTCGCCGATCGCCCAGACATTGCGCGTGGAGGTGGCGCAGCGCTCGTCCACCTTGATGAAGCGCCCGTCCATCTCGATGGCCATGTTTTCGAGCCCCCAGCCCTCCGTCGCCGGCCTGCGGCCGATGGTGACGAGGATCTTCTCGGCCGGAAGGGTGAAGCGGTCGCCCTGCGCCGTCTCGATGTCGAGGCCCTTCGCGGAGAGCCCCATCGCCCTGGCCTGCAGATGCAGTTCCACATCATGGGCGAGCAGCCAGTCGCGGACCGGCCGGGTCAGCGCCTCGTCATAGAGCGGCAGGATGCGCTCGGCGGCCTCGACGAGCGCGACATGCACGCCCATCTTCGCGAAAGCGATGCCCAGTTCCAGCCCGATATAGCCCGCGCCCACCACGGCGAGGCTTCCGGGCAGCGCTTTCATGTCCAGCGCCTCGGTCGATGAGAGGATGCGCGCGTCGCTGAACGGCAGCGCGGGCAGCTCGACCGGCGCCGATCCGGTCGCGAGGATCACATGCTCGGGCTCGATCTTCACGATCCCCTCGCCGGTCTCGACGGTGCAGGTCTTCGCGTCGCTGAAAGCGGCCCAGCCGCTGATCTGCGTCACCTGCGCCTTGCGCAGCAGCGCGCTCACGCCGCCGCTCAGCCTGTCGACGATGCCGTCCTTCCAGCTTGCCGTTTCGGCCAGGTCGAGCCGGGGGGCGCTCTCCAGCCGGATGCCGAGATAGCCGCCCTCCCCCGCCGCCTTCGCCGTCTCCTCATAGACACCGGCGGCATGGATGATCGCCTTGGAGGGGATGCAGCCGCGCGTGAGGCAGGTGCCGCCGGGCCGGTCGCCCTCGACGATCACCGTCTCCAGCCCGAGCTGCCCCGCGCGGATCGCCGCGACATAGCCGCCGGGCCCGGCGCCGACGACGAGCACCTTCGGCTTGAGCGGCTTGCCGGTCATTCCCCCTCTCCCATGAAGATCAGCGCGGGATGCTCGATCAGGCGCCTGAGCGCCTGAATGAACCGCGCCGCATCATAGCCGTCCACGATGCGGTGGTCGAAGGAGGAAGAGATGTTCATCACCTTTCGCACGCTCACGAACTGGCCCTGCACGACCGGCTTCTCGACGATCCTGTTGGGGCCGATGATCGCGACTTCCGGGTGATTGATGATCGGCGTGGTGGCGATGCCGCCCAGCGGCCCCAGTGAGGTGATGGTGATGGTGGAGCCGGAGAGTTCCTCGCGCTTCGCCGTCCCGTCCCGCGCGGCGGCGGCGAGGCGGGCGATCTCGCGGGCGATCTCGGCCAGCGTCAGCGCCTCGGCATGGCGGACGACCGGCACCATGAGGCCCGCGGGCGTCTGCGTGGCGATGCCGACATGCACCGCCTCGGACATGTGCAGCACGTCATGGTCGTCGTCGAAGCGGCTGTTCACCTGCGGAAAGTCCGGCAGGGCGCGCACCAGCGCCTTGACGAGGAAGGGCAGCATGGTGAGCCTGGGGCTTCCCTCGGCGGCCCGCGCGTTCATCTCCGCGCGCAGCGCCTCGATCTGCGTCACGTCCACTTCCTCGACATAGGCGATATGCGGGATGCGGCGCTTGGCCTCCTGCATCTTCTCGGCAATGCGGCGGCGCAGGCCGACGATCTTCACATCCTCCCCGCCCATGCGCGGGGCAAGGCCGCCCGGCGCGCGCGCCATGCCGCCCGCCGCGATGAAATCGTCGAGATCGGACGGCAGGATGCGCCCGCCCGGCCCCGTGCCGGGGACGAACTGGAGCGGAATGCCCAGCTCATAGGCCCGGCGACGTGTCGCGGGCGCGGCGAAAATCTCGTTGCGGCCGACAGGAATATCCACGCGGGCCGGCGCACGCGGTGTCGGGGCCGGGGACGAGGAGGCCACGGAGGGCTGTGCCGCCGCGGCCGATACGCCCCCGCCACCGGAGTCACGCGGCTCCGGCGGCGGAGGCGCGGACGGCGCCGGTGTCGCCGCTGGGGCGGCGGCGACTTCGGCCCCGGCATTGCCCTCCCCCTCGACCTCCAGTTCGACCAGCACCGATCCCACCGGGATCATCGCGCCGATCTCGCCATTGACGGCAACGACGGTCCCATCCACCGGCGATGTCATCTCGACGGTCGCCTTGTCGGTCATCACATCGGCCAGATTCTGGTCCTCGCGGATCGCATCGCCCGGCTTCACATGCCAGGCGACGATCTCGGCCTCGGTCACGCCCTCGCCCACATCGGGCAGGCGGAAATGATAGCGTGCCATGGCGCTCAATCCTCCATCACGCGCCGGAGCGCGGCGGCCAGCCGGTCGGGGCCGGGCAGATAATCGGTCTCGAAGGCATGCGGATAGGGCGTGTCCCACCCCGCTACCCGCAGGATCGGCGCCTTCAGGGCCCAGAAGCAGCGCTCCTGGATGAGCGCGGACAATTCCCCGCCGAAGCCGCCGAAGCGCGTCGCTTCGTGCAGGATCACGCAGCGGCCGGTCTTGTTCACCGAGGCGGTGATCGCCTCGATGTCGAGCGGCACGATGGAACGCAGGTCGATCAGTTCGGCGTCCACGCCGCTGTCCGCGATGCCCGCCTTCGCCACATGGACCATCGTGCCATAGGCCAGCACCGTCGCGGCCCGGCCTTCCCGCACCACGGCCGCCTTGCCGAGCGGCACCCTGTAATGGCCCTCCGGCACCTCGGCGGACGGATCGCCCGTGCCCGCCCAGCTCTGGAGCTGCTCGTCGTGCCGGCCGTTGAACGGACCGTTGTAGATGCGCTTGGGCTCCATGAAGATCACCGGATCATCGTCCTCGATCGCCGCGATCAGCAGGCCCTTGGCATCATAGGGGTTGGAGGGGATGATGGTCTTCAAGCCCACCACATGGGCGAACAGCGCCTCGGGCGACTGGCTGTGCGTCTGCCCGCCGAAGATGCCGCCGCCATAGGGCGAGCGGACCGTGATCGGCGCGGTGAACTCGCCGCCCGAGCGATAGCGCAGCCGCGCAGCCTCGGAGACGAGCTGGTCATAGGCGGGCAGGATATAGTCGACGAACTGGATTTCCGGCACCGGCCGCAGCCCATAGGCCCCCATGCCGATCGCCGCGCCGATGATGCCGCCCTCGGCGATCGGCGTATCGAAGCAGCGGGTGAGGCCATGCTTCGCCTGGAGCCCATCCGTCACGCGGAACACGCCGCCGAAATAGCCGATATCCTCGCCGAACAGCACGACATCGGGATCACGCTCCAGCATCACGTCGAGCGCGCTGTTGAGCGCCTGGATCATGTTCATGGCCGGCATGTCAGGCGCGCTCCGCGAGGGGTGATGGTGTGGAGGAGCGACGTGCTTCGTCTCCCATCGAAGCAAACAGCCTCCCAGCGAAACCCAACCCGTGGAGGGGATGCGCTCGCCCTTGGGGAACCATCGGTGCACGGTTCATGAAAAGCCCGGAACCCATCCTCACACCCCCAGCTCGCGGCGCTGCTCGATCAGGCGCCAGTCGGGCGCCTTGAACACATGCTCGAACATCTCGCTCACTGGCGGCTTGGACTTGCCGAGCGTGCCCACGCTCTCGCCTTCCTTCATCGCGGCCCGCACCGCCTGATCCAGTTCCCCGGCGAGCGCCTCGTGGCGCGCCTCGTCCCATTCGCCGAGCGCGATCAGATGGCGCTTCAGCCGCTCGACCGGATCGCCGAGCGGGAAATGGCTGGCCTCGTCACCCGGGCGATATTTGGTGGGGTCGTCCGAGGTCGAGTGCCCCGCCACCCGATAGGTGACGAATTCGATCAGCGTCGCGCCCATATTGGCCCGCGCCCTCGCGATCGCCCATTGCGTCGCGGCCCAGATGGCGAGGAAGTCATTGCCGTCGACCCGCAGGCCCGGCAGGCCGAAGCCGATCGCGCGGGCGGCCAGCGGCGCCTCCTGCGCGCCGGCGATGCCGGAGAAGCTGGAGATCGCCCACTGGTTGTTGGTGATGCACAGGATCGCCGGCACATGATAGACCGAAGCGAAGGTCAGCGCCTCGTGGAAGTCGCCTTCCGCCGTCGTGCCGTCGCCCACATAGGCGAGCGCCAGCTTGTCGTCGCCCTTGTAGGCCGAGCCCATCGCCCAGCCGACCGCATGGATCATCCGGCTGCCGAGATTGCCCGAGAGCGAATAGAAGCCATAGTCGCGCGCCGAATAGAGGATCGGCAACTGCCGGCCCCTGAGCGGATCGCGTTCGTTGGAGAAGATCTGGTTGACGAGGTCGATCAGCGGATAGTCCCGCGCCATCAGCCAGCCGAGCACGCGATAGGTGGGGAAGCACATGTCGCCCGCGCCCAGCAGCAGCGACTGGGCGACGGGGATCGCCTCTTCGCCGGTCGACTTCATGTAGAAGCTGGTCTTGCCCTGCCGGTGCGCGCGGAACATGCGGTCGTCGAACGCGCGCGTCAGCATCATCGCGCGCAGGCCCCGGCGCAGCATTTCAGGCTCGATCGCGGGCGCCCATGGGCCCACGGCCCGCCCCTCATCGTCCAGCACGCGCACGAAGCGGAAGGGCTGCTCGCGCATCTCGATGCCCTTCATGGTCACGGCAGGGCGATCGGCCGCGCCGGCGGGCTCAAGGCGCAGATGGGAAAAATCGGGAGTCTCGCCGGGCCGGGCATCCGGCTCGGGAATATGCAGAGAGAATGAAGGGTCATTCCTCATGAAAACGGGCCTCTCCGGAGTCTTTATGTCGCTCGGATTGTCTCACGAAGCATCGTGAAACATTATTGCTTTCTTGTCTCGCGAAATGAATAAGGTGGGAACGTTGTTCCCGTGAGGTCAATCGCCATGGAAGAATATTCTCCGGATCGCTTCGACCGGAAGATACTGGCCACGCTGCAAACCGATCCGGAGATCACCATTGCCGCGCTGGCCGAACGCATCGGCCTTTCCCAGACGCCCTGCTGGCGGAGACTCAAGGCGCTGGAGCAGCATGGCTTCATCGCCCGGCGCGCGGTGATCCTCGATGCGCGCAAGCTTGGCTTCACGGTCGACGTCTTCGCCCATGTCCGCCTCGCCCGGCACGATGAGGATACGCTCAATGCCTTCGAGGCCGAGGTGCTCCAGCATCCGCAGGTGGTGGAATGCTTCTCGATGAGCGGCGAGAGCGACTATCTGCTGCGCACGCTCTGCCGCAGCATCGAGGATTATGACCGCTTCCTCAAGAAAGTGCTGCTGCACCTGCCCGGTGTGGTGGCGGTCAATTCCAGCTTCTCGCTCAAGAGCGTCAAGATGACGACCGACCTGCCGATCGAAAACGACTGAGGCGCGGCTGTTCGTCGGCGCGCCATCGCTCTTCATTCTTGCGAACCATCCCCGCGAGCCGTCCTTCGTCATTCCCGCGAACGACGAAAGGCCGAAGGACACATCCCTGATCACCCGCTCGACAGGTCAATCGTCGCTCACATGCTCCGGCTTGCCCTTGCGTTTGGTCTCGGCGAAGTCTTCGAGCTGCTTCTCGCTCATGGACTCGTACATCTCGCGCGAGGCGCCCTTGAGCTCGCTTTTCTTCATGTCGCCGCGCTTGGCCGCGAGCGCGGCTCCGGCGGCCTTTTGCTGGGCCTGGGATTTGGCTGGCATCGATCGTCTCCTTGGTTCGCCCCCCGGGGATGGACGGGTCGCGCCGGTCGGGCTCGTGCCGGCCGGCTGCGTCCGCCTTGTCAGATGAAGGGATAGGGCACGCCCCAATAGCCATACACCTCCCGGCCGTAGCCATGGTCGTAGGTCGGCTCGGTCTGGCCATAATGCGGCGCATCGTCGAGGCGCGACTTGTCGATGTCCACGACATAGCCGCCCTGTTCCGGATCATAGTCGAGCATGTCCCACGGAATGGGATAATGGTCGCTGCCGATCCCCAGGAACCCGCCGAACTGCAGCACGGCATATTCCGCCTTGCCGCTGCGCTTGTCGACCATGAAGTTGCGGATGCTGCCCAGCTTCTCGCCCTGCCGGTCGTAGACGGTGGTGCCGTCGACCCGGTCCGAGGCGATGAGGCGATTGGTTTCCTCGATTGCCAGTTCGTCTGCCATGTGGATCTCCTGTCTCGCTATAGGATGTTCCGAGCGCGCGACCGCGATCCCCGGCGACGCGGCGCCGGAGCAGGCATGGGCTCGCCATGCGCGGTCATGTCGATCGTCGGACAAGCGGCGCGTCCGCTGCCCTCCCCCGATCAATGGACGAAGGACCGCGAAGTTCCGGTCTGCGGCCGGCTTTGTCGCGGGGCGCGCACGCCGTGCCTCAGGGCACGGGAAGACGCTGCGCCGCGCGGCCCCAGTCCGCCAGCGCCGGGCTGCTTGCGCGCGCCAGCAGGGCGGCCGTATCGCCGATCCCGAAGCGGCGCGCGCTTTCCATCCCGTCGAGCTCATCCCAGCTGACCGGCGCCGCCACGGGCGCGCCCGCCCGGGCCCGGACCGAATAGGGCATGATGGCGGTGTTGCCCCGCTGGTTGCGCAGCCAGTCGATGAAGATGCGCCCTTTGCGCTTTTCCCTGCTCATCGTCGCCACGAAGCGCGCCGGCGCGTCCTCGCTCATGCGCAGGGCCAGCGCCCGCGCGAAATCGCGGTGCGCCGCCCAGTCATGGCCCGGCGTCAGCGGCACGACGACATGGATGCCCTTGCCGCCGGTCAGCATGGCGAAGCTCTCCAGACCCTCCGCCGCGAGCCGCGACCGCACCTCCCGCGCCGCCGCGCGCACGGCCGCGAAGCCCAGCCCCTCGTCGGGATCGAGATCGAACACCATGCGGTCCGGCCGCTCGACATCCGCGACATGCGCGCCCCAGCCATGGAATTCGATCGCGCCCATCTGCACGCAGGCGAGCAGGCCATCGGCATCGTCAATATAGAGATAGTCGTCGCTCCGGCCGTCCTTATCGACGATGGGGATGCCGTGCACATGGGGACCGAACGCCCCGCCGGCATGTTTCTGGTAGAAGCAGTCGCCCTCCACCCCGTCCGGGCAGCGCACAAGGCTCATGGGCCGGTCGGCCGCATGAGGCAGCATCAGCGGCGCGAGCGCGGCATGATAGCGGGCCAGATCGCCCTTGGTCATGCCCTTGGCCGTACCCTCGCCGGCGAACAGCACCCGGTCCGGATGCGTGATCCGGACGCCGCCCAGCATCAGCGCGTCCGCTTCGGGCGCGGGCATGGCGCGCTCAGACCATCGTCTCGGGCCGCACCAGCCGGTCGAACGTCGCGGCATCCACGAGCCCCAGCGCCAGCCCCGCCTCGCGCAGCGTCAGTCCCTCGGCATGGGCATATTTGGCGATCTTCGCGGCATTGTCATAGCCGATCTCGGGCGCCAGCGCCGTCACCAGCATCAGCGAGCGCTCGACCAGCTCGGCGATCCGCCCCTCATTGGGCTTCAGGTCCTCGATGCAGCGCTCGGCGAAACTTTCCATGCCGATGGCGAGCAGATGCACCGAGCGCAGCACCGCCGCGCCGATCAGCGGCTTGAACACATTCAGTTCCAGATGGCCCTGCAGCCCGCCGATGGTCACCGCCTGATGATTGCCGATCACCTGCGCGCTCACCATGGTCAGCATCTCGCACTGGGTGGGATTGACCTTGCCCGGCATGATCGAGCTGCCCGGCTCGTTGGCGGGCAGCTCCAGCTCGCCGAGGCCCGAGCGGGGCCCCGAGCCCAGCAGGCGGATGTCGTTGGCGATCTTGGTCAGCGCCACCGCCAGCGTGTTGAGCGCGCCCGAGACATGCACCAGCGGATCGTTGGAGGCGAGCGCCTCGAACTTGTTGGGCGCGGTGAAGAAAGGCAGGTCGGTGATCGCGGCGATCTCCTGCGCGACGTCCCGCGCGAAGCCCTCGGGCGTGTTGAGGCCGGTGCCCACCGCCGTGCCGCCCTGCGCCAGCGCCATGAGATCGTGCATCACCGCATGGGCGATCCGCTCGCGGCAATTGGCGAGCTGCTGCGCATAGCCGGAAAATTCCTGCCCCAGCGTCAGCGGCGTGGCATCCTGCAGATGGGTGCGGCCGATCTTGACGATGCCGTCCCAGGCGCTCGCCTTGGCCGCGAACAGGTCGCGCAGATAATCGAGCGCGGGCAGCAGGTCGTCCGTCACCACGCGCGCCACCGCGACATGCAGCGCGGTCGGGAAACTGTCGTTGGAGGACTGGCTCATATTGACATGGTCATTGGGGTGGACCGGGCTCTTGCCGCCGCGCTGGCCGGTCAGCATCTCGTTGGCGCGGCCCGCGATCACCTCGTTGACGTTCATGTTGCTCTGCGTGCCGCTGCCGGTCTGCCAGATGACGAGCGGGAACTGGTCGTCCAGCTTGCCCGCGATCACTTCCGCGGCGGCCTTGTCGATCGCGTCCGCGCGCTCGGCGTCCAGCCCGTGCCTGCGGTTCACCCGCGCCGCCGCCCGCTTCACGATGGCCAGCGCATGGACGATGCCGATCGGCATGCGCTCGGTCGCGCCGAAGGGGAAATTCTCGAGGCTCCGCTGCGTCTGCGCGCCCCAATAGGCCTGCGCGGGCACGTCGATGGGGCCGATGCTGTCCGTTTCGCTGCGGGTTTCGCTCACATTTCTTCTCCTTGGGCAGCGGAAAGCCTGCAAGTTGGGCGCGAAACCGGGCCGAAACAAGGCGTTTCGTGCGCCCGATCACACACGGGCTGCAATTCGCGCCGGTCATGCTAGACTGTCGGTGAACCGCATAGACGGCGATCGGCTTACCCCCGTTTCAGGAGCCCGGCATGAGCGACCCCAGGAAATCCACCGCCCCGAACGAGACACCCCCGACCATTCGTGACTCGGGGCCCGATCATATGAAGGACAAGCCCGCCGAGACGTGGGACGAGGTCGACGAGGATTCGGACGAATCCTTCCCCGCAAGCGACCCGCCTTCGTTCAACGGCTCGTCCATCTGAACGCAGGCCCCGCGCGGCGCGCTCAGGCCCGGGCGGCCTTCACGCCTTCGGGCATGCCCGCGCGCGATACGTCGATCGTGCAGATGCGCCCGTCGCGCAGGCCATAGATCACGAAGACGCGCACCGAGACGGATTCCCCCGCCGCCAGCGGCGCCACGACGAAATCCGGCGCGTCCACCTGCGCGGTGAAGGTGCTGGTGCAGTCCACCGCGATGCCCGCATCGTCCATCACCAGGCTGTGGATGGTGAGATGCTCGCGCACCGTGCGGAACATCGTGCCGTAGAAATCGAGGATGGCCTGACGCCCCCTCATGAGGGGGGCCGACGGCAGGCGCAGCGTGCAATCCTCCGTGTAGAAGCGCCCCGCCCGCTCCATGTCGCCCGCGCTGAACGCCGCGGCATAGGCATGATAGGCCGCGCGGCCGCCCGCATGGCCGGAAAGCAGCGGCGCTTGCGTCACACCTTGTCCGGCCGGCCAGGTCATTGAGCAGAGTTCCTTGATGAGCCCCTGCTCGTTCAACAGGTAAGTCACGAAAAAACGGACCGTAATGATATCGCCCGGAGCGAGCGGCGCAAAGGGGAAATCGGGGCGCGGCGCCGTGCAGATGAAGTCCATGTCGACATCGGCGAACAGCCGGTCGTCCTCGTGCATCACCGTGCGCGGGCGGACCACCTCGCGAACGCCCTCATGGGCCCAGCGCAGGAACGCCAGCAGTTCCGCCCGGCCCCGGCTCGTGCGGCTGGAACTGTACATGACGCAGTCCGGCGCGAACCAGCGCTCCACCAGCGCGGCATCGTCGCCCTCGTTGAAGGCGGCGATATAATCGTCATAGGTCACGATTGCAGGTCCGGCGGGATCACATAATCCCGCACCAGCGTATCGGCCCGGCGCGCCACGCGCAGCAGCAGGGCGTCGAGCTGGGCCAGCTCGTCGGGCGCGAGATCGCTCATCAGCGCGCCATAGAAATGGCGGCGCTGACGCAGCATGCGCTCATAGATCTTCCGGCCCTCGGGCGTGACGGACAGCAGGCTGCTCTTGCGATTGCGCGGATGCTCGGAGCGGACGAGAAAGCCCTTCTCCTCCAGGGCGCGCACTGCCCGGCTCACTTCCGCCCGGTCGACGAGCGCGGCGGCCGACACCTCGCTGGCGCTCCGCGCGCCCATCACCGCGAGATGCACGATCACCCGCCACTCGGCCAGCGTCACGCCCGCCAGATCGCGGATATGCTGGGTCGAGATGCGGTCCAGCATCTTGCCCAGCATCAGGAGCCGGTAGGGCAGATGCCGCTCGTCGAAGATACTCCAGGCTTCCTCGAGCGGACCGGCCGCAGCCGGTCCCCCCTCCGTCTCCCCGGCCCCCCGGGTTCCGCGGCCGCCCCCCGCGCCAGCCATCAGAGCGCCACGCTCACGGCCTTGAGCTCGGTATAGGCCTCGATGCCGGCCTGGCCGTTCTCGCGGCCCCAGCCCGAGGCCTTGTAGCCGCCCAGCGGCATGGCGGGATCGACCCCGCCCGAGCCGTTGATGCGCACCGTGCCCGCCTTGAGCCGCCGCGCCAGCTTGTGGGCGGTGGAAATGTCGGACGTGAAGATCGAGGCGGAGAGGCCATATTCGGTCTCGTTGCCGCGCCCCGCCAGCCGGTCGATATCCTCATCGTCGCCGAAGCGCATGGCGCAGAGCACCGGCCCGAAAATCTCCTCCTTGCGCACCCGCATGTCCGGCTTCGTGTCGAGCAGCACCGTCGGCTGGACGAAATAACCGCGCTCATAGCCCGCCTCGTCGATCGTCCCGCCGCCCACGAGCACGCGCGCGCCTTCCGCGCGGCCGCTCTCGATATAGCCGGTGACGCGTTCGAGCTGCGTCGCGCTCACCAGCGGGCCGATCATCGTGTCGGCGGCGAGCGTCTGGCCGACCTTGAGGCCCTTCGCCATGTTGACCACGCCTTCGAGCACCTGGTCCGCCACCTTCTCGTGGACGAACAGGCGCGAGCCCGCCGCGCAGACCTGCCCGGCATTGAAGAAGATGCCCATCGCCGCCGCGGGAATCGCCCTGGAAAGATCGGCGTCGGCGAAGATATAGGTCGGCGACTTGCCGCCCAGCTCGAGCTGCACGCGCTTGAAGTTGCTCTTGGCGGCCTCGATGATCGCCCGGCCGGTCACGGTCGATCCGGTGAACGAGACCTTGTCCACGTCCATGTGCGCCGCGAGCGCCGCGCCCGCCGTCCGCCCGAAGCCCGAGACGATGTTGATGACGCCCTCGGGGAAGCCCGCTTCCAGCACCAGCTCGCCCACGCGCAGCGTGGAGAGCGGCGTCTGCTCGGCGGGCTTGAGCACCACCGTGCAGCCCGCCGCGATCGCGGGCGCGAGCTTGCCCATGGCCATCACCAGCGGGAAGTTCCACGGCACGATCTGCGCGCACACGCCCACCGGCTCGCGCAGCACATAGGAGAGCCACTCGCCCGGCGCGCTGATCTCGGCCGTCTGCCCGAAGATCTTGCTCGCCCAGCCGGCATTGTAGCGGATCTGCCCCACCGCGCCGGCCACGTCGATCATGCGCGAGAACTGGATCGGCCGGCCCACGTCCAGAGTCTCCAGCAGCGCCAGTTCCTCGGCATTGGCTTCGATCAGGTCGGCCAGCTTCAGCAGCAGGTTGGTCCGCTCGGCCGGCTTGACCTTCGCCCAGGCCCCCTCGAACGCCGACCGCGCCGCGGCGACCGCGCGGTCGACGTCGGCCGTCCCCGCGCTCGCCACCTTCGCGATCACCTCGCCCGTCGAGGGATTGATCGTCTCGAACGTCTCGCCCGAGGCCGCCTCGACCAGATCGCCCCCGATCAGCATGCGCGCCGGGCCCCTGGAATAGCGGAGCTGGATCTGCTCCAGCAGCCCCGGATTATAGGGAGCATTCATCGTTTCGGCATCCTTTCCTGCCGGCGTCCCGATGGCGGGAACGCCAAGAGTTGTTGAATCATCACGAAGTCCTCAATAACAGCAGGAATGTCTCCGCGCCAAGCGCTCGTGGACATGGTCAACAGGAGAGGTCTGCTGTCCAGCGAGATTTATGATTATGTGATCGTGGGTGCCGGTTCCGCCGGCGCCGTGCTTGCCGCGCGTCTCACCGAGGACCCGGCCGTGCGCGTGCTGCTGCTGGAGGCCGGCGGCGGCGGGGACGACTGGCTCATCCGCATGCCGCTCGGCTTCCTGAAAGCCTTGTTCAAGCCCGGCTATACCTGGCCCTACTGGACGGAGCCGGAGCCGCACATGAACGGGCGCAAGCTCATCCTGCCGCGCGGCCGGCTGCTTGGCGGCTCCTCCTCGATCAACGGCATGGTGTTCATGCGCGGCCACAGCGCGGATTTCGACCGCTGGGCGCAGATGGGCGCAAGCGGCTGGAGCTATGCCGACGTGCTCCCCTATTTCCGCAAGATGGAGCGGAGCTGGCGCGGCGACTCGGACCTGCACGGGGGCAAGGGGCCCCTCGCCGTCACGCCCAACGCGACCAAATGGCTGCTCCATGACGAGCTGATGGCCGCCGCGAAGAATGCGGGCTTCCCCCTCACCGACGATATTCATGACGGCAATGAGGAGGGCGTCGGCCGCATCGAGCTGACCATCGACGAGCGCGGCCGCCGCGCCTCGACCTACGCGGCCTATCTCAAGCCCGCGATGGACCGGCCCAACCTCACGGTGCTCACCCATGCGATGACGCAGCGAGTCGTCACCGAGGGCAAGCGCGCCACCGGCGTCGCGTTCCGCCATGACGGCCAGCCCAGGACCGCGCTCGTGAACCGCGAGGTCATCCTCTCGGGGGGAAGCTACAACAGCCCGCAACTGCTCATGCTCTCGGGCATCGGCCCGGCCGCGCATCTGCACGAGATGGGCATCGATGTGGTGCACGACCTGCCCGGCGTCGGCCAGAATCTCTCCGAGCATCCGCGCGTGCCGGTGCTGTTCGAGGCCGCGCCCGTCACCTTCGTCAACGAACTGCGCTTCGACAAGGCGACGCTCAGCGTGCTGCGCTGGTATTTCACCGGCAAGGGGCCCTTCGCGCGGCAGGTGAACAGCGCCAATCCGGTCCTGCGCACCGATCCGCGCCTCGCCCAGCCGGACATCCAGCTCTGGTGCAATCCGGTGACGCTGGACGCGCATCTCTGGTTCCCGGGGATCAAGAAGAAGCCGCCGCACAAGCTGACGGCGGACGTGATCCTGCTGCACCCGGAAAGCCGCGGCAAGGTGTTCCTGAAGAGCCCGAAGGCCGAGGATCATGTCGGCATCTTCCTCAACCTGTTCAGCGCGCCCAATGATTTCGCCACCGCGCGCGCGGGCATCCGCATCGCGCGGAAAATCTATGCGACGTCGCCGCAGGCCGACATCACCGGCAGGGAAATCTCGCCCGGCATCGAGGCGCAGAGCGATGCGGAACTGGACGCGCATATCCGCGCGACCGCCGGCACCACGCAGCATCCGCTGGGCACCTGCCGCATGGGCACCGGCCCGGCGGCGGTGGTCGATCCGCAGTTGCGCGTCATCGGCATGGAGGGCCTGCGCGTCATCGACGCGTCGGTGATGCCGGACGAGACCGGCGGCAATATCAACGCGCCCACCATCATGATCGCCGAGCGCGCGGCGGACATCATCAAGGGCCATGTGCTGGCGCCGGCGGAATTTCCGGCGAGGAGGGGCGATGCGGCGGCGTGAGCCTCCTTTCTCCTCTTCCCGCAGGCGGGAGGGGACCGGGGGACGGGCCCTCCGGCGGCGCGTCCAAATGCCCACCGCTGGAGTCGATCCGCGTCAAAGGAAATCAGTGCTCCTGCGAAAGCAGGAGCCCAGGGCCCAGCCGCAGTGCCCTTGCGCCCTGGGCTCCTGCTTTCGCAGGAGCACAAGCTGGTTCACGCCGGCCTGTCCCGCGCACCGCCCCCGAACCTTCGGAATGACATCACGCGGCGCAGCACAATCGCCGCCCAGGGAGAAAACCGCATGACGCGAGAGGATTTCGAGCGCTATATCAATGCGTTCAATAACAATGCATTCGATGTCTTCACCAGCTTCTATGCCGATGATGTCGACTTCCAGCTCGGCGACCGGATGCACATCGTCGGGCGCACCAACATCGGGGACTTCTATCGCGGCGTGAAGGCGCATTTCGCCGAGACGCTGACCATCCTCGACCTCGTCATCGCGCCGGACGGCGCCTGCCTCCACGTCCATACCCGCTTCGAGACGATCGAGGACTGGCCGGACTTCACCATGTGGCCCACGAAGAAGGGCGATGTCCGCGAGATCGAGAGCATCATCCTCTACAGGATCGCGAACGGCAAGTTCACCCACATCAAGTCCGCCCGTTTCAAGGAACTCTGAGTCTTGGCCAGCAGCAGCAATCCCGACTTCATCGTCATCGGCTCCGGCTCCTCCGGCGCGGTGATCGCCGCGCGTCTTTCCGAGGACCCCAATGCGAAGGTGCTGGTGCTGGAGGCGGGCCGGCGCGAGCGCTCCGTGCGCCTGCGGATGCCGGTCATGTTCCCCTTCGTGATGGCGGACCCGAAATTCAACTGGTCCTATATGGGCGAGCCGGAGCCCTTCGCGGACGGCCGGCAGATCCGCCAGCCGCGCGGCAAGGCGCTCGGCGGCTCCTCCATGATCAACGGCATGCTCTATGCGCGCGGCCACAGCCGCGACTATGACGAATGGCGCCAGCTCGGCAACGAAGGCTGGAGCTATGACGATGTGCTGCCCTATTTCCGCAAGTCGGAGAATCACTGGGGCCCGGCCGATCACTGGCACGGCAAGGGCGGCCCGCTCTCCATCAAGCAGCAGCCCAAGGACAATGACCTCTATCGCCGCTTCATCACGGCGGTGAAGGCGCTGGGCTATGAGGAGCGCGACACTTTCCACCGGGCCGGGCCCGATGGAGAGGGACAGGCAGGCTGGGGCCCCCCGCCCCTCTCCATCCACAAGGGCACGCGCGGCAGCACGGCGGCGCGCTTCCTCATCCCCGCGATGAGTCGCCCCAACCTCACCGTGGAGACCGGCGCGCTGGTCACGCGGATCGAGGTGGAAAATGGCCGCGCCGTCGCGGTCCATTATCGGGATGCCGAGGGCACGCCGCAGCGCGTCGCCGCCAGGCAGGAGATCATCGTCTCGGGCGGCGCCTACAACTCGCCGCAGGTGCTGCTGCTCTCCGGCATCGGCCCGGCGGACGAGCTTGCCGCGCACGATATCGGCATGGTCCATCATCTCCCCGGCGTGGGCATGAACCTGCAGGACCATCCCTCCGTGGCGATGGTGCTGCGCGCCGATCGCGACGTGACGCTCACCAATGCGCTGCGTCTCGACCGCGCGGCGCTGGCCGGCCTGCACTGGCTGCTCACCCATGGCGGGATGATCGCGGACATGCCCGTGACCGCCAACGGCTTCCTCAAGACGCGCCCGGAGCTGGAGCGGCCGGACGCGCAATGCCTGTTCCAGCCGACCATGATCGGCGCGCAGCTCTGGTTCCCCGGCTGGCGCGCGCCCAGGCCGGACGTGTGCGCCATGGCCTGCGTGCTGCTGCGCCCTGAAGGGCGCGGCTGGGTCAAGCTGCGCTCGGCGGACCCGACGGACAAGGTGCGCATCCTCTCCAACGTGCTTTCCACCGAGAATGACCGCGCCTTCTTCCGCCGCCTCATCCCGCAACTGCGCGAAATCTACGCCACCGCCCCGCTCAGCGAGGTGCTCCATGGCGAGGTGATGCCCGGCCCGGACGTGCGGACGCCCGACGAGATCGATGCCTGGGTGCGCACCGCCTGCAACACCGCGCTGCATCCGGTCGGCACCTGCGCCATGGGTCAGGACGACATGGCGGTCGTCGATGCGCGGCTGCGCGTCCACGGCCTCGCGGGGCTCCGCGTGGCGGACGCGGCGATCATGCCGCGCATCGTGGGCGGCAACACCAATGCCGCCTGCATCATGATCGGCGAGAAGGCGGCGGACATGATCAAGGCGGACAACGGGCTGGCGACGGCCTGACGCGGCCGCCCGCGCTGGACGGCCGCCGGGGGGCGGACTATGAACGCGCGTGGCCGCGGGCATGGGGTCCGGCCCCGGGGATGACGGCGAGGGGATGATCGTCGGCAAGGCAGGCACGGCATGCGCGCGGGCGGAGACCGCATGGCCGCCGCGCGCGCGCCTTTGCCCGCGCCGCCTGCTTCCGGCCATGGCGATGGCTGTCCTCGCCGGCTGCTCGTGCAGTCCCCGCGCGGTGGAGCCTCCGCCCCGCTCGGACGAGCGGATACCGGCCGCTCATGAAAGCTCCGTCATCGCCGTCCCCGTCGACATGGACGCCGCCCTGCTGACCCGGGCGATCGAGAAGAGCCTGCCCCGCACGCTGTGGACCATCGACCAGCACAGCGACCGCTGCATCCCGCCCCGGCGGGTGCGCATCCTCGGCAGGCGGGTGGCCGTCACCCCGCCCATCAGCTGCACCATCGTTGGCACCGTGACGCGCGGCCCCGTGCGGCTTCGCGGCGAGGGGCCGGCGATCATCGCCGATCTCCCCATCCGCGCCCGGATCAGCGCGCGGGACATCGGCGGCATCCTCAAGGGCGAGACCGCGACCGGATCGGCGCGGGTGCAGGCGATCATCCGCCTGACGCTCGCGCAGGACTGGTCGCCGCGCGGGACGATCCGCCTGCGCTATGACTGGACGACGCCGCCGGGCATCGACTTCCTCGGCCAGCGCATCACCTTCACCGACAAGGCCGATGCCCATCTGCGCCCGATCATCCGCGATCTCGAACGGCGCCTGCCCCGCGAGCTGCAGCGCGTCCATCTGCGCGCGAAGGTCGAGGGCCTGTGGCGCGGCGCCTTCCGCTCGATCCTGCTCAACGAGCGCAATCCGCCGGTCTGGATGCGGCTGACCCCGCGCCGTCTCATCTATGACGGCCATATATTCGAGCAGGGCCAGCTGCGGCTCAATCTGGGGCTCGACGCGCTGACGGAGACCTTCGTGGGCGCCCGCCCGGCCGACCCGGCGCCCACGCCGCTGCCGCCGCCCGCCGGCTCGGGCCAGCCGGGGGAACTGCGCTTCTTCATCCCGGTCGTCGCCGACTATGGCCAGATCGAGCCGGTCATCCTGCGCGCCCTCGTGCGCCGCTCCGCCCGCCCCTTCGACCTGCCGGGCGTCGGGCCGGTGATGGTGCGGTTCGGCAAGGTGACGGCCTATGGCACGCGCAACGGCCGCATCGCCGTCGGCCTCGCCATGGCCGCGCAGCCGCAGGGCTCGCGCCTGGGCGAGACCCACGGCGTCGTCTGGATGACGGCGCGCCCCGTCAACGCACCGAATTCCGCCACGATCCGGTTCGAGGACCTGGCGCTCGACGGCATCACGGACGGCATCGGCGGCAACCTGCTGCTGCGTCTCGCGCGGGAGCCCGCGTTCAGCGCGCTCATCGCCCAGTCGCTCACCCAGAATTTCGCGAACGACATCGACGGGCTGCTCGTCAAGGTCCGGCGCGCCATCGCGGAACGGCAGGAAGGCGATTTCGCCATCCGCGCCCGGATCGCCTCGGTGGAAACCGGCCGCATCGCCGCCTATGGCACGGGCTTCTATCTTCCCGTGCGCCTCACCGGACAGGCGCATATCGATTATCGCCCTGCCCCGGCCCCGCCGGCCCAGGCCCCTGCCCGGCGCTGAGGCATCCGCGCCGAAACGCCGTGCCGCGACCCGATGGTTCGGCCCCATGCGCAACTCTCGATTGATTCCTCATCAACATCATGATTTGGGTGGACCCACGCAAGCGCCCGCACGAGCAAGGGCCGAAGGACAGGATGCCCCCATGACCAAGTTCGACGTCGAAGCCTTCATCGACGAGACCCGTATCGGCGCGACCCAGGCCATGGTGCTGTTCGTCTGCCTGCTCGTCTGCTTCATCGACGGGTTCGACATCTTCATGATCGGCAAGATCGCGCCGGCCATCGCCAAGGGCTTCGGCGAGACATCCGAGGCGATGGCGCCCCTGTTCGTCTATCAGCAGATCGGCCTTGCCATCGGCGCCTTCGCCGTCTCGCCGCTCGCGGATCGCTTCGGCCGGCGCGCCATGCTGATCTTCTCCTGCATCACCTTCGGCATCGTCACCCTCGCGAGCATCCATGCGCAGACGCTCCATCAGCTCGCCCTGCTGCGCGGCATCGGCGGCGTGTTCATGGCCGCCGGCCTGCCTATGGCGATGGCGATGATCTCCGAGGCCACGCCGCGCCACCGGCGCTCGACCTTCGTCGCCATCGCGCTCGCCGGCTATTCGGCGGGCAGCGCGGCGAGCGGCGGCGTGGCGGCCTGGCTGCTCGACGATTATGGCTGGCACAGCGCCTTCTGGATCGGGGGACTCGTGCCGCTCGTCTGCGTGCCGCTGCTCATCCTGTTCGTGCCCGAATCCATCAAGTTCCGCGCCGAGCGCGATCCGTCCGACCAGCGGATCGCCAGCACGCTGCGGCGGCTGGACCCGGGCATCGCGCTCAAAGGGGACGAACTGTTCGTCATCGGCAATGCCGGCGCGAAGGGCCGGAAAGCGAAGCTGAGCGACGTCTTCTCCGAAGGCCGCTTCTGGATGACGAGCATCATCTGGCTGGCCTGCGCCATCAGCATGACCAACACCGCCCTGATGGCCGCCTGGCTGCCGACCTTCTTCCAGGAAATGGCCGGCGTGCCCATCCAGCAGTTCGCCAAGGTCGCGCTCATCGCCTATCTGGGCGGCATCGTCGGCACGCTGTGCATCGGCTGGCTCATGGACCGGATGCACGCCACGCTGCTGCTCGCCGCTTTCTATATCGCGCTGGCCGGCGCGCTGGTCAGCCTGTCATGGGTGCCGTTCCACAGCATCGCGTTCGTCGTCGCCGCGCTGGTGTGGAGCTTCCTCCAGACCGGCGGTCAGGGCGGCATCAACACCATGATCACGCAGGTCTATCCGCCGCGCATGCGCTCGACCGCGCTGGGCTGGGCCGGCGGGGCCGGTCGCATCGGCGGCATCCTCGCGCCGCTGGGCGGCGCCTTCGCGCTGGCCCATCATTTCTCGCTCAAGCTGACCATGACGCTGGCCGCAGCCCTGCCGATCTGCGTCGCCCTGCTCATGCTGCTGCTCGGCCTCGTGCTGCGCCGGGACGCGCAAGGCGCGGACGAAAGCCGCACGGCGCCGGCGGCATGACCATGGATCGCCGCGCCTGGTTCGAAGCCTATCTCGCCGCCTTCAACCGCAATGACTTCGCCGGGTTCGGCGCCTATTATGCCGATGACGTCCAGTTCTGCGGACAGGCCGCGACGCTCGACGGCCGCACTGCCGTGCTGGATTTCTATCGCGGCGTGAAGGCCCGGCTGGACGAGACGGTCGACCTGCTGGGCTTCGTGGGCGACGACGCCATGATCGCCGCGGAGATCCGGACTACGCTGGTGGCGCGGGAGGACTGGCCGGATTTCCCGACCGGCCCGCTGGTGGCCGGCCAGCGCCGCCAGAGCATCAATTTCGCGCTGTACGACCTGGCGGGCGGCCGCTTCACGCGCATCCGCTCCGCCCGGTTCCGTCGGCTCGCATAGACGGCCGAAGCGCCCCCTCCGCTCGGCGGGAGGGGCCCCCGCCCATGCCCTATGCCCCCTATGCCGCCGCGCCGAGCGCCATGCGGTACTGCCCGCTCCGCAGCGTCTCCTCGGGCACCCAGGTGCCGTGGAAGGTCGAACGCACGCGCACCGGCAGCTTGAGCAGCGCCACCGGGCCCGCCGCCAGATTCCGCGCGTCCAGCACGGCGAGATCGCTGCGGTTCTGCGAGACGCGGGCGACCAGAACGAGCAGCCAGCCATCGCCTTCCGGCGCGTCCGGCGAGCGGGGCACGAACTGGGCCTCCTGCACCCCGTCGCCCTCGCCCGGGTTCCAGATCTCCACCTTGCCCGTCTCGAAATCATAGCGGGCCGTGCCGCTGCCGTCCTTCCCCCGGGCGATCACGAAGCCGTAGCGATAGGGCCGGCCCTGATAGCGGTCGTCCGTGCGCGGCATCTCGCAGGGAATGTCCATGATCCGCTGCGTGGCGAACCCGTCCTCGTTGCTGGCAAGGTCGAAGGTCATGCGCGTGAGGAAGGGCGGCACGAACTTCGTGCGCTCGCCGGTGGGCGTGGTGAAGAAGGGGAAGCAGTTGCCGTCATAATAGCACAGGTCGAGATGGACCTTGCTGCCCTCCTGATGGGCATTCAGCATATGCCCGGCGCTGCCCGTCGGTCCCTTGAACCAGCGGATGTCCTCGGCCTTGCCGTAGCGCGGCACCAGCGCGACATGCACCGGCTGGTCGGGATGCCACTGATAATAGGGCCCGCCTGCCTTGATAACATCCATATCCGTGATGAGCGGGAAGAAGGGCACGACGACCCAGTCCTTCGTGATCGCGAAATCATGGACACAGGCCGCATAGGGCATGTTGAACCAGATCTCGGTCACCTTCTCGCGGTTCGGCCCGAAGACATAGAAGCAGAAGTCCGTCGTCGCGTCGCCCTTCGCCTGATAGGAGAAGGTGAGCAGCTCGTTGGTGATCGGGTCCACCTTGGGGTGGGCGGTCAGGCTCTCCGCCGTCACCTGCCCGTCGAAATCGACGCGCGCCATCGTCTCCAGCGTCTCGGGATCGACCTCATAGGGCAGGTCATCCTCCTTGAGCGCGTAGAGGTGCCCGGCATGGAACATGGCCGTGGTGTTGGCCGTGCCGAGATGCACGTCCTTCACGCTCTCGTCGACCGTGTAGCGGTTGCGATAGCGGCCGAACAGGCCGCGCCGCGCCGCCTTCTGCACCTTGTAGCGCTCGGTCTCGACCCACTTCACGATATAATCCACCTGATTGTCCTTGAAACGGAACATGTGGATCTGGCCTTCGCCGTCGATGAAGATGTCGTCCGTGCGGCCCGAGGGATACTGGCGATCGGCGCCGCAGCGATACAGCGCGCCCTCCAGCCCATCGGGGATGGCGCCGGAGATGAGTTCCAGCCCGCGCATCTCGATATTGGCGCGCATCGGCTCGCCCCAGCCGCGATAGAGTTCGATGTCCGGAAAATGGATCGGTTCAACCATGTGCGATGATCCTTCTGCTGCCCGCCGTCCGCCTCAGGCGGTGGCGATGAAATCCATGATGTGACGCTCCAGGTCGCTGTCGGGCGTCCCGATCTCGAGCACGGGCGAGAGATGATTGTGGCCCGCCAGCCAGTGCAGGCGCGGGAAGCGCCCGTTGGTGGCGGCATGGCGGTCCGCGAAGCGCGCGGCCTGCGTCTGGAAATCCGCCGGATCGAATTCGGAAACGGCCATCAGCAGCGGCGTCTTCGTTGTGAGCAGGCCGGACATGGTGGACGCCTCCGGCCAGGCGAAGGGATCGTCGCCATAATAGGCGCGCTGGAAGTCGTTGGGCTCCGCCGCCTCGACATCGTAGATGCCCGAGATCAGCAGGACGCCGGCGACCTGCGGCGGGAAGCGCGCGACATAATCCGCGACATGCACGGCGCCGGCCGACTGGCCCATCACGAAGATGCGCTCGGGATCGCCGCCATGTTGCGCCACATTGCCGCGCAGCCAGTCGACGGCGGCCGCCACATCCTCGCCGCCCGCGGGCCATCTGGCGCCGGGCGCGAGACGATAGGTCATCGTCGCGCCGACATAGCCTTCATCCACCGCGAAGCCGCCGATATTGTCGTAGAAGGGCGAGCCCTCGCTCGTCTTGTCGCCCATGACGAACCCGCCGACATGGACGAACAGCAGCACCGGCGCGCCGGACAGGCCGTCCTTCGTGAAGAGGTCCAGCCGGTTGCGCGCATCCGGGCCATAGCTGTGGTCGCGCGACACTTTCGCGCTGTGCGGCAGGCCCGGCTGGAGCGCGCGGTAGATCTCCTGCGTGCCGCCCATCATGCCGGGGCTCAGTTCGGCGCCGAAGCCGGCCAGCTTCGCGCGGATTTCGGGTGTCATGCGGTCTCTCCCACCTTGAGCACGGCCTTGATGACCGTGCCTTGCTCACTGTCGTGAAACGCCTTGTCGATCTCGTCGAACCGATAGGTCCTGATGAGCCTGTCGAACGGGAAGCGGCCCTGCCGCCAATAGTCGATCAGCATCGGCAGGAAGGTGCGCGGATTGGCGTCCCCGCCCAGGATGCCGCGCAACTGCCGTCCGCCGGCCAGCATCGCGAACATCGCCGGCGCCCAGTCCCCGCGCGGCGCGGCGACGAAGCCGGCCGTGCCGTTCATGGAGAGGCATTCGAGCGCCATGGTATGCACGGCCGGCACGGTCGTCGTGTTGAACGTATAGTCCATCCCGCGCCCGGTGATGCTGCGGATTTGCTGCGCAACATTCTCGCCGTCCGCGCGGACCGCGTCGGTCGCGCCAAGCTCCAGCGCGAGGTCCAGCCGGGCCTGATCGATGTCGACCGCGACGATCCGTTTCGCGCCCACCAGCCGCGCGGCCATGACCGCGGAAAGGCCGACGCCGCCCGTGCCGAAGATGGCGATGGTGTCCCCCGCCCGCACCTTGAGCGCCTCGATCACCGAGCCCGCGCCGGTGATGACCCCGCAGCCCAGCGGCGCGGCGAGATCGAGCGGCACGTCCCTGTCGATCTTCACGGCCGTGCGCTCGGGCACGATGCTGTGGGTCGCGAAGGAGGACTGGCCGAAGAAATGCGAGTGGATCGCTTCCCCATCGCAGGAGAGGGCCGTCGACCCGTCGAGACGCTTGCCGCCGAAATTCATCGGCATGGCGAGGTCGCAATAGGTCGGGCGGCCGGCCACGCAGCTCGGGCAGGTGCCGCAACTGCTGCCCGAGAGCAGCACATGGTCCCCCACCGCGAAACCGCGCACGCCCTCGCCCAGCGCCTCGACCACGCCCGCGCCCTCATGGCCGAGCACGATCGGATGCGGCGCGTGGCGGCCGGGATGCTCGTGGAGATCGGTATGGCAGATGCCGACCGCGACGATGCGCACCAGCATCTCGCCGGGGCGCGGGACTTCCAGTTCGAGCCGTTCGAGGCTCGGCGCGGCCTGATCGGAGCGGCTGACGGCGGCGGTTATCTGCATGATATATCCTCGAAAGAAGAACGCTCTCCCTCTTCCGCGAGGAAAGAGGGGGAAGGAAGCCCGGCCATCATCAATCCTTCTTCCCCGCCACGGGCGGCGCCTTGTGGACCGGCTTCTGCTTGAGCAGGATCTCGCCCTTCCAGGGCACCTGATCGGCCTGCGTCCAGGCGTTCACATGCAGCGACTGGAAGCGCCACACGCCTTCCTTCCTCGTCACATGATCGCGCCGCGTGCCGATGCCGAACACGAAGTTCGTGTGATAGTCCGTCTGGAACTGGATGATCTGGAAGAAGCAGCGCACATCCACCTCGCCTTCCTCGTCGGCGCGCGGGTCCATGATGAGCGTGTTCATGATGTGCTGGCGGCCATACCACCAGTGCTGCCGGTCGTTCCACAGCGAGCGGAGATTCTCGAGGATGGCCTCATGCCCCTGCACGCGGCCCTGCCAGAGATGGTCGAACCACGCATCCTGCGTGAAGGCGGAAAGCGCCATCTCCTCGTCGGCCAGATCGATGCCCCAGGCATAGCGGGCGTAAAGCTCCTGGATTTCGAGCCGGTCCTCGGCGGTGAGTTTCCATGCCATCGCTGCGTCTCCTTCGTCCTTCTGTTCTTCTCTCTGCTCTTCTCCGGCCGGTGCGCGCCGGTTCCGCTCTCTATCCCAGATGATGATCGTTCTGGATGTCCGCCGGCTCGCCATGCTGGGTGAGCAGCGCCTTGCGGCGGACATAGCGCAGGATCGCCTCGGGCCCCGTGCGCGAACCGCCGCCCACGCCCGACACGCCGAAGCTGTTGGAGCCCACGGTGCGGTTCTTCGCGAAGGTGAGGAAGGTGTCCTGCATGAACACCGAGCCGGCGTTGATCCGCAGGCCGATCGCCAGCGCCGCCTCGTCGCTGCCGGCGATCACATTGGCGGTGAGGCCGAACTCGGTATCGTTGGCGAGCGCGATGGCCTCCTCGACCGTATCGAACGGCATGACGGGGAGGACCGGCCCGAAGGTCTCGTCCCTCATCAGCGCCATCTCATGATTGACGCCGGTGACGACGGTCGGCCGCATGTAGAGCCCGCCGCCGATCTCCTCCACCTTGCCGCCGGTCAGGATCGTCGCGCCCTTCGCCACCGCGTCCTCGAGCTGGCCCGCCACGATCCGGGCCTGCGGGGCGAAGGTGAAGGGATGGATATGCCCGGCGCGCGGATCGTCGCAATTGAGGCGCACCTTCCGCGCCTTCTCGACCAGCAGCTTCACGAAATCGTCGTGGATGGCGCGCGCCACATAGATGCGCTCGACCGAGAAGCAGACCATGCCGTTCGCGTGGACGCCGCCGCGCAGCACGGCCGTGGTCGCGCGCTCCAGATCGGCATCGGCGGTGACGATCACCGGATCCTTGCCGCCCAGCTCCAGATAGCAGGGGATGAGCCGCTGCGCGCATTGCACGGCGATCTTGCGGCCGGTCGGCACGCTGCCGGTGAAACAGACCAGATCGGCCGCGTCGATCATCGCCTGGCCGGTCACGCCGTCGCCATGCACATAATCGAACACGCCGGCCAGTTCCGGCACCTGCGCCACGGCCTCGAACAAGGGCGTGATCCAGCGGGGCGTCACTTCCGATGCCTTGATGAGCACCGCGCAGCCCGCGAACAGCGCGGGAATCGCATCGAGCAGCACGAGCATCATCGGCGCGTTCCACGGTCCGATCACGCTCACCAGCGGATAGGGCACGAACTGGGTGCGCACGGAAACGCCCGGCATGGCCTTCGACGGCCCTTCATAGGCCGCCTTGTCGAGCGCGGCCTGCGCGTCCTCGATCCAGCCGCCGATATTCCCCATGGTGATGAAGCCCTGGAGATAGGAGGTGTGGCAGCCGCCGGTGTCGCGCGCGTCCGCCTGCGCGATCGCATCCTTGCGCTTCGCCACTTCCCCCAGGAAGCGCTGCATGACGCCGATCCGCCGGCCGAGCGGCATGGCGCCCCAGGCCGCCTGGTTCGCGCGCAGCCGCGCCGCCTTTTCCGCCACCTGCGCGGCGTCCGCCACCGCCAGGGTGAAATCGATCGCGCCCGTGCGCGGATCGCGCACCGGCAATGTGCGCTGGTCGCCGTCCGCCATGCTCATCCTCTCCTCGCGCGAGACTCGCGCCAAATTCGTCCGACATCGTTGTATATCGATGTCGATCGCTCGATCAAGAGCCAATGCGGCCCGTTCCTTCAGTCGCCCCAGGGCAGGCTGCCGGGAAAGCGCAGGAGATTGGAGTGACGCCGGGCGATGTGGCGCAGCATGTCCAGCAGCCATGCCACGTCATCGGCCGGAACCGCCGCGAACATGATCCGCTCCGATCGATCCGCGACCGGCTGGATCGCCGCCACCTGCTCCGCGCCGGCCGCCGTCGTCGCGTACAGGGTCTTGCGCCGGTCCTGCGTGCAGCGCTCGGCCGCGAGCAGATGCCGCGCGGCGAGCTTCTTGAGCACGATCGCGCAGGTCGAGGGATCGAGCCCGTAGATGCGCGCATATTCGACCTGGCTGAGCCCGGGATGCAGATGCAGGATCACCAGCGCGGAGAATTGGCGCAGCGTGATGGTGAGCGGCGCGACACAGGCGGCGAACTGCGCGTGCGAGATCTGCAGCGCGCGCCGGAACAACAGGCTGGGCGCGCGGGCGAAAGGCGAAGTCCCGGCATCCCAACGGGGCGCCAGCGCCTCGCCCTGCGCCCGCGCCAGACGCACGAGCAGATCGGTCAGCCGGGCCCGGTCCGGCGCGTCCAGCCCGCTCAGCAGGTCCTCCTGCAAGCGCGCGAAGGCGGACGCGACGCCCGGCATCCGCGCGCGCCCGGCCTGCGTGAGCGTCGGCAGGCTCCGCCGCCGGTCCTGCCGGTCCTGAATGCGCGTCACCAGCCCCGCCTGCTGGAGATTGTCCACGATGACGCCGGTGGTCGACGTGTCGACGCCGCAGGCCCGCGCCAGCCCCACCTGATCGCTGCTGGCCCCGGCCGCGATGGCGAGCAGCATTTCGGCCTGCGCCAGCGTCTCGCCGCCCGCCGAGGCGTGCCCGTAGACCGCGTTGGCGATCTGGTCGACGCGGCTCAGCAGGAAGCCGGGCTTGCGCAGGAAGATGCCCATGACCTCGGCAGTGGGCGCGCGCGCGCGCACGACATTGTCTCGCGGCCCCCCGGCCCCCGCCCCGCTTCGTGTCTCGCGCGCCAAGGCGCCGCCATGCCCTGCCCTGTCCATCCCGCCACCTTCGGCGAAAAGCCCGTCTCTTGGCAACGCCGAATAGGGGTTGATCGCGGCGTCGCACTTGCCTAGATGTTGATATATCAACAATACAGCGCGCACTCGGGAGAGGAGCCATGACCGAAGCCGACTATGCGGACTATATCGCCCGGTTCAACGCGAATGATTTCGAAGGCTTCGGCCGCTACTATTGCGACGATGTGGTGTTCAATCTGGGCGAGAAGCGCCAGATCATCGGCCGGGAGAATATTCTGGATTTCTATCGCGACGTGAAGGCGAAGGTGCGCGAGACGCTGGATATTCTCGCCGTGGCCGCCGGACCGAATACGCTCGCCTGCCATGTCCGCACCGAATTCCACGGCCTGGTCGACTGGCCGGACTTCATCGCCGGCCCGCTCATGAAGGGCGATACGCTCAATATCGAGAGCCTGGGCTTCTACTATCTGCGCGACGGGAAGTTCGCGCAAATCCTCGGCGCACGTTACAAGACGCTGCCCGTGATCGCATCGGCCGGCCAAGCGGCATCCAACAGAGGAGACTCATGACCATGGCGACACCAGAGCCGCCGCATCCCTTCGCGCCCAAATTCGAATTCGCCTTCACCGTCTCCATCGACCTGACACCGCCGATCTACATCAAGCCGACCAGCATGGGCGCGACCCGCGCCGGCGTGTGGGCCGCGCAGGGCACGTTCGAGGGGCCGCGCATCCGGGGCCGCGTCATCCCCATGAGCGGCGGCGACTTTCCGCTGGTGCGCCCCAATGGCGTGATCGATTTCGACGCGCGCTACTTCCTCGAGGCGGACGACGGCACGCCCATCTTCCTGCAGAGCCGCGGCTATCGCTGGGCCGAGGGCGACGCCATGGAGCGCATGAACCGCAACGAACCGCTCGGCGCGGATGAATATTATATGCGCGTCTCCCCCAAGTTCGACGTGCCCGAGGGGCCGCACGAATGGCTCGGCAAGCATATCTTCGTCGGCGTCGCCGAGAAGATCCCCAAGGCCAACCGCATCCATTATTTCATGCTGCTCTAGGACGGGCCGGTTCCCGCCGGCGCCGGAGGGAGGGCATCCGCCTTCGCCGGTGCCGCCGGCTGCCGATCTGCCCCGAACGCCACGCCCAGACCTTGCCGCCCGAAGTGAAAGCCACGCCCATGACCGACCCGCAAGTGCCCGCCCATCTCGACTATGTCTTCGAAATGCGGGTGGAATTCCGCCCGGAGCGCTGCATGTTCGGCCCGTTGCCCGGCGGCGGGCATCAGGGCTACACGCCCTGCTCCGGCGGCACGATCTACGGCCCCCGCCTCTCCGGCAAGGTGGTGCCGGACAGCGGCGCCGACTATGCCCATGTGCGCGGCGACGGCACGATCATCATCAACTCGCACTATCTGCTCGAAGCGGACGACGGCACGAAGATCTACATCAACAACAATGGCTATCTCGTGCCCTCGAAGCCCGGCGAAGGGCGGGTGGTCGAAGGCGTCGCGCAGCCGGCCTATTTCTGCTTCTCGCCGACCTTCATCGTGCCCGAAGGGCCGCACGCCTGGATGAGCCGCACCCTCATCATCGGCACGGGCAGCCGCCGGACCAATCCGGACCACTCCATCTTCACCTATTATGCGGTGAAGCAGTCCGCGGACTGAGAAGGCGAGACCCGGGCGACGCGGCAAGGAACCGCCGCGCCGCCCGATCCCATCGCGTCAGGCGAACCGGACGCGCGCATGCGGGCGCGCGCGGCGCAGCATCGCGCCGGCGGCCGCAAAGCCCGTGATCATCAGGGCCCATGTCGCGGGTTCCGGCACCGCCGGCCCGTCGCTGCTGGCGATCTTGATCGCATCGAACGCGCCGGCCTCATAGGCGGCGGCATCGAAGCCCGTCGGGCTGAGCGTGACCTGCAGATGCACTTCGTCGAACGTCGCGCCCGAGAAGCCATAGGTCGCCCAGCCGGCCTCATAGCCGGGCACCGGACCGGCAATCCCCGTGCCGATCAGCGCGCCGTCAAGCAGCACTTCATAGGCGAGCGCGGCGCCGGAGCCATCGAACCAGCCGGAACTGACGATCAGTTCGAACTCCGTCGCATCGTCGAAGGTGATGCTCGTATATCCGGTGCCGCCGCCGTCCGGATACCAGCTATATTCGCCGTCCGGCGTGGGCTGGGATGTCGACCAGATGAAGCCCGAGCCGACATAATTGACGGAAATTCCGTCCTCCGAATAGCTGGTCACGCCGTCCGCGGCGGTGATGTCGCCAATCCCCTCGAACCCGTTGGTCGCCGTCGGCGACGTGATGAAAGGCGATGTTTCGACGGTCAGCGCGGCAGTGGCCGGGACCGCCATGGCCGAACCGCACATGGCAAGCACAATGATGGACGTTTTGAATGAAGACATGATCTAGACCTCCCACAAGGCCTGAAAATCAGGCACTCCCGAATAGCAGATTCTCCGACAATGAAGAAGCCGTTAATAATAGTCGCGCGTGTCTTTTTGGGGCATAAGATATATTCATGAATATATAAGCAAATTACCGTTTTTTGTGTAAATATTACAAGAACGCCACCCGGCGCCTGCGGCCTTGCATTCGGGCATGGCGGGTGGACCGGCGCATGCCGCCGGGCCTGTGACCGGCACAGGCGCAACCCGTCTTTCCCGCGCGCGCTTCCGACTCCGGTTTCGGCGGAGCCGGAGCGGCTCAGCCCTCGATGAAGGGCTTGCCTTCATGCGCGACCAGAAGATCGTGCATGTCCGAGGCATGATCTTCCTCATCGGCGAGAATATGTTCGAGCATGATCCGGGTGGTCGGATCATGGCTGTCGAAATAGCGGATCAGCTCCTGATAATGCTCGATGACGATCCGCTCGGCGATGAGGTTTTGCCTGAGCATCTCGACGAGATTGCCGCCCTTGCCATATTCGGTGGCGGAGCGGCTCGCGAGCCCTTCCGGATCGAAGTTCGGCACACCGCCGAGCTGGTCGATCCGGTTGGCCGCCATCAGCATATGCTCATGCTCGCTCTCGGCATGCTCGGTGAATTCGGCCGCCACGCTCTCCGAATTGATGCCTTCGGCCGAGATGGCATGCATCCGGTAGCGCAGCACGCAGACCAGTTCGGTCGCCACCACGGCCTGCAGCAGCTCGATCGTCTTGCGGGGATCGCCCTTGTAGGTGGGCGTCACCGCGCCATCCTCGAGCGATTTGCGCGCGCGCTCGCGCAGGGTCTTGACGTCGCTGAGGAACGCGTCCTCGCTCTTCACGGCAGTCGCCATTGTCCGGTCTCCTGAACTGTTCGCCTCGCCTGCCGATACGAAGCGGCCGCCCGTCCGTTCCTGTCGCGAATCATTCTCATGCGCGCGCCCCGGACAGGCCGGCGAGGCGCCGGGCGAAGACACGAGGATCGGGATGACGGACGATGATGGACGATCGTGTCATGGGCCGGGACGGCTCATGACGCGCGCCGAGGCAGGCAGGAAGCCATGAACCGGCCGCCAGGCGCTTGCACGCCGTGGCGCCTGCCCGCGTTGCGCCCGACCTGGAGTCGATCCGAATCAAACAGACTCAGTGCTCCTGCGAAAGCAGGAGCCCAGGGCGCGAGGGCACTTCGGCTGGGCCCTGGGCTCCTGCCTTCGCAGGAGCACAAGCTGGATCTACCTGAAAGGGATGGCTCTAGCCCGCCGCCGGGATCACCGGCACAAGCAGATGGCTGTCATAGGCGCCGCCGGCATGGATGACATGGCGGCCCTTGTTGCGCAGGTCCTCGTGCCGCGCGAAGGGCAGCATGGGCAGGCCCTCGCGATAGATGTCCATGCCCTTCACCACCACGCGCAGCGTCTCGCCGGCGCGGAACAGGGTGGATGAGGGCCAGACCTCGATGTCCACGGGCACCGGCACGCCCGGCTCCAGCGGCTCTTCCGCGCGATGGCTGTGCACCGGCTGCCAGGGCGTCGAGCGCGCCTCGTCCAGCGCGCGGTGGCTGGCCCGCAGCCAGCCCAGCGCGACCGGGCCATTCTCGAAGAAGGCATAGAAGGTCATGCCGACCGGGACGCCGGATGCGTCCAGCTTCCGGATGGCGACGAACAGGTCCATGTCGTCCGCGCCCTCGGCCTCGACCCACAGGCGGAGCTTCATGTAGCCGGTGATCTCGGTGTCCGTCTCGAAGCGATGGTCGAACACCGCCTCGCCCGCTTCGTCCAGCGGATCATAATCGACCCGCGCGGCCTGCGGCACCGGCGCCGTGGAGAGCGTGGCGTTCGCCGCGTCCAGCCAGAGCGGCCGATAGTCGGTGCGCGCCAGCGGCCACTCGGCCTCGTCCCGCTCATGCAGCACCCGCGCGCTCTCGCGCACCTCGATCCGCACCGGCGGCCACTGCTCCACCCCGCGCGCCTCGCCCTTCAGATACTGGTCGAAAAAGGCGCGCGCCAGCTCGCGGCTCTCGGGCTTGTAGAAATGCGCCCATTTCTTCTGCCCATGCGCAAGCAGCCATTTCCGGGCGGAGGAGAACCGGCGGAAGGCCTCGAATGTCCCGCGCGTGTGCAGTCCCTGATCGGACCAGCTCGCCACCACGAAGGCGGGAATGTCGATCGCCGCGAGATCGAGCGCCTTGCTCTCCCAATAGGCGTCATGCAGCGGATGCGCCCGCACATTGGCGTCGGTGTCCTCATAGCGCCCGGTCGAGAACCGCAGGTTGGACGCGCCGCGCGGCAGGAAGCCGGTCTCGCGGATGCCGCCATGATAGGCGAACTCGCGATACCAGTCGGAAAAGCCCTCCCAGGGATTGATCGCGGCGAGATGCGGCGGCCTGAGCTGCGCGACCAGATACTGGATGGCCGCGAGGTAGGAGACGCCGGTCATGCCCACCTTGCCGTTGCACCAGGGCTGGACGCCGAGCCACTCGATCAGGTCGTAGCAGTCCTCGCCCTCGCCGATGCCATTGTGCCGCACATCGCCCCCGGAAAGCCAGGACCCCCGGGCATCGGCATTGCACACCGCATAGCCATGCGCGCACCAATAGGCCGGGTCCGCCGCCTCGAAGGCGGTGAAGCGGGACATCCAGCCCGGCTCCACGCCCGAATGAGGCGGGAACAGGCTGTCCGACAGGCCGTGCTTGCCATAAGGGCTCCAGCCGAGCAGCACCGGCATCGGCCCGTCAGGCCGGTCCGCCGGGCGATAGAGATCGATGAGGATGGCGACGCCGTCGCGCATCCGCACGGGAATATTGCGATCGATGAGGAGCCCGTCCTCGACCCATTGAACATGATCGCGCGGCGGCAGCGGCGGCTTGTTCGGGGCCGTGGCGGGATCGACGCCATCCCGCATGATGAGCGTGAAATCCGTGTCGCCGGTCATGGCCGCCTCTCCCGCGGAAAAGAAAGGGACCGACGCGCCATTGGCCGCCGGTCCCGTTTCAAGGATCAGAACTTGAACCGTGCGCCGATGCGATAGGCGCGGCCCAGAACATCATAGAGCACATTGTTGGTCGGGCCGAAGCTCGACGGCGCGTCGACCGGCGGATCCTTGTCGAACAGGTTGTTGATCGCGCCGAAGATCTCGACCTTCTGGTCCCCCTGCTTCCACACCGCGACGCTCGCGTTGAGGTTCACATAGGTCCACGCGCCGATATGGTTATCGTTGATGCTGTTCGTCGCCAGCGGATCATAGCCGTCCTGACCGGGGCCGACGAGCTCGTTATTGTAGTTGCCGGCCGAGATGTGACGGACCTGGATCTGCGTCGTCACCCGATCCGAGCTGTAGGTGAGATAGCCGTTCAGGATATAATGCGGAACGCCCGAAGGCAGCGACACAGGCGAGCCGTTCATGCCCGCGCGATCCACCGAGCCGCTGGCCGAGTTGGTGATGAGATCGTCGACGATGGTGGCGAGCCCGCGCACCGAGATGTCACCGCCCCACAGATCGACCGGCAGCGTGTACAGGGCCTCGATGTCCCAGCCCCGCGTGATCAGGCTGCCCAGATTGATGTTGCGATTGACCACCTGGGTGATCGCATTGGTGACGGGATCACGGGTCACCAGATCGCACAGGGTCGCCACGCCATTGTTGCAGCCGTTGACGATGACCTGGGCGCCCAGTGTGGAAACCGCCTTGTCCAGCTTGATGTCGTAATAGTCGACCGAGAGCCGGAACCGCCCGGCCGAACCCAGATCGGGCGAGAAGACGACGCCGACCGTCCATGTGTCGGCCTCTTCCGGCACGAGCTGGTCGTTGCCGCCGAGCAGCACCTGCGAGAGCACCTGCGAGCCGGTGGTCGGATCGAGGATGGACTGGAAGCTGGTCTGCGTGGGGCCGAACAGCTCGAACAGGTTGGGCGCGCGGATGTCCCGCGAAATCGTGCCGCGGAAGCGCAGCCAGTCGAGCGCCCGCCAGTCCGCGCCGACCTTCCAGGTGGTGACGTCGCCGCTGGTCGAATAATCGGTGTAGCGCAGCGCGCCGTTCAGCTCGGCGCCGTCGAAAAGCGGCACGTTGAGTTCGCCGAACGCCTCGAACACGTCCACCTTGCCGCTGATCGGCGAGCCGGGGCCGGTGTAGAACTGCAGCGCGCGCGAAATCGGATCGGCATCGCCGCGGGCGATGTCCTGGCGGATCTCGGCGCCGGTCGCGACCTTGATCGGCCCAGCCCAACCCTCGAGCAACGTGCCCTGGAGGCTTGCCGAGACGACATTCTGCGTCAGGCGCGTATCCTGCTCGACCGTGCCGGTCACATAGTCGATCGCCGCCTGCGACGGGCTGCCCGAGCCGAACGGATTGAGCGGCTGACAGCCGGCGGCGGCCGCCACGCCATCGCGCACGCCCCGACAGACGATGCTGCCGTCATCCAGCTTCACGGCATCGAGCGCATAGGTCATGCGCGGCGTGATCGTCGTGTTGTAGCCGCGCTGGCTGTAGTTGGTGCGGCCATATTGATAATAGGCATCGAGGGTCCAGTCGCCCCACATTTCCGCCCTGATACCAGTGACGAAACGATAGTTTTCGCGCGTCACTTCCGCATATTGCGGGCCGATATCGTCCCAGGTGCGGCCCACGGCGAGCGTCGTGAGACCCAGCGCGTCCATCTGCGCGCCCACGGATTCGGGCAGATAGGCATTGTCGCGCTGGATCGTGATGCTGCCCAGATCGCGGCGCTGCGCGCCGAAGGTGCTGCCCTTGACCCGGCCATAGGAGCCTTCGAGGAACAGGGTGATGCCGTCGGAAGGTTCGAATTCGGCATGGCCGAATGTCACCAGCCGCTCGACCGGCGCGGACAACGGGAAATTCTCGTAAAAGGCCTGATACTGGTCGCCGCCGCCGCTCTGGAACAGGCCGGCACCATAATAGGTGCCGTAATCATGGGCGAAGGTGGTGCCGTCCGCATTGAATTCGGTGCCCCGCAGCGGTCCGGCGATAACAATGCCGTTCACCGTGGCGAGCGCGGTGCGCGTATCGGGCAGGATCAGGGTCGCGGGCTGACCGTCCGCCACGCGCTGCGTGGTGCTGCCGGAGACGAACGGATTGCTGACTGTGTTGTAGGACTGCGCGCACCAGTTGCGGCTGTAGCAGCCGTCCGACCCCTTATCGTCCGAATATTCGACACCCAGCACGATGTGGCCGCGCCCGTCGGCAAAACCCGTGCCGGCCGCCAGCGAGAGCATATACTGCTTGCCGTCGCCCGCATCGTTGATGCCATATTGCGCCGAGCCCTTGATGCCGCTGAAGCGCGTGTCCAGCATGATGTTGACCACGCCCGCCACGGCATCCGAGCCATAGGCGGCCGAGGCGCCGCCCGTGACGACATCGGCGCGCTCCACGAGCGAGGAGGGGATGAGGCTGAGATCGACCGCGCCGGCGGACGCGAAGCTGCTGCCCTGCACCGTCGAGGGAACGACGCGGCGGCCATTGATGAGCACCAGCGTGCGATTGGCGCCAAGGCCGCGAAGATCGGCCGTGGAAGCGCCGATATTGTTGGTGAAGATGGCATTGGTCGTGGGCGTCGCCTGCGGACGGAAGGCCGGCAGGTCATTGAGCGTCTGCGCGATATTCACCGCCGCCTGACGCTGGATCTGGTCGGCGCCGACCACCGTGACCGGCGTCGGCTGATCGAAGCCGGTACGCGCGATACGCGATCCCGTGACGACGATCGCCTCGGTCTCGCCCTGCCCGGCCTGATCGGCGGCGGCGGGCGGCTGGTCGGCGGCCGGCGTATCCTGCGCCATGGCGGGACCGGCACCGAGCGCGAGCGTCAGAAGGCTCGCACCTGCGGCGATGGATGAAATACGCGAACGGATGACGCGTGCGGACATGGACTGAACTCCTCTCCCTGGCCACCCGGAGTGAGGGCTCCGGGCCGTTTATCGTTGCGGGCGCGCGCCAGCGGCGCATCCGAGACGCAAGAAACAACGAGCACTGACTATCATGCTCGATTGACAACTCAACAACTTTCAGCCCGCGCCGGCTATGTCGGCGTGCGAGATTGATCGGGTCGTTGCAACAGGGTCACAGTCAGGCGTGGGGAGGACTCCCATCCGCCGGCTTCGGCCCGCACGGACCTTCAGGCTCCCGGCGACGGGCGACCGCCCCTCCCCGCGCCGGCGCAAGCAAACGCGCGCCGTGCCGCAAGGCGCGGGGCCAGCGCCATGGTCGATCGCGCCGTCGATCGAGATTGCGCATGGCGCCGCGGGCGCGACATCGCACTGCACACCCCGCCGCACGAGCGAACACAGCCCATTGCGTCGCCCGTACAGACCGTCCCAAATGACGGATCATCGACGGACTCGGAGTGAATGCATGCAGATCGGGATCATCGGCCTCGGCCGGATGGGCGGCAATATCGCGCGGCGGCTGGCGCATGGCGGACATGCCCCGCTCGGCTTCGACCGGAATGCCGACGCGGTCGCCGCGATCGTGGCCGACGGCGCGTTCGGCGCAAGCTCGATCGAGGACATGATCGCCCGCCTGCCCCGGCCGCGCGCGGTCTGGCTCATGCTGCCCGCCGGCGACCCGACCGAGCAGACCGTGGAGATGCTGGCCGGGCTGATGGAAAGCGGCGATGTCATCATCGACGGCGGCAACAGCTTCTACAAGGACGACCTGCGCCGCGCCGCCGCCCTGCAGCCGCGCGGCATCCATTATGTCGATGTCGGCACGTCCGGCGGCATCTGGGGCTTCGAGCGGGGCTATTGCATGATGATCGGCGGCGAGGCCGATGTCGTCGCGCGGCTCGATCCGATCTTCGACACGCTGGCGCCCGGGCTCGGCACCATCCCGCGCACGCTGGGCCGCGACAAGCCCGGCTATGACAGCCGCGCCGAGCGGGGCTATGTCCATGCCGGCCCGACGGGCGCGGGCCATTTCGTCAAGATGGTCCACAACGGCATCGAATATGGGCTGATGGCCGCCTATGCCGAGGGCTTCGACATTCTGCGCGGCAAGGCTGCGGCGCATCTGCCGGAAGCCGAGCGGTTCGATCTCAACCTCACCGACATCGCGGAAGTCTGGCGGCGGGGATCGGTCATCTCCTCCTGGCTGCTGGATCTCGCCGCGATCGCGCTCGCGGGCAATCCCGAGCTCAGCCAGTATAGCGGCAAGGTCAATGACAGCGGCGAAGGCCGCTGGACGATCGACGCCGCGATGGAGGAAGCGGTGCCCGCCTATGTGATTTCCGCCGCCCTGTTCGAGCGCTTCCGCTCGCGCAGCGACAACACGTTCGGCGAGCGGCTTCTCTCCGCCATGCGCGGCGGCTTCGGCGGCCATGTCGAGATCCCGCAATGACGGACGGCATCGCCGGCGAAGACGAAGAGGCGCCGCTCACACCCGCCGAACGCGCCGGGGCCAAGGGGCGCGCGGCCCGGTCCGCCGTGGCCGCCGTGGAGCCGGGCATGCTGGTGGGACTGGGCACGGGCACGACGGCGGCGTGCGCGATCAGGGCACTGGCCGCGCGGGTCGGGGACGGGCTGCGGGTCCGCTGCGTGGCCACCTCGCGCGCCAGCGCGGCGCTTGCGGCGAGCCTCGGGCTCGATCTCGCCGCGTTCGACGATCGCGCGACGGTCGATCTCGCGATCGACGGCGCGGATGAAGTCGATCCCCGGCTGCGGGCGATCAAGGGCGCGGGCGGCGCGCTGCTGCGCGAGAAGATCATCGCCCGCGCGGCGACCCGGATGATCTGCATCGTCGACGCGACCAAGCTGGTCGCGCATCTCGGGCAGCGTCCGGTCCCGATGGAAGTGCTGCCGTTCGCCCGCACCTATGTCGCCGCCGCGATCACCGCGCTGGGCGGCGCCCCGGTACTGCGCGACGGGCTGACCGATCAGGGCAACGCCATCCTCGATTGCGGGTTCCCGCCCATCGACCATCCGCCCGCGCTGGACCGCGCCCTCTCCGCCGTCGCCGGGCTGCTCGGCCACGGCCTGTTCCTGAACGAGATCGACGAACTGCATGTCGGCGGCCGCACCGGCGTGGAGATCCGGCGGCGCGGGTGACGGGAAAGGCCTGTCCTATTCCACCGTCACCGATTTCGCGAGATTGCGCGGCTGGTCCACGTCCGTGCCCTTGAGCACGGCGACATGATAGGCAAGGAGCTGCACCGGCACGGCATAGACGATCGGCGCGATTAGCGGATGGACCTGGGGCATGGCCAGCGTGGCGAGGCAGCCCTCGCCCGCCTGCGCAATGCCTTCCTCGTCCGAGATCAGCACCACCTTGCCGCCGCGCGCCTGCACCTCCTGCATGTTGGAGACCGTCTTCTCGAACAGCGGGCCGGAAGGCGCGATGACGATCACCGGGACCGCCTCGTCGATGAGCGCGATGGGGCCATGCTTCATCTCGCCGGCGGCATAGCCCTCGGCATGGATGTAGCTGATCTCCTTGAGCTTGAGCGCGCCTTCCAGCGCCAGCGGATAATCCGTGCCGCGCCCGAGATAGAGCACGTCGCGCGCCGGCGAGATGAGCGGGGCGAGCCCCTGAATGGCCTCGTCCTGCCCGAGCGCCTGGTTGATCGCGGACGGCGCCTCGGTAAGCTGCGCGACGATCGCCTTCTCCTCCTCGCGCGTCAGCCGGCCCTTGGCGCGGGCGAGGAAGGCGGAGAGCGCAGCCATCACGGCAAGCTGGCAGGTGAAGGCCTTGGTCGAGGCGACGCCGATCTCCGGCCCGGCATGGGTGGGCAGCAGCACGTCCACCTCGCGCGCCATGGAACTGGTGGGCACGTTGATGATGCCCGCCGTGGTCATGCCGCTCGCCTTCATGTGGCGCAGCGCCGCCAGCGTGTCCGCCGTCTCGCCGGACTGGGAGACGACGATGCCGAGCGTGTTGGGCTGGATGACCGGATCGCGATAGCGATATTCGGACGCGACATCGACCTCGACCGGCATTCCGGCGAAGCGCTCCAGCCAGTATTTGCCGATCATGCCGACATAATAGGCCGTGCCGCACGCCACGATGACCACCCGCTCGATGCCCGCCAGATCGGAATCCGGCATCGGCAGCGTCACCTTCTCCTGTAGCCGCTGGAGGAAGGAGCGCAGCGTCTGGGCGACCACCACCGGCTGCTCGTAGATCTCCTTCTGCATGTAGTGGCGGTGATTGCCCTTCTCGATCATCGCGCCGGAGACGCCGGAGATGGTCACCGGCCGCTCGACCGGCTGATTGTCCCGGTCATACACTTTCGCGCCCGCGCGCGTGACGACCACCCAGTCGCCTTCGTCCAGATAGGCGATGCGCTGGGTGAGCGGCGCCAGCGCCAGCGCGTCCGACCCGAGATAGGTCTCGCCCTCGCCATGCCCCACCACCAGCGGCGAGCCCAGCCGCGCGCCGATCAGCAGGTCCGGGTGCCGGCGGAACAGGATGGCGAGCGCGAAGGCGCCCTGGAGGCGCGGCAGCACGCGCGCCACCGCATCCTGCGGACTCGCGCCCTGCTCGACCAGCTCGCTCACCAGATGCGCGACCACTTCGGTATCGGTCTCGCTGTAGAACACGCGGCCCCGCGCGACCAGTTCGTCGCGCAGCGCCTTGAAATTCTCGATGATGCCGTTGTGGACGACCGCCACTTCCCCCGTCGCGTGCGGATGAGCGTTGTTCGTCGTCGGCGCGCCATGGGTGGCCCAGCGCGTGTGCGCGATGCCGGTGGTGCCCGGCAGCGGATCGGCCGCGAGCACGCGGGCGAGATTGACCAGCTTGCCTTCCGCGCGCCGTCGCTCGATCCGCCCGTCGACGATCGTGGCGAGCCCCGCCGAATCATAGCCGCGATATTCGAGCCGCCTCAGGCCGTCGAGCAGCCGGTCGGCCACATCCTCCGCGCCGACAATGCCGATAATACCGCACATGGATGAGCCTTTCCTTCGGTCAGAGCGTATAGGGAATGCGGATGCCCGGCATATTGGCCGGGAAGTCCTTGACGTTGCGTGTCACGAGGATGGCGCCGTTGACCTGCGCGGTCGCCAGCACGATCGAATCGACCAGCCCCATGCGCGAGCGCCGGCGGATGTCCACCGCCGCCGCCGCGATGCGGCTGTCCAGCTCGACGACCTCGAACGGGGCGATCAGCGACTGGACATGGTCGCGCGTCTCCAGCGGCTCGGCGGCGAGGATCTCCATCCAGCTCATCCGGCTGATCCGGTGCCGCCGATAGCGCGCCAGCTCGGCCGCCGCCTGCGGCCGCTCGCACAGCCAGTCGACGAGGATATTGGTGTCGAAGACCGGATCGGCCATTTGGGCTCAGCCGCCGCCGCGCTCGGCGCGGATGGCGCGCTGATAGTCGACGCCGTCGCCAATGTCGGCACGGTCCTTCCAGTAGCCGGCGCCCCGCGCGATCCAGTCATTGCCCTTGCGGCCGCGCAGATAGAGGCGCACGGCCTCGCGCACCTCCGCCGCGCGCGAGCGATTGTTGCGCCGCGCCAGCGCATCGAGCGCCTCGATGTCCTCGTCGGGAATGTCCGCCAGAAAACGCATGATATATAGATATCATATCATGATATCGAGTCAAGCGGGCGATGCGTGAGTCGGGGTCGGGTGGCCTATGGCGCCCGGACAGATGAACCGTCGCTGAGCGTGGTGAGCCCACCCCGCTCCGGGCCCGCGCCCTCCCAAAGAGCGACTCCCTTTCCTCCCTGTTTTCAGGGGAGAAGGACTGCCCTTCGACAAGCGCGGGGCACGGAGGGACAGGTTTCATGGCGATCCCTGCGGATCGCGTGCGACTGCGTATCGCAGGCTGCTGCCGTGAATTCGGATGGTCCTGCGACCCCAATGTCCGGCGACGCACAAATGCCCTGCGGCGCGCACCTGCGGCGCACAAAGGAAAAGAGGGCGGCATGGCGCCACCCTCTTCCCTTCCCACGGAAATGCCAACGGATCAGCCGCAAGGCCGTCTCCCACCGGAGGCATCTAGCAAGGCGATGCGCCACGTCGCTGCCTGGACAGCGCGACAGTGGCCGCATCGTCACCTCGGCCGCGCCAAGCGCCAGCCGATGAACGGTGCGGAGTTTGCCATGATCCGTTGCGGACCGATTGGATGGATTCGACGCCCGCGCATCGGGGCGCCATATTCATCGCCTCAGGGCCACGGCCTGTCGCAATCGGTTTCGCGGTTGCGAAGGCTCTCACTCCTTCTCGGCGGCCTTGCGTCTGCGCATCGCGTCATGGAAGCGGTCCGCCCAGCCCGGCTTGACGAGCTGCTCGGCGCGCACGAGCCGCAATTCCCCGTCGGCCACGTCGCGCGAGACCGCGCTGCCCGCCGCCACGATGGCATCCCGCCCGATTCGCACCGGAGCGATCAGCGCGCTGTTCGATCCGATGAAGGCCCGGTCGCCGATCACCGTCTCATGCTTGAAATAGCCGTCATAATTGCAGGTGATCGTGCCCGCGCCGATATTCACCGCCTCGCCGACCGTCGCGTCGCCCACATAGCTGAGATGGTTCGCCTTGGCGCCGCGCCCCAGTGTCGCGTTCTTGATCTCGACGAAATTGCCGACGCGCGCCTTTTCGGCCAGCACCGCGCCGGGTCGAAGCCGCGCATAGGGGCCCACCGAGACGCGCGGGCCGACATGCGCCCCTTCCAGATGGCAGAAGGCATGGATGACCGCCCCTTCCTCGACACGGACGCCCGGCCCGAACACCACATTGGGTTCGATGGTGACGTCCCGCGCGAGCTGCGTGTCATAGGCGAAGAACACCGTCCCGGGCGCGACCAGCGTCGTGCCCTCGCGCATCGCTTCGGCCCGGCGCGCGGCCTGCCAGCGCGCCTCGACCTGCGCGAGTTCCGCCCGGCTGTTGACGCCGGCCACCTCGTCCGCGCCGGTCTCGATCACCGCGCTCGGCCGTCCGTCCCGCGCGGCCAGCATGACGATGTCCGGCAGATAATATTCCCCCGCGGCATTGTCGTTGCCCACGCGCGTCAGCAGCGCGAACAGATCGGCCGCGCGCACTGCCATCAGCCCGCTGTTGCACAGGTCGACCGCCCGCTCGGCCGCGCTCGCGTCCTTGTACTCGACCATCTTCGCGATGCGCCCGTCCGCATCCGCGATGATGCGGCCATAGGCGGCGGCATTGTCCGGCCGGAAACCGAGCACGACGCAGGCCGGATCGTCATCCGCATGCAGCCTGTCGATCATCGCCCGCATGGTCCCGGCGCGCACCAGCGGCACGTCGCCATAGAGGATGAGCACATCGCCCTCGAACCCGGCCAGCGCCGCCTGCGCCTGCGCGACCGCATGGCCGGTGCCGTGCTGCTCGGCCTGCACCGCGATGTCGACGCCCTGCCCCGCCACCGCCTTCTCGACCTGCTCGCGCCCCGCGCCCACGACCACGACCTGACGCGCGGGGGCCAGTTCGCGCACGCTCGCCAGCAGGTGCAGCAGCATCGGCCGGCCGGCGATCGGATGGAGCACCTTGTGCAGGCTGGACTTCATGCGCGTGCCCTGTCCGGCGGCCAGGACGATCACGGCAAGCGGCTGGGTCACGGCAAATTTCCTCTTCCGTTCGAGAGACTCTGCGAAGCGCCCTTGCCATGTCTGGCTTGATCGCGCCACCGCGCTGCGTGCATGGGCAGCCCATGACGAAGATCGATTTCGATATCGTGGGCTTCGACCTGGACGGCACGCTGCTCGACACCGGCGCCGACCTGGCGGCGGCGGTCAATCATGCGCTGGGGACGATCGGCCGCGCGCCGATGCCCGAGGCGGAGATCAGGCCGCTCATCGGCCGCGGCGCGCGCTCCATGCTGGCGCGCAGCCTCGATCGCAGCGGCGGCGGGGACGAGGCGCTCACCGACCGGCTGCTGCCGGTGCTGCTCGATCATTATGCGGCGCATATCGCGGTCCACTCGGCGCCCTATCCGGGCCTGCTGGACGCGCTCGATGCACTGGATGCGCGCGGCGTGCGCGTCGCCGTCTGCACCAACAAGCGGGAACGCCTTGCCCGCGCGCTGCTCGATGCCCTCGGCCTCGGCCCGCGCTTCGCCACGATCATCGGCGGCGACACGCTGGGCCCGGAACGGCTCAAGCCGAAGCCGGACCTGCTGCTGGAAATGATCGCGCGGGCCGGCGGCGGGCGCGCGATCTTCCTGGGCGACACGGATAACGACACCCGCGCCGCGCGCGCCGCCGGCATCCCCTCCATCGCCGTCAGCTTCGGCTTCGTGCCCTGCACGCCCGCGGAAATCGGCGCGGATGCGGGCATCGACCATTATGACGAGCTCGTTCCCCTGCTGGAGCGCTGGCCGGGCTGAGTGGCGGGGGCGCGCGCCCTCACCCCGCCGGCCGATGGTCCTTGCGCCATTTCGTCCAGAGATGGCGCGCGAGCATCGCCGGCGGCATCCGCAGAAGATGCGAACGCAGATAGAAACCGAGCCGCAGCACCGGCCGTGCCTCCAGCCCCCAGCCTTCGCGGCAGAACAGGCGGGCGGCGAACGGCCCGTCCAGCATGCCGCCGCGCAGCCAGTCGGCCGGCGCGGCCGTGCCGAACAGCCGATGCGCGAGCCGCACCGCGCGGCGGACCGGCGCGCCGAGCTGATGCCGCGCCGCCCGCGCCGCCAGCGCCGGCCAGAACCCCGCCGCGCCGCCATGCTCGACGATGAGACAGTGAATGTCCCACAGATTGCGCAGGCCGCCCGCCATGTCGCCATCCGCCAGCAGATGCGCGGCGGCGTGGCAGAGCATGTCGTCGATGCGCGGCACCGCCGCGCCGGTCCCCAGCGACACCGCATCCGCGAGCATCGCCGCCGCGTCCGGCCGGCGGCGGGCGGTGAGCGGCAGGATGGTGTGATGCACGTCGATCATCCGGTCCCGCCCGGCATGGATGAGCGGGGGCAGTTCATGCATCCAGCGCCGGTAATAGGCGTCGTCATAGGGATCGGGCTTCACCCATTCCCAGCCGGCCGCGCGCAGCGCCGCCTCGGCATCGTCCAGCCGGTCGCGGGGCACGAGGATGTCGAGATCGCCGATCGCCCGCCCCTGCCCGGCCAGCATGCCCGCCGCCGCGAAGGCGCTGCCCTTGAGCAGCACCGGCACGATGCCCACGGGCGCGAGGGCCGCCACGGCCCGGTCCGCTTCCCACAGCGCCTGCCGCCGCTCGCGCCGCGCATCCAGGCGCGCATCCGCGAGGATCGGCGCGACGTCGGCCGGCACGGCCATGCCATCGAGCCGCAGCGCGAGCGTGCCCAGCAGGCGCTCCGCGCGCGCCGCCGTCAGGAGCGCGGTCCATTGCCGGGCGGAGAAGGCGCCGCAGGCCGCCGGATCGACCAGCGCCGCCACGATCAGCCGCGCGCTCATGCCATGCCCGCCCACAGGGCCTCGACCGCCGCGATGGCCGCATCGCCATCGGGATAGTCGAGCGCCAGCGCGGGCACCCGCGTCACGAACCGGGTCAGCGCGCCGAAGCCCGCCTCGCCCAGCGCGACATAATTGGTCGAGGCCTCGGTCAGCCGCACAAAGGCTTCGCCCGGCTCCACGATGCGCCGCGCCGCCGCGAAGCCGAAGCGCGGGAAGAGCAGCAGCGCGGGCATGGCCGGCTCGCGCATCCGGGCAATCGCGTCCGGCGCCGGGACCAGGTGCCGGATGCTGCCCTTGGCCGTTCCGTCCAGCCGCGGCCCCAGCCGCCCGGGCGGCAGGTCCGCCGTCACCACGTCGATCGACCGGTTCTTGAGGCTCACGAGGCGCGGGAAGGGATGGACCATGCCGTTCGCCAGATCGAGCAGCGCGAATTCGTCGCCCATCAGCCGCCAGCCGCGCTCGCCGAGCTGCGCGGCCAGCGTCGACTTGCCGCTGCCGGATTCGCCGGTCAGCACGATCGCCCGCCCGTCCCGCTCGACGCTCGCCGCATGGAGCAGCAGATGCCGCCGCCAGCCGAGCGCCATCTGCAGGTTCATGCCCATCTCGGCGGCAAGCAGGCCATGGGCGAGCGCCATGGGCGCCGCCTCGGCCAGCCAGTGGTCGCCGCCGATGAAGATGGACGGGCGCACGAAACGCCGCCATGGCCGGGCCGGCTGGAGGCGCACCGTGAAATCGGGCACCTGCCGGTCGGGATCGACCGCCGGATAGCCCGCATAGAGCCGCCGCAACTGGTCGATGGGCGCGCGCCAGGCCGATCCCACCCGGAAGGTCGCGGGGCCGACGGCAAGGCCGATCGCGTGCCGCATCGCCTTGCTCAGCGCGCGACGCCGGGCTCGCGCCGCACCAGCCCCAGCGCCTCCAGCTCCGCCAGCCGCGCGGCGAGGGCGGGCAGCAGGTCCGCCTCGCCGTCCGCAAGCTCGAACCGCGCGGCGAGGCGCCGGCCAAGCGAAGCCGCATCCGTCGGCCCTTCGGCCAGGGCCTCGAGAATCTGCGGGACCGGCGCGGCGACCAGATGGGTGGCGCCCGAGGGGCGATGATAGAGCGCGTCGATCGCGCCGAGCGACACGCGGACCAGCGCGTCCGGCGGGTCGGCCCGGAAGATCGCGTCGGAAGCCCCGGCCATGCCCCGCCCGCTCAGCGCGGGACCATCAGCGAGGCGTAGCAGGTGAAGCCGCTGCGGCCATAATGGAGGCGCCGGACATAGTTGAGATAGGCCTGGCTTTCCTCATAGCCGGTGCCGGGCAGATTGCCGCCGCGCAGCCCCTGCCGCACCTGCTCGCCGGTGAACACCCGCCCGCCCGGGAAGGTGCCCTGCGTGCCGGCCGGGGCGGTGGTGCCGTCGGGGGCGATCGCCGAGCCCGCCCGGCCCGGATCGGGCACGGGAATCTGGCAGTTCAGCACGGAAGTCGCGGCCTGCGCGATGCCCGGGCGCACGGTGAGCACGACGGTGCCGGCGGCAGCGCCCAGCTTCAGGAGCTCGCGCCGCGAGGCCCCCTGCGCCGCCGCGCAGCCGTCCGGCGCCTGCCGCTCCGGCACCGCATCGCTCATCGCTCCATCCCCATTCCGCTCACCCGCCGCCTCATGCGTTCCCCGCTCTATTCAGCATCGCAGTCTTTGGCAAAATATTCTAGGGCGCCGCCATGGGCCCTGTCGACCGCTCCATCTGGATATTGTTCCTGTCCGGGACGGCGGGCACCATCGCCGTCTCCCTGCTGACCGGCGACTGGCATGCGGCCGTGGTCACCGCGATGCTGAGCCTGTTCGCCATAGCCCTGCTGTTCGACGCGCTGGAGCGCCGCGCCGCGCACGTCCTTGCGCGCGCCCCGGCCCCGGTCGAGGGCGGCGCGAGCGAGATCGAGCTGGACACGCTGCTGCAGGCCCTGCCGCACCCCAGCATGATCGTGCAGCGCGGCCGGATCGAGCGCTGCAACGCGGCGGCGCTGGCGCTGCTCGGCCGCCATATCGCGGGGCAGGACGTGCGCCTCGCGCTGCGCCATCCGGCGGCGATCGACCTGCTGGCCGGCAAGGGGGCGAGCGGGCCCGCCCATATCGAGATCGTGGGTCTCGGCACGGCCGAGCAGAGCTGGGAACTGGTGATCCAGCCGCTCGCGGGCGGCCGCCAGCTCGTGCTGCTGTTCGACCAGAGCGGCCGGCAGGCGACCGAGCGGATGCGCGTCGATTTCGTCGCCAATGCGAGCCACGAGCTGCGCACGCCGCTGGCGGGCATCCTCGGCTTCGTCGAGACGCTGCGCGATCCCGTCGCCGGGGCGGACAGCGCCACGCGCGAGCGCTTCCTCACCATCATGGACGGCGAGGCGCGGCGCATGCAGCGGCTGGTGGACGATCTCATGTCGCTCTCCCGCATCGAGGCGGAGAAATATCGCGCGCCCGAGCAGCCGGTGGCCCTGCCCCCGCTGATCGAGGAAGTGATCGCCATCTTCCGCCAGAATCCTGCCGCGCGCGGGCGCGAATTCCGGGTGGAGGCGCCCGGCGACCTGCCGATGGTGCGCGGCGATCGCGTCCAGCTCAGCCAGTTGCTGCACAATCTCGTCTCCAATGCGCTCAAATATGGGGCACCCGGCACGCCCGTCACCCTCTCGGCGCGGGTGACGAGCGGGGCGATGGTCCAGCTCTCGGTGGCGGATCAGGGCGACGGCATCCAGCCCCAGCATCTCCCGCGCCTCACCGAGCGCTTCTACCGCGTCGACTCGAGTCGCAGCCGGGCGATGGGCGGCACCGGCCTCGGCCTCGCCATCGTGAAGCATATCGTGCAGCGCCATGGCGGGGTGCTGAACATCGACAGCACGGTCGGCGTGGGGACGCGCGTGCGCGTGGAATTGCCGCTGTTCCAGCCCGGTTCGGCCGCAGCGCCCGCCCTCCCGCCGCAGACAGCCGGGGACATTGTCACAAAACCGCAATGATAGTGTCACATTGGCGCGACGATCGCGGTCCAATGCGAACCGGACCCACGCTGTAACCGGGCCTGCGGGCCCTCTGGAGATTCCCGATGCGCCATGCCCTTCTCGCGGCTCCCCTGCTGCTGCTCGCCGGTTGCCAGAATCAGGGCGCCTCGAGCGCGCGCGACCAGATCCGCGCGGTCGGCTCGTCGACCGTCTATCCCTTCGCCCAGGCGGCGGTGGAGCTGTTCACCCAGGCCAATCCGGGCATGAAGGCGCCGATCATCGAATCGACCGGCACGGGCGGCGGCATGAAGCTGTTCTGCGCGGGTGTCGGCAGCCAGTTCCCGGACATCGAGGATGCCTCGCGCCGGATGAAGAAGAGCGAGTTCGAGGATTGCGCGGCGCATGGCGTCAAGGAGATCGTCGAGATCCAGATCGGCGTGGACGGCCTTGCCCTCGCCGAATCGATCAAGGGCCCCGGCTTCAGGCTGATGCCCAGGCTCGTCTATGAAGCGCTGGCCGCCAATCCCTATGGCAAGGGGCCCAACACGGCCCGGACCTGGCATGATGTCGATCCCTCGCTGCCCGCCACGCCCATCTCCGTCTTCGGTCCGCCCTCCACCTCCGGCACGCGCGATTCGCTCGCCGAGCTGATCCTGACGGTGGGCTGCGAGACCGATCCGGCCATGAAGGCGCTCAAGGAAAGCGACGAGGCCCGCCACAAGCAGCTCTGCACGCAGATCCGCGAGGATGGCGCCTATGTGGACGCGGGCGAGAACGACAATCTCATCGTGCAGAAGCTGGGCGCCAATCCCGATGCGATCGGCGTGTTCGGCTTCTCCTATCTCGATGCCAATCGCGACACGCTGAAGGACGTGCCGCTGAACGGCATCCAGGCGAGCTACGACACGGTCGCGAACGGCACCTATCCGGGCGCGCGGCCGCTCTTCATCTATGTGAAGAAGGCGCATCTCGCGGCCGTTCCGGGGCTCAGGCAATATGTCGAGACCTTCGTGAACAACTGGAACCCGGGCGGCCCGCTCGTGCGCCGCGGCATGGTCGCCTCGCCCGACGCGGTGCGCGCGGCCAATGCCGCCATCGCCGCCGCCATGACGCCGCTGAACGGCGCCGATCTCAAGTGACGCGCACGCGCTTCACGGCAGGGCAGCGGGCATGACCGGCGCGATCGTCGTCCTCATCGTCATCGTGCTGGCCGTGGTCGGCTGGATCATGGCCCGCGCCCGCGCCACGCGGCTTCAGGCGGAAGTGGGCCGGCTCGCGACCAACAGCCGGCCGAGCCAGCATGGCTGGTATGTCGCGCTGTGGACGGCCCTGCCTTCGCTGCTCTTCCTCGCGGTCTGGGCCAATGTCATGCCCGGGCTGGTGACGGGCACCGTCCTTGGGACGCCGGCCGCGCAGGCGCTCCCCGCCGACGATTTCTCGCGGGGCGCCATTCTGGCGGAAGCCCGCGCCATCGCGTCCGGCGCGCAGCAGGGCGCGTTCAATCCCCAGTCGAACACGCTGGTCGAGCCCTTCCGCGCGGCGACGAACCGCTATTCCGCGATCGGCGCCGTGCTCGCCGCCATCCTCTCCTTTGCCGGCGGGGCCTATGCCTTCTCGCGCGTGAAGCCCGCCTTCACCGCGCGCAGCCGGGTTGAGCGCGTGGTCATGTGGGCGCTGCTGCTCGCCTCGCTCATCGCCATCGTCACCACGGCCGGCATCGTCGCCTCGCTCATCTTCGAGAGCTGGCGCTTCTTCTCGATGGTCAATCCGCTCGATTTCCTGTTCGGCCTCAAATGGAGCCCGCAGTCCGCCGCGCTCGGCTATGGCAACAAGGATGCGTTCGGCGCGATTCCGCTGTTCTGGGGCACGATCTTCATCGGCGCGATCATCGCCATGGCCGTCGCCATTCCGCTCGGCCTCATGTCGGCGGTCTATCTCACCCAATATGCGAGCCCCCGCCTGCGCAAGTGGATGAAGCCCATCCTGGAGGTGCTCGCCGGCGTGCCGACCGTGGTCTACGGCTATTTCGCCGCGCTCACCGTGGCGCCGGCGCTGCGCAATTTTGCCGCGGGCGTCGGCATTCCCGGCGCCTCGTCGGAAAGCGCGCTGGCCGCCGGGCTCGTCATGGGCGTGATGATCGTCCCCTTCGTCTCCTCCATGGCGGACGACAGCATCGCGGCCGTGCCCCAGTCGATGCGCGACGGCAGCCTCGCCATGGGCGCGACGACCAGCGAGACGATCCGCCGCGTGCTCATCCCCGCCGCGCTCCCCGGCGTGGTCGGCGGCGTGCTGCTCGCGGTCAGCCGCGCGATCGGCGAGACGATGATCGTGGTGATGGCCGCCGGCCTCGCCGCCAACCTGACCCTCAATCCCTTCGCCAGCGTCACCACCGTCACCACCCAGATGGTCCAGCTCCTTACCGGCGACCAGGAGTTCGACAGCGCCAAGACGCTCGCCGCCTTCGCGCTCGGCCTCGTCCTCTTCGTGGTCACGCTGCTGCTCAACATCGTCGCGCTGCGTGTCGTGAAGAAATATCGGGAGGCCTATGAGTGAGCAGTTCCGCCCTGCCCGCGCCGGAGATGTCCGCCATGGCTAGCCGCGCGCCCACCGACTGGACAAGCGACGCCATGCGCCGCCGGATCGCGCGCCGCTATTCCGCCGAGCGCCGCTTCAAGGCGCTGGGCCTGCTCGCCATCCTCCTCTCGGCGGGCTTCCTCGCCTTCCTGCTGGTCTCCATGGCGGCCAACGGCCTGCGCGGCTTCACCCGGACGGAGATCGCCCTGCCGATCGATTTCCAGCGCGCGGCCCTTTTCGTCGATCCGCAGGCGCTCGCCATGGGCAATCCCGACCAGGTGCTCGCCAGCGCCAATCTCCCCGCCGCGATCGACAAGGCGGCGGAGGAGGTCTTCGGCAAGGGCGGCGCGCATCTCCTCTCGGCCGGCGCCATGAAGGCGGTGCGCGACGCCATCGTGGCCGATCCCGCCATCCTCGCGAAGAAGGTGACGATCGCCGTGCCCGCCGCCGAAGGCATCGACGTCGCGGCCAAGGGCAAGGGCAGCGATGCGGACGAGGCGCGGGTCGCCCGGCTGGAACGGGCGGGCGCGCTCTCGACCGGCTTCAACTGGCCCTTCCTCACCAGCAGCGACGGCACCGATCCGACCGTGGTGGGCATCTGGGGCGCGCTCAAGGGCTCGCTGCTGACCATGGGCATCACGCTGCTGCTGAGCTTCCCCGTCGGCGTGCTGGCGGCCCTCTATCTGGAGGAATATGCGCCGCGCAATCGCTGGACCGACCTCATCGAGGTGTCGATCAACAATCTCGCGGCCGTGCCTTCGATCATCTTCGGCCTGCTCGGCCTCGCCATCTTCCTCAACCTCATGCACCTGCCGCGCTCGGCGCCCATCGTGGGCGGCCTGACGCTGGCGCTCATGACCATGCCGGTCATCGTCATCGCCGGGCGCAACGCCATCAAGGCCGTGCCGCCCTCCATCCGCGACGCCGCGCTCGGCATCGGCGCCTCGCCGGTGCAGGTGGTGTTCCACCATGTCCTGCCGCTGGCCCTGCCCGGCATCCTCACCGGCACGATCATCGGCATGGCGCGCGCGCTGGGCGAGACCGCGCCGCTGCTGATGATCGGCATGCGCGCCTTCGTCGCCTCGCCGCCCGGCGGCATCACCGATCCGGCGACCGTGCTGCCCGTCCAGATTTTCCTCTGGTCGGACGAGGTGGGCAAGGGCTTCATCGAGAAGACCTCCGCCGCCATCATCATATTGCTGCTGTTCCTGCTGACGATGAACAGCATCGCCATCTACCTGCGCAACAAGTTCGAGAGAAAATGGTGACGAGCCCCATGGCTGACATGCGAAATTCCGGCCCCAAGATGACGGCGCGTCACGTCAATGTCTTCTATGGCGAGAAACAGGCGATCCAGGACGTCTCCATCGATGTCGAGCTGGACGAGGTGACGGCCTTCATCGGCCCCTCGGGCTGCGGCAAGTCGACCTTCCTGCGCACGCTCAACCGCATGAACGACACCGTGCCCGGGGCCCGGGTGGAAGGCACCATCACGCTCGACGGCGAGGATATCTACGCCTCGGACATGGACGTGGTGCAGCTGCGCGCCCGGGTCGGCATGGTGTTCCAGAAGCCCAATCCCTTCCCCAAGTCGATCTACGAGAATGTGGCCTATGGCCCGCGCATCCATGGCCTCGCCTCGGGCAAGGCGGAGCTGGACCAGATCGTCGAGAAATCGCTGCGCCGCGCCGGGCTCTGGGACGAGGTGAAGGACCGGCTGCACGACAGCGGCACCGCCCTTTCCGGCGGCCAGCAGCAGCGCCTGTGCATCGGCCGCGCCATCGCCGTGGAGCCCGAGGTGATCCTGATGGACGAGCCCTGCTCGGCGCTCGATCCCATCGCCACGGCCCGCATCGAGGAGCTGATCCTCGATCTGCGCGGCAATTACGCGATCGTGATCGTCACCCACAATATGCAGCAGGCCGCGCGCGTCTCCCAGCGCACCGCCTTCTTCCATCTCGGCCGGCTTGTCGAACAGGGGCCGACCACCGAGATCTTCACCAATCCGCGCGAGGAGCGCACCAAGGACTACATCACCGGCCGCTACGGCTGAGCCGGGCCGGAGAGACGGACAGGAACGGAACATGACGGACCATACGGTCAAGGCGTTCGACGACGACATCAACAGCCTGCGCGCGCTCGTCGCGGAGATGGGCGGGCTCACCGAGGATTCGATCGACAAGGCGATGACGGCGCTCACCACGGGCGACGTCGCGCTGGCGCAGAAGGTCGTGGCGCAGGATGCGCGCATCGACGAGCTGGACGCCAATATCGAGAAGCTGGCGGTGCAGACCCTCGCCCTGCGCGCGCCCATGGCGGACGACCTGCGCGAAGTGGTGGCGATCCTCAAGATCTCCGGCGTGGTCGAGCGCATGGGCGATTATGCCAAGAACATCGCCAAGCGCGTCGAGACGGTGAGCCACCCCTCGCATCTCGAACCGCTCTCGCTGCTCCCCTCCATGGCCCGCATCGCCCGCGAGATGGTGAAGGATGCGCTCGATGCCGTCGCCGCGCGCGACAGCAGGCTCGCCCTTCAGGTCATCGAGCGGGACCGGGCGGTGGACGATTTCTACAATTCGATCTTCCGCACCATGGTCACCTTCATGATGGAAAATCCGAAGATGATCTCGGAGAGCGCGCATATCCTGTTCATCGCCAAGAATCTGGAACGCATCGGCGACCATGCGACCAACATCGCCGAGATGGTCCATTATGTCGCGACCGGCGAGAAGCCGCCGGAGCGCGAGAAATCCACAACGATCGAAACCGGCCTGGAGACCTGAACCATGCCCCGTGCCAAGATGCTTCTCGTGGAAGACGATGCCGCGCTGGCGGAACTGCTCACCTGGCATTTCCAGCGCGAGGATTTCGAGGTGGCCCAGACGCCCGACGGCGAGGAGGCCCTGATCCTCGCGCAGGAGCGGATGCCGGACATCGTGCTGCTCGACTGGATGGTGGAGAATCTCTCCGGCATCGAGGTCTGCCGCCGGATGCGCCGGATGAGCGAGACCGCCAACGTGCCCATCATCATGCTCACCGCGCGCGGCGAGGAGGAGGACCGGGTCCGCGGGCTGGAAACCGGCGCGGACGATTATGTGACCAAGCCCTTCTCCCCGCGCGAGCTGATCGCGCGCGTGCAGGCCGTGCTGCGCCGCGTGCGCCCGGCGCTGGCGGGCGAAGTGCTGAGCTTCGGCGACCTGGAGATGGACACGGTCGCCCACAAGGTGCGCCGCTCGGGCGACCTGGTCTCGCTCGGCCCCACCGAATTCCGGCTCCTGCGCCACCTGCTCGAGCATCCCGGCTGGGTCTTCTCGCGCGAGCGGCTGCTGGACAGCGTGTGGGGGCAGGACAGCGAGATCGAGCTGCGCACCGTGGACGTGCATATCCGCCGGCTGCGCAAGGCGATCAACGCCGGCGGCCGCCCGGACATCATCCGCACCGTACGCTCGGCCGGCTATTCGCTGGACGCCGACGCCGCCTGAGATCGGCGGAGAGTCCGCTGCGCTCCGTCAAGGGCATGCACGCAGCCGTCGGATCAAGGACCGGACCGGGCTGGAGTCGATCCGCGCAAAACGGAACCCGTGCTCCTGCGAAAGCAGGAGCCCAGGGCCCAGCCGAAGTGCCCTTGCGCCCTTGGTTCCTGCCTGCGCAGGCGCACAAGCGGATTCCATCCATGAAGGACGTCCCTAATCCTCCACGACCTTCATCAGCCGTCGCTCGACCGGCGCCAGCACGCCGGCCAGTTCCTGCCCGCGCCGCAGGACGGCGCCGCTCTCGCCGATCAGCGCCCACATGCCCTGCCGGTGGCGCAGATCGGGGCGTTTCTCGATGCGGAATTCGGGCCGCTCGGCCGTCCGGCGGAAGGCGGAGAAGATCGCCACGTCGCGCTTGAGGTCGATCGCATAGTCCTTCCACTGCCCGGCCGCCACCATGCGGCCATAAAGGTCCATGATGCGGGAAAGCTCGAGGCGTTCGAAGCCTGTCTGGAGAGCTGCGCCCGGCAGGCCGGACGATGATCGCGGGAACGGCGTGACGTTGCTGCTCATCAAGCCGTCGTGCGCGAGGGCTTCTCGGAGGGGTCGGAATCGTCCGCCCCGCGCTCGGCGGCCAGTTCGGCCAGCCGCTTGCGCAGGCCCTCGATCTCGCACTGGAGGATTTCCAGCTTCTGCGTGGCCGGATCGTAGATCTGGCTGCACGGCGTACCATAGGGAACAAAGGACTTCTGATAATCCTTCGCGTCCAGCAAGGTCGAGCGCGCGGGGATGCCGATCATCACCGCGCCGGCCGGCACATCCTTGGTGACGACGGCATTGGCGCCGATCCGCGCGCCTTCGCCGACGATCACCGGCCCCAGTATCTGCGAGCCGGAGCCGAGAATCGCATTGTCGCTGATCGTCGGATGACGCTTGCCGGCAATGCCGTTGGCGGGATCGGTCCCGCCCAGCGTGACGCCGTGATAGATGGTGACATTGTCGCCGATATCGGCCGTCTCGCCGATCACCACGCCGACCCCGTGATCGATGAACAGATTCTTCCCGATCGTAGCGCCGGGGTGGATGTCGATGGCGGTCAGGAAGCGCGAGAAATGGTTGACGAGACGCGCGAGGAAGAAGAGGCGCCAGCGATAGAGGCGATGCGCCACCTTGTGCAGGCCGAGCGCCAGCACCCCCGGATAGGTCAGGATCTCGGCGCGCGAACGCGGCGCGGGATCACGTGCCTTCACCGAGTCCAGATAAGCCAGTAATCCCATGCGCTTCATGTCCCGTCGGCCGGCAAGGCGATCAATCTAGTCGCTTGGGGACGAAATTTCCAGAGCAGGCCGATTTGCCTGGCGGCGGACGCACGCCGCTTGCAATATGGGGTCGCCCCTGTATTTCTCGATCGATCAAGTTGATAAAGGAGTTGCGATGACCGAAGCATGGGCAGACTATCTCGCGATGCTGCTGCCGTTCATTCTGGTCGGCTTCGGCGCACAGATCGTCGATGGCGCGCTCGGCATGGCCTATGGCGTCATTTCCAGCACGCTGCTGCTCGCCATCGGCGTGCCCCCGCGCAGCGCCTCGGCCAGCGTCCATGCGGCGGAAACCTGCACGACGGCCGTGTCCGCCCTCAGCCATATCTGGCATCGCAATGTGGACTGGCAACTTTTCTGGCGGCTTATCCTGCCAGGCATGCTGGGCGGCGTGACCGGCGCCTATCTCCTGTCCAATATCGACGGCGCCCTCATCAAGCCGTGGATCCAGGCCTATCTGGTCGGTATCGGCCTGTGGCTGCTGTGGCGCGGCCTGCGTTATCCGCCCGGCCAGCGCCGCCCCCGCTGGGTCACGCCGCTGGGGCTGCTGGGCGGCTTCCTCGATGCCTCGGGCGGCGGCGGCTGGGGGCCCGTGGTCACCTCGAACCTGCTCATGCAGGGCTCCAGCCCGCGCCACACGATCGGCACCGTCAACACGGTCGAGTTCTTCCTCACCCTGACGATCAGCCTCACCTTCCTGCTCAATCTGGGCTGGGAAACCTTCACCACGGCGACGATCGGCCTGCTCGTCGGCGGCGTGGTCGCGGCGCCGCTCGGCGCCTTGCTCGCGCGCCATGTGCCGGCCAAGCCGCTGCTCATCATGGTCGGCCTCATCCTCACCGTCACGGCAAGCTATGGCGTCATCAGCGCCTTGCCCTGACATCTTGCACTGATCGGCAAAGGCACTTAAATTACCCTCACAAATCGAGGGGACCGATCAATGTCGACCTACATGCCCACCCTGAAGCAGCTCCAGTATCTCGTGGCGCTCAAGGAGCATGGGCATTTCGGGCGGGCCGCCGACGCTTGCTTCGTCACCCAGTCGACGCTCTCCGCCGGCATCCGCGAGCTTGAATCGCTGATCGGCATCACGCTGGTCGAGCGCACGCGGCGCATCGTCCGCTTCACCGCGCTGGGCGACCGCATCGTCGAGAAGGCCCACCGGGTGCTGCGCGAGGCGGAGGAACTGGCCGCGATCGCGCAGGCATCGGGCTCTCCGCTGGCCGGGGAACTGCGCATGAGCGTCATCCCCACCATCGCGCCGTTCCTGCTGCCCAGCCTCCTGCCCCGCCTGCGCGCCGAGCGGCCCGCGCTGCAGCTCTACCTGCGCGAGGAGACCAGCCATGCGGCGCTGGATTCGCTGCGCCACGGCCATGCCGATTGCGTGCTGCTCGCCCTGCCCTTCCCGGTCGGCGACGTGGAGACCGAAGTGCTGTTCGACGATCCGCTCTATGTCGCCTTCCCCAAGGACGATCCGCGCGATCCGCCGAGCGAGATCCAGCCCGAGCAGATCGACGGCAACCGCCTCCTGCTGCTGGAGGACGGCCATTGCCTCAAGAACCACGCACTCGCGGCCTGCAACCGCTCGGAACTGCGGGCCGAGGCGACCATCACCGGCACCTCGCTGCACACGCTCGTCCAGATGGTCGACAACGGGCTCGGCCTCACCCTGCTGCCGGACATGGCGATCCGCGGCGGCATCCTCGCCAACACGCAGATCGCCGTGCGCCCGATCCTTGGCCCCAGCGCCCACCGCGACATCGCGCTCATCTGGCGCCGCAACTCCCCGCGCGAGACGGATTTCCGGCTCATGGCCGGCATCCTGCGCAATGCCGCCACCCAGCGTCCGGAGGCAGCCGCGGCCTGAAGCGCCGGCGATCCGGGCGGATGGTCTTTCCCGCACGCCCCTCCTCTCCCGCGGGCGGAGCGGGGGCGCGCGACGGCTTTCAAGCCTGCCGGCACCCGGCGGCCTGTTTCACGTGCGGTCCCACCCGGCCGCGCGGGCATCGTCCGCGGCCTGCGCCTCGACCCAGTCGGCCGTGCCGTCGCGCCGGATCGCCTGCTTCCAGAAAGGCGCGGAGACTTTCAGCCAGTCGATCAGGAAGGCGCAGCTCTCCAGCGCGGCCGCCCGGTGCGCGGAGGCCGTGCCGACGAACACGATCCGCTCGCCCAGCGCCATCGTCCCGTGGCGATGGATGACCGTCACGCCCAGCAGCGGCCAGCGCGCCGCCGCGCTCTGCGCGATCGCCTCGATCTGCCGCGCCGTCATGCCGGGATAGTGATCGAGGCGGAGCGCTTGCAGCCCGCCATCGTCGCGCACCAGCCCGGTGAAGCTCGCCACCGCGCCGCCGGGCAGCGCCTCCAGCGCGGCCAGTTCCGCGCCGGGGTCGAAATCGGCCTCGCTCACCCGCACATGCAGCCGGGCGCCCATCTCAGCCGCCCGTGACCGGCGGGAAGATCGCCAGTTCCCGCGCCGCGCCGATCTCCGCATCCAGCGGCGCGAACTGCTGGTCGAGCGCGGCGCGCAGCTTGCCCCGCTCCCGGAACGCGTCGGCATGGCCGGCATCGGCGCGGGCAAGCTGATCGAGCAGCGCCGCGATGGTCGTGCCCGCTGGCGGCCGCGCCACCGTTTCCCCGTCGACCCCGATCCGCTCGCGGACCCAGGCGAAATAGAGGATCGTCAGCGCCGCCATGTCAGTCCGTCATGTGCTTGAGGCCCACGCGCAGATAGTCCCAGCCGGTGAGCAGGGTGAGCAGCGCCGCCGCCCAGAGGGTGACGAGCCCGATGAGCTGGACAACCGGGACGTGCGGCAGGCCGCCCGCCAGGATGAGCGCGCCCAGCGCGATGAGCTGGAGGGCGGTCTTCCACTTGGCGAGCCGCGAGACCGGCACCGAGATGCGCAGGCCCGCCAGATATTCGCGCAGGCCCGAGACCGCGATCTCGCGCAGCAGGATGACCAGCGCGGCGATGATGTGCACGCCCGCGATATTGCGGTTGGCGCACAGGATGAGGATGACCGCGCCGACCATGATCTTGTCGGCGATCGGATCGAGGAACACACCGAGCTTGGAGACGGTGCCCTGCGCGCGCGCGAGATAGCCGTCGAAATAATCGGTGATGCCCATGAGGCAGTAAAGGCCGAACGCCAGCAGATAGCCGAGCGTGCCCGCGCCCGGCCGTTCGCCCGGCCAGAGCAACGCCACCAGCAGCGGCACCGCGAGGATGCGCGAGAGCGTCAGGATATTGGGCAGCAGCATGAGCACGGCGCGCGCTGGCCTGCCACAGCCGCCGCAATGGCACAAGGGTCTGTCGCAGACCGACATCGTTGGACTTTCCTCACGGGGGATTCGCGGCTAGAAGGCCGCCAAGGCGGCAATCGCCCCGCCCCGGCAAGACGAGATTTTCAGCCTATGCAGGCTTCCCTGCGATTGCTCGCGCATCGACGGTTTCTGCCCCTTTTCGTCACTCAGTTCCTCGGGGCCTTCAACGACAATCTGTTCAAGACGGCGATGATCCTGTTCGCCACCTATGTCGTCTTCCGCGATCCGCAGCAGGAATCGATCTTCAACGCGGCGGCCACCGGCCTGTTCATCCTGCCCTTCTTCCTGCTCTCGGCCCTCTCCGGCCAGCTTGCCGACAATATGGACAAGGCGCGGATCATCCGCGTGGTGAAGGCGATGGAAGTGCTCATCATGCTGATCGGCGCCTCGGGCCTGCTGGTCTGCCAGCGCTGGCCATCGGTCGGCGTGGGGCTGATGCTGGGCGCCGTGCTCGCCATGGGCGTCCACTCCACCTTCTTCGGCCCGATCAAATATGCCATCCTGCCCCAGCATCTGGAGCAGGATCAGGTGCTCGGCGGCACCGGACTGGTCGAGGCGGGCACCTATATCGCCATTCTCGCCGGCACCATCGTCGCCGGCTGGATCAGCCCCACCAAGACGGCGATCGCGGTCGTCCTCGTCGCGCTGATCGGTTATTTCGCGGGGCGCATGGTGCCGCCGGCGCCGCGCATGGGGCCGCCGGTGGCGCTGGATTTCAATCCGTTCCGCGCCTCCTGGCGGCTGATCTCCGCCACGATGCACATCCGCCGGCTGTTCCTCGCCATCATGTCGATCAGCTTCTTCTGGATGATCGCGACGGTGCTCATCGTCATCTTCCCGCCCATGGTGAAGAACGACTTCACGGCGAGCAAGGAAGTCGCGAGCATGTTCCTCGCCATCTTCTCGGTCGGCGTGGCGGTCGGCTCGGTCGCCATCAACCGGCTGCTGCAAGGGCATGTCTCGGCGCGCTATGCCCCCATCTCGGTCATCATGATGGCGGCGTTCGTCTGGTTCTTCCAGCTCGTCACCAACGGATGGACGCCCGCGCCGGAAGGCACGCTCTACACCGTGTCGGAATTCCTCGCCGCGCCGCATAGCTGGCGCGTGCTGCTCGCCCTGTTCGGCATCGCCATGTTCGGCGGCATGTTCGTCGTGCCGCTCTACGCCTTCCTCACCACCACCGTGCGCAAGGACGAGACGGCGCGGACGGTGGCGGCGAACAATGTCGTCAATTCCGGCGCCATGGTGTTCGGCGCGCTCATCATCCTCGCCGCGATCGGCGCCGGCCTCAGCACCCGCAGCGCGCTGCTCATCGTGGTGGTGATGTGTTTCTTCTCCGCCGCCCTCGCGCTGCGCCTCCAGCGCGCCTGCCGCGAGGCGGGCGCCCATGCCCGAGGGAAGCAGGCCGGCTAGAGAATATCCTGCCTGAATAGCCGCGTTTCAACCTGACCGTGACAGGCGCCGGGTCCGTCCGTTCCGGATAGACCCAGCCAGTGCTCCTGCCTGCGCAGGAGCACGGATTCCGCTCCATTCGGATCGACTCCAGCGCGCGGCGGCGGCGCAGCGAGGCCCTTCGAAGCTCGCCGCGCGGGCGATCGCCGGCAAGCCGCGCCGTGCTTCGCCGCGCTGGCGGGACCGCTCTCCGGCCGCCAGTGGCGCCGTTCAGGCGATGAAGCTGTAGGCGACCGTGAAGAAGGCGACGAAGCTCAGCAGGAAGAGCTTCCAGTCCTCATCGTCCGATTTCGCCGGCTCGGGCTGTGGCCCGGCCTCGTTCTCCACGACCGCGAAGACATGCGCCGGCAGGCTCCGGCGGAACGGATGGCGCGCTTGCTCATGCGTCAGGACCAGGAGTCGCTTCATGGCGAACATGGTTATCGATTCGTTAACAGCCCGAACAGCGCCAAACATGGTTAACAGCCGGTCGTGCCCTTTTGGCACAGACCGGCGCACGGCAGGCATTGGGCGACCCGCCGCACGGTTCGTCGCATTGCGGCCCGCGGCGGCGTCAAATCCGGCGCAGGGATAACAGTTTGTCAACCATGATTCGCTCAGGGTCCGGACGACCGCACAGGCGTGCGAACAGATCGATCCGGAGTCGTCAAATCATGTATCGCCACACGAAATGGGCCATGCCGCTTGTCGCCTCGCTGATCGCTTCCGCATGCGGCGGAGGGGGCGGCGGTGTCGCCTCGACGCCAGCCCCCACGCCGACGCCCACGCCGAGCCCCAGCCCGACGCCCACACCCACACCCACGCCCGCCCCCTCTCCGACGCCGTCGCCCACGCCGAGCCCGACGCCATCGCCGACGCCCACGCCGACGCCGAGTCCGACACCGACGCCGACCCCCACGCCGACCCCCACGCCGCCGGACGCGGGCGCCAATCCCGACCTCATGGGTCCGCTGGTCAGCGAATCGTTCATCAACGATGCCGCCAACATGTCCGGCCACTTTCCCGCGAGCGGCACGGTCGAGGACGGGTCGGCGCAGGCCGGCGCCCTCACCATCGCCTATGATGCCGCGACGCAGAGCTACACGCTCAGCACGGCCGGCCGCAGCGCCACCTTCACGCCGGCCGATCTCGTCGATTCAGGATCGGACGATTATATCGCCTTCCAGAAGGACGGCGCCACGACCGAGGCGCTGACCCTCACCCGCCCGGGCACCGAAGGCCCGCTGACCTTCCAGTATGTCGGCGGCGGCGCGTGGGAGCGGGTCACGCAGGATGGCGACGCGCTCGACTTCACCTTCGATCCCTTCACCTATGGCGTGGTGACGCCGGACAATGCGCTCGTCCGCAGCGGCAGCGGCCTCTATGCCGTCAGCCTCGTGGGCGCCCGCGCGATGGACGGGCCCTATGCGATGGCCGGCAGCGGCGAGCTTCAGGTGGATTTCGCGAGCGGGTCGCTCAGCAGCAGCGGCGTGCTCAGCAGCATCGATCTGGACAGCGGCCTGCTCGTGGGCGTGGGCGCCTATCATGGCGCGGCGCAGCTCTCGAGCACGGCCAACCATTTCGCCGGCGATTTCGCGATGGACGATGGCCGCCGCTTCACCGGCGAATGGGAAGGCCGCTTCTATGGCCCGAACGCGCAGGAAGTCGGCGCGGTCTGGCATCTGACGGCCGACAATGGCGAGGTCGCCAGCGGCTATCTGATCGGCCGCGAGGACCCGGACGGAACATTCGTCAACAACTCGGTCGACCCGCTGCTCTTCAGCGAGACCTTCACGCATCGCTTCAGCCAGCTCGGGTTCGAGGATCTGGGCGATGGCACGACCGGCCCGGACGCCACGCTCTTCCGCTCCAGCGCCGATCTCGCCTTCGACGCCTCGGACCGCAGCTTCACCTATCGCGACACTGCGGCCGGCATCGAGACCCATGTCGGCGCGGACGACATCGTCGCGGCGGAGACGACCAGCGCCCTCACCGTCTATCAGGTGACCGGCAGCGACGGCATCACCTACCGGCTGACCCTCAACAAGCCCGGCGCATCCAATCCGGTCATCGCGCTCAGCTATGCGAGCTTCGGCCACTGGCAGCAGGTCCAGAGTCCCGACGCCGACCGCATCGACCGCTGGTTCGCCTGGGGCGTGCGCACCAACGGCTTGCAGATCCCGACGGGCACCGGCACGTTCGAGGGCATCATCCTGGGCACGGCCACCAAGTTCGGCGCCGGTCCCATCTACGATCTGAGCGGCACCGCCAGCTTCGCCATGGATTTCGGCGCGAGCAGCTTCACCGGATCGCTCCACCCCGTCGGCACCAGCATGGCGGACGGCTCGACGCGGGACTTCGGGTCGTTCAATTTCGATCGCGGCGCCATCGACGCCGATGCCGGCCTCACGGCGGACATCGTGAACGCCTCGAACGGCTATCTCGGCTTCTTCGAGGGCGCGCTCTGCGGCCCCAACGCCACGGAAGTCGGCGGCAGCTTCGGCATGCAGACCGAGACGACCAACGGCATCGGCGTGCCGAGCGCGGACGCGAGCTATCTGAGCGGCGTCATCGTCGGCCGGCGGACGGGGGATTGAGCGGGTCCGGTCCCGCGATCGGCCCGCCGGGGATGTCGCCTCGCCGCCTTCGCCCTTCCCTCGCGGTCACCCCGGAACAGGCCCCTTTCCTCCACCGCCGGGAAGGACAGGAATACCCGTCGCATCCCGAGGCGCGGGCGGATAAGGGCAAGGCACGGCCGTCCATCCGTCCGCAGAAACGCTCGCCCATGACCCGCATCCGCCTTCTCGCCCTGACGCTGGGCCTCGCCCTGCCGGCCGCCGCGCTCGCGCAGCAGCCCGCACCGGACCATCATGCCCTCACCGGGCTCAGCGCGGCGCAGCTCTTCGACATCGCCGAGCAGGCCCGCCTCGCCGGGCGCACCGCCGATGCCGAGGCGATCTTCAGGGCGCTCGCCCATGATCCCGATCCCGACATCCGGGCCGAGGCGCGCTTCCGGCTCGGCATGATGTATGCCGCGCTCGGCCGCAACGAGAATGCCGCCCTCACGTTCCGCGCCCTGCTCGACGAGAAGCCCGATGCCGCGCGCGTCCGGCTGGAACTGGCCCGCGTGCTCGCCGCCATGGGCGAGGAAGGGCGCGCGCGCCAGCAGCTCCGCCAGGCGCAGGCGAGCGGCCTGCCGCCCGATGTGGCGCAGGTCGTCGATCGCTATGCCGCGGCCCTGCGGTCCAACCGCACGTTCGGCGGCAATATGGAATTCGCCCTCGCGCCGGACAGCAACATCAACCGCGCGACCGACGCCAAGACGCTCGACACGGTGATCGCCCCGCTCAACCTGTCGGACGATGCCCGCCAGACCTCGGGCCTGGGCGTCCATCTCACCGGCCAGGTCTTCGCCCGGCTCGACCTGTCGTCCCGCCTCAAGCTCGTCCCCCGCCTGTCGGGCGACGGCACCTTCTACGGCAGGAGCGAATTCAACGACGTGTCGGGCAGCGCCCTCCTCGGCCTCGAATGGCAGGCGGGCGGCGATCGCATCATGCCCAGCGCCGGCGCGACCTGGCGCTGGTATGGCGGCCGTCCCTACGCGCGCACCGCCACGGCGGATGTCCGCTGGGTCCATCGGCTCGGCCGCCGCGCGCAATCGGACATCGGTTTCTCCTATGGCCGCGCCCATTATCTGCGCAACGACCTGCAGGATGGCGATCTGTTCAGCCTCACCGCCAGCGTGGAGCGCGCGCTCTCCGCCCGTACCGGCATCGGCGTCTCCGTGAACGGCCTGCGCCAGACCGCCCGCGATCCCGGCTATTCGACCGCGGCCGGCGGCGTGACGCTGCTGGGCTGGCGCGACATGGGCAAGATGACGCTCTTCGCCAACCTCACCGCCCGCAGGCTGGAATCGGACGCCCGCCTCTTCCCCTTCACCGACCGCCGCAAGGAATGGTTCCTGCGCGCCGCCCTGGGCGCCACCTTCCGCCAGATCGAGGTCGCCGGCTTCTCGCCGGTCGTCCGCGTGGGCTATGAGCGGAACAGCTCGACGGTGGGGATCTACGACTATCGGCGCGTGAGCGTGGACCTGGGCATCACGCGGGCGTTTTGAGGTGAAGCCGGGCGGGCGGAGGCTGCCCGCCGATTCAGAATAGCCGCACGAGGCGCATCGCGCTGTCGAAGCCCTTCAGCAGGATGCGCGAGGCGACCGAACGCCTTTCGCGGAAGAACCGCACATAGTGCAGGCGCAACCGGGCGCGGCATCCGATATCGGTCAGCAGGACATATCGCCGGCGACTGAGAAGGAAGTCGAAATAGTCCTTGCCGGGCCGGCGATGATTGCGAACGTGAATGGGATAAGTGCGGCAGATCGATCCGATGACGCGGGTAAATTCGCGGCGCGAGACACCCAGCGTCTGGGCAAGGAAGTCGAGCCGGTGCGCGTAGGTCCAGACGACGACATTGTTCCACATGGTGTTCAGATCGCCGCGCCTCAGCGTCCCGGTATCCAGCCCGACGCCGATACGGCGGAAAATGCCGGCCACAAGCTGGAGATGGTCGATCGATATACGGGCATCCGTCAGTTCGGCCACGGATCGCGCGACGAACGGACGATAGCGCTCGCCGCGTTCGAGCAGCGGCGCGGCGGCGTTGCGAGGAACGGCGGGGAGCCAGCTTGTCCCGCTGTTGAGGACCGAGAGCAGATCATATTCCTTGATCTGGTCCCCGCTGCCGGTCAGCACTGCCCCATCCTGTCTATAGACCGTCTCGAACGCCTGAGTGATTTCCTGGGACAGTCGCGAACGCTCGATGTGGAACTGCACCTTCGCGCGGGCCGTTGCAGGCACCGTCACCAGCGCGAAGGCGATCAGCGCGACGATATACTGGCTGGCGGCTTTCAGCAGGTCGATGTCCTGCGCCGTCAACGCCGGGATGCCCAGCCATTGTGCATAATAGGGAATTTGCTCCGCCATATCCGTCCCCCCCACGGCCACGAATGGCAGAGGCTACAGCCGCGGCGGACGAGGGCAAGGGGGAAGGAGGTCCGCCGCCTTCGACCGCCGCGCTGGCGGCGTCGTCCCACACAGGTCGATCATGCCGCCACGGGTCACGGTGGGCGGCGCCGGCCCGCCTCGCCATCTCTTTCCCAAGCCCGAAGCCCGTCGCCGCGCATTGATCGCACTGGTCGATCAAAGGCCCGCCACTGATCGACGGGGCTTTGACTATACCCGAACCGTCACCGCTTCCCGGGTCTTTCGCCCCTCACTGGCGGTCGTCATCGCCATGTCTGGCGACCCGCGTCATGCCAGCCCCCTCACCCCAGCGCCCGGTCGATCAGCGCCATGGTGGAGGGATCGAAGCCCTGCGCGCCGTCCCGCTCGATCGTCCTGGCGATCTCCTTGCCCAGTTCCACGCCGAACTGGTCGAAGCTGTTGATCTGCATCAGCAGCCCGTTGGCGAAGGTGCGGTGTTCGTAGAAGGCGATGAGCGCGCCCAGCGCGTGGGGAGTCAGCTCGTCGAGCAGGATGGTGGTGGACGGACGGTTGCCGGGATAGGCGCGGGCCGGATCGGCCGGGTTCTCGCGCCCCTGCATCAGCGCGGCGCCCTGCGCGAAACAGTTGACCAGCAGCGTCTGGTGATGCGCGGGGTCGAGATTGTCGCCCCCCTCGGTCACCGCGATGAACTCGACCGGCACGATGTGCGTGCCCTGATGGAGAAGCTGGAACACGGCATGCTGCGCATCCGTGCCCACGCCGCCCCAGGTGATCGCGGCCGTGGGTCCGTCGACCGGCGTGCCGTCCGCCTTCACCGACTTGCCGTTGCTCTCCATCTCCAGTTGCTGGAGATAGGACGGGAGCAGCCGCAGCCGCTCGTCATAGGCGAAGACGGCGCGGGTCTGGCAGGCCATGACGCGTGCATAGAACTGGTCCACGAAAGCCGCGCGCAGCGGTGCGTTCTCCAGCGGCGCGGCGTGGCGGAAGTGCCGGTCCATGGTCGCCGCGCCTTCGAGCAGCGCCTCGAACCCGTCCCAGCCCAGCGCGAGCGCGGCGGGAAAGCCGATCGACGACCAGAGCGAATAGCGCCCGCCCACGCTCTCCGGGAAGCCCAGGATGCGCGTCTCGTCCACGCCCCATTCGATCGCCTTTTCCGGCGCCGCGGTGAGCGCGATCACATGGCCATAGGGATCGTCGACGCCGGCCGCCTGCATCCATTCGATGGCGCTCGCGGCATTGAGCATCGTCTCGGTGGTGGTGAAGGTCTTGGAGGCGACGACGAGCAGCGTGACATGCGGATCGAACCGCGCCATGGCATCCTCCATCGCCACGCCGTCGACATTGGAGACGATGGCGACATCGTAGCGGTCCGCATGCCGCGCCAGCGCATCGACCAGAAGGTCCGGCCCCAGCGCCGAGCCGCCGATGCCGACATGGAGGATGTGGCGGATCTCGCCCAGCGCGCCCGCCTCGATCGCGTCGATCAGCGTGCGCATGCGGATCTTGTGCTCGCGGGCCGCTTCCACGCTTGCCGCCTTGCCCTCGCCGCGCTCGGCCGTGTGCTCGACGGCGCGCCCCTCGGTGACGTTGATCGCCTCCCCGGCGAACATGGCGGCGCGCCCGCCGACGAAATCCACCGCCTGCGCGAGCGCGAGAAAGGCGTCCAGGCTCTCGCCGGTCAGATGCGTCTTGGAGAAATCGAAGCGCAGCGTCCCTTCCTCGATCACATGGGCGGCGAGCCGGCCCGGATCACTCGCGAAGAGGCCGCGCAAGTCGGGAACGGGCAAGGCCTTGAGACGGGTCCAGCAGGCGGTGATCCGGGTTTCATCGGCCATGGGGGGCGCACTCTCCTTGATGTGGGCGCGCCCGCCATAGCCGCTCGCCGGCGCCATTGCACGCGCGAAACCGGCACAAAAGCGCAGTTTCGCGGCTTGACGTCATCGCGCCGGTCCGCAAAGACGAAATCCACGTCCCTCGCCTCCGCGACCCAAGTTCAGGAAAGCCCCGTTCATGTCCACAAAGTCCGAAACGGGCAGTTTTCTGTGGTTCCTCGTGAAGCTGGTGATCATCGTGGTGGCGTTCCGCAGCTTCGTCATCTCGCCCTTCTCCATCCCCTCGGAGTCGATGCAGCCGCGCCTGCTGATCGGCGATTATCTGTTCGTCTCCAAATGGTCCTACGGCTATTCGCGCTACAGCCTCCCCTTCCACCCGGACCTGTTTTCCGGGCGTATCTTCGGCAGCCTGCCCGAGCGCGGCGACGTCGTGGTGTTCGCCGCGCCGCGCAACCAGAATGAGGACTGGATCAAGCGCGTGATCGGCCTGCCCGGCGACCGGGTGCAGGTGCGCGACGGCGTCACCTATCTCAACGGGCGCGCCATCCCCCGGCAGCGCCTTGCCGATTTCGTCATTCCCGTGACGCCCAACATGATCGCCGCCGCGCGCGCCGACCGGGCGCTCTCGCCCTGCTTCCGGCCGGACTTCGAGGAGAATGACGCGAAGGGCAATGCCTTCTGCCGCTACCCGCGCTTCCGCGAGACGCTGCCGGGCGGGCGGAGCTATGAAGTGCTTGATCTCATCCGGAGCGAGGCCGATGATACCCCGGTCTTCGTCGTTCCGGAGGGTCATGTCTTCGTGATGGGTGACAATCGCGATCGCAGCGCGGACAGCCGCTTCTCGCCGGCCCAGAGCGGCGTGGGCCTGTTGCCGGTGGAGAATCTCGTCGGCAAGGCGATGGTCTCCTTCTTCTCCACCGACGGTTCGGCCAACTGGCTGCTGCCCTGGACCTGGTTCTCCGCCGCGCGCTTCTCCCGCATCGGCGAGGGCTTTTGAGCACCGCCGATCTCAGGGACTGGCTGACCGGCCTGATCGGGGTCGATCCGGGCGATCCGGGCCTCTATGAGCAGGCGCTCACCCATGGCAGCGCCAGCGCCGTCCATTATGAGCGGCTGGAATTTCTCGGCGACCGGGTGCTCGGCCTCGCCATGGCGCGCTGGCTCTACATGCGCTTCCCGCAGGAGAAGGAAGGCCAGCTCTCGCGGCGCTTCAACCAGCTCGTGGCCGGCGAAAGCTGCGCGATGATCGCGCGGGACATCGGCGTGCGCACATGGCTGCGCCTGGGCAAGCAGGCGCGCGACGACGGCGCGGTCGAGAGCGACAATGTGCTTGGGGACGTCATGGAGGCGCTGATCGGCGCACTCTATCTGGACAGGGGCATGGACGCGGCCGAGGCGCTCATCCGCCGCCTGTGGGCGCCGCTCGTGGAAGGCCAGGCGAGCGCGCCCAAGCATCCCAAATCGGCGCTGCAGGAATGGGCGGCCGCCCACGGCCGCAAGTCGCCCGACTATGCGCTGGTGGACCGCTCCGGGCCCCATCATGCGCTGCGCTTCACGGTGGAGGTGTCCATCCGCGGCGTCGGCGAAGCGCGCGGGGAAGGCAGCTCCAAACAGGAAGCGGAGACGGCCGCGGCCACGGCGCTGCTGACGCAGGTGGCGGATTAGAGCCGATCCGTTTCAAACGGCATCCGTGCTCCTGCGAAAGCAGGCGCCCAGGGCCCAACCGAGGCGCCCTTGCGCCCTGGGCTCCTGCCTGCGCAGGAGCACGAGCTGGGCCTATCTGGAACGGACGGGCCCTTGCTGGCTCGATAGAAGAAGATGTCCTTCGACAAGGGCAAGACGAACGGAGCATCATTTGACCGAAATCAGTTCTTCCGCCCCGCCCCGTTGCGGCGTCATCGCCATCGTCGGCGCGCCCAATGCGGGCAAGTCGACGCTGGTCAATGCGCTGGTCGGGCAGAAGGTGGCGATCACCAGCCCCAAGGCGCAGACCACGCGCACGCGCGTCATGGGCATCGCCATCGAGGGCGCGGCGCAGCTCGTGCTGGTCGATACGCCCGGCATCTTCCAGCCCGGCCGGCGGCTCGACCGGGCGATGGTGCAGGCGGCCTGGGGCGGCGCGCAGGATGCCGACCTGATCGCGCTCGTCGTGGACGGGCGGGCGGGGCTCGGCCCGAAGATGGAGCCGATCCTCGAGGGGCTGGCGCAGCGGCCCGAGACGAAATGGCTGATCCTCAACAAGGTGGACATCGCGGCCAAGGACAAGCTGCTCGCGCTCACCGGGAAGCTCCACGAGCGCATATCCTTCGCCGAGACCTTCTTCGTGAGCGCGGCCACCGGCGACGCCGTGGGCGAGCTCAAGGCGGCCATGGCGGGCGCGATGCCGGAAGGGCCCTGGCATTTCCCGGAAGATCAGGTCTCCGATGCGACCGACCGGCTGCTCGCCAGCGAGATCACGCGCGAGCAGCTCTATCACCAGCTCCATGACGAGCTGCCCTACCAGACCGCCATCGAGACCGAGCAATACAGCGAGCGCGCGGACGGATCGGTGGAAATCCACCAGCAGATCCTCGTCGCACGGGCGACGCAGCGGGCGATCGTGCTCGGCAAGGGCGGCCAGCGCCTCAAGGAGATCGGCAGCAAGGCGCGCGCGGAACTGGCCGCCCTGCTCGGCGTGCCCGTCCATCTCTACCTTCACGTCAAGGTGAAGGAAGGGTGGGACGAGGACCGGCAGGTGTGGCGCGACATCGGCATGGACTGGGTCGACTGACCGGGCGGGCGAGACAAAGTCAACATGAGGTCTTGACCGGCGGGACCGGGCGGGCCAGCAGTCCACCACCATCCGCGCAGACCGGCGCATGAGTCACAGGAGAGCAAGATGAGCAATCGCCGCATGGTCACGATCGCGCCCACCGGGGGCACGTCCATGAAGTCGGCCAATCCGGCGCTGCCGACCCAGCCGGACGAGATCGCGCGCGACGTCATCGCCTGCCACAAGGCCGGCGCGGCCATCGCGGCCATCCACGCCCGCCGGCCGGACGATCTGGCGACCTGCAATCCCGCCATCTACCGCGACATCAACGAGCGCATCCGCGCGGGCTGCGACATCATCCTCAACAACTCGACCGGCGGCGGCAACACCGGCGACATGCTGGTGGAGCGGCCCGACGGCATGTTCGAGAACAGCTTCGAGGAGCGCCTCAAGGGCACCGAGGGTGGCGCGGAGATGTGCACCTTCGACGGCGTGACCGTGGTCGACACGATGAGCGGCAAGGACGTGCTCGTCATCACCCCGCCCTCGCGCTGCGAGACGCTGGTGAAGGCGATGGTCGACAAGGGCATCAAGCCGGAGTGGGAAGTCTTCTCGCCCGACCACATCCTGCAGGACGTCACCCGCCTCATCCAGAAGGGCTATGACAAGCCGCCCTATTACATCAACATCGTGCTCGGCGGCGAGAAGGGCTTCCAGGGCGCCATGCCCTACAGCGCGGACATTCTCGATTTCATGGTGAAGTGCCTGCCGCCCCAGTCCATCTGGTGCATCTCCGGCATCGGCCCGGCGCAGCTCCCCGCCACCACGCAGGCGCTGCTGCTCGGCGGCCATGTGCGCGTGGGGCTGGAGGACAATCATTATTATTCGCGCGGCGTGAAGGCCAACAACCTCATGCTGATCGAGCGCCAGGTGCGCATCATGAACGAGATGGGCTATGAACCGATGAGCCCGACGGAATCGCGCGAACTGCTGGGCCTGAAGGCGCTCGCCTGAGACGAGCGCCTGCGGACGAACGCTTACGGGGCCGCCAGCGCGCACAGCCCGGCGTGGAGCTGTTTCGCCCTTGCGAGGAGAGAGGCGTCGAAAGGCGTCTCCTCGACGGCGCGCGCGGGACGGAAGACCGGATCGGCGCTGTCCGACAGGGCCAGCCGCTCGCGCAGCGCCCTCCAGATCGACGGGTCGGCGCAAAGCGCCTCGAGGCTGACGAACAGATTGCGCGGATGCGCCTGGCCGATCAGCGCCTCATGGACCTCGATCCACAGGGCGAGCCAGTAATCGGGCCGGTCCGGCGTCAGGTCCGGCGCCGGCGATCCGCCGAACCGGAACCGGCGATGGCCCGTCCCGAACTCGTGGTGAACCAGCCAGTCCATATATCGCCGGGCGAAGGGGTCGGCCGTCTGCACCGCGCAGAAATGCAGATGCTGCCGCCAGAGCGAATGGGCATGGTCGGCGGGGCGGCGGAACGGGAGCAGCACATGCGCATGCGGCAGAGCCGCGTGCAGGGCCGGAAGCCGCAGGATATTGTTGTTGTTCTTGGAGAGATAGCGCGTCTGCCCGGGTCCGGCCGACGCCAGCACGGCCGCCACATAATGCCTGAACCGCCGGATCACGGCCTCGTCCACGTCATGCGCCTCGAGTGCGTCCGGCCGGATATAGGCCCCGCCGAGCTGGATGCGCCAGAACACCTCCTCGAACGCCTCGATGCTGTCGGCGTTGACCATCAGCCCGTCGCCATGCGCGCGCGGACGCAATCCATGCGCGGCGCGCCAGCGCCCGGACAGTCGCGCCCAGAGATTGGGCGCCAGCGGGAAGGGCATGTCGCGATAGGTCAGCGACCGGAAACCGCCACTGGCATGAAGGCTGCGCACCAGCGCGGTCGTGCCGGCACGGGCGAGGCCGGTCACGAACAGATGCGGCTGCGTCGCCACGGATGCCGCCTGCCCGGCGGCGCGGCTGAGCATCTGATCGAGATCGAAACTCAGCTCGGCCAGCGCCGGGATGCCCAGCGCCAGCCTGTGCAGGGTCCGGTCGAGCAGTCCGTAGCCGTTGCGGGCCGGCGCGCGCCCTTCAACGGACAAGCCAGCACCGCATGGCAAAATAGACGATGGCGGTGCCCAGGCCGAGCATGATCCCGCCCGCGCTGGTCAGGATATGCCCCGCCTCGGGCGCGATCGGCGCCATCAGGGCGAGCAGGGCCGCCGCCACGCCCGCCAGCAGCAGGAACGCGCTGGCCAGGGCCAGGGTCTGCCGCGCCATGCGGCCGGCATAGACAGCCATCGCCTTCTCCTTCCAATGATCGGAAATGGCGCGCGAACGCACGATGTGGCGCGCGTCCGCCGCGCCCTGCGCCATCCGGCGCGCGATCCTGACGACCGGCAGCCGCGCGAACAGCTCGGTGCCCGCGCAACAGACCGCCAGCGCCCCGATCAGCCCGCTCGTCGACGGGGCCATGGCTCAGCGGCCATTCCCGTTGCGCACGCGCGCGACCTGCCGGCGCACCTTCCGCACCATGCGCTTGATCGGATACCAGACGAAGGACAGCAGCGCGAGAATGATGGTCCCGAGCAGGCCGAGCACGACGCCGACGGCGCCGAGGCCGGAGCCCGGGCCGACATAGGCCATGGCGGGCGTCGTCGCCGAGGCGGCGACCATGAGGGCGAAAAGCATCACAAATCTGGGCATGTCGGCTCCTTTTTCATGAGGGGTGTGTCGAGGGGAAGGAAACGGGCTTCGGAGATTACGAAATTGCGCCCCGGATGCGCCGGATCGCGGACCAGCATCTCGGCGGCGATGCGGCCGTCGCGGCCAAGCTCGAAGATGCGTCCCTGCTCCGCGCTCGTCACGAGCAGGCCGCCGCCGGGCAGCACCTGATGCTTGCCGCGAATGCGCGTATAGAAATCATGGGCCCGGCCATCGAGCAGCACCGCCGTCCTGCCCGTCCGGGGATCGAAGCGCAGGATCCGGCTGAACCGCCGGCCCATATTATTGTCGAGCACGGTGATCGTCCCATCGGCGTTCCAGTCCGGATCATGCTGGCGCAGCGTGCGATCGTTGCTCATCCATTTGACCGCGAGCGTGCCGGGATCGACGACGGCGACGAGATTGAGCGATCGCAGGCTGAGCAGCAGATCCCCGGCCCTGAACGCCGGAAAGGCGCCCGCGAGGGCGGCCGGCAGCGGCTCGGCATCGTTCAGATGAAAGCCGTCGGGATAATAGGCGCCCTCATCGTCCCGCCGGTTGGTCCCCAGCGCATTGTCGTCGACGCGCCGCATGTCGAACGCGCCGATGCCGGGATTGGCCGCGCGCAGGGCCGCCATCGAAATGGACCGCAGGATCGCGCCGTCGCGCAGGTCGATCTGCTGGATGAGGTCGTCTTCGCCCACGCCCCAGGCGGTGCGCCCGTCGTCCGCGGCATAAAGGGCATGGTTGATCCGCGCCGGGGAGGACCAGATGCGCCGCCCGCAGGCGTCGATCCGCGCCGTATGATAGTCCCCGTCGAACGCCACGACGACGGAGCCGTCCGGCATCAGCAGGAAGCCGTGCGGGAACTGGGCCTGACCGAAGTCCGCCGCGCCGAGTCCCAGCGCTTCGTCGCTGATGGTCCAGACGCGGGTGATCGCGAAATCGGGCGAGAGCGCGATGACGCCGTAACGGGGGGCGCCGTCGATCCGGAATATTCCGTAGAGGAGGCGCCAGCCGGACTGCGGCAGATCGGCGGAGGGGCCGCGCCGCATGACAAGGCCTTCGACGCGCCGGGATGTGCGATTGACGAGCGGCCGGAAGCCTGCCTGCCCGGCGAAACCGTCGGGAACGCGCGATTGCTCGAAACGGCCGCCCAGCACATTGCCCAGCGTGTCGGCCACGAAGGCGGGCGCCGTGGCGAGGATGCGGAACAGATGCTGCGGCATCGCCTTCGGCCTGCGCGCCGACCAGTCGATGGCGAAAGCGAAGAGCGAAAGGCCGCACAACAGCAGCAGCACCGCACGCAGAGCGCGCAATATGATGGTCAATGACCTCAGGTGCATGTCGCCAGCGTCGCAGGCACGGTTCCGTCCAGCCTTCCAGAAAACTCTGCTGTGACGACGAGTCCCGCCTGCGTCGAAACGCCGACTGCCGTAGGCCCGACTGATAAACGGCCGGCCAATATCGTTCAATCATTATAATTCGTTACGGGTAGCCCTTTTCAGGCCCCCGAACGGAGCGCGGTCAGCGGACGTTCAGTTTTCGGTCAGCGCCGCGACCAGCGCCTTGACCTTCTTCTGCCGCCACTGCGGCAGCGGCGCGATGAGCCAGTAGCCACGGCCCGCGCGGGGCTCGCCCACGGGCACCACCCGTCCCGCCGCGATGTCCGCGCTTGCCAGCAGCTCCGGCACGCAGGCGCGGCCGAAGCCGTTCGCCGCCGCATCGATGGCAAGCCCCGCATCGGCCACGCGGATCACTGCCTTGCCGTCCTCGACCGGACAGCCCGGCCAGGCGACCGGCGCATCGACGCCCTTGCCGCCCGGCGCCTCCACCGTCACGAAGCGCGGCGCGCCCAGCGCCTGCCCTTCATGCTCGCCGGCATCGTCGGCGAGGCGGATGGCGAGATCGAGATTGGCCTCGGTGAAGTCCAGCGCCTCGTCCGCCGCGACGAGCAGGAACTGCAGGTCCGCCTGATCCGCCGCATAGCCGGCGAGGCGTCCATGCAGCCATTTGGCGGTGAGGTCGCGCGGCGCGGCGATGGTGAGATGCTGCGAGCTTTGCCCCGCCTGCATGGCGCGGACCGATTCCTCCAGATCGAGGAAGGCGCTGCGCAGCGCGGGCAGGCCCGCCTCCGCCTCGGGCGTCAGTTCGAGGCCGCGCGGGGTGCGGCGGAACAGGACGACGCCCAGCATATCCTCCAGCGCGCGGATCTGCTGGCCGACGGCGGCCGGCGTCACCGCCAGCTCATCCGCCGCCCGGGTGAAGGAGAGATGCCGCGCCGCGGCGTCGAAGACGCGCAGGCCGTTGAGCGGCAGATGCGTGCGCTTCATCCCGATACCGCCGGTGCCGCCAGGGCAAAGCGCGGGATGCGGACCTCCAGCGTCTGCCCGGCGCCTTCGAGCATGGCATAGCTGCCTTCCATCCAGCCGGTCGGCGTGGTGAGCGGGCAGCCGGAGACATAATCATAGGCCGCGCCGGGCTGGATCACCGGATGCTCGCCGACCACGCCCTGCCCCTCGCGCTTGAACAGCGCGCCGCGCCCATCCGCGATGGTCCAGCGGCGCGAGAGAAGCTGCACGGGCATCGCGCGGCCATTCTCGATGCGCACATGATAGGCCCAGAACCATTTGCCCATGTCCGGCTCGGACTGCTCGGCCAGGAAGGTCACCGCCACGCGCACGGTGATATCGTGTGTCGTTTCCGCATAGGGGAAGAAGGCGTGCATCATGCTGGACGTTCCTCGGCCGGGCCAGGGACGCAGGCTACTCAAAGCCCGACCGCGGTCAATGCCTGATCCAGATCGGCGATGATGTCGGCCGGGTCTTCCAGTCCCACATTGATGCGCACCATGCCTTCCGCGACGCCCGCCTCGGCGCGCTTCTCGGGCCCCATATTATTGTGGGTGGTGGAGGCCGGATGGCACAGCAACGTGCGGGAATCGCCGATATTGTTGGAGATGTCGCACAGTTCCAGCGCGTTCAGCATGGCCATGGCCTGCGCGCGGTCCTCCAGCACGAAGGAGAAGATGGGGCCGGCGCCATCGGGCATCTGCCTGACCGCGAGATCATGCTGCGGATGGCCCGGCAGGCCGGGATGCAGGATGCGCGGCACCCGCGCCTCGATGGACCGGGCGACCGCAAGCGCATTGTCCGACTGGCGGCGCGCGCGCAGGTCGAGCGTCTCCAGCCCCTTGAGCACCACCCAGGCATTGAAGGGCGAGAGCACCGGCCCGGTGTTGCGCTGGAACGGGGAAAGCTTGCCGTTGATCCACGCGTCCGTGCCGCAGACCGCGCCGGCGAGCACGCGGCCCTGCCCGTCCATCAGCTTGGTGGCGCTGTAGGCGACCACGTCCGCCCCGAATTCCATCGGGCGCTGGAGCACGGGCGTCGCGAAGGCATTGTCGACGATGGTGGTGATGCCGTGGGCCCGGGCGAGGCCGCAGACGGCTTCCAGATCGACGATGTCCAGCGTCGGGTTCGCCGGCGTCTCGAAGAAGAAGACCCTGGTGTTGGGCTGGATCGCCGCCTTCCACTGGTCGTTGTCGCGCGCGTCGACGATCGAATGGGTGATGCCGAAGCGATTGAGCACATTGTCGAGGATCCAGCGGCACGAGCCGAACGCCGCCCGGCCCGCCACCACATGATCGCCCGCGCTCAGCATGCAGAGCAGCGCGCTGGTCATGGAGGCCATGCCGCTCGCCTGCACCTTGCAGGCCTCGGCCCCTTCCATGAGCGCGATGCGCTCCTCCAGCATCTGCGTGCCGGGATTCTGGAAGCGGGAATATTGCATGCCCTGCGCTTCGCCGGCGAAACGCGCGGCGACTTCCTCGGCCGAATCATAGCAATAGCCCGAGGTGAGGAAGATGGCCTCGCTCGTCTCGCCCTGCTCCGAGCGCCATGTGCCCCCGCGCACCGCGCGCGTCGCGGGGCGCCATTGCGAAGTGATCCTGCGATCCTGACCCGTATTCCGTTTCATGGCGCTGCCTTCTAGTCTCTGCCGGTGCGGGGTCAATGCGCCGCGCGGAGTCGGGAGCGCAAGGAAGATTTCCATGACATCGAGCGGCAATTTCTCGCCTCCCGCGCGCACGGACGCCCTCATCGCGGCCCTGCTGGGGCTCGCCGCGCTCGCCCTGTTCCTCTGGCGCATCACCGATCCGGCCAGGATCATGTTCGACGAGTTTCATTATGTGCCGGCCACACGCACGTTGCTGGACCTTGCCGGCCTGCCCAATGCCGAGCATCCGCCGCTCGGCAAATGGCTGATCGGCTTCGGCATGACCCTGTTCGGCGACAATCCGTTCGGCTGGCGGATCATGAGCGCGCTGTTCGGGGCGCTGCTGGTGAGCGCGGGCGTGATGGCGGCGCGCTGGCTGACCGGCACGCGCGCCGCGGCGGTGATGACCGGCCTGCTGCTGCTGCTCTGCCAGATGCTGTTCATCCAGGCGCGCATCGCCATGCTGGACATCTTCATGGCGAGCTTTTCCATGCTGGCCTTCCAGGTGCTGGCGGCGGCGGCGCGGACGGGCTTCGCTGACCGCTGGCGCCTGGCGCTGGCGGGCGCCCTCATGGGGCTCGCGACGGCCGCCAAATGGAACGCCATCCCCTTCGTCGCCGTGGCGATCCTCCTGTTCGTCGTGCTGCGCCTGAGGGGAAACCCGCGCCGCGCGCCCGGGCCGATCGAAGGCGTGCTGTGGCTCGGGCCATTCGCGATCCTTGTCTATCTGGCGACCTTCCTGCCCTATCTCTTCCTGCACCGGAGCGCGCTGTCGCCCGGCGGCATCATCCTGCAGCAGATCGAGATGCTGAAGCTGCAAAGTCAGGTGCTTGCGCCCCATCCTTATCAGAGCATCTGGTGGCAATGGGTGCTGAGCCTGCGGCCGATCTGGTATTTCTACGAGCCGGTGGACGGCATCCAGCGCGGCGTGCTGCTGATCGGCAATCCGGCGATAAGCTGGGGCGGATTGCTGGCGCTGCCGGCGTGCCTCTGCACCGGCTTCCGGCGGGGCGACCGGGCCCTGCTGGTCATCCCGCTGCTCTGGGCGGCCTCGCTCGCCTTCTTCATCCTCATCCCCAAGTCGGTGATGTTCTATTATCACTACTTCCCGGCCGAGATGCTGCTCTGCTTCGCCATCGCGGCCATGCTGGACAGGGGGTTCTGGCAGCGGGGGAACCGGCTCGTGCCGGCGGCATGCATCGGCTTCGCAGCGCTGCTGTTCATCGACTTCTATCCGATCCTCTCGGCCGCCGCGCTGGACGGCCCGCAGGCCTTCAACCGATGGATGTGGCTGGAAAGCTGGCGATGACGCGCTTCGCCTCATGATCTCCCGGGACGGTTCCGTCTTCGGCAACCGCGCAGCGGCCATTCTCTTTGCCTCCGCGTTCTCTGCGCCTCTGCGCGAAAACCAAAGAGGGGCTCGCGCAGAGGCGCAGAGAGCGCGGAGGAGCAAGGAGATGGGCTCCCGCGGAGCTAGGGCCTGTCCGTTTCAGGTCGAACCAGCTTGTGCTCCTGCCTGCGCAGGAGCACCGATTCCGGTTGGAACGAATCGGCTCCAGCGCCCTCACATCGGCGCCGGCGTCTGCCCCGCCAGCACCACCGCCGCCTGACTCATGTCCAGATTGCCGCCCGAGAGGATCACGGCGGCCTTCCTGCCGGCCATTGCCGCGCGCTCCTGCATGAGTGCGGCCATCGCCGCCGCGCCGGCGCCTTCCGCGAGATTGTGCGTGTCCTGCCAGAGCACGCGGATCGCTTCGGCGATTTCCTCGTCGGTGACGGCGACGAAGCGCGCGGCGCGCGGCGTCAGATAGTCGAGCGCGGCCTGCACCGGCGTGCAGACCGCGATGCCGTCCGCGAAGGTGTGCGCCGTGTCCGTGCCGATCAGCCGGCCCTGCTCGAAGCTCTGCTTGGCGCCGTCCACCGCCGCCGAGACGACGCCGACGACTTCCGTCTTCAACCCCAGCGCATCGCGCGCGGCAATCGTGCCGCACAGGCCCGAGCCGCAGCCGACCGGCACATAGACGGTATCGAGATCCGGCACCGCGCCGAACAGCTCCAGCCCGTAGCTCGCCACGCCGCGCACGAGCTGCTCGTCGAAGGAGGGCACCATGAACAGGCCATATTGGGCGGCGCGGGCCATGGCCTCGGCCTTGGCCTCGTCGAACGTGGCGCCATGCTCGATCAGTTCGGCGCCAAACGCGCGCATGGCGGCATTCTTCTCGCGCGCATTGCCGAAGGGCACGACGATGGTCGCCGGCAGGCCCGCCGCCCGCGCCGCGCGCACCTGCGCCTGCCCGTGATTGCCGCGCGTGGCGGTGATGATACCCTTCACTTCAGGATGGGTGCGGCGGAGCCAGTCCATATAGACGATCGCCCCCCGCACCTTGAAGGCACCGGTCGGCGTATGGTTCTCATGCTTGACCCAGACCTCGCAGCCGAGCCGCCCGGCCAGCAGCGGCCATGCGAACTGCGCGGTCGGCGCCATCTGGCCATGGACCTGCGCGGCCGCGGCGCGCAGGGATTCGAGGGAATAGGCGTCAGTCATGGCTCGTCCCGTGGAATGAGCGTCCCGCCCTGCCCCGCAAGCACGGCGATTTTGTGGCGAGGCGGGAAAGCGACCCATCATTCCAGCCGAGCCAGTGCTCCTGCCTTCGCAGGAGCACATGTCAGGTTGGACCGGGCCGTCGGTCTTCAAAGCGCCGCCAGCACCGCGTCGCCCATCGCGCCGGTGGAGAGCGTGCCGCCCAGATCAGGCGTGCGTGCCCCGCCCGCGAGCGCCTTCGCCACGGCGGCCTCGATCCGGTCCGCGCCATCCGCCTGCCCCAGCGAGAAGCGCAGCATCATCGCGGCGGAGAGGATGGTGGCGAGCGGATTGGCCTTGCCCTCGCCCGCAATGTCCGGCGCGCTGCCGTGGATCGGCTCGTAAAGCCCCTTGCCGCCCGCATCCAGCGAGGCGGAGGCCAGCATGCCGATCGACCCCACGCACATGCTCGCCTGATCGGAGAGGATGTCGCCGAACAGGTTGCCGGTCACGATCACGTCGAACTGGCCCGGATTGCGCACGAGCTGCATGGCGGCATTGTCCACATACATATGGCTGAGCGCGACGTCGGGATATTCGGTCGCCACCTCGATCACGATGTCCCGCCAGAGCTGGCTCGTCTCCAGCACATTGGCCTTGTCCACCGAGCAGAGCAGCCCCCGCCGTGCCCGCGCCGCGCGGAAGGCGCTGTGCGCGATGCGGCGCACCTCGGCCTCGTTGTAGGACATGATGTCATAGCCTTCGCGCAGGCCGCTTTCGGTATGGCGCATGCCCTTCTCGCCGAAATAGACGTCGCCGTTCAGCTCGCGCACGATGAGCAGGTCGATCGCCTCGGCCACCTCGCGGCGCAGGGTTGAGGCATCGGCCAGTTCCGGGAACATCTTCGCCGGGCGCAGGTTCGAGAACAGGTTGAGTTCCTTGCGCAGCCCGAGGATCGCCTGCTCGGGACGCAGCGACCGCTCCAGCGCGTCGCAGCGCGGATCGCCCACCGCGCCGAACAGGATCGCGTCGGCCCGGCGCGCCAGCGAGAGCGTCTCGGGCGGCAGGGGGTGGCCATATTCATGATAGGCCGCGCCGCCGACCAGCGCATCCTCATAGGCAAGGCCGGGGATCGCCAGCGCATCCAGCGCGCGCTTCGCCTGCGCAATGACTTCGGGGCCGATGCCGTCACCGGGGAGCAGCGCGATCAACATGGGAAACCTCTCTCTTCAGGACCGTTCGGGCCGCGCGACACCTCTGTCCCATGCCGGGCGTCGACGAAGCAGGGCCTCGACATCGCGCGGCGCGCATGGACGGGGGACAAGCGCAGCGGCGGCCCCGGCATTGCCCAAAGCCCTCCGCTCACGCAACCGCTCTTTTGAGCCGCTCGATCAGCCGCTCGCGCGCGGCGAGGATGTCCGCGCGGCGCGGATCGAACAGATGCTGCATCAGGAAATGGCCGGTGAGCGCGAAGCCGGCGAGAATGTCGGCCCATGGCGCCTCGCCGCTCCGTGTCAGGAAGGGCGGCAGCGCGAGCAGGCGGTCCTGCCGCCCGCCTGCCCCCGCATCCGTCACGGCGCGGCCGGTGCGCGGGCTCACCCAGGCGAGGCCGTCGCGCGCGCCGGTGACGGCGCATTCGTTGAGATCGAGCCCGAAGCCGAGCTCGGCCAGCAGCAGCAGTTCGTAGCGCACCAGCGCCACCGCCCAGCCGCGCGCGGCAGGCGCCGCCTCGACCGCATCGAGCACCGCGCCGAGCGCGCTCCAGAGCATGGGATAGGGCTGGCCTTCAGGCAGGGTCGCGGCAGTGAGCGCGCAGGCCCAGTCGATCGCGGCGGCGGGCAGCGGCTCGGCCAGCAGCGGCGCGCGGCTCTGCTCCAGCTCGACGGACAGGCTCGCGAGCTGGTCCGCCGTCCGCGCGCGGAACGTGCCGCGCACGACATTGCCGGGGATCAGCACCGGCCGCATCCGCGTCGAGCGTCCACCCTGCACATAGCCGTGCAGCAGCCCCGCGCTTTCGGTCAGCGCGCGCACGATCGCGCCATGCTCGCCATGCGGCCGCACGGCGCAGATGATGGCGGTGGCGGTGAGCGTGGTCATCGCCGATGGCGCGGCGCGCGCATCGCGCCTACCCTAGCGCACCCGCTTGACGAAGACGCCGTCCGGCCGCTTCTCGGTCACGAAATTGGGCAGCGCCTCGAACAGTTCGGAAAGCCGGTTGAAGCCATAGTTGCGCACGTCGAAGGAGGAGCGCGCGCTGGCGCGCTGCCCCACCTCGGCCATGCGCGCGAAGCCGGCTTCGTCCCGCTTGGAGGCTTTGAGCGCCTCGCCGAGCAGGGCCACCAGCGCGCTGTCCACCTCCTGCTTGCCCGATGCGGCCGCTTCGGGCGCCTGCGCCTGCTCGCGCTCCGCCCTGGCCAACGCGCCCAGATCGATGAAGCGCGTGCAGGCCTGGCGGAACGCCTCGGGCGTCTTGCCCGTGCCGAAGCCATAGACCGGCAGCCCGTCGCGGCGGATGCGCATGGCGAGCGGCATGAAGTCGCTGTCGCTGGACATGATGCCGAAGCCCTGGACATGGCCCTGCGCGAGCAGGTCCATGGCATCGATGATCATCTTCATGTCGGTGGCGCTCTTGCCCTTGGTGATGTCGAACTGCTGCTGGGGCTCGAGCGCGTGGCGATGCGTCATGTCCGCCCAGCCCTTGAGGCTGCGCTTGGACCAGTTGCCGTAGACGCGGCGGATATTCACCACGCCCAGTTCGGCAAGCACGGTGAGCACCGTTTCCAGCGAGGCGGGCGACGCATTGTCGGCGTCGATGAGCAGCGCGATGTTGGCGCCGAAATCCGGATTGGTCATGCCCCTCCATCGCAGGCGCGAGGGGGGCATGACAAGATGCGCGTCCCGGCGCGAACCCGGAACCTGCCGGGAAGGCGCCGGCCGGCACCCGCCCGGAAGGCGCGCTTTCCCACCGCCTCGAAAAGCCCTTCAGGCCGCCGCGACGATCGGCCCGAACTTCGCCGCCGTCAGGCTCGCGCCGCCGACCAGCGCGCCGTCCACATTCTCCGTGTGGAGGATGTCCGCGGCATTCTCGCCGCTGACCGAGCCGCCATAGAGGATGCGCATGGCGTTGCCGGCCTCCGCCCCGAGCGCCCCGGCCAGCGCCGCGCGGAGCGCCGCGTGCATGGCGGCGATCTGCGGCGGGGTGGCGACCTTGCCGGTGCCGATCGCCCAGACCGGCTCATAGGCGATGGTGAGCCAGGCCGGGTCCGCGCCCTGCGGCAGCGAGTCCCGCAGTTGCGCGCAGACCCAGCCGTGCGCGGCGTCATCGCCCAGCGCCCGCGTCTCCAGCGTCTCGCCGACGCAGAGGATGACCGGCAGGCCATGGCCGTGCGCGGTCGCGGCCTTGGCGGCGATGTCCGCGCTCGATTCATGCTGGAAGGCGCGCCGCTCGCTGTGGCCGACGATGACGCCGCGCGCGCCGGCATCGGCCAGCATCGCGGCCGAGACATTGCCCGTGAAGGCGCCCGCTTCGGCCTGATGGCAATCCTGCCCGCCGATCGCCATGGCGCCGGCGACCGCGACGGCGGGCGCGATCAGCGTCGCGGGCAGGAACAGCGCGACGTCGATGTCATCGCGCCCGGCCGCCAGCGCGGCGATCGCCGAGACCTCGCCGAGATCGGCGCGCAGGCCGTTCATCTTCCAGTTGCCCGCGATCAGCTTGCGCCTCTCCACCATCGATCATCCATCCCCTGTCTTGCCGCCCGGCGGCGCCCCTGCCGGCCCGGATGGACGGCGACGGGCGATTTGTCCAGAGCGGGGCCGCGCGACAATGGGCGCTTGATGCGTCCCGCGCAGCACCCTAAAGCGGCCGCCAGACTTTCCGCGCCACAGCTCCCGGAACCCAAGACGACATGAAGTTCTTCAGGCGAATCCTCGGCTCCAAGATCGGCGGTTTCATCGCCATCGCCTTTCTGGCCATCATCGGCCTCGCCTTCGCGGCGGGCGACATCACGGGGCACCAGAGCTTCAACCTGTTCGGCCAGAAGGCGAGCGAAGTCGCGCGGATCGGCAGCCGGACCGTGACCACCAACGACCTGCAGACCCGCTCGCAGATCTTCTTCGAGCGGCTGCGCGAGGAAAATCCGCAGCTCACCATGGCGCAGTTCATCTCGGACGGCGGCGTGCGGCGCGTGGCGGACGAGCTGATCGCCAATCGCGCGCTGATCGCCTGGGGCGAGGCGCACGGCATCCGCATCAGCAAGGCGCTGGTCGATGCCGAGATCGCGAGCAACCCGGCCTTCGTCGACGCCACCGGCAATTTCAGCGAGAAGGTGTTCCGCGAGCTGCTGGCCCAGCGGCGGATCTCCGAGAAGGACCTGCGCGACGACATTCTCGGCCAGCTCGTGCAGCAGCAGATGCTGGCGCCGGTCGGTGCGGGCGCGCGCACGCCCGAGGCGATGGTCGCGCCCTATGCCGCCACCCTGCTCGAGCAGCGGACGGGCGAGCTGATCGCGGTGCCTTCCGCGCTCTATGCGCCGCGCACGCCGGCGCCGGACGCGGAGCTGCGCGCCTATTATGCCGCCCATCCGGACGAGTTCACCCTGCCCGAGCAGCGCAAGCTGCGTTACGCGCTGGTCGATCTCACCCGCTTCAACGCGCAGGCGACGCCGAGCGACGCCGAGCTGCAGCAGGCCTACAAGGCCAAGGCCGCCCAGTACAAGGCGCGCGAGGCCCGGGATTTCTCGCAGCTCATCCTCGCCACCGAGGCCGCTGCCAGGGATGCCGCCGCAAAGGTGGCGCAGGGCCAGTCGCTTGCCGCCGTGGCGAGTGCGGCGGGCCTCTCCGCCTCGCGCATCGACAATGTCTCGCAGGACGCGCTGGCCGAGCAGACCAGCGCCGACCTCGCCCGCGCCGGCTTCGCGGCGGCCAAGGGCGGCGTGGTCGGGCCGATCCGCTCGCCGCTCGGCTGGACGGTGCTGCGCGTCGAGGATGTGCGGGAAATCGCCGGCAAGAGCTTCGAGCAGGCCAGGGCCGAGCTGATCCCGGAGGTGCGCCAGACCAAGGCCCGCCAGCTTTTCAGCGAATTCCTGAACACGCTCGACGGCAAGCTGGGCGAAGGCGTGAACTTCACCGAACTGGCGCGCGCCAACCAGCTCACCATCGTCGAGACGCCGCTGCTCACCGCGGACGGCAAGAATCTGAACGACATCGCCTATCATCCCGATGCCGCCGTGACGGCGCTGCTGCAGAAGGGCTTCGCCATGTCGGCGGACGACGATCCGCAGGTGGTGCAGGTGAAGCCCGACGAGCAGGCCGCCATCCTGCAGGTCGGCGAGGTGGTGGCATCCGGTCCCCCGCCCTTCGAGCGGATCAGGAATGCCGTGCAGGTCGCCTGGAGCCTTTCCAAGGGCGCCGAGGAAGCGCGCAAGAAGGCCGAGGCGCTGAACCAGGCGCTCAACAAGGGCGAGCCGGCGGCCGCCGTGCTGGCGCGGCTCGATCTCACGCAGGCCCCGCGCCAGCCGCTCGATGCCGAGCGCGGCCAGCTCAACCGGCAGGGCGGTCAGGTTCCGCCGCCGCTCCAGGCGCTGTTCGCGCTCAAGGCCGGCAAGGCGCAGCTTCTGCCGCTGGAGAACAACCGCGGCTTCGTCGTGGTCCGGCTCGACAGGATCACGCCGCATGATCCCAGCGGCAATCCCAATGTGCTGGCCTCCACGCGCGGCGGCCTCGCCAATGTGCTGGGCGGCGAATATGCCCGCCAGTTCGTCGGCGCGGTGCAGAAGGACATCGGCATCCAGCGCAACGATGCGGCGATCGCGGCGGTCGAGAAGGCGCTGCGCGACGCCAATGGCGGCGGCGCGCAATAAGGCATCCGGCTTGAGCGAGGCAGCGGACAGGAAGGCGGCGGATCTCGCCACGCTCGCGCGCGGCGGATCGGTGCTCGTCTGGCGCCGGCTGATCGCGGACACGGAAACGCCGGTCTCCGCCGCCCTCAAGCTGATCGAGCCCGAGCGCGGCGACTTCATCCTGGAATCGGTCGAGGGCGGGTCCGTGCGCGGGCGCTACAGCCTCATCGGCCTGGCGCCCGATCTCGTCTTCCGCGCGACCGGCCGGCAGGCGGAGATCAACCGCACATGGCGAACCGACCGGGCGGCTTTCACGCCACTCGCCGTCGATCCGCTGACGGCCCTGCGCGCGCTGGTCGCGGAGTGCCGGGCGGATGTCGATCCGGCGCTGCCGCCCGCCCTTGCCTGCCTGGTCGGCTATTTCGCCTATGAGACGATCGGCCTTGTCGAGACGCTGCCCCGCCCGGCGGACAACGGGCTCGGCACGCCGGACATGCTGTTCGTGCGCCCCACGGTCGTGCTGGTGTTCGACCGGCTGGCCGATGCGCTCTACATCGTCGCGCCCGTCTGGGCCGGCCAGTCCGGCGATCCGGCCAGGGCGCTCGATGCCGCCCGGGACCGGATCGACGCCACGGCCGCGCAACTCAGCCGGCCGGCCGCCTTCCCCGCGCCCGATCTCGCCGACACGGCCGAGATCGCGCTCAATCCGGTCCTGCCCGCCGGCCGCTATCGCGAGATGGTGCTGAGGGCGAAGGACTATATCGTCGCGGGCGACATCTTTCAGGTGGTGCTCGCGCAGCGCTTCACCACGCCCTTCACCCTGCCGCCGATCGACCTCTATCGCGCGCTGCGGCGGATCAATCCCTCGCCCTTCCTCTATCATCTGGACCTGCCCGGCTTCGCGCTCATCGGCTCCAGCCCGGAGATTCTGGTGCGCGCGCGCAACGGAGAAGTGACGATCCGCCCGATCGCCGGCACCCGGCCGCGTGGACGGACCGCGACGGAGGATGCCGCCAATCGGGATTCGCTGCTGGCCGATCCCAAGGAACGCGCCGAGCATCTCATGCTGCTCGATCTCGGCCGCAACGATGTCGGCCGCGTCGCCGCCGCCGGCAGCGTGACCGTGACGGACAGCTACATGGTCGAATTCTACAGCCATGTGATGCACATCGTCTCGAATGTCGTGGGCACGCTCGCGCCGGGCAAGGATGCGCTCGACGCGCTGTTCGCGGGCTTCCCGGCCGGCACCGTCTCCGGCGCGCCCAAGGTGCGCGCCTGCCAGATCATCGCCGAACTGGAGCCCGAGACGCGCGGGCCCTATGCGGGCGGAGTCGGCTATTTCTCGCCGGACGGCAATATGGATAGCTGCATCGTGCTGCGCACCGCGCTCGTGAAGGACGGCGTGCTCCATGCGCAGGCCGGCGCCGGCATCGTGGCGGATTCCGATCCCGACTATGAGCAGCGCGAATGCGAGGCCAAGTCCGGCGCCCTCTTCGCCGCCGCGCACGAGGCCGTGAAGATCGCCCGGGAGGGCCGCTTCGGCCAGTAGCGGACCGGGCTTGCCGTGGCGGTGCGCGCGCCGTTCACCGTCCGCCGCGCATCCTGAGGCCGATCGACGCCGTCGTGTCTCGCTGGCGAGCGCGCTGGAGATGCGCGATTCGGACGGCTTCCTCAACCGGCAGGCCCGGTCCGGCGGCGACTGAGCCCGTCCGTCGCGGACGGAGCGCCGGGCCTTTGCAGAGGGCTTTGCCGTCTGTTAGGCAAGGCCCGACACCGCCCCTGCCAGGATGCCGCCCTTGGGATTCCACGACCATGCCGATCACGCGCACAAGGGCCATGCCCACGATGACGGGCATGGTCATGGGCATGGGCATGGCGGCCATCATCATGCGCCCGCCTCGTTCGGCCGCGCCTTCGCGATCGGCATCACCCTCAACATGGGTTTCGTCGTCGTCGAGGCGATCTATGGCCTGATCGCCGGCTCGGTCGCGCTGCTTGCGGACGCGGGACACAATCTGTCCGACGTGCTCGGCCTGCTGATCGCATGGGGCGCCACCATTCTCTCGGCGCGCAGCCCGAGCAGCCGCTTCACATACGGGTTCAAGAGCTCGTCGATCGTCGCCGCGCTGCTGAACGCGGTTTTCCTGCTGATCGCGGTCGGCGCGATCGCGCTGGAGAGCATCCAGCGCTTCTTCACGCCCGAACCGATCGACAGCGGGACCATCATCGTCGTCGCGACCGTCGGCATCGTCATCAACGGCCTCACCGCCCTGCTGTTCATGCGCGGCGGCAGGGACGACATCAACATCCGCGGGGCCTTCCTCCACATGGCGGCCGACGCGCTGGTGTCGCTCGGCGTGGTGATCGCCGCGGTGGTGATCGGCATGACCGGCCTCCTGTGGATCGATCCGCTGACCAGCCTCGTCATCGTCGTCGTCATCACGCTCGGCACCTGGGGGCTGCTCCGGGATTCGGTGAAGATGAGCCTGCTGGCCGTGCCGGACCGGGTCGACCATGTGGCGGTGGAACGCTGGCTGCGCGGGCAGCCCGGCGTGGCGGATGTCCATCACATCCATATCTGGCCGCTCGGCACCACCGATACGGCCATGACCGCGCATCTCCACATGCCCGGCGGCCATCCCGGCGACGCGTTCCTCCAGCGCCTCTCGCAGGAGATGAGCCGGCGCTTCCGCATCGGCCACTCGACCTTCCAGATCGAGATCGACGGCGCCGAGGATTGCGCGCCCCATTGCGCGGGGTAGCCGGGCGCGGCTTCGGGGGCGGGACGGCCACCCATGGCTTCGTCCCCGTCGAATGCCGTTCTCATCGAGCCGTCATCGAGCGACATCGGGGCCTGGCTCCAGCCGAAGGGCCGAACCCGCGCGGGGCTTCGGCTCAGCCGACGCTTTCCCTCGGCACGAAGGCCCCGCGCGCGCGGTCCTTCACCACCTCGTCGGCGCGGAACACGGTCCCGTTCATGGTGATATAGACGCCCGGCGGCGCGACCTGCGCCGTCGCGAAGGCCATGCCGAGATTGAAGGGCGCGTCGCTTTCCGCGAAGCGCGCCGGCGCGAGCGCGCCGACCAGCACGATCGTCCGCGCCGCCGCCAGCGGCGCCAGCGTCGCGGCGGTCTGCGTCATCGTGTCCGTGCCATGGGTGATGACGATGCGCCGGCCCGTCGCCTGAGCGACCCGGTCCGCGATCAGCGCGCGGTCCGCATCGTCGAGATCGAGGCTGTCCTTGCGCATCAGCTCCACGATCTCGACCGGATGCGTCACCCGCGCCACGTCCAGCAGGCGCGCGAGGATCGACTCGCCGATGCGATACTCGCTGAGCGAATCGAAATAGAGCTTGTCGATGGTGCCGCCGGTGGTGAGCACGAGGATGGGATCGGGCATGGTGGTCATGCCCCTCCCTTACCCGGATGCGCGCCGCCCCGCCAGCCGCGCGAAGCGATTGCGCGGGCGCCCGGCAAACCCTAGAGGACGCTCATGATCCTCGTCATCGACAATTATGACAGCTTCACCTGGAACCTGGTCCATTATCTGATGGAACTGGGCGCGCCGGTGGAGGTGGTGCGCAACGACGCCATGTCGGCCGGGCAGGCGCTCTCGACCGGCGCGCAGGCCTTCCTGCTCTCGCCGGGGCCCTGCACGCCCAATGAGGCGGGGATCAGCCTCGATCTGGTGGCGGCCTGCGCGGATGCGGGCAAGCCGCTGCTCGGCGTCTGCCTCGGCCACCAGACGATCGGCCAGCATTTCGGCGGCAAGGTCGTGCGCGGCGGGCTCATGCACGGCAAGACCTCGCCCGTGGTGCACGACGGCACCGGGCTGTTCGCCGGCCTCCCCTCGCCGTTCACCGCGACGCGCTATCACTCGCTGATCGTGGAGGACATTCCCCCGAGCCTGCTGGTCAACGCCACGAGCGAGGACGGCTCGGTCATGGGATTCCGCCACGCGCATCTGCCGATCCACGGCGTGCAGTTCCACCCGGAAAGCATCGCCACCGAGCATGGCCATGCCATGCTGGCCAATTTCATGCGCCTCGCGGGCATGAAGGTGACCGAGCGGGCCTGAAACGCGCCCGATGGCCGGGAGGAGCGTCCCCTCCCCGCAAGGCAGGCGCGCCATCGCGTGGCCGAACGAGGCCGGTCGGGCCATGCCGGGACGAAACGGCCATCCGCGCTCCTTCAACCGGACAGGCCGGCCCCTCGGGCACCGACGCCGCCCTGCTTTCCGGCGCCTCCCCCGCTCCGCGCGGGACGGGAGGACAAGGCCGGCACGTCCCCGCTCGACTCTGCCGCGCGCAGGCGGCAAAGGACCGGCGATGATGACGCAGCTCCCCGATCCGTCCGCTCCGCTCGCGGACGCCGATGCCGCCGCCGCCTTCGCCGCCATCCTCGATGGCACGGCGGACGACGCGGCCGTGGCCGCCTTCCTCGTCGGCCTCACCGATCGGGGGGAGACGGCGACCGAGATCGCCGCCGCGGCGCGGGAGATGCGCGCTCGTCTGATCCCCGTCACCGCGCCGGCGAATGCCATCGACGTATGCGGCACGGGCGGCGACGGGCACCATAGCCTCAACGTCTCGACCGCCGTGTCGCTGGTGGTGGCGGCCGCCGGCGTGCCGGTCGCCAAGCATGGCAATCGCGCGGCCTCTTCCAAATCCGGGGCGGCGGACACGCTGGAGGCGCTGGGCCTCGATCTCGATCGGGCCGCGCGGACGGCGCAGGCGACGCTCGCCGATCTCGGCATCGGCTTCCTCTTCGCGCAGAAGCATCATCCCGCGCTCGCCCGCATCGCGCCGATCCGCAAGGCGATCGGCCGGCGCACCATCTTCAACCTGATGGGGCCGCTCGCCAATCCGGCCGGAGTCCGGCGCCAGCTCATCGGCATCGCCCGCCCGGCCTATGTGCCCATCTATGCGCAGGCGCTCGCCGCGCTGGGCACGGAGCGGGCCATGGTCGTCTCCGGCGACGAAGGGCTGGACGAGTTGAGCCTGGCGGGCGGCAACGATCTGGCCGAGGTGGACGCGGGCGGCCTCGTCGCCATGCGCCGCGTCTCGGCGCGGGACGCCGGCCTGCCGACCCATCCGGTCGATGCCATCCGGGGCGGCGACCCGGCTTACAATGCCGCGGCCCTGCGCGGCCTGCTGATGGGCGAACGGGGCCCCTATCGCGACGCCGTCCTGCTCAATGCCGCCGCCGCGCTGATGGTGGCCGGCGAGGTCCGCTCGCTGGCCGACGGCGTGGAGGAAGCCGCCGAAACGATTGACAAGGGGCTTGCCAAGGCGCTCCTCGACTGCTGGATCGCCTATCGATGAACAAGCTCGACGAGATCTGCGCGAACAAGCGCGAAGAGGTGGCCGCGCGCAAGGCCGCCATCCCGGTGGCGGACCTTCACGCCATGGCGCTCACCCGGACCCCGCCGCGAGGCTTCCGCCGGGCGCTCGACCGCGCGCGGGAGACCGGCTACGGCCTCATCGCCGAAGTCAAGAAGGCCAGCCCTTCCAAGGGCCTGATCCGCGCCGATTTCGATCCCCCCGCCCATGCCCGCGCCTATGAGGCCGGAGGGGCGGCCTGCCTCTCCGTGTTGACCGACGCCCCCTATTTCCAGGGCCATGAGGATTATCTGGTGGCGGCGCGCGCGGCCGTGCCCCTGCCCGTGCTGCGCAAGGACTTCATGGTCGATCCCTGGCAGGTGCTGGAGAGCCGGGCGATCGGCGCGGATGCCATCCTCATCATCGTCGCCGCGCTCTCCGACATGCAGATGCAGGAGATCGAGGAGGCGGCGCTGGCGCTGGGCATGGATGCGCTGGTGGAAGTGCATGACGCCGCCGAACTGGAGCGCGCGCTCCGGCTCAAGTCGCGGCTCATCGGCGTCAACAATCGCGACCTGCGCGATTTCACCGTGGATTTCGCGCGCACATACGAACTGGTGGGCCAGGCGCCGGAGGATTGCACCTTCGTGGCCGAGAGCGGCCTCGCCACGCGCGCCGATCTGGACGCGATGGCCGGGCATGGCGTGCGCTGCTTCCTGGTGGGCGAGTCCCTCATGCGGCAGCCCGATGTCGAGGCGGCGACCCGCGCGCTGATCGGCGCATGAGCGGGCTCAGCCACACCGACGAGGCCGGCGCCGCGCGGATGGTGGACGTCTCCGCCAAGCCGGATACCGCGCGCACGGCCACCGCCACCGGACATATCGCCATGAGCGAGGCCGCGCGCGCCGCCATCGCGGAAGGCAGCGTGGCCAAGGGCGACGTGTTCGCCGCGGCGCGCATCGCCGGGATCATGGCCGCCAAGCGCACCAGCGAGATCATCCCGCTCTGCCATCCCCTTCCCCTCACCGGCATCACGCTCGACCTGTCGCTGGACGCACGGGGGGCGCAGGCCGTCGCGACGGTGAGGACCAGCGGCAGGACCGGCGTGGAGATGGAAGCGCTCACGGCCGTCTCGGCCGCGCTCCTCACCCTCTACGATATGCTCAAGGCGGTCGATAAGCACATGATGATCGGTGATATTCATGTGACCGCCAAGACCGGCGGCAAGTCGGGCGACTGGGCCGTCTGAGACCATGGGCGGAGCGTGCGCCTTGATCCGCGATCTCACGCGCGTTGCGGCCCGGCCCGGGGCGCGCGCGAACCATCGCCCGTGCGCGGCGAGGGGCGCACTGGCCAGATTGCCCCGCATTGCGACGCAAAGGACACCGGCCCCCGACAGCATCATTTTCGGCGCCGCGCCCGGCACGGGATCGAACGCCGCCAGCCTTTCCGTCCTGGGCTCGTTCCCGGGCCGCGTCGCGCCACCTGGGGCGTCCTCATGAGCCTGCTGCCTGTCGATGAGGCGCAGCGCCGCCTGCTCGCGCGCGCCGCGCCCTTGCCGGCCGAGACCGTGCCCCTCGGTGAAGCCGCCAGCCGTTGGCTTGCGGAGCCGCTTCGCGCGAAGCGGGACCAGCCCTGGACCGATCTTTCCGCCATGGACGGCTATGCCGTGCGCTGGGCGGACATGCCCGGTCCCTGGACGATCGCCGGCACGACGCAGGCCGGTGATACCCCACCCGATCAGCAACTTGGGACCGGATATTGCCAGCGTATCTTCACCGGCGCCCCTCTGCCGTCCGGTGCCGATACGGTCGTGCTGCAGGAAGATGTCTCGGTCGAAAACGGGCGCGTGACGCTGACCGGCGAGGGGCCTTCCGGACAGGGCCGGCATGTGCGGCCCCGCGCGAGCGATTTCGGCGGTGAGCAGACCCTGCTGGCGGCCGGCATGAAGCTGGGCGCGCCGCAACTGGCCCTTGCCGCGCTGGCCGGCCATGGCGCGCTCCCCGTCCATGCAAGGCCGCGCATCGTCCTTCTCTCGACCGGCAGCGAACTGGTCGCGCCCGGCGCGCCCTGCCCGCCCGGCAAGCTCCCCGCCTCGAACGGCCTCATGATCGGCGCCATGGCGCGCCGGGCCGGCGCGGCGGTGATCGAGGACCGGCTGATCGCCGACGATCTGTCGCTGATGACGGACGCCTTCCGTGCCGCCGGCGCATCGGGCGCAGACGTGATCGTCACATCGGGCGGCGCCTCGGTCGGCGACCATGATCTGGTGCGCCCGGCGCTGGAGGCGGCCGGAGGCGCCATCGACTTCTGGCGCGTCGCCATGCGCCCCGGCAAGCCGCTCATCGTCGGGCGGCTGGGCAGCGCGATCGTCCTCGGTCTGCCGGGCAATCCCGTGTCGGCGCTGGTGACCGGCGCGCTCTTCCTGCTGCCCCTCCTCCGCCAGCTCGGCGGCGCGCGCGATCCCCTGCCCCGCCCGGCGCGCGCCCGTCTCGGCGCCGCCCTCCCCGCCGTGGGCGCACGCGCGGACTATCTGCGCGCCGTCCTCGACGACGGCACCGCCACGCCGGTCGCCTCGCAGGACAGCGCCGCGATGCGGGCCGCGGCGCGGGCCAACGCCCTGATCGTCCGCCCCGCCGGCGCCCCCCCCGCCGCCGCCGGCGAGACGATCGACCTGCTTGACTGGACCGCGCTCGGCCTCGACTGACAAAAGCGCGCAAGAGGCGTTGACAAGCCGCCCCCCGCCCGCTACCCGCGCCCACCTACCCGGCGAGCACCGCTCGCCCCGTGCCCAGATGGCGGAATTGGTAGACGCACCAGCTTCAGGTGCTGGCGATCGCAAGGTCGTGGAGGTTCGAGTCCTCTTCTGGGCACCATTTGTTCTTCCGGGGACGTCCGAGAACGTCCCGGAAATGGCTGAAATCCGTCGATTCTTGTGCTATAACCGTCCGGCGAAATCCGGGCGGATACGGCACCAATCGAGAACAATTCGGGTATCTCGGAAGGTATCGTTCTCCTCCCTTTTTGGAGGCGATACCTCAGATGGCCACCCTTTTTGCCACGACCGTGGCCAGCGCCAAGCCGGCCGCGAAGGACTATAAGCTCTCCGATGGCGCCGGGCTATACCTGCTCGTGCGACCGAACGGCTCGAAGCTGTGGCGCTTCAACTATGTCCATTACGGCAAGCACCGCACGCTCGCCTTCGGCGCCTGGCCCGAGGTCGGTCTCGCCGACGCACGCGGCAAGCGCGACGAGGCCCGCCGGCTGGTCGCGGCCGGCCTCGACCCCTCGCATGAGGAGAAGGTCGCGCGGGCGAAGGCACGCGTCGAGGAGAACGACACCTTCAAGACGGTCGCCAAGGAGTGGATCGCCAAGAACGAGCGCGAGAACATGGCCGAGATCACCCTCAGCAAGATCCGCTGGCTGCTCGACATGGCCTATCCGAAGATCGGCAACCGGCCGATCGCCAAGATCACCACTCAGGAGGTGCTGGCCGTCCTCCGGTCGGTCGAGGCGACCGGGCGCTACGAGAGCGCCCGCCGAATGCGCAGCGTGCTGGGCCGCGTCTTCCGCTACGCCGTCGCCACCACCCGTGCCGAGCGCGATCCGACCGGCGACCTGCGCGGCGCGCTCACCGTGCCCAAGGCCAAGCATCACGCAGCGATCACCAATCCCAAGCGCGCGGGCGAACTCATGCGCGCGATCGAGGGCTATACCGGTCACGCCATCACCCTTTATGGGCTCCGCCTCTCGGCCCATCTGTTCGTCCGTCCCGGTGAGCTCCGGCAGGCTGAATGGGCCGAGTTCGACTTCGACCAGTCGGTCTGGAATCTGCCGCCTGAGAAGATGAAGATGCGCGGCGCCCACCGCGTGCCTCTCTCGACGCAGGTCAGAGCCATGTTCGAGGAGCTTTGGGAGCTCACCGGGACTGGCCGCTATTGTTTTCCCTCGTTTCGTACCGATCGGCGGCCGATGTCGGAGAACACCGTCAATGCGGCGTTGCGCGTCCTCGGTTTCGCCCAGGAGGAGATGTGCGCCCATGGCTTCCGCGCCATGGCGGCGACCTTGCTCAACGAGAGCGGGCGATTCCATCCCGATGCGATCGAGAGGCAGCTCGCCCATGTCGAGCGCGACGGTGTGCGCCGCGCCTACACCCGCGGCGAATATTGGAAAGAGCGGGTCACGATGATGCAGTGGTGGTCGGACGAGCTCGACCGCCTGCGCAACGGTGCAAAGCTGCTCAAGCCCAATTTCCGGGGCAATGCGGGGGCTCCAGAGGAAGAGGGTCAGTCGAGGCGCTTCGCGTCGTAGATATAGACGTCGTCGTCCATCAGCTTGAGTTCGGCGATCCGCTTGGCGACGGCGTCCGGCGACAGCTTGGCCTCGAGCCATTTCTGGTAGAGGCGGGCGAACTCGAGCAGTTCGGCAAATTTCGGATCGGGATCCTCGGCTTCGCTCCAAAGATCAATGAGGCCAGCCAGGCCGTCGATCTCGCGCTTCCTCTCGACCTGGCGTTGCAGGAACGTGATCCGGTAACCTTCTACCCGAACCTGCCGTTCGACGTCCTTGCGCTTGCGGTCCTGCTCCTCCCATTGCCGTTTCTGCTCGGCTCGTTCTTCACGCCGCCGCCTCACGGAGATGGCCCATTCCTCCAGCGTGTCGATCATGGCTGGGATCAGGGCCTCGAGCCGCTGACGCTTACCGTCCGAATAGGTTCGGCGGACGCCACCTGCATCATACTCGCGGTCGAACTTCAGGACGAGCTCGCCATTGGGTACATAGTCATGCTCGGGGATCGGCGGTTCCCGCCATGGCCGATAGCCGATCCCGCGATCGGCCAGCGCGCATTTGCGATCGTACTCGGCCTTTTCCTTGAGTTCGGCCGCCGTGACGACGTGCGGCACGCGGTCCAGCTTCTCCTCGATCATCAGACCGACCGTCTCTCCGTCCGCAACAATGGCATAGCCTTGCTCCGTGCTGTCCAGGGACCAGCCCCTGACTTCGACGGTCGCAACCAGCTTATCGAGAACAGAGCAGGCGCGCTCCCCCGATGCCGGTGCAACGAGCAGCCGGAATTTGCCTTTGCCGCCGATCGTCGCGCGGTCGGTCGAACGGCTCTTCTGAATTGCCGCCCGGGTGCTGGCGACCTTCTTGTGCTCCCCAACCTCGATTTCCGGCGCGGCTTCGACGGGGCTCTCGATCTCTGGTGACTTTGCGTTCTTCACCGCGGGCGAACCATTCGGTTCACCAACTGTTGCGGGAACTGATTGATGTCGACCAAACCTGTCAGCGTCGAGGAACCGACGCGTTGGCCGTCGAGAAGGATCAGCGTGCGGTTCGGGTTGAGATTGCGGAGGTTGAGGGCGTTAATGCCGATCAACCCGCCGCCGACGAAGGAACCGGTCGAGCGCGGGGTGGCACTGCCGGCCACCGAGGGGAGTTCGTTCACGAAATCAGCGATGTTCGCCGGCGCTTTGGCGGCGATTTCGGTCGCTCCGATGACTGAGGTTGGCGTTGGTGCGTTGAAGCCATCGCGAACGACGCGACTGCCGGTGACGACGATGTCGCTCTGGTCCAGCGGACGGCTCTCAGAGCTTGCAGCCAGCGCGCTATCTTGCTGCGCTGGCTGCGTCGTGGGCGCGTTCCCCTGCGGATCTGCTGTCTGAGCAGATGCCGCAGACGGTGCTGCGACGGCCACGATTGCAGCGAGACTTGCGCCGCAAAAAAGACTTACGGATGCCCGCTCTTTATGTGTCCCCATTCTTGCCATGTCTTATGCCCCCTGTGAGATTTTCTTGGGAAGCCCTGATCGTGATGGCGCGAACACCTTTCTGTCAAAGTCGAAAAATCGGGGTGCTTATTCTCCAGGGTTATAGACTTTTGGGGCGCTCGAAGATACGGATTTTCCCGAAACCGCCTCGGTGCGGAGCGGTTTTCGGCAGTGCGTGAATGTGGCGTTTCGCCGAGTGAGGACAATGCGAGCGAGCGCCCAAGCTGAGGTATGTCTTTCAGAATAGTCGACCTCGAATATGGAATTAGACGCAGCAGAGATGCCGCGATAGGCCAAAGATTTGGCGGATGCCCGAGTGCATTCCATAGTCCGGTACGGGGAGAATAATGATGGACGCCCGGAAAATGCGAACTTTGACTTCGATTTTCACGGCAGATCCATGGAACGTGGGGTCGTCGCCTCAACCCAGATTGCGAAGGCCAAGGGCGCTGCCTTCTGCTTGTCGAATGGCCGTCCTCACCGCGCTTGCAGCAATTCTGGCGATCGGCGGCGTGGATATAGGAAATGCACAGAGCCTGTCCGACCTCCGGACACCGGACAAGCCGCTCTCGCTCCGGTCAGTGGGAAGCTTCTTCGTCGGCGGCAAACCGCTGCCAATGAGCGCTGTGCAGGCAGGCTTTTATGGCGGCGGGGACCAATGGATCGACCAGATCTACGTCCAGTACATGATCCCAACGGGACGCCTCAACGTCCCGGTGGTGATGATCCACGGCGCTACCCTCACTGGCAAGACATTCGAGACGACCCCGGACGGTCGTATGGGATGGTTCGAATACTTCACTCGGAAGGGTTTTCCGAGCTATGTGGTGGATCAGGTAGAACGCGGCCGGTCCGGCTTCAACCAAGCGCCGTTCAATGATGTCCGCGCCGGCGCGGCGGCTCCGATCAGCCAGCCTCTTCTACGCCGGATCGAGAATGACACGGTCTGGGTCCGCTTCCGGATTGGGCCGAAGGCGGGCGTAAGATACCCGGACTCCCAGTTCCCCGTCGAAGCCATGGGTGAACTGACCAAGCAAGCGGTTCCCGATATGAGTCAAAGCCTGCCGGCTGACGATCCGAACTACACCGGACTTTCACTCCTGGCACGGCAGTTGAAGAGGGCCGTCCTGCTTGGCCATTCTCAGGGCGCTCGATATCCATTTGAGACGGCTCTCGTCGACCCCGCCGGTATAGCGGCCCTGGTTGCGATCGAACCGCCCGGCTGCAAGGCTGACCAGTATTCGGCGGACCAAATCACCAAGCTGTCCCGAATTCCAATCCTGGTGGTCTTCGGTGATCACCTGTCCGACAGGCAGAGTGTTGGTGCGCAGTGGGGGGATGCGTTTAGGGACTGCCAGTCGTTCGTTTCGCGCATCAATGGCGCTGGCGGTCGGGCGACCATGATGCACACTCCAGATCTCGGCATCTTCGGCAACAGCCACATGCTCATGCAGGATCGAAACAATCTCAAAATCGCCGATTTGATTATTAGATGGATACGCGCCAACGCAAGTTCTTGATCTTGGTTGGCGCTCTTGAGCTGATGATTCAGCCCTCCGATCCTACTGCGCATAACGCTCTCACTGTGGGCGACGATACTTCTGCGGGAGGTACAATCAGGCGCCATGATCTTTTCGATCGCGTCTGGTCCAAACCCATGACCACCAACGCCACCGAACTGAAAGTCAGCGCGTCCGCGCTGGTGGCGTTGGCAAGAAGCCTCGGTCTGCCGCTGCCGCGAGCCGGCCATTGGATGAAGAAGGAGGTTGGCAAGGAGCAACCAACCCCTCCGTATCCTGCAAACCCGAGCCTTGACGAAAAGGTCTACCCGCTGCCGGGACCGAAGGTGCGCGTGCCCAGACCGCTGCCAGCCAAGGTAGAAGCGACACCGAAACCTGAGGTCGCTGAATCCCCTGAAGCGCGTCGATGTCGTGACCGGCGGTGCATCGTCGAGTTGGGGCTCGGACGCTGTGGCCGGTGTCGTCAACTTTGTCCTCGACCGCGATTTCACCGGCCTGAAGGGTCAGGTGCAAGGTGGCGTCACCGACTATGGCGACGATCGAAATTGGAACGTCTCGCTGGCCGCGGGCGCGAAATTTGCTGGCGGACGAGGTCACATCCTGCTGAGTGGAGAACTGGCGCATAGCGATGGCACCGTCGGCATCGGCAGCCGCAAGTGGTACAACGGGCGTAAAATCCTCAACAATCCGGCATATACAGCCACCAATGGTCAGCCGCGATTGATCGTACGGGACAACGTGGGCATCTCGCAGGCGACGCCTGGCGGCATCTTCCTGTCCGGAGCACTGAGGGGTACCTACTTCGGCCCAGGCGGCACACCGGGCCAGTTCAACTTCGGTTCGGTGGTGAGTGATCCGCTCCAAGTCGGCGGCGACTGGCAGTATTCGGACTATGGCACCACTGTGAATATCGCTCCCGAACTGGGGCGCCAGAACATCTTCGGCCGCGTCAGCTATGAAGTGACCGACAATGTCGAGATTTACGGCCAGGCTTCCTACGCGCGGTCGACGGCAAATCAGGATGCAACAGTCTACGCCAAGCTCGGTACACTTACGATCAAGCCGGACAACGCCTATCTGCCCGCCAGCATTGCGGCGCAAATTCCTGCGGCTGGTCTCACCTACGGCACGTGGAACGGCGATCTTGGCCGCTCGCCGGTCTACAACAGGCGATCTGCTGCACGCTTCGTACTCGGCGCGACCGGCAAATTCGACGCGCTCGGGACAAATTGGTCTTGGGATCTATACGGCCAGCGGAGCATCAATCGTGTTTACAATTCCGTTCGGACGATCGCGACGGCGAAATACACCGAGGCGATCGATGCGGTCCGCAACGCCAACGGCCAGATCGTGTGCCGTTCGACGCTCACAGCGCCGACCAACGGCTGCGTCCCGTTCGATGTCTTCGGCACCGGCGTAGTCAGTCAGGCGGCCGCGAACTATGTCCTCGGACTGTCGTGGGGCGATACGAAGCTCACCCAGGATGTAGTAGCGGCCACTCTTCGCGGCGAGCCGTTCTCAACGTGGGCCGGCCCCGTCTCTGTTGCGACCGGCATCGAACATCGTCGCGAGAAAGTCAGCGGCAGCAACGACCCGCTCTCGAGTGTGCGGGGCTGGGATCAAGGTAAT